>Ga0315298_1003195_pt1 | contig 26445 bp, 17 predicted proteins | sample WHS_1_MG_FD_203077 | JGI IMG/M metagenome (GOLD analysis project Ga0315298, IMG submission 203077) | Extremophilic microbial mat communities from Washburn Hot Springs, YNP, Wyoming, USA - WHS_1_MG | ecosystem: Environmental > Aquatic > Thermal springs > Hot (42-90C) | place: USA: Wyoming... | reverse complement strand
TTCCTAAAAAAGTATTATTATTGTTTTGCAATAATTTTATATCGTACTTATTTACCAATTCATGATATATATTTAAAAACTCTAACTCTTTTTCTTTAGCATATTTAAGTTCATCAATTTCTCCCTCTCTCACTTTTCGTCTGTATTCTGGGGAAGGGAAAAATTTATTATTGAATTTTGATAGTTCAGAAAGAAGATGTTCTTCAAAAATTATGTTAGGCCTATTTTTTTGATAATCATATAGTTTTAAGGTTATTTGTTGAACAGTACTTTTAAGTTTTTGAATATCATGTTTGCTAACCTTGGCATTGCTCAACATGGCGTTAAAGGCGGAAATGTCTATTCCAATAGCATGTATTCCTAGCTCATTAGCCTGAACTAAAGTAGTTCCACTACCACAGAAAGGGTCTAAAATTATGTCTCCTTTGTGAAAATATACTTGGCGCTTAAATTCATCAACATGGGAATCAAGGAAATATTCTACTAATTGGGGGATAAATTTACCTTTATAAGGGTGCAATCTATGAACGTGTTTTGTTCTTTCTGATTCTTTATATTCAGCAAATGAAAGATGCCAGTTTAAATCTTCACCCAATTTTTCTTTCCATTGTTTTTCTTGATCTGAAAAGTCATAATATCTTTTTAGTTCTTCTAAGTTGATGAGTGGATACCCGTTAGTACCATATTTGGTTATTCTGCCATACTGTATCAAGTAAGAAATGTTGGAAACTGTTATCTTGCGTTTTAAATATTTGGAAGCCCATACACTGGCTTCTTTCAACCCGACAAAATTATTATCTTCTGTATTAAATAGTTTTATTTGCAACATTTTTTCAGACATAGTTGTTTACTCAAGGGAAATATGGTTTTTTAATGTTTCAATACTCGAATCGAAACGGATTATAAACTATTCTGCCGTCCTTGTAAATATTATCCTAGTTCTGGCAACTGTCAGCGTAATAGGGTTTTAGATTCAAAAATAGATTAAACTTTTAAAAAGACATTGCAAAGATATTCAAAAACCTCTACCCATTGATGATTTAGGTGAAGCCTGTGGAGCGCCGGCAAGCTAGCCTGTAACAACTTCTCCTCCATCTCCTTATTGGTTTTCACAAATATGTGGTGTATTTTTTATACAGAGGCCTCTCATTGTCTCGACTGCATGAGAACGCCAGATCTGGGATAATCTCTTTTCAACGCTGACTCTTAAGAAACAGAGTATTGTGATCTAGTAAAACGGAAATCTCAAGAAGGCTCAAAAAAATGGGAGACAAGGGATGTTTGAATGACGCAAATAAAAAGGAGACAGTACACGGTAAGATTTAAGAATGAAGCAATCGGACATGTTCACAGAATAGAGTTACACAATTGTAGAAACAGCCTGTAATATGGGCATCGGGGCTTTCCATGCTTAGCTACCGACGGAGGTAGAAGTTACGGGCACAACAAAATGTCTCCCCTAGTGAAGGGCTACATTCTTTTACGGTCTATTGCAGCCCTGTTGTCTATAAGAAACTTAAGGCGATCCTTAAGTAAGTGTCCGTTTTTTTCCTTGACTACTACAACCGTCACATTCGGTATGGCTTATATCTCCAAAATAAGCCACCACTCTTTATCGTGGTCCCTGTTCAGTTTTATATGACTCAGCTAATTCCCAATAGGCATGTTTTTTTCTTACTCTAGCTTGGTCCAGAACGTTTCAGAGATATGAGACCATTATAAGTGGATTTCTTCAAGGGAAAAGTTAGAAATACATCAGCTTTTTTCTCTATGACACGCTCGAAACGGTCTTTACCATCTTTCTACCCAAAGTAAAAAATATTTTAATTAATTTTTAGGTTCAACTGCGGAAGTTAGGCTAAGTATCAAGGTCAGTAATTATTGAAATTTAATAGGTCATGTTTTTACAGCACACCTACTTAAGTATCATACCGCAGTATCTTCTATTTGATGGGAGCCTGTGCTAAATTGGTTACAAATGGGTGTTGTCGTCGCTGGGACATTTTAGCTTTTCGAGGCGAAAAAAAATACAGTTCTCATACTGGTTAAAGTGATTCAATAGAATGGAGTATGAAAATTATGAAGATCAAGTGGTTTGGAATGTCTGCTTTCCTTCTTACCGCGGAAAACGGCGTCAGGATAGTAATGGACCCGTTTGTGGCGGATAAAAATATTTTATATCCGGAAATCAGGGAACAGGCTGATGTAATTACTATTAGTTGTGGACACTTTTCTCATTGTAATGTTTATGCGGTTGAGGGAAGTCCCTATGTTTATAAAGGCCCCGGTTCCTGGGAATTTCAGGGAATTAAATTTCATTGTGTAGCTTCCGAACATCTACCGATGGACGAAAATAAGCGTGTGGGTCCCGGCAAAAACAACATAATTTGCGTTGAGATTGATGGTATCAAGGTATGCCATCTGGGTGCTCTCGGTTACAAGTTGACTCAGGGGCAGGTTGAGGAGATAGGGAAGGTGGACATTTTACTCATCCCTGTAGGTGGACGCAGTACTCTCCCTTTGGAGGTGGCAAATAGAGTATGCAGGCAGTTAAATCCCAGGATAATTTTCCCAATGCATTATAAGAGCGAGAGGTGTACATTCCAGACATGGCACTCTGTAGATGAATTCCTTAAGGACAAAGAGAATATTACACGAATGGGAGAAATCGGCTGTTGCGAGATGGAATTTTCGAAAAACACCTTCCCTCTTGAGCCAAGAATTATCGTACTCAGATCAGTGTATTAGTTTTTATGACATCGTATTTTTAGAAGGGGTGAATAATCATGAGAATAAAATGGCTGGCTGGTTCTTCCTTCCTGATTGTTTCTGATACAGGTACCAGAATTATTACTGACCCGTATTCCATTGAATATGAGCCGGAGATACCTTTTGATGATCCGGAGCAGGGTAACTTCATGAGGCGTCTACCGGTAACTGAACTGGCTGATGTAGTTACCATTACGCACGGTCATTTCGATCATAGCGGCGTTTTTTCCATCCAGGGTAATTGTGACGGGGTTTTTCAAATATACAAAGGAACACATCCCGTGGAAATCAAGGGTGTCAAGTTCAATGGTATTACTACCTATCATGGAGGACACAGAGGTACCAACATCGTGATTTCCATGGAGGTTGATGGCATCAGGATTCTGCATCTGGGAGATATAGGATATAAATTTTCTCCAAAAGATTTGGACAGAGTAGGAAAGGTAGACATATTGTTCATACCCTGGGATGACAATGACATTACGTTGCCTTTCGATGTTGTCGATGAGTTGATAAGTCAGGTGAATCCTAAAGTTGTTTTTCCAATGCATCATGTAGTGGTAGATGATTTTTTCAAAAATAAGAGAAATGCATTTGCCGTCGATTCATGTGAAATAGAATTTACATCGGATTCGCTCCCTGCAACAACCCGGATAATTTTACTTAGGCCGGATCTTCAGGAATTGCCGCTTGAGTTAAATAAATAATGGTGTCCAATAAATTAAATCGGGAGGAAATGTATGAAATTTGTTAAATGGTTCTCAATTCTTCTTTCTATTATAGTGCTGTTTTCTATTTTATCAGCCGGATGTCGGGGTAGTTCTGGTACTCAAACGTTGTCAAGTACTTCTACCGCTGCAACTAAACCTGCAACCGTTGTGGGTTCATCCTCCCCTGTAAAGACTGAAACAGGAATATCCCCAGCTTATGGCGGTACCCTGACATTAAGGGCGACCGATTTAAGTAATATTTCATTTGATCCATCGAATCCAATGGGTTTTCAATATTCAATCCATATCGAAAGACTGTTTACTCCTGATTACAATAAAACCCCGGCGGAATTATTGGGTGGATGGGTGCCGATTGAATATTACAAAGGCCGGCTGGCTGAAAGCTGGGATCAGGCAGATCCTTTAACGATTGTTATCAAACTTAAGCGGGGAATACATTGGGAGAATCGGGCACCAACAAATGGACGTGAATTTACCGCTGATGATGTCATTTTTAATTTTGACAGAATCCTCGGTACGGGTAATGGATATACAGAACCAAACGGATTCCTGGCAAGCTGGATTTCGAACATTGCACAAGTAACAAAAATTGATCAATATAGCGTTAAGGTTACCTTGAAAAGTCCTTTTTGCCTGGCAATGTATGATCTGGTTAGGGATATTGGAATTGGCCCTCCAGAATCAAGGGATATCGGCGATAACTGGCAACAGGCTGTTGGGACCGGACCGTGGATTATGACGGAATTCACTCAGAGTGTTTCAATTTCTTTTAAAAAGAATCCGGATTATTACGGCTATGATGAGAGATTCCCCGAAAACAAACTACCATACATTGATAACGTAAAGTGGCTGGCTATTCCGGATAAAACAACGTTTCTAGCAGCATTACGTACTTACAAAGTGGACCTGTGCTTGGATGTTTCTAATAGCGGCATTACAATCAGCGATGCACAAAGTGTACTTCGTACAAATCCTGATATAAAACAATATATATTTCGTACCGAAGGTCCGTCCATCGTGCTCAGGGTTGATAAACAACCCTTCAATGACGTTAGGGTGAGAAAAGCCTTACAAATGGCTCTTGATATTGAATCGATAAACCGGTCTCATTATGGCAATAACGCAGAGAAGCCCTGTGGTGTCCAATCGCCCCATAACTTGGGTTGGTCTACTCCATTCAGTGATTGGCCTTCCGATTTACAGGATGAATATAGTTACAATCCTGCCAGAGCAAAAGAACTTTTAAGTGAAGCTGGTTATTCAAAGGGATTTAAAACCAGTGTCGTAGCTAATTCGGGACAGGATCTTGAGCTCCTGCAAATACTAAGTTCTTATTTCAAAGATATAGGAATTGATATGGAAATCCAGGTGATGGACATGCCTACCATGATGAACATGGTCTTCAGCGGTAAGATAGAACAATCACACTTTTTCAATTTTTCAGGTCGAGGTGGTTCTCCATGGGAAGAACTCAGCAATTTTAGAGTGGGTAATAAGCTAAACTGGTGCCATGTTGATGATCCTGAATACGAATCCATTCTAAAGAGTCTCTTTAATAGCAGTACGGTTGAAGAGGCTCAAAAATATGCGAAAATGGCCGAATTATATGAGCTCGGGCAGCATTGGACAATTAATCTATTCCAGAATCCTATACCGGTTCTTGTTGCACCGTACATAAATGGGTATACCCCAGTTCAGGATGGAGATAATATTGCACACTGGTGGGTAGATCAAGACCTGAGAAATTCTTATGTTAAGTAATCTCGGTTTTTAATTCAGGGGAATAATCCACAGCCCGGGCATCCCTTCCCTCGCTTACAGGATCAGTACAGGTTACTTGGATGCCCGGGTGGATTATGGAGTTGAGGTTGAATGGAATATTGCATAGTATTTTGTAGATCTCGAGTGCGAAGATTATAAACTTATTGAAGATGTGAAAAATGAAAATAAGATGGCTGGGCTTGGGGAGTGTTCTTATCATTTCTGAGAAAGGGGGCAGAATTATAACTGATCCCTTTCATCCCGATGAAAATATACCGTTTTCTCCGATAACAGAACAGGCGGATATAGTTACAATCAGTCACGGACATTTTGCGCATAGTTATGTTTTTGATATCAAGGGAAATCCATGTTTTCGAATTTGGAAGGGGCCTGGATCTGTGGTAATGGAAGGTTTTAGATTGAAGGCTGTTGATTCCTTTCATAGCGGGAGTCGAGGGAACATTAGAATTATCCTGATAGACGTGGATGGAATCAGAGTGTGTCATCTCGGAGATCTCGGGTACGTGTTATCTGATACTCAGTTAAGAGAATTGGGCGAAATTGATCTTTTATTGATACCTTTGCATAGCAGTGATGTTTCAATGACGTTAAATGATGCCGCAGCCGTTGCTGACAGAATATGCCGGCAAATAGTCCCCAGACTTATCATTCCATTGCATCATTTTGTCGTTGATGATCTTCCCAGTTTTGTTCATGGAAAAGAAAATTTTGTTATTCTTGATACCAACGAGGTAGAATTTACAAAAGAGACTGTTCCGACACAAACAAAAATATTAGCTCTTAAGCTTCCGTGTTGAAAAAGAAAAAATCTGGACATAGTTTTTAAAAGGTAAATCCAGCTAACTTTACTCAGGAAATATTATAATGAAAAGATCAAGTCATTCCTACGGTTACGTTGTTGTTTCAGTATGCTTTTTGATATTTATGACTACAATGGGCATGGCTACCTCTTTTGGGTTATTTTTTCAGCCTATAATTGAAGAGTTGGGATGGACTCGTACTGCTATATCCGGTGCATTTTCTTTAAATGGAATTATTGGAGGTATTTTTGGTATTGCTGGAGGATATTTTAATGATAGGTTTGGACCTCGTTTTGTTTTAACATTGTTTGGTCTATTCACTGTGATTGGTTATCTTCTTGTTTCAAAGATGATCGAGGTTTGGCAATTTTATCTGTTTTTTGGCGTAATTGTGGGTGTTGGTCTGATGGTATATGTACCAATTATGTCAACTGTTGCGAAGTGGTTTGAAAAAAGAAGGAGTTTAATGTCCGGTATAGCCTTTTCAGGCCAGGGTTTTGGTTTACTGGTTTTTCCCATGTTAATAAATTGGCTAATTAGGTCATATAATTGGCGGATGGCAGTTGTTATTATCAGCATGATTATTTTACTGGTGACTATTCTAGGCCTGGTATTGCTGAGAAATAGCCCTGGATATTCAGGTGCGTCGAAAGGTGTTAATACAGGGAAACCCCAGTTTAATGTACCGGTTAAAAAGAAGACTTCGGGAGTTGATGCCATCATGACAAAGGAATTCTGGTTATTGATCGTGGTTTTGTTCTGTTATGGGTTATGCTTCGTTGCCTATCAAGTACATATAGCCGTTTATGCGATTGATTCAGGTATTTCTTCAACTAATGCGGCTATGATTTTGACTGTTCTTGGTGCAGCAACGATCTTCGGTCAGATAATCGTCAGTATGTTAGGTGACATCATTGGCTACAAAAAGACTTTCATTGTAGGCCTGATGTGCATTACATTGGCAATATTGACCATTACATTGTCACATCAAATATGGGGTTTCATTATCTTTGCAATTTTGCTGGGAGCCGCCTTCGGTAATTGTAGTACTCAGGAATCACCGCTTGTAGCCTGGTTATTTGGAGAAGAAAACCACGGGACTTTATTGGGTATTTTCGCATTTAGCTTTTCCTGTGGAGGTGCAGTTGGCCCGTTGGTATTTGGATTAATTTATGATTTGCTCGGCACTTATAATGTTGCATTTTATATTGCGGGTGTACTATCTGTTTTAGCTATAGTTTTATCCTTATTATTAAACCGAAAGGAGCTTCATGCTACCAAATTTCCAGTGTAGAAAGATAATTTACCTTTATTGAACTTCAGCTGGATTATCTAAAGAGATAGGTCCTGTATCTTCGAGAGAGATAAATTTGTTCTTTAGACCGACCGTAATGGCTCCCACTCTGGAAGATACTCCCAGTTTTAAATATAAGTTTGAAAGGCTTTCTTTTACCGGCTGTAATTTCATACCCAGTAATACGGCAATTTGTTTATTGGATATACCCTGAGCAATTAGTTCGAGCAACTGTCTTTCCCTGGAGGTGAGCGTAGATGGATTAAGTACGGTTGATGGGTCTTTATCAAATATGGTGGTTTTAATTTTAGCTATGCGAACAACATTCTCCGGAAAAAGATTTTCTCCAGTGAAGGTTTTCCGGATTGTCCTGATAAAGAGGTCTCCGGGTTGCATTTTAAAAAAATAGTTACTGGCTCCGGCCCTATAGATTTGAAGCAGTTTGTCTGTATCGTTACGGCTGGTGGTTATAATAACCTTAGTTTCCGGGCATCTGGCAACAATCTGTCTGGTGGCTTCTATGCCGTTAATTATCCTCAATCCTTCGTCCAGAATAGCTATGTCCGGGTGCAATCTCAGAACAAGATCAACAGCGTCTTTTCCATCAGCCGTTTCAGCTAGAATCTTGATATCGTGCTGTGCCTCAATTAGGGTCCTTTCGGCCAATAATATTAATGGGTAGCCGTCAGCCAATACCACACGAATTATTGTTGGGGCGGAGCTTTTCTGGGACTTTTTATTTATATTCGCTTCACCATTCATATTATAAGACCTTCTGTTTTCGTTAGTGGTATAAAAATATATATTTTACTATTACGGTTTTTTGATAGTTTAGGCTGTTATACGAAGTTGGGAAATAAATCAAGACTTACCTGTTTTGGAAAAAAGAGGTCATATAAATGTTAACTCAAACAAGGTGGAATATCAATAATTGTTTGCAAAACGATAATTTTGACAACAGGGATTATCTGGTCTATAATCTTGCCAATTTAAGTTAAAAATAAAAGGAGGCTTTTTATGAGTCAAAGGTACAGTCATCTTTTGTCTCCCCTTAAGATCGGTAATATAGTACTTAAGAACAGGATGCTATATGCCAATGCTTTGCCGCATTTTTTACAGGGTCCTGAGACGTTTCCTTCGGAGGCGATAATATCTTATTATGCCGGAGTAGCTAGAAACGGGGCGGCTGTGGTAACCTGCCGTATAGGCACCGGTGTGAAGCCCCGCAAAGAAGTCCGGGGGGTATTTTCAGATGCCCAGCATATGCCTATGTTCGATCTTGAAGACCCCAGTGTTCACAACTATTTTTCTCAGCTTGCGGATGCCATCCATTTTTATGATTCCAAAGCGTCCGTGGCTTTGCGATTGTCTGATCCTCCAGGATATAACATCAGCGACACAGAGCCTCCGGGGCCGGAAACATGGATGCGTTACATGATAACGCCGGGTAAGGAGATACCCTTAAAAATGATACGGCAGATGATTGAGGATGCTGTGGAAAAGGCGAAGCTCTTCCAGTCCCTGGGCTTTGATATGGTGAACATTTACATGTCATATCGTTCTTCTATTCTGGCTAACTCTCTTTCTCCTGCTTTGAATAAAAGGACCGACCGCTATGGAGGGAGCATTGAAAATCGTGCTCGTCTTGCCCTCGAGTTGTTTCAGGCTATAAAAAAGGCCTGTGGCTCGGACTTTTTGATAGAAGCTCAGATAAGCGGTGAGGAAAGACCGGGTGGCTATACCCTTCAGGATACTGTTAAGTATGCCCGAATTTGGGAAGGTTATGTGGATATACTTCAACTCAGGGCACCGGATGCCACGGCTTCCCATCCCACGGGCTTTAATTCTCAGAAAAAGTATCCCATCACACTACGTTACGCACAGGCTTTGAAAGAAGCGGGAGTGAAGATAGCCACGGCACCTATTGGCGGTTTTCAGGATCTTGACCTTAATGAAGAGTACATTGCTACCGGAAAAACAGACATGATCGCTATGGCAAGGGCTTTTATCTGCGATCCCGAATATGGGAAAAAAGCCTACGAGGGGAGAGGGGAAGATGTGGTGCCCTGTATCCGGTGTAACAAGTGCCACGGTGTTTCTCTTACAGGTCCCTGGCACAGCGTGTGTTCGGTTAACCCCACCATCGGTATCGGACACCGGATTAATCGGATGATTGAACCGCCTGGTAAATCTAAAAATGTAGCTATTATTGGCGGAGGGCCGGCAGGAATGAAGGCGGCCATTGTGGCGGCAGAAAGAGGTCACAAAGTGACATTGTTTGAAAAGAATTACTTCCTGGGCGGCCAGTTACGCCACGCAGACTTTGCTTCTTTCAAATGGCCCTTGAGAGATTTCAAAGATTACCTGATACGGCAGACTTATAAGGCCGGGGTAGAGGTTTTGTTAAGCACAGAGGCAACCCCTGAGATGATCAGGGCTGGAGGATATGACGCTGTTTTGGTGGCAGCAGGAGCGGAACCCATTATACCTGATATTCCCGGAGCGCGGGGAAGTAATGTATGGAAGCCTATAGATGTGTATGGAAAGGAACAACTTCTGGGGTTGATTGTAGTAGTTATCGGTGGCGCCCAAATAGGGGTGGAGACCGGGATGTATCTGGCGGAAAACGGCCACCGGGTGACGGTACTCACCCGGCAGAAGCAGATTGCTTATGATGCTACTCCAATTCACTATATCGAGATGTTCCGGGATGCATGGGAAGCACTGAGGACCTTCAGTTTTATCACAGAAGCCACAACGAAAAGTATTTCAGAAGAAGGTGTAACATATTCGGATTCTGAAGGAAATGAGAAATTCATCCCGACAGACAGCGTGGTGCTCTCCGCAGGTTTACGTCCCCGTCAGGACGAAGCGTTGAGGTTCTACGGGTCAGCTGCAGGTTTTTACATCATCGGTGATTGCCGGGAGGTGGGTAACGTACAGAAGTGCATGCGCACTGCCTTCGCTACGGCCTCTCAAATTTAAAAAAGTAAAGTGCGGGAAGAGCTGGTAAAATAAAAGAATTTCAAATCGGCTTCTGGCTTTATGAACATGGCATTAGGTGTTGAGTCTCAAAACTAGTTATCGTAGCTGGTGCCGGTGCTATCATGAACCGGCACTAGCGGATTTGCCCTTACCGGAGTTTTCATGCCATGATGCATATCAGGTACAGGCTATGAAAAGACCTTGATTGCTGATTTTCTGCTATGCCAGTTTTTCTATCCTTACTGCGCTGACCTTGTATTCTGGAATTTTAGCCACTGGGTCCAATTCATTAATTGTGAGCTTATTGGCAGGGCTCTCCGTGAAGTGGAATGTCATGAATATAACACCTGCCGGAGAGTTTTCTGTTACTCTCGCCCGGGCAGTTACTTCACCCCTCCTTGAAATTACTCTGACCATCTCTCCATCATGTATGCCCAACTGTTCTGCATCAAGAGGATTAATTTCTACCAGCTCACTGCTGCGGATGATATTCAGACCCTTAACTCTGCGGGTCATGGTGCCGGTATGGAAGTGAAAGATAGTTCGGCCTGTGGTCAGGATTAATGGGTATTCGGCGTCTGCCGATTCCATCGGCGGCCGGTATTCCAGAGGCAGAAATTGTCCTTTGCCCCGGGTGAATTTTTCAGCGTGGAGGATAGGGGTACCGGGGTGTTCCGGTGCAGGACAGGGCCACTGCGGGCAAATGTTTTCCAGTTTTTCATAGGTTATACCACTATAGCTCGGCGTGAGACGGGCAACTTCAAGCATGATTTGCGCTGGGTCCTCAAAATCAAATCCTTTGGCGCCCATCCTTCGAGCAATCTGGCAGGTGATCCGCCAGTCCGGTTTGGCCTGCCCGGGAGGGTCAATTGCTTTTCTGACTCTCTGGATACGCCGTTCAGTATTGGTAAATGTCCCGTCCTTTTCTGCGAAGCTGGCAGCCGGCAGGACAACATCTGCCATCTGGGCTGTCTCACTCATAAAGATGTCCTGTACTACCAGGAATTTAAGGTTTCGCAGCGCTTCTGTTGCGTGGTTCAGATCAGGGTCAGACAGTGCGGGATTTTCTCCTACCAAATATACGGCCTGCAGTTCTCCCCGGTGTGCGGCGTTGATCATTTCTGTCAGCGGCAGGCCAGGCTTGTCTGGCAGGGGTACCCCCCAGGCTTTTTCAAATTTTTCGCGGATTTCGGGACTGGTCACAGGCTGATAGCCGGTATACACGTTGGGCAGAGCACCCATATCGCAGGCTCCCTGGACGTTGTTCTGCCCTCTTAGAGGGTTCACGCCTGAAGACGTTTTGCCTACATTACCTGTAAGCATGGCAAGGTTGGCCAGTGCAATAACATTATCGGTACCATGGGTGTGCTGGGTAATACCCATGGCATATATGATGGAGGCAGGACGGACAGTAGCGATGCACCTTGCCGCCTCCACGATTTTTTCCTGCGGCACACCGGTAACATTTGCCACAAAATCTATATTAAATTTCTCCAGAGATTCTTTGAAGGCATCGTAATTTTCACATCTTTGTCTTATAAACTCCCTGTCTTCCAGACATTCATCAACAATTATCCGGCACATTCCCATGATTAGAGGGACATCAGTACCCGGATGGTACTGAAGCCAGATTTCGGAATCCCTGACCAGGTCTATCTCTCGCGGGTTAGCTACGATCAGTTTGGCACCCTTGCGCACGGCCTTCTTTATTTCCCAGCCGATGATGGGATGGGCTTCCGTGGTGTTGGTACCGATAGCAAATATACAGGCTGCACCGCTAATTTCGCTTATAGGATTGGTCATTGCTCCGCTGCCGAATGTTTGGGCCAGACCGGCCACAGTTGGAGCATGACATAGCCGGGCACAGTGGTCTACACTGTGTGTTCCGAGCACCGCCCTGGCAAATTTCTGGAAGATATAATTTTCTTCATTGGTACACTTTGCAGAGGCTATTACCGCCGTTTTACCGGTGTATTTTCGCAAACCGGCCACTACAGCATCCAGCGCCTCATCCCAGGTTGCTTCCATCAGCTTGCCGTTTCTGCGTACCAAAGGAGTTGTTAATCTGTCTTTACTATGGACAAATTCAGCTATGCCGAAGCGGCCTTTGACGCACAGACGGCCTTTATTGACCTGATTTTCCCTGTCTCCCCTGACACTTACTATCTGATTTTTTCTAACTCCAAGGTACATCTGGCATCCGACTCCGCAATACGGACAGGTGGTCTTGACTTCATATTCAACCTGCGCAGGTTGCTTGGGTGCCAGAGCTCCGGTAGGGCAGCGGATCATACATTCGCCGCAGGACTTGCAGATAGATTCCAGCAAGGGCCTGTTGCCGAAAGTGGCGACCTGAGTCTGGTAGCCGCGATTTATTAGGTCTATGGCTCCGACACCGGTTATTTCATCACATGTCCGAACGCATTTGGCACAAAGGATGCATTTATTTCGATCAAAACTAAAGAAAGGATTACTGGTATCCACTTCGTGCCTTGGTAGGGATCTGGTAAACAAGGAATCTGTTATTCCGAGGTAAGCGGCGACTTTCTGCAAATCGCAATTCTGGTTTTTGATACAGGTAAGGCAATCTGCAGGGTGGTCGGCGATGAGCAGTTCCAGGGCCATGCGTCGTACCTCGGTCACTGCCGGAGTTTCGGTATGCACTACCATACCATCAGTTACGGGGGTAGTACACGAGGTTGGGAGACCCCGCATGTTTTCTATTTCCACCACGCATAGCCGACAGGCTCCATAAGGTTCCAGGTCTTCATCATAACATAGCGTGGGAATATAGATACCTGCCTTTCGGGCTGCTTCCAGCACCGTCATGCCGGATTTTGCTTCTATCCGTTTTCCGTTAATGGTTAAAAAAACAGACTCCATTTGCCAACTCCCTTAGTTAATCTTCAGATTCCAGATCACAGCGCAGGCATCTTCTGGCTTCTTCTTTAGCCTTCCGTACTGTGTAACCTAGTTCTACCGGGTTGAAATTATTTTTACGTTGCTTAATCGGTAACATCGGCATGGCAGGACGCCTTTGTTCTCCACTTTCCTCGATGGGTGGCAATACTTTTTCAGGGGGTGCTAGTATTTGTGTAATATCACCGGTACCACCAAGGTACAGATCTATAGATATAGCTGCCTGTCTTCCTGCGGCAATGGCTTCAATTACTGAGGCTGGCCCGGTGACCGCATCGCCTCCGGCAAACAAGCCTTTTATACCTGTAGCCAGTGTGTCCGGGTCCGCCTTCAATGTGTGCGTGACTTTATCAATTTCGAGGCTGGATTTCTCGGGAACCTCCGGTTGCTGACCGATAGCTACTATGACAGTATCAAACGGGAGTATGAAGTTGCTTTCCTTAACCGGTTCAGGCCGCCGGCGCCATGAACTATCCATTTCACCCAGCTTCATTTTAATGCACTCCAGTTGCAGGTTTTCCCTGTGTTTAATGCTCACCGGGGAAACCAGATATTCTATACGGACACCTTCCTTCAATGCCTGTTCTATCTCCTCAGGTTCTGCTGGCATTTCTTCTTCGGTACGCCGGTAGAGAATGGTCACTTCCTTTGCTCCCAGCCTTAAGGCAGTGCGGGCGGAATCTATGGCGGCATTACCTCCCCCTACAACAGCTACCTTTTTCCCCACCTTTACCTGCTCGCCTAGATTTACATTTCTTAAAAAGGAAACGCAATCGATAACTCCAGGACTGTCCTCGCCGGGAATACCGAGTTTAACTCCCTTGTGGGCGCCGGTGGCCAGGAAGACTGCGTCATAGCCTGCCTGAAGCAGGTTTTCCGGGCTTGTCACGGTGGAATTTAATCTGATTTCTACACCGAGTTTTTCGATTTCCTGAACGTCCTTCATCAGTATATCTTTAGGTAGTCTATAGTCTGGTATGCCCACTCTCATCATGCCTCCGGGTACCGGCAGAGCTTCGTAGACGGTTACCAGATGACCCTTTAAAGCCAGGAAATAGGCGGCAGTTAGGCCGGCAGGTCCACTGCCAATTACGGCTACTTTTTTACCCGAAGGTGGGCAAATTTTAAGGCCCTTCTTCCAGAGACCGTTATCATGCTCGCTGGCAAATCTCTTTAAAGCCCGGATGGCGATGGGTTCGTCTAACTGGCCGCGACGACACTTAGTCTCGCAGGGGTGAATGCAGACCATGCCGCAAACAGCAGGGAAAGGTATCTTCTCCCTGATAACGGCGAGTGCCGCATCGGGTTTTCCGTCAAGAATGAACCTGATGTAACGTGGAACGTCAATGTTTGCCGGGCAGGTATGGCTGCACGGTGCGGATACAATGCCCTTGCAAACCGCGGCTCGGCAATGGTGTTTTTTAATGTGCTCTTCATATTCGTGACGAAAATAACGGAGCGTAGTCAACACAGGATTGGGGGCTGTTTGTCCCAGCCCGCAAAGTGAGCCGGCCTTGACCTGGAGACACAGGTTATATAAAAGATCGAGGTCTTCCATCTTCCCTTTGCCCTGGCAAATATTCTCCAGTATATCAAGCATCTGTTTTGTGCCCAGCCGGCACATGACGCATTTACCGCAGGACTCTGATTGAGTAAAAGTAAGAAAATAACGGGCTACATCTACCATGCAGGTATCTTCGTCCATCACTACCATGCCACCCGAACCTATGATTGCTCCTGCCTGCGCCAGTGATTCGTAGTCCACAGGGAGATTTAAAAGCTCACGGGGTATACAACCGCCAGATGGCCCACCGGTTTGAACAGCCTTGAAGGGTTTATCGTTTAGAATTCCTCCGCCAATTTCGTAGATAATTGTGCTCAGTGGCATTCCCAATGGTATTTCAATAAGGCCTGTCCTTTTTACTTTGCCTACTAGAGCAAATGTCTTGGTTCCCTTGCTTTTTTCTGATCCAAAAGAAGCAAACCAAACGGCACCCTTTTGCATTATGACTGCAGCGCTAGCCCATGATTCCACGTTGTTTATATTAGTAGGTTTTCCCCAGAGACCGGCCTGTGCTGGGAATGGGGGGCGCGGACGGGGCATTCCCCGCAGTCCTTCTATCGAAGCCATTAGGGCTGTTTCTTCTCCGCAGACAAATGCGCCGGCCCCTTCTTTAATATGCAGATCAAAAGAGAAGGAAGATCCCAGTATGTTTTTTCCGAGTAATCCATACTCCCTCATCTGCTGGATGGCATTTTTCAGTCGTACAATCGCCAGAGGATACTCTGCCCTGACATAGATATATCCTTCAGTAGCGCCTATGGCGTAGGCTCCTATAAGAATACCTTCCAAGACGGAATGCGGGTCACTTTCCAGTAGAGAGCGGTTCATGAAGGCTCCGGGGTCTCCCTCATCGGCGTTGCAAATTACGTATTTAATATTACCCGGAGACTTCCGGCATAACTCCCATTTTGTTCCGGTTGAAAAACCAGCCCCGCCCCTTCCCCTGAGCCCCGATCTTTTTATTTCCTGGATTACTTCATCCGGGCTCATCTTTAGTGCTCTTTCAAATCCATTATATCCATCACGTGCGATATAATGGTTGATATTTTCAGGGTCAATAAGACCACAATTACGCAACACGATGCGGATCTGCGGCTTCAGCATAGGTAAATCAAAAAGTCGGGGTATTCCCTCGATGGTGGCTTCTCCAAGTGTACCCATAGCAAGGTCACGACGAGGATCGTTATTTATTAAATAGCTTTTAATAATTTCGATAGCTTTTTGAGGTGTTACGTTGCCGTAACAAATACGGGGCATTCCCGGCTTTACGATGTCCATTAGAGGTTCGGCATAACACATTCCTATACACCCAACACGGGTCATTATGGCCTCAATACCGGATTCCTTCAAAAAATCATCGATTGCTTTTATTACCTCGTTAGCTCCGGCAGCTTGGCCACAAGTTGCCGCTCCAATAAGAATGCGGGGTACTCGGGTCTTTTCGAAAGTGTCCCATTCTGCTCGGGCGATTTCTCTTCTTTGATTAAAATCCATTTCTTTATTTCTCCTTCAGGTTTCCAGAGCCAAGGATTGCTACAGCTTTTGCCGGTGTCATGCGCCCGTAGACTTTATTGTTTACTACCATGACCGGTGCTAGAGCACATGATCCGAAGCAAGCAACTGATTCTAAACTATACTCTAGATCTTCTGAGGTTTCTCCAGGATTGATGCCTATTAGTTTCTGCACCTGCGTAAGGACTCTGGGTGACCCTCTTACATGACAGGCAGTGCCTTTGCACACTTTGACAACCGTACGGCCAGAAGGCACAAATTTAAACTGTGCATAGAAAGAGGCGACTCCCTGCACTTTGCTTGAAGGGAGGCGAAGGCCTCTGGCTACCCGTTCCAGCGCTTCCATTGGGAGATAGCCTAGTTTTTCTTGTATTTCCTGCAAAATGGAAATTAGCTCTTTACGATTTTGCTGATGACGGGAAAGGCTTTCTTCAATGATGTTAAGATCTGCTGTATTCATAAAATTTTATCCTGCAAATTATTTTTAAAACGGTGTAAATCGACACATTTAGGAATGACCGAAGTTACTTTAAATATAAAAAATATATTACTTTAATTATATATGATATTTTGTTTAATAAGGCAAGAAGCAAAGCAAAATTTTTGCATTATTTGGGAAGTGGAAATAGCATATTAGAAATTCACTCAGACAATATGCATAGTGCTGTAATAGTCTCGGGATATCTCTTCGTATTTTTCACGGTAGTAACGGACTGCGTATGGCAGGTTGTTCAGGATATCACGGGCAACCATGCCGTCTGCTCCTTTCTTCCGGGCGGCCAGGTCTCCGGCAAGACCATGAATGAAGACACCGGTGGGCACTGCCATTTCCATTTCCATGCCCAGGCAGAACATCGCAGCGATGGTACCATTCAGCACATCGCCGGTGCCCGCCGTGGCCATACCTGCCCTGCCTTCCGTGTCTCCACTCAGGTTTATGATTATCCTTTGGTCAGGGTAACCGGTTAGAGAGTGAGGCCCTTTAAGCACAATAATGGCATTCAACTTTGCGGCTGTTTCCCTCAGGACGGCTATCCGGTTGTCCTCAATAGCTTCCTTATCGATTCCGGTCAACCGGGACATTTCTCCGGTGTGCGGGGTAAGTATGGTGGGAGCATGACGCTTGTTCAATATCTCCGTTTCCCTGGCTACGGCGGTTATACCGTCTCCGTCCAGAAGCAGAGGCTTGTCAATTTCCGCAGTCAGGTCCCGTACCAGCTGCTGGGTTTCTTCATTCAGGGAAAGACCCGGTCCCATGACGACCATCTTCACCCTGCGGCTAGCCTCTAAAAGTTCGGGTTTAGCTTTTAGTGAAATGCTACCGGAGGATGTTTCCGGTTGAGGGCGGAAGACAATTTCTTTGCCTTCTCTAGCTACTATCTTTGAGATACCAGCTGGTCCTGCAAGGTACACATAGCCACCGCCGGCTTTAAGAAAGGAATAGGCAGATGCGTAGGGCGCCCAGTGGTAGTTAACGGCTCCCGCAATGACCAGCACGGGGCCAAAGTCCATCTTACTGGCTTCCGGTCTTCTTTCAGGAATGGCTGGGAAGGGGAAGGCCTCAATCGAAAGATTTTCTGCTTCGGTTAACGGTTTGGGGAATGAGATGTGGGAAACGTATAGTTTGCCTCCTCTACGGAAGCCTGGATAAAGCAGGTTGCCCACTTTAGGCAGTCCAAAAGTAATTGTAAAGTCTGCTTTCACGGATATACCAATTTCCTGTCCGGTATCCCCATTGATGCCGGAAGGGATATCAAGGGCAAAGACTTTCTTCCCTGAATTATTTATTAGTCGGATAACCTCAAGGTACAGTCCTTCTACTGGTCGACTCAATCCGGTCCCGAAAATGGCATCGATAATTGCATCCGCATCTTCCAGAGACGATTTTACCTCTTCAATTGAAGTAATTTGTTTTATGATAATGGGGAATTTTTTAATTGTTTCTAGATTCTGGCGGGCCGCCCCTTTGTAAGAGTTTTCATCGCTCAGTAAAAATACGTCGACCGAGGCACCGCTGGAATGCAGTTTCCGGGCAACAACAAAACCATCGCCACCGTTATTGCCTGCTCCGCATATTACGGTGAATTTTTTCCCTTTGATAATTCCCATTTCTTGCCGGATTACATCGTAAGAAGCAATACCGGCATTTTCCATCAATATTTCCTGAGTTATCCCGTATTTCTCCGTGGCCAACCTATCAAGTTCTCTCATTATGGTAACGGTCGCGATCTTCATGGGATTCCACCCTCCTTCATGCTATTCGCAATACGGCAGCACCATTAATTTTGCCCTGTTTTAGCAGTACCAGTGCCCGGTTTGCATCTTCAAGAGGAAATTCCTGGACATGAGAGATAATGGGTATCCGTCCAGCAATCTCTAGAAATTCTGTGACGTCTCTTCTGGTAATGTTTGCCACACTTTTAATTTCTCGTTCGTGCCAGAGGAGACTGCCGTAATCGAGTGGAGGGATAGGGGTTCGTTTTCGGATTACCGCTATCACCAGCCTTCCCCCTTTTTCGATAACTCTAAGTGCCGGAGGGACTGTTTCCCCTACCGGGGTAAAGTCGATGGCACAGTGAATTGCGGCAGGAGGTTCATCCCCAGTATTGCCGGTCCAGACCGCTCCCAGGGATCTGGCCAGGTCGCGGTGCTCCTGGCTGCGGGTAAAAACGTAAACCTCACAACCTGCGTATACTGCCAGTTGCAGCACAATATGGGCTGAAGCTCCGAAGCCAAATAGCCCCAGTCTCTGACCTTTCTGCACTCCGGATAGCTTGAAGTTGCGGTAACCTATGGCTCCGGCACAGAGCAGGGGTGCTGCCTGTGTGTCGGTAAAACGTTCGGGTATCTGGTAAGCAAAGTCTTCTGAGACTGTTGTGTATTCTGCGTAACCTCCGTTGGCATCGCAACCGGTAGCCTGGAACTCGGGGCAAAGATTCTCCAGCCCGTCTCTGCAGAATTCGCATTTCCCGCAGGCGGAATGAATCCAGGCCACGCATACCCTATCACCCGGTTTAAACCTCTTTGTCCCGTCTCCACACTGGACGACTCTACCAGTGATTTCATGGCCGGGGATGATGGGGAGACGTGGGTTCAGTCTACCTTCAATCTCGTCGAGTTCAGTGTGGCAGACGCCGCATGCGGAAACCTTTATGAGTATTTCACCGGGCGCCGGTTGTGGAACCGGTAGTTCGCTTAATTTTAACGGAAGTTCTTCTACCCGAGATATATGGTCTATTACCTGGGCTTTCATGTGTCCACCTCCAGATTTCTCAGAAATTATTGCCCGGAGTTACTGTGAAGATGCTGATTGCTCTTTGGTTATTATTATAATATTTTTATTACCTTAAAAATATCTTTTATTTGTATGATCATGAAAGACCGTATACAACGGCTTTCAGAAGTGTATTTTTATGCTGAATAACATTTTCTTAATGTTTGACAAACGTTCTATTTAGTATTAAAATACTTCAAATTCAAACTTAAAATGAATAAAGGAGGTTAATATTATGAACGGCGAGTGGGAATTCTATTATCCTGGTGTGTACAATGAAGAAGATAGTAAAGTCCTGCAGGAGTTCTGGGCAGAATTGGAGGCAATCAACAAAAGGGGGCCTTTGAACATCGGAGACCTGATTGCTGGTAAACTGGATGGCGCACCCGGCATAGGTATGCACGGAAGACCATCGGGGAAGAAAATTACCCGGGAGCTGATGGAGACTTATGCCCGCAGATATGGAGCGGGTAATCCTCTGTTTACAGACCAGGATTACGCCAGGAAGACAGTCTGGGGACCTATGGCCTTGCCTTTCGCAGCGGCGGAACCCGGTTTCATGCCGGCTATGCCCAAGGCAAAGGGTATCGGTGATTACATGGTAGTCAGTGCCCATAATGACACGATGACCTATTATAAACCGGTATATGAAGGGGATACTGTCTTTACCGTAATTACCGAACAGCACTGTGTTGATATCACCCCGGCGGATGGGAGCTATTACCGCACATTTGCTATGAGCGGCACGGGGAAGATTTATAACCAGAAGGGTGAACTGGTGGCTGAAGGCGCCAATATCCTCAAAGAGAGCTTCCATCGACATAAAGATCCGGCAAAGAGGAATGTAGATGGTGCCCATGCCTGGGAAAGCCCCGATTGGTGGAGCCGTAAACCCCACATATATACCGATAAAGATTGGGAATATCTTATAAGTATATGGAAAAATGAGAAAATAAGAGGTTCAGAAGTCCTGTACTGGGATGATGTAAAAATCGGGGATGAACCTCCACCCAGGGCAGTTGGACCGATTATGGCAGAAGAAGAAATGGAGATAATGTTTGATGTACCGGATTGGTCCACAAATTATAAGCAGTATATTCTGGATAAAAATACTTTCGCAAAAATGGTAAAGAATCCTCAGGGTATCTACGTTTTGCCAGAGTACCTGAAGAAGAAGCCGTCGTCCATGCCTCCTATGCCCCGTATTGCCACTCCTGAAATTGCCAACCGGGATGGACGTGCGCTGATACAGAACGCAGTCGCGGCCAAGTGGGCTGCCGGGATGATTTACAATTGGATGGGTGATGCCGGATGGCTTCAGAGAATCGGATGGGATATTATGGAGCTGCCACCGGGGTGTAATAAATCAATTAATTACGATGAATATCCAACCGTTATCCCCCCTATACCCAAAAAGCTACGACCTGCTTTATTCGATAAGTATCCCTATATGGATAAGGTACCTTATATGAGGGGTTGTCGAGCAGCCTGGCATGCCATGGAAGGTGATGTTGCAATCATCCGGGCATATGTGACCGATAAGTATCAAGCCGATCAAGAGTACTTTGTAGACCTTACCTGGTGGTGTGAGACAATTGATCGTTTCATTGTCCAGGAGGGGTTTGTGACGATTAAACTGCCTAAAAAAAAATAGTCGCCCAATTTAATAAAGCCCCGCCTGATGCGATGGCGGGGCTTTATTGTACTGGTTCTTTTACTTAACTAATTTTTTTGGTCTATACAAGGATGTCCGCCATCTGTCTGCCTAGTTTGCGGGCTTCCTCAACTACTTCGGGGTTGTCTTTGACATGCTTGTCAGGGCCACCGGCTGAAGCTTTCAATATCAAGACATTAGGCACTGAAGCCCCAGGAGGACCGGTAAATTTCTTTAATTCCTGTATTGCCTCGTCAGCTCCCATTCTGCCTGCCACGGCAATAAGGCCCCAGCAACGGGCTTTCATCTTTATATCGTGTGTAAACAAAAAGAAACTTCTATCCATAAATATTTTTATCTGGGCGGAAATGCTGGCAAAATATACGGGACTGGCAATGATAACTCCATCTGCCTGGCTGAATTTTTCCAGTATCCATGGTATGTCATCCTGTTGCAGGCACTTTTTCAGCTCCCGGCAGTTGTCATGGGCCAGGCATGGGTTGATTTTGTACTGGCTGAGAACGATCTTTTCAGTTTCAATACCTCGCTTGGCCAGTTCATTTAACGCCTGATCAATCAAATAGTTACTATTACCTTTTAATCTGGGACTGCCACCGATAGCTACGACCTTCATAGGTACCTCCGTGGTGTTTTTTATAAATAATACACGGTTTTTCGTTTTTATCGCAAATTTTTTAGATATGGTGCTTCAGAAAATTATGCTGCGAGGTTGGTGTAAACACTCGAAAATTGAAAAAATGTAAATAATTTATTTTTAATATATGTTTTTACCATAATAAATATACACCTGTCATTGAAGATCAAATTTTTTGTCTATACTTTAAAAGGAAGTTTTTAATTAAGATTGTAAATTGCATTTATCAGAGTAGAATTAGAAGAAATAATTTAATATTGTGAAACTTTTTCATGAATTGATCTATTGACAATTACAAATTCCACATTATAATTTACATATATTAATGTGTGAAATGGAAATTATGAAAAAGGATGGTGATTTCAGGGTAAAAAAATTATTAAAGGAGGGAAAGTAATGAAAAGGCTTTTTTTTGTGGCTACAATTCTTGTTCTAGTCATGTTGTTGCTGGTTACTGGCTGTCAGAAAACTACCTCTTCTACTTCTACCTCTTCTTCACAACCACCTAAAACAACCGCCTCCTCAGTGTCTCCCGGCGCTCCAGTGGCAACCACGCCGACAACGGGCACTCCGTCTTCTTCAGTACCAGTCCAAACTTCAGAACCTCTGAAAACACAGCCTACGGCGACAAAAGCTAACTGGTGGGATAAGGACGGTACACCGCAATACGGAGGTACTTTAAACCTGCCTTCTTTCCGCACCGGTAACCTGGAAGGCAATTTTGATGTTTGGAATATGATGGACTTTAGTGCCGGCTATTTTGATGAACTTTTTGATTACGACTGGACACTGGACAGAAACGTATTTGGTTTTCAGGTAGGCTGGGTACCTGATGAGTACATCAAAGATGCTCTGGCAGAGAGCTGGGAATGGAAGGATGCTCAGACCTTGGTTGTCCATTTGAAGAAGGGAATTAAATGGCAGAATAAACCGCCGGTCAATGGTCGAGAGTTCACTGCTCAGGATGTACAGTACCATTATGATCGGCTTTTAGGCACCGGGAGCGGGTTTACCGAGCCGTCTCCTTCTTACCTGAATGCTTTGTCACTGGTGAAGAATGTCGTTGCCAATGATAAATATACCGTGACCATCAATTTTAAGAACCCAACTGCCCTGCTCAATGCTTGGCAGATATATGATCCGGTCGGGCAGCATTTTGCTGACCCTCCTGAATGGGTAGCCCAGGGAGACCTGAATAACTGGAAGAATGCCGTAGGTACCGGGCCTTTTACCGTGGCTGATTTTGTTTCTGGTTCATCGATGACCTTAAAAAAGAACCCGGACTACTGGGGATATGATGAGCGACATCCGCAGAATAAGCTTCCTTACGTGGATGAAGTGAAAATCCTGGTTATACCCGATGTGGCTACCACGGTAGCGGCTCTCCGGACAGCGAAAATAGACATTATGATGGAAATGAACAAAATACAGATGGAGAATCTCGACAAAACAAATCCCGAAATATTAAGGAAGCCGGTACCGGCATGGTCTGAAGCTTTATCTTTTAGAGTTGATTCCGGTCCGTTTTCAGACATCAGAGTCCGGAAGGCGCTTACGCTGGCTATAGACCGGCAGGCTATTTCCAAAGCCCTCTGGGGTACCGATGGCAAGCCATGCGGGGCCATACCACCGATATATTCGGGCTATACCCTATTGTATGACGACTGGCCGGAGGATCTCAGAAGTGAATATTCTTATAATCCCGCAAAAGCCAAACAACTTATGGTAGAGGCAGGGTATCCGAATGGGTTCAAGACAAATGTGGTAGCTGCCAGTAACAACGATATGGAGCTTCTGCAGCTTTGTAAGGCCTATTTTAAAGAAATCAGTGTTGATATGGAAATTCGAGTCATGGATCCTCAATCAGCTAACCAGTTTGTCAGGTCCCGTAAGCATGATGCCATGACCGTCGCTATGGGTGGTGTAGGTACTCCGCCGTTAATGAGCTTTGAAAATGCCAGAGCAGTAAACAACAACGCCGTTTGTCATAACGATCAAACATATGAGGAATTTGTTGACAGGTTCAGAAATTCGCAGACCCCGGATGAAGCTAAGAAGCTGGCTGTCGAAGGGGTATTGTACCTCCTGAGGCAGCACTGGAATACAGGACCAATGCCCAAGACAGTTTATAATGTCTGGCAGCCTTACATCAAAGGATATAACGGTGAAGGCGGTCCAAGTTTTTATGGTATGCGCGGCTGGTATTATGCCAGGTTCTGGATAGATAAATCATTGAAAAAATAACGTCAGCAGGGTAAACTGAATTAAAAGGAGGGATGGAATATAAGTTTCATCCCTCCTTTCTTTATAGGTGGCATAACAAATTTCAAGAGTTGTTAGTGGTTGTCCGTGGTCATTAAAATATATTAAATATTCAAGGAGGTCATTAATGAAACAGATAGAGACTGATGTAGTGGTTATTGGAGGGGGATGTGCGGGGACTGCTGCGGCACTTACAGCAGTGGAACGGGGTGCCAGAGTGGTCTTGTTTGAAAAAACATCGGACCTGGCGATGGGTGGCAACGGTATGTTTGCCGTGGAGACTCGTCATCAGAGAATGCGGCAGATGACCTTTTCACGGGCCGACGCCATGAAGTATTTTTTGGAACATACGCGTTATAAGGTTGACGCACGTCTCGTAAAGGCTTATGTGGATAAATCTGCAGAGACTATTGAGTGGCTGGAGAGACATGGAATCAGGTTTATTGAGCCGGTTGCCTATTATCCGGGGGGTTATTACACATGGCACTACAAGGACCCGGCTTCCGGGCGCATTACGGAGGTGCTGTTGAACCGAGCGAAGGGGCTGGGTGCTACGGCTTTCTTTGAAACACCGGTGAAGCAGCTTATCAGGGAGAAAGGACATATCACCGGTGTAATAGCAGAGGGCAAGAATGGCGAGATTTACAGGGTTAAGGCCAGGGCGGTGATCATCGGTACGGGAGGTTTTGGAGAAAATAAGGACTGGGTGAAGAAATATACTGGTCACGAGCTAGGTCGGGACCTGTTTATGATGGAAAGGGAACAGCCGGTTCTGGTAGGAGATGGAATTCGCATGGCCTGGGAGGTGGGAGCTACGGATACAGAGATGCATATGGATGTTTATCGGGGTCTGCCGGGTAAATACGGTGGTCCTGGCGGGGCTTCGCCAGAGCTGGGAGTATTCCGACAGCCCAATTTGATGATAGACCAGAATGGGGAACGTTTTGTAAATGAGGAAGTGGTATTTCACGGGGCACTTGCCGGTAATGCGGTAACCATCCAGAAAAACCGCTGTGCCTACATGCTTTTTGATGAAGACACCAATAAGTACTATGAAGAGCACGACTGGGACTGGATTCTTTCTCAGATGCCCAATACGCGGTCAAACAACATCGCGGCTATCTTTCAAAAGGCTAAGGAAGAAGGCTATCCCCATTTGTTTATGGGCAATTCAATTGAGGAATTCTGCGCCTGGAGTGGTATTGAAATGGGCAGGCTGCAGAGGACCCTGGAAGAATATAACCGTTTCTGCGAGACCGGACGTGACGAAATGTTTTACAAGAAGGCCAAATACCTCAAGCCGGTGAAAAGGCCTCCTTTTTATGCTGGTAGATTCTTCCTTACAGGATATGGCAGCCTTGGCGGGCTGAGAATTAACGCCCGAGCTGAGGTAATGGACAATAATCTTGATCCCATACCCGGACTTTACGCTGCAGGCACAGATGCCAATACCCTATGTGGTGATACTTACGTTTTCACGACACCCGGGCATACCTCGGGCTTCGCCTATAATACCGGGCGGATCGCCGGTGAAAGCGCCGTTAGATATATCAAAGGAACGGCTATAACATAGAAAAGAGAAAGCTTCAAATAGTATTTTCTGCTAGAGGGCGGTCAGATTATCTACCGCCCTCTCTGCATTTTCGGCCTGTTGTAATATAAACTATCTCTTCAAATTATGATTCAAATAAATGCCTTTAACCCTATCTCACGGTAGTATGGTAAAATGGATACAAGTTCTCTTTTTCTGAAGTTATCCCATTTTTAACAAGGCATTTTTTCCTTTATTGGGGGTAAGTGTTATGCCCTTTAGTTCATCAATGGTCGCAGACCTGGCTGTAATTATGACGGTAGCGGCTGTTGTTTTCTTTATATTTCATAAACTTAAACAGCCCACCATCCTGGGATACCTGGTTGCCGGTGTGCTGATAGGTCCGTATACTCCACCGTTTGCCCTTGTTTCCGATTTGAATGTTCTTAGTACCACGGCAGATCTGGGTGTGATATTATTGCTGTTCGGGATCGGCCTCCAGTTTCCTCTGACCAGATTAAGACAGGTGGGTGGAATTTCGGCAGGTGTTGCCGGAATTGAGATAGCCGTAATGTTAATTTTAAGTTACGGAATAGGATGGATACTTCATTGGCCGGCCATGGATTCACTTTTTCTGGGTGTGGCGCTGGCCAGCAGCAGTACTGCCATCATAGCCAAGGTTTTATCTGATGCTGGGAAAATAAAGGACATTT
>Ga0315298_1003193_pt1 | contig 26482 bp, 19 predicted proteins | sample WHS_1_MG_FD_203077 | JGI IMG/M metagenome (GOLD analysis project Ga0315298, IMG submission 203077) | Extremophilic microbial mat communities from Washburn Hot Springs, YNP, Wyoming, USA - WHS_1_MG | ecosystem: Environmental > Aquatic > Thermal springs > Hot (42-90C) | place: USA: Wyoming... | reverse complement strand
GGTTATGAAGAAGGGGGATATCTCACGGAGGCGGTACGGCGTAAGCCTTATTCGGTGATCCTCCTGGATGAGGTGGAAAAGGCCCACCCCGAGGTCTTCAACATCCTGCTGCAGGTCCTGGATGACGGCAGGCTGACGGACGGTCAGGGGCGCACGGTTGACTTTCGCAACACCGTGATCGTCATGACTTCCAACCTGGGGTCGGATCGTATCCAGGAATACAGCCGGCGGGGAGATTACAGCGCCATGCAGGCAGCGGTGATGGAGGTGGTGCAGGGCCATTTCCGTCCGGAGTTCCTCAATCGCATTGATGAGGTGGTGATCTTTCATCCCCTCACGGCCGAGCAGTTGCGCTACATTGCCGAGATTCAAGTGGGTTTTTTGCGTAGCCGCCTGCGCGAGCGGGACATGGATCTCGTCCTCAGCGACGGCGCGGTGAGCCGTCTGGCGGAGGTGGGCTACGATCCGGTGTACGGGGCGCGGCCCCTGAAACGGGTGATCCAGCGCGAGATCGAAAACCCGCTGGCGCAGCAGCTCTTGCGGGGCGACTTCGTGCCCGGGGATCTCATCGAGGTGACTTTGGAGGGGGATCGTTTCGCTTTCGTCGCCCATCAGGTGGGGGCGGGCAGCGCCGCATAACAGGCGCCGCTGCCTACGCGATACGTAGGAGCGGCCCATGGCCGCGACCCTTATGCCGTGATCGGCCGGTAAGGTCGCGGCCATGGGCCGCTCCTACAGTTTCAGATGCATTTCATGATACCTGGGTGTGCCCTGGAGTATTTCGTTAGGCGGATGGTTGTTGGACCCGCAGATGGGAAATGGGGAGATCTCCGGTGAGCGTGGCATAGAAATGGATCAAGCGCTGGGACATGGCTTCCTGGGACCAGCGCCGGGCCAGTTCCCGGGCCTCCCTGGCCAGGCGTTCGCGGAGTTCCTGATCGCGGAGGAGGCGCAGGCATTGTTCGCTGAAGTCGCCGGGGTCGGGGCGGGCGCTGCGGCTGCCCTGGCGGGATGCGAGGAGATCTGCGGCGCCCAGGGCGGGGATGGCCACTACCGGCAGTCCTGCGGCTAGGGCCTCCAGGAGCACCATGCCCTGGGTCTCCGTTTGCGAGGGGAAAACGAAGATCTCTGCCGCCTGGTAGGCATCCCTCAGGGTGCTTTCGCGGTCGAGGTAGCCCAGGAAGCGCACGACGTCGCCGAGCCCGCGCCGGGCGCTTTGGGCCTCCAGGGCGGGTCGTGCCGGGCCATCCCCCGCCAACAGCAACAATACTTCCGGCAGGACAGGCCGCAGCCGCTCAATGACCTCCAGGAGCAGAGGGATGTTTTTTTCCGGGGCAATGCGCCCGGCATAGAGCAAGACCCGTTTTTCCGGCCCGATACCCAGATTGGCGCGGAATGCGGCGCCGTCGCCGCTGGCGAAGGGCGCCGCATCGATCCCCGTGGGGATGACCTGTAGCGGCGTATTGACGCCGTAGCTCCAGAGAATCTCGGCCATGGCCCGGGAGGGAACAATCACCCCGGACACGGCATGGCACTGGCGGCGGGAGATCCGGCGGATCAGGCTGCGCCGCAGCGGTGCGGGGAACCACGGATAGTAATGGCCCATGTAGGCCTCGAAATAGGTATGGTAGGAAAGGACGGCGGGGATCTCCAGGCGGTGCGCCAGATGGGTGCCGTAGGAGTGGGCAACGAACGGTGTCTGGATATGGATCAGATCATAGCGGCACTGCCCCAAGCGCCGTCGCAGGCGCATGAGTCCCAGGGGGGTCATGAGGCGCTCTTCGGGATAAAAGAAGACCCGCCGGGCCGGGGCTTGCAGGATGCCGGTGTCCGGCGCCTCCCCAGGGCCGTAAGCGGGGATGAGAAGATCGACCTCGTGTCCAAGCCGGGTGAGTCCCATGCGAAAGCTGCGGATGGAACTCGCGACCCCGCTGACCCGGGGGAAGTAGGTGTCGGATATCATCAGGATGCGCATGTTTTGAGCCCTGGGGGTTTCGCTCATTATGGCATGGCCATGTGACACTTTGATGACAGCGGGCTGGCGAAGCCCTTGGCGCCTCGCCAGCCCTGCAACAACTCCCTGGCAGGGATCCTGCGCGGGCTATTTTTGCAATTCCCGCACCACGCCCTCGTCCTCCAGGGTGCTGATGTCCTGGGTGATCTCCTCGCCCCGGGCGATGGCGCGGAGGAGGCGGCGCATGATCTTGCCGGAGCGGGTCTTGGGCAGGGTATCGGTGATGCGGACGTCGTCGGGCCGGGCGATGGGGCCGATGAGTTCGGCCACATGGGCCCGCAGGGAGGCGCCCAGTTCATCCCGGTCATCGCCGGCATGGCTGGCCCGGAGGACGACAAAGGCACAGATGGCTTCTCCCTTGATTTCGTGCGGGATCCCCACTACCGCAGCCTCGGCCACGGCGGGGTGGGCGACGAGGGCCGACTCGATCTCGGCGGTGCCCAGGCGATGTCCGGATACGTTGAGGACGTCGTCGATGCGGCCCATCACCCAGTAATAACCGTCGGCATCCCGGCGGGCGCTGTCGCCCGCCACGTAATAGCGGTTGTCGAATTTGGCCCAGTAGCTTTCCACATAACGGGCATCGTCCCCCCAGATCCCGCGCAACATGCCGGGCCAGGGTTTTTCCATGACCAGATAGCCCCCCGCCTCGGGTTTGTCGATGGGCTGCCCGGCTTCGTCGACGATGCGGGCGTGAATGCCGGGGAGGGGCATGGCGCAGGAGCCGGGTTTCGTCGGCGTGACACCGGGGAGGGGGGCGATCATGTGTCCGCCGGTTTCCGTCTGCCACCAGGTATCGGTGATGGGACAGCGGCCGCCGCCGATGGTCTCGTAGTACCACATCCAGGCCTCGGGATTCATGGGTTCGCCCACCGTGCCCAGCAGGCGCAGGCTGGAAAGGTCGTGGCGTTCGGGCCATTCCTGGCCCATCTTCATGAAGGCGCGGATGGCCGTGGGGGCGGTATAGAAGATGCTCACCCCATGGCGCTCGATCATTTCCCAGAAACGGTCGGGGTGGGGGTGCATGGGCGCGCCCTCATAGAGGAAGACGGTGGCGCCATTGGCCAGGGGGCCATAGACCGTATAGCTGTGGCCGGTGATCCAGCCGATGTCGGCGGTGCACCAGTAGACATCCTCGGGCTTGAGGTCGAAGACCCAGCGGACAGTGAGAAGGGCCCAGAGGAGATAACCGGCGCTGCTATGCACGACACCCTTGGGCTTGCCCGTGCTGCCGGAGGTATAGAGGATGAAAAGGGGATGCTCGGCATTAAAAGGCAGGGCCGGGCAACTGCTCTCCATGCCGGCGAGGGCGTCCTCCCACCAGAGATCGCGGCCTTCCTGCAGGTCGATGTCGGCACCGGTGCGGCGCAGGACGATGACCTTTTCCACCTGATGCTCGTGTTCCCGCAAGAGGGCCTGATCGGCATGGCGCTTGAGGGGTACGACCTTCCCCGCCCGCCAGGCGCCGTCGGCGGTGATGAGGAGCTTGGCGCCGGTATCCTCCAGGCGATCCTTGAGGGCTTCGGCGGAAAAGCCGCCGAAGACCACCGTATGAATGGCCCCGATGCGGGCGCAGGCGAGCATGGCGATGACCGCTTCAGGCACCATGGGCATGTAGATGGCTACGCGATCACCTACCTCGATGCCTTGATGACGGAGCGCGTTGGCGAATCGGCTTACCTCGCGATGGAGTTGGGCATAGGTAAAGGTCCGTACGGCGCCGTCTTCCCCTTCCCAGATGAGGGCGGCCTTGTGGCGGGTGGCGCCGTGCAAGTGGCGGTCCAAGCAGTTGTGGGCGACATTCAGGCTGCCGTCGGCAAACCAGCGGTAGAAGGGCGCGCGGCGTTCGTCCAGCACCTCGGTAAAAGGCTGATGCCAGGAGAGGTGCTGGCGGGCCAGGGCAGACCAGAAGGCCTCGGAATCCGCTTCGTCCTGGGCGCGGAGTTGCGCGTAATCCGCACTGTTGATGTTGGCCTGAGCGGAAAAATCGGCAGGTACGGCAAAACGGCGGATTTCGCTGAGCAGGGAATCAAGGGCATTGGAATGGGACATGGTGGCTCCGAAGGCTTTTTCGCCATTTTATCAGTTTTTCGGGAAATTGGGCGCCCTTTGCGCCAGCCGTCATGCAAGGCCTTTTTCTTGTTGGCGGAGAAAATGGCGGGAGAAGCAGAGGCGCCGGCGATTGCCAAATCCGCTGGCACCCCGGTGGGCTGATCGTCCTGTTCATGGTCCGGGCCGGCTAGAGCTTTTTGATGATTTTCACGATCACCAGCAGAATGACCGCGCCTACGGTGGCCACCAGGATGGCGCTGATGACGCCGGCCCCAACTAGGCCCGCCAAGCCGAAGGCGATGAGGAGAAAGCCGCCCAGAAAAGCCCCGATGATGCCGATGACGATATCGCCGAGGATCCCGAAACCCCGCCCCTTGACGATCACCCCCGCCAGCCATCCGGCGGCGGCACCGATTACCAGAAAAACGATCACGCTCATCAGGGTCATGGCTTTTTTCCTGTAGGGCCGGTCTACACTCGGCTCAACGATACCAGAGGATCTGCTGCGCCTCCATGGGGACTTGGCATCCGGCCATGCGCGGGACGATGCGGGGAGTGTAGTCGCTGGCGGGGCGGTGGGCGGAAATTTCGCAGCGGTAGCTGTAACTGTTGACCGCGCCCCCGAGGGCTTCGCCCTGGGTCATGGGCAGGACTTCATCGTTTTGGCCCGCCGTGGCGAGGGCATAGAGCTCCACGGCGACGGCGCCCGGATCGAGATCGTCGAGATAGACGGGAACCTGGAAGTGGAGCATGCCGGTATCCTGGCGGATTTGCAGTTCGCCGAAGTGGATGCGCTCCCAGTGTTGGGCGAGTTCGCCCTGCCACTGGCAAATGCGCTCCACTTGGCTGCGCTCGGCCCGCGCCGCGGCTATATGGGCGGCGGGCAGGTAGAGCTGTTCGACATATTCACGGACCATGCGGTTGCTGCTGAAGCGCGGGGTGAGGCGGCTCATGCTGGCGCGCATTTTTGCGACCCAGCCGCAGGGGCAGCCGTTGGTGTCGCGGTTGTGGTAGAAGAGCGGGACCACTTCCTCTTCCAGCAGGCGATAGAGATCCTCCGCCTCGCGGGCGTCCCAAGCGAGGTCCGTATCGTGCTCCTGACCATCGCCCAGGGCCCAGCCCAGTTCCGGCGCATAGGCCTCGGCCCACCAGCCATCCAGTTCGGAGAGGTTCAAGCCGCCGTTGACGAGTACCTTCATGCCGCTGGTGCCGCTGGCTTCCCAGGGGCGGCGGGGGGTGTTGATCCACAGATCGACACCTTGCACCAGTTGTTCGGCCACCAGCATGTCGTAGTCGGCAATGAAGACGACCCGTCCGGCCAGATCGGGGTGCTGGTGGATGAACTGGGTCCATTGCTGGACCATCACCTTGCCGGCGCCGTCCTGGGGGTGGGCCTTGCCGGCGAGCAGGAGCTGGACGGGGAAATGGGGATGGGTGAGGAGGCGGTAGAGCCGCTCGGGGTCCGCGAGCAGCATGTTGGGGCGCTTGTAGGCGGTGAAGCGGCGGGCGAAACCGATGGTGAGGGCGTTGGGGTCCAGGGCGAGTCCGGCGCGTTGCACCGTCTCTTCGTCGGCATGGGCGGCGGCGAACTGGCGCTCCAGCCGGGCGCGGGCGAAGCCGATGACCTGCTGCCGAGCAGCGGCGCGCAGGGCCCAGAGGGCCTGGTCGGTGACGCTTTGAAAGCGGCTTTCGATGTCGTGCAGATCACCCAGCCAGCGTTCCTTGCCGCAACTTTCGGTCCAGATCCGGTCGGCGTCCTGGGAATCCCAGGAGGGGGCGTGGACGCCATTGGTGACATGGGTGACCGGGACTTCGTCTTCCGGCCAGCGCGGAAAGAGGGGTTGGAAAATGCGCCGGCTGACGGCGCCATGCAGACGGCTGACGCCATTGACCAGGATGCTGCCGCGGATGGCCAGCCAGGCCATGTTGAAGGGTTCCCGGGGGTCATCGGGGTTTTCCCGGCCGAGGGCGAGCACGGTGCCGCTGTCCACGCCGAAGGCCTGCGGCGCACCTTCCGTATAGCGGGCGAGGAGCTCCGGGGCGAAGCGGTCGAAGCCGGCGGCGACGGGGGTGTGGGTGGTGAAGATGTTGCCGGCGCGGGTGGCGGTGAGGGCGCAGCGGAAGTCGGTGCCGTGGTCACGCATGTGGCTATGGGCACGGGCGAGGATGGCGAAGGCGGCGTGGCCTTCGTTGAGGTGGCAGATCTCCGGCTGAATGCCTAGGCGCCGCAGCAGGAACCAGCCGCCGATGCCCAGGCAGATCTCCTGTTGCAGGCGCATTTCCGGGCCGCCGCCGTACAATTCGGCGGTGATGCCGCGGTCGGCGGGGGAGTTGAGGGGGTCGTTGCTGTCAAGGAGGTAGAGCTTGACTCGGCCGATCCGGGCCTCCCAGGCGCGCAGGAGGACGCTGCGGCCGGGAAAGGGGAGCTCCACCCGCAGCCATTCGCCTTCCCGGTCGCGCACGGGCACCACCGGTAGCTGGGTAGGGTCGTTGTAGGGAAAAAACTCCTGCTGGCGGCCGCAATCGTCCAGAGACTGGCGGAAATAGCCTTGCTGCCAGAGCAGCCCGATGCCGAGGATGGGGACGCCGAGATCGCTGGCGGTCTTGAGGCAGTCCCCGGCGAGAATGCCCAGTCCCCCGGAGTAGATGGGCAGGGCTTCGGAGAGGCCGAATTCCATGCTGAAATAGGCCACTTGGCTGAAGGGTGCCTGGGGATAGCTGCTGCTGAACCAGTTCTTGGCCGTCAAGCTCTGCCGGTGGCCGGCAAGAAAACGGTTCAGGAGGGTGACAAAGGCCTGATCCTGGGCCAATCGGTTCAGGACTTCGTTGGAAACATTCTGCAGGATGAGCCAGGGATTGCGGGTGGCCTGCCAGAGCTCCGGCGCGATCCGCTCCCAGAGGACGTCGGCGGCGTGACTCCAGGACCAGCGCAGGTCGAGGGCCAGTTCCGCGAGGCCGGCGAGGGCGTCGGGAAGATTGGGGAGGAGGTAGCAGGGGGCGATAGTCATGGGTGCGGAACTCCTAGGGCTGGGGCGCGGACGATGTTGCCGTTTTCCCGCCCGCCGGCAAAGTCATCAAGATTGGTGATGGTGGTGGCAGCGATGGTGTGGAGGGCCTCGGCCGTGAAGAAGGCCTGATGTCCGGTGACGACGACATTGGGGAAGGTGAGCAGGCGGGCGAAGGTGTCGTCGCAGACGATATCGTCACAGAAGTTGTGGAAGTACAGCTCCGCCTCCTCCTCATAGACGTCAAGGCCGACGGCCCCGAGATGGCGGCTTTTCAGGGCAGCAATGAGGGCGCTGGTGTCGATGAGGGCGCCGCGGCTGGTATTGATGAGCATGGCACCCTGGGGCATCAGGGCGAGGCGTTCGCTATTCACGAGGTGTCGGGTATCGGGAACGAGGGGAAGGTGGAGGCTGACGATCCGGCTTTGGCGCAACAGATCTTCCAGTGCCACATACTGCATCCCCAGCTCCTGGCAGGCGGGATTGGCGACGGCATCGAAGCCGAGCAGGCGACAGCCCATCCCATGAAGAATGCCGGCCAGGGCGGCGCCGATCTTGCCTGTGCCGACGATGCCCACGGTTTTGCCGTGCATATCGAAGCCGAGCAGGCCGTCCAGGAGGAAATTGCCTTCCCGCACCCGGTTATAGGCCTTGTGCAGATGGCGATTGAGCGTAAGCATGAGACCCACGGCAAATTCCGCCACGGCATAGGGGGAGTAATCGCGTACCCGCATGACCGTGATCCGCAAACGTTCGGCAGTGGGGATGTCCACATGGTTGAAACCCGTACTGCGCAGGGCCAGGAGTTGGGTGCCGCCGGCGGCCAGCATCTTCAGGGTCTGCTCATCCAGGGTGTCGTCCACGAATGGGCAGATGGCGGGATAGCCCTGGGCAATGAAGGCGGTATCGGCATTGAGTACCGTATCGACAAAAACCAGCTCATGGCGCCCATCGTTGGCGGCATTGAGGAATTGCTGATCATAGGGGCGGGCACTGGTGACCAGGCAACGCATGGTTTGGCTCCTTTCAGGGTCTTTCCCTTGATGGGGAATGGAATTGCGTTACGGTGCTGCGATCAGAATCTGACCGGTCTGCAGAAAGCCCCTTTGCCGGCGAAGCTGGCGGCGGTGCCCAGCTCTTCCTCGATGCGCAGGAGCTGGTTGTATTTCTCCACCCGTTCACCGCGGCAAGGGGCCCCGGACTTGAGATGGCCGGTGTCCAGGGCCACCGTCAGGTCGGCAATGAAGCTATCCACCGTTTCGCCGGAACGATGGGAGACAAAGGCGCCCCAGCCGTGGAACTGGGCCAGACGGGCGGCGGCGATGGTCTCGGTGACGGTGCCGATCTGGTTGAGCTTGATCAGCGCGGCGTTGGCGATCCGGTCGGTGATGGCGCGGGCGATAATGGCGGGATTGGTGCAGAAGATGTCGTCGCCCACCAGTTCGATGCGATCGCCGAGCTGGCGGTTGAGGAGTTTCCAGTTCTCCCAGTCATCCTGGGCCAGCCCGTCTTCCAGCAGGCAGAGGGGATATTCGTCCACCAGGGCGGCGTAATAGGCGATCATTTCGGCGCTGCCGAGCTGGCGCTTTTCGCAGCGCAGGTGATATTTGCCGTCTTGGTAAAATTCGCTGGAGGCGGAGTCCATGGCGATGCCCACCTCGGCGCCGGGTTGCAGGCCCACCGTTTCGATGGCGGCGACGATGAGGTCCAGGGGTTCGCGATTGGCATGGACCTGGGGGGCAAAACCGCCTTCATCGCCCACCCCCACCGAGAGCCCTTTCTTCAAGAGGATGCCCTGGAGGGCATGGTAAACCTCGGCGCCCCAGCGCAAGGCTTCGCGGAAGCTGCCGGCGCCGTAGGGAACGAGCATGAACTCCTGGATATCGGCCCCTTGACCATGGGCATGGACGCCGCCGTTGAGGATATTCATGCAGGGGACGGGCAGGCGCGTGGCACCGGGGCCGCCGAGGTAACGGTAGAGGGGCAGGCCGCTGGCCTCGGCGGCGGCGCGGGCGCAGGCCAAAGAGACGCCAAGAATGGCGTTGGCACCCAGCAGGGCCTTATTGTCCGTGCCGTCAAGGGCGATCATGGTGTCGTCGATGACTTTCTGGTCGCGGGCGTCGAGGTCGATGAGGTCGGGGCCGATGCGCTCTTCCACGTGTTCCAGGGCCTTGCGCACGCCCTTGCCGCCAAAGCGCCGGGGGTCGCCATCGCGCAACTCCACCGCTTCGCGGCTGCCGGTGGAGGCGCCGGAGGGTACGGCGGCGCGAGCGCGGATGCCGCAGGCCAGGGTGACCTCCACCTCGACGGTAGGGTTACCCCGGGAATCGAGGATTTCGCGGGCGCTGATGTCGATGATGGTGCTGTCCATGGGGGGCTCCTGTTCAGATGGGCATGGGTAGGGCGAGATCGATGATTTCCAGGCGGTTGGTACCGCCGGGATGACCGCGGCTCGGGCCCTGGGTGAGGATGATGCGGCCCTGTTCCAGACCATGGGTAAGCAGCCAGCGGCGCGCCGCCGCCTCCCAGCCTTGGCCGTGCTCCTCCATTTGGACCGGGTGTACGCCATAGGAAAAGGCCAGGCCTTGGCAGGTGGCGGGATGGGGACTCAGGGCGAGGATCCAGGTGGGCGAACGGAAACGGGCGATGCGCCGGGCCGTGGTGCCGCTTTCGGTGGGGGTGACGATGAAACGGGGCCCCAGCCGTTGGGCGGCGGCATGCACGTCCAGGGCGATGACCTCTTCAATACTATCCGCCAGATCCTCCAGCGGTGCCAGGGGCTGTTCGCTCCGCGCCTTCTCCGTGACGGCGGCAATGCGGGCGAGCATCTGCACGGATTCCACGGGATAGTCGCCCATGGCCGATTCCTCGGACAGCATGATGCAGTCGGTACCGTCGAGGATGGCATTGGCCACGTCGGTGACCTCGGCCCGGGTGGGGCGGCGGTTATGGATCATGGATTCCAGCATCTGGGTGGCGGTGATGACCGGCTTGCCGGCGCTCCGGGCCTTGCGGATGAGGCGCTTCTGGATGACGGCGATTTCCTCGATGGGTACCTCTACACCGAGATCGCCGCGGGCCACCATGATCCCGTCGGTGGCTTGGAGAATGGCATCGATGTGCCGCCAGGCCCCCTTGCGTTCGATCTTCGCGACGATGAATGGGTCATAGCCGAGGGCTTGCGCCTCGCGGCGGGCATGGACGATGTCGGCAGCGGTCTCGACAAAGGAGACGCTCACGGCATCCACTCCGGCCTCCAGGGCGAAGGCCAGCAGTTCGCGATCGGCGCCGGTAAAGGCACTGCCCTCCAGCATGACATTGGGCAGATTGACGCCCTTGTGGGAGAGCAGCGGCCCGCCCACCTGCACCCGGCCATGGATGCCGGCCTGGTCCACCTGATCCACCTGGACGGTGATGAAGCCGTCATTGAGGAAGACGATGTCGCCCTTGCGCAGCGGCCGGGCCAGGCGGGGCAATTCGAGGGGGATGACCCCCGCTGTCGCCTGGGTTACGGGGGCGAAGGTGAGTTTGTCGCCTTTTTTGAGGAGCAGGGGCTGGGGCAGGGTACCGATGCGCAGTTTGGGGCCGGGCAGGTCGGCGAGGATGGTCAGCGGTCTGTCCGTCGCGATGGCCGCGGCACGCAGACGGGCGATACGGGCGCGATGCTCGTCGGGGCTGCCGTGGGCCAGATTGAGGCGGGCCACGTTCATCCCGGCGCGGAGCATGCGCTGCAGGGTCCGCGCCGCGTCGGAGGCGGGGCCGATGGTGCAGACGATCTTGCTGTGCTGGCGGGGCAGGCGGATCATGTCTTGCCGCCGAGCAGCTTCACGGCATCGTCCACCCCTTTGTTTTCCACGGCGATGGCATGGATGGCCTGACAGAAACGCACGGCCTCCTGCTGGCTGCGTTGATGGACATTGCGGCCGGTGGCGCAACCCGCCGTGCCGCCGGTGTGAATCTGATCGTAGAGGCGCTGGAGGAAATCCTCCGCGCTCGTTTCCTTGCCGCCGGCACAGATGACCTGAGTGCGCCCCGCCGCTGCGACTGCCTCGCCGAGGAGCTTTGCCTCCATCTCCCCCTGGGCGTTGAGGGGCGGATTCACCTTGACGAAATCGGCGCCGAGACACGCTCCCAAACCGGCCGCCCCGGCAATGAGATGGGCGTCCTGCTCCTGCGCACCCACGGCCTTGCCGCGCGGATAGGCCCAGATCACCGCCAGCAGGCCCAGTTGGTGGGCAGCGAAAATCATCTGGCTCGCTTCCGTCAACATGGCAGCTTCATATTCCGAACCGGGGTAGATGGTGTAGCCCACCCCCACTACCCGCAGGCCGGAATAGCGAACGAACTCCGCCACCTGCTCCATGCTCTGCCATTGCAGGCTCAGGGGGTCGCGCTGTTCGCTCCGGACCAGATGGGTCTTGGAGTTGAGCTTGATGAGATAGGGGATGTCCTTGTAGTCCATGCCGTAGCGGCTGATCAAGCCCAGTTGGGTGGCAAAACAGCCCACCGGGGCCTCACTGGCAATGTGAAAGAGATGCTCCGGGTCGGCATCGTCGCTGGCAACCTGGCCGCCGATGAAGTCGTCATTGAGATGTTCCACCTTTTGATCGCCGGCCATGAGAAAGAGGCGGCCCTTGTCCTGGGTGGCGAGGCGGTAATTCTCCTCAAAGCGCCGACGACTCTCGGCCGGGATGCCTATGGGCGTACTATGGCCATTCATACGGGATCTCCTGTGCTGTGGTCATGAAGCTGATGGTAATGGCGGCGCAGGGCGTCGCCCGTGGCGGCCACCAGCGGGTGCAGGGATGGGGTCAGGCGCGGCTGGCTGCCAAACTGCATGGTGGCGAGGTCGGTGGCGCTGGCGTGCATCTGGATGGCCAGGGCGATGGTATTGACGATTTCGCCGGTGGTGGCGCCGCCGATCACCTGGCCGCCGAGAAGCTGCAGGGAGTCGGCGGCGAAGATGGCGCGGCAGTAGATCTCGGTGGTGTTGGGCATGGAGGCGGGGTGGTGGTCGGGCAGGCGCGCCTCGCCATAAAGGATGGGAAAGCCCTCCGCCTCGGCTTGATGCTGGGTGAGGCCCGCCACGCCAAAGGCCATGCCGTCGATCTCGCTGGCGTAGACGCTCACCGAGCCGGCGTTGTAGCGGGGTTGGCGCAGGGCGTAGAGGTTCATCCCGGCGATGCGTCCTTCGGCGGCGGCCTGGGAGGCAATCATGGCATGGTTGGCCTTGCGGGTGAAAAAATCCTGCTTGTGGGCGCAATCCCCTACGGCAAAGATGCCGGGGTCTTCGCGGGAACGCTGAAAGGCATCCACCCAGACGCCTCCGGAGCGGCTGAGGGTGAGACCCATGGCCTTGCCCAGGGCCACGTTGGGGCGCACGCCAATGGCAATGAGGACGGCATCCACCGCCAGGGGCTCCTGCCCGGCGATCTGGATGGCGGCCACCTTCGTGCCGGAACTGTCGGCCTGGAGGGCTTCGACCCGAGCGTTGGTATGGATCTGCACGCCATGGCTTTGCAACTGCTTTTCCACCTGTTTGCAGGCATCCAGGTCGAAGGCCGCCTGCATGAGGTGGGGGAGCATCTCGACAATATGGACCTCGATATCGCGCTTGCGGATCTCATCGGCGAACTCCACGCCGATGAAGCCCCCGCCGATGATGGCCATGCGCTTGACCTGGGGGATGAGGGTGCCGAAGAGCCGGTCGAGGTAATCGTAATCCTTGCGGATGCTGAATACGCCCTCCAGGTCCGTGCCGGGAATGGGAGGGATGAAATTTTCGGCGCCGGTGGCCAGCACCAGGCGTTCCCAGTGAATGGTGTCGCCATGGGCCAGGGCGGCGGTGCGGGCGGCGCGATCCACCGCGCTCACCGTGCCAATGAGGAGTTGGCCCCCTGCCGCGATGAGGGGCGCGCGCCCGGCCAAGTCTTCATCGGTGCCGCCGAGGGTGCCGAAGATGTAAGGAATGCCGCAGGGGATGACGGCGTCGGCCTCGGGCCGCACCACCAGGACCTTTTTGTCCGGCCAGAACTGGGCGGCGGTGATGCCGGTCATCATGCCTGCCGGACCGCCGCCGACGATGAGGATGTCGGTCTGCTGCTCTGCCATGGGGTACTCCTTCAAAATATCGGGCCTTAAATATCCAGCGAGGTGACTTCGGTATGGCGGAGGAGTTCCTCCAGGTCGGCATGGGAAAAGAGGGCGGTTCCCGGCTGGGCGGCGGTACCACTGCCGCAGGCCACGGCCAGGCGCAAGGCCTCGTCGGCCGTTTGGCCCTTGGCCAGGGCCGCCACCAGACCGCCGACCATGGAATCTCCCGCGCCAACGGTGGATTTCACGGCCACTTCGGGTGCCTTGGCAAAATAGCTGCCGGCGGGTCCCACGAGGAGGGCGCCGTCGCCGCCCAGGGAAACGCAGACATACTGGATGCCTTCCCGCTGGATGGCCCGGGCTTCGCTGGCGACGTCTTCCATCCGCGGCAACTGGCGATTGCGCAGGAGTTCGAGTTCGTAGCGATTGGGCTTGATGAGAAAAGGGCGGTGGGGGAGCGCCTGGGCCAGCAGTGGGCCGTGGGCATCCACCACGGCGTGCCCGCCCTGGGCGTGAATGCGCTCCACCATCTGACCATAGAAGGCGTTGTCCACCCCCGGCGGAACGGAGCCGGTGAGCACCCCAAAGCCGTTTTGGCAGAATCCCAGAAAGGTATCGCGAATCTGGGCGAGGGCCAGTTCCGAGGCGTAGGGGCCGATCCCGGTGATTTCGTACTGAATGGCCGGATCGCCCTGAAGAATGGTGGCGTTGACCCGGGTTTCCCCTTCCACGGTCACGCAATGGGAGTCGTCCAACTGGTGCTGCAGCAATTTCTGCAACAGAGCGCCGATGTTGCCGGCGACGATGCAGCAACTGTGGGCGCAGACCAGCAGTTCCTTGAGGGCGCGGGCGACGTTGATGCCGTTGCCGCCGGGGTCGTAGCGGGTGGCGGTGGCATGGGTCTTCTGATCGGCGACGAGGTGGGGCACTTCGTAGGCGATGTCCACGGAGGGATTGAGGGTGAGGGCGGCGATGGGCTGGCATTCGTTGCTCATGCTCGCGTCTCCAGGGTGCGGTAATGGACGAGGGCGGCTAGGGCCGCCGAAACCAGGCGGGCGCGGGCGGGATCGGCGCGGGAGGTGAGGATGACGGGCACCTTGGCCCCCATGACGATTCCGGCGAGGGTGGCGCCGGCGAGGTATTCCAGGTCCTTGGCGAGGATATTGCCGGAGACCAGATCGGGGACGATGAGGATGTCGGCGTCGCCCGCGACGGCGCTGTGGATGCCCTTGATCTCTGCCGACTCCCGGGAAATGGCGTTGTCGAAGGCCAAGGGCCCGTCCACCAGCGCGCCTTGAATCTGCCCGCGTTCGGCCATCTTCGACAGGCAGGCGGCATCGATGGTGGAGGGGATGGCGGGATTGATCACCTCCACCGCGGAGAGGATGGCCGCCTTGGGTGCGGCGACATCGAGGATCTGCGCGAGATCGATGGCGTTTTGCAGAATGGCCGCCTTGGTGAGCAGGTCGGGGCTGATGTTGATGGCCGCGTCGCTGATGAGAAGCAATTTGGGGTAGGTCTGGAGATCCGCCACAAAGATGTGGGACAGACGCCGCTCGGTGCGCAGTCGGGCGAGGATGGGGTGGAGAAAGGCGTCACTGTGCAGGTGCCCCTTCATGAGGGCCTTGGCCGTGCCGGCGAGCACCATCTCCACGCCTTTTTCCGCCGCCGCGGCACTGTCGGGCACGTTGATGATCTGGAAATTGGGGCAGGAAGCGCCGCTGGCGGGTATGCCCATCTCCCCCAGCAGTTGGCGGATGCGCTTTTCATCACCGATGAGGATGGGCTCGATGATGCTTTGCTGCTTGGCTTCGCAGGCTCCTCGCAGGACGTGCTCTTCCGCGGCGTCCACGACGGCCACGGGGATATCCTCCAGGGGAGCGACGGTGGCGAGCAAGGCGTCGAAATTGGCAAAGGGCATCACTGATCTCCGGATGGGGGAAAAAGCAGGCGCTGGGTATGCCGGGCGATGATCAGGTCTTCGTTGGTGGGGATGACCTGCACCTGCACGGCGCTGGCGGCGGTGGAGATGACGGCGCTCTGGGCATCGTTGCGCTGCGGGTCGAGCTGCAGGCCGAGATGCTCCAGTCCCCGGCAGATGGCCCAGCGCATGGGGGCGGCATGCTCGCCGATGCCCCCGGTGAAGACCATGCGGTCGATACCGCCCAGGGCGGCAACCAGGGCGCCGATCTGCTTGCGGGCGCTGTAGGCGAAGATGTCCAGGGCCTGCTGGGCATGGGGCTCGTTCGCGCGCAAGGAGAGCAGGGTTTGCATGTCGCCGCTGATGGCGGAAATGCCCAGCAGGCCGGACAGGTGATTGAGCAGGCGCTCCAGTTGCGGGCCATCGTAGCCTTTTTCTTCTATGAGGTAGAGCAATACGCCCGGGTCCAGGTCGCCGCAGCGGGTGCCCATGACCAGGCCGCCGGTGGGGGTGAGGCCCATGCTGGTGTCCATGCAGCGGCCGTCCCGGACGGCGGCGAGGCTGGCGCCATTGCCGAGATGGGCGATGATCGTCCGTCCCTGGGCCGCTACCCCGAGGCGGCTGACGATATACTCGTAGGACAGGCCGTGGAAGCCGTATTTGCGCACCCCCTCATGCCAGAGATTGCGCGGCAGGGGTAGGCGGCTGGCCACTTCCGGGATGGTTCGATGAAAGGCGGTGTCGAAGCAGGCCACCTGGGGAATGTCCGGCCAGGCCGTCTGCAGGGCCTCGACGGCAGCGATCTCCGCCGGCAGGTGCAAGGGCGCGAAGCGCAAATATTCGCGAATGTGCTGAAGGAAATCGGCGTCGATCCGGCAGTGTTCCAGATAACGCGGCCCCCCCGAAACCACCCGATGGCCCACCCCATCGGGGACGACGCAGCCGGTCTCCTGCAGGGCCCCCAGGATGGCCTGGAGCGCGCTGCGCTGATCGGGAAAACGATCGGTGCGATCGACCCGTGCCTGACCTTCGCGCTGCAGCCAGATCCGCCCCGCACTCTGGCCGATGCGCTCCACCGCGCCGCTGCCCAGGGCGCTTTCCTCGCCCTCGCCCATGGCATAGAGGGCAAACTTGATGGACGAGGAGCCGCTGTTGATGCAGAGGATCTGCCGTTTCATACCAGCCAAGAGTCCGCTTGGCCAAGGCGCTTGGCCAGGGCGGCGAGGAAGCGGGCGGCATCGGCACCGAAGATGACGCGATGATCGCAGCTCAGGGTAAAGTCGGCCTTGCCTTGGGCATCCGTAGCGGCGATGGCGAGGATGGCCGAGGCCCCCAGGGGGACGATGGCGTTGAAATGGCTCACCACGGGGAATATTCCCAGGTTAGACAGATAAAAGCTGGCCCCCTGATAATCCTCGGGACTGAGACGGCCTTTCTTGACCTTGCCCAGAAGGATCCGCCAGTCCTCGGCCAACTCCGCCAGCGGGCGGCGGGCGGCATCGCGCAATACCGGCGTGACGAGGCCATCACCGGTATCCACGGCGATGCCCACGTCCACGCGCTCGCGTTTGGCCACCCCCTTGGCTGTCCAGACGTGGTTGAACCAGGGATCTTCGGCTACCGTCAGGGCGCAGGCGCGGGTCATGGCCAGGGTAAGGGTGACCCCGGCTTTCTTGGCAACCGCGTGCAGGGGCTCCACGGGTAGTTGCGCGCTGATCTGAAAGGTGGGTGTCTGCACCGTAGCCGCCATGTTGCGGGCGACGGCGGCGCGCAGGCTGCTGGGCCTCTCCAGGCTATAAGGCGGACCCTGGCGGAGGTCGGCCTCGGGCGCGGCCAGGGCCGCTGCCAGGACTTGGGCCGCATGGATGGTCCCATCGGGCCCCGGCGCCACGCTGGCGATGTTTACGCCGAGGTCTCTGGCCAGTGCGCGGGCGTAGGGGGAGGCCTGCAGGCCGCTGGACAGAGGCGCCGTTGGCGGCGCGGCGATTGGGGTCTGTTCCGGCGCGGCGGATGCTTGCTGGGAAGGAAGGGCCGCTGCGGGTGCGCCGGGCATTGCGGCGGCGGGCGGCGTGCTGGGGGCGGCGGCTGGCGCGAGCTTGGGGGTGGTGGGCGCCGCTGGCGGAGACTGAGGCCCAGAAGCGGCGGCCACTGGGCCTCGTTCCGCTTCATCGACCAGGTAGCCGATCACCTGCCGCACCGGTATGTCGGTATCCACGGGCGCCAGGGGACCAGCCAGGAAGCCGTCGGCAAAGGCCTCCACATCAAGAATGGCCTTGTCGGTTTCCACCTCGGCAATGGCCTCGCCTTTCTTTACCGCCTCGCCCGGCTGTTTGTTCCAGCGGACCAGGCGGCCGGTTTCCATGGTATCCGACAGGACCGGCATGGTGATGGACTGCTTCATGATGCGACTCCTCTCGGTCTAGGCCGCGGCCGTCAGGGCGCGGGCGGCAGCGATGATGTCGGCGCTGCGCGGGATGCTGGCCGCCTCCATGGCGCCGTTGAAGGGGGTGGGGATATCCATGCCCGCGACACGCTGGATGGGCGCGTCGAGGAGATAAAAACAGCGCTCCTGCAGGGTGGCGACCATCTCCGCCCCGGCGCCGGCAAAACGGCAATCCTCTTCGACAATGAGCAGGCGGTGGGTTTTCTCCACGGATCGTTGGCAGGTCTGCCAATCCATGGGCGAAAGGCTGCGCAGATCAATCACTTCCATGGTGATGCCTGCCTCAGCCAAGGCGTCCGCTGCCTCCAGGGCCAGCGTGACCATCCGCGAATAGGCGATGCAGGTCAGGGCGCTACCCTCACGTCGCAGCAGAGCCTGATGCATGGCCGGCGCCACCGCCGTCTCATCCACCGGCCCCTTGCTGAAATAGAGCAGTTCGTGTTCGAGGACGATGATGGGCTCATCGCTGCGAATGGCCTGGCGCAATTGCCAGTAGGCGTCCTGGGGCGTGGCGGGCACCACCATGCGCAGGCCGGGGACATTCATCAGCATCTGCTCCAGGCGCTGGGAATGCTGCGCCCCCAGTTGTCGGGCGACGCCGCCCGGCATGCGCACCACCAGCGGCAAGGGAAACTGGCCGCCGGACATGAAGGGGATCTTGGCCGCCATGTTGACCAAGGCATCCATGGCCAGCAGGGCGAAGTTCACCGTCATGATCTCCACCACCGGCCGCAGGCCGGTCAGGGCCGCGCCAATGCCCAGGCCGGTGAAGCTGTTTTCGGAGATGGGGGTATCGCGCACCCGCCATTCGCCGTATTTGGCCATGAGGCCCTCGGTGACCCGGTAGGTACCGCCATAGAGGCCCACATCCTCGCCCAGGGTGAAGACCGTCTCGTCGGCCGCCATCTCCGCATCCATGGCCCGGTTCAAGGCCTGCCAATACAAGAGTTCGCTCATTGGGGATCCTCCATGAGGGTCTCGAAGCGCCGGTTAAGCAGAAAAGCAGCCTGCACATCCGCCAGATCGGGAGTGGGGCTTTGCCGGGCAAAGGCGGCTGCGTCCTGGACGATGGCGCTCACTTCCTGCCGCAATCGTTCCACCGCTGTCGGGTCCAAATGCCCTTCGGCACAGCAATGCTCGGCGAAGCGATGCACGCAGTCGGGGCCGGCACACCGGAGTTCCTCGGCGCTGGGGTAATGCGCTTCCGCGTGACGGATGGCGGCGGCAATGGGATCATTGCCGACAAAGGCGTTCACCTCCACGGCCGGACGGTAGGAACCCGGATCCGCCATGGAATGGCCCCGGTAGCGATAGGTCTCGCATTCCAGGAACTGCGGCCCGTCGCCCGCCCGCACCCGTTCCAGGGCGCGGCGCGTGGCCGCATGCACGGTCAGCACATCCATGCCATCCACCTTTTCGGCGGGGATACCGTAGCCGCAAGCGCGCTTGTGGACTTCGACCACGGCGGAATGGCGATGGATCTCGGTGCCGATCTGATAATGATTGTTTTCGCAGACGAAGAGTACCGGCAACTTCCACAGGGCGGCCATGTTCAGGGATTCGTGGAAGGTGCCCTGGTTCACTGCGCCGTCGCCGAAAAAGCAGATGACGGCTTCCGGGAGCTGCCGATAGGCGACGGCATAGGCCGCGCCGATGGCAATGGGAAAGGTCTCGCCGACAATGGCATAGCCGCCCAGAAAGCGCCGCTCCCGATCGAAGAGATGCATGGATCCCCCCATGCCGCCGCTGATGCCGTCCTTCTTGCCGAAGATCTCCGCCATGACCCGCCGCGGCGGAACGCCGCGGACGATGGCATGCACATGCTCGCGATAGGTGCTCACCACGTAGTCGCCGGGTTCGGCGGCGTGAAGCACGCCCACGGCCACAGCTTCCTCGCCGGGGTAGAGATGCAGGAAGCCGGCGACATTCCCCTGGGCGTATTCCTGCGCCGCCTGCTCCTCAAAGGCGCGCGCCAGGAGCATGTCGCGCAGCATGGCTGCCATGGCGCTCCTATCCATGGGCGTCCTCCGGCAGGAATTCATCCAGGGCGCGGGTGAGGGGGGTGAGATACATGAGGGCCGGCCCACCATGCATGAGGACCGCCAGGAAACCCGCCTCCATGATCTCGTCCCGACTGGCCCCCGCCGCGACGGCGCCCTTGACGTGGAGGGCGATGCACCACTCGCATTGTGCGGCCACGGAGAGCGCGACATTGATGATCTCCTTTTGCGCCTTGCTCAGGGCCGGGCCGCTTTCGGCCTTGCCCATGAAGCCGAGGAAGGAGTTGATCTCGGCCGGGTATTTGGTTTTCAGCCTTTCGGTGAGCGCGGTAATATCCTGGATACGCTCATTCATGCTGGTCATCGCGTTACCTCCTTGCTGCCGGTTGTGTCGGGCGTTGCCTGTCTTTCAGGCAATCCCCTTCTTGAGCAATATGCTGCGCCCGGTCATTTGCTCCGGTTGCGCAATCCCCATGAGATCCAGAACCGTAGGGGCGACATCGGCTGCCCCGCGCCCGATTCCCAGCCGCGCCCCGGCTTCGCCAATGAGCAAAAAAGGCACGGGATAAACCGTGTGCTGGGTGTGGGGTTCGCCGGTCACCGGGTCCACCATCTCGTCGCAATTACCGTGATCGGCGGTGAGGATGATGCGGAAACCCCGCGCCAGGGCCGCCTGAACCACCCGGTGGAATTGCAGATCGAGGGTTTCCACGGCGCGGATGATGGCGGGGATCTTGGCGGTATGGCCGACCATGTCCCCGTTGGCAAAGTTGACGAGCACAAAGGCGTACTGCCCGCTCTCCACGGCGGCGATGATGCGATCCGCCACCTGGGGGGCGCTCATTTCCGGTTGCAGATCGTAGGTGGCCACCTTGGGAGAGGGGATGATCTCCCGGTCCTCTCCGGGGAAGGGTTCTTCCCGACCGCCATTGAAAAAATAGGTGACGTGGGCGTATTTCTCGGTTTCGGCGCAGTGGAATTGGCGCAATCCCGCATCGCTCACCACCTCGGCCAGCACCCGGTAGGGGAACTCCGTGGGGAAGAGCACGGGGAAGGGATACTCGTCGTTGTAGGCGGTCATGCACAGGGCCCGACGCGGGCCGGCCGTCCCCCGGTCGAAATGGATGAAATCCGGCATGGCGATGGCCGCGCTCAACTGGCGCATACGGTCGGAGCGGAAATTGAAAAAAAACACCGGTTCGTTCGGGCCGATGCGCGCGCGCTCGGGGTCGCCGATCAGGGTGGGGTGGATGAACTCATCCCCTTCGCCCCGTTTCCACGCCTCTTGAATGGCGGCCACGGCATTCCCGGCATGGAGTCCATCACCCTGCATATAGGCCGCCCAGGCCTTTTGCGTGCGCTCCCAATAGCCGGCACGGTCCATGGCATAGTAACGACCGCAAACGCTGGCGATGAAGCCCTTGCCCAACTTGCGGAGGAGGTCTTCCACCTGCCGCGCGAATCCGTCCGCGCATTGGGGAGCGGTGTCGCGGCCGTCCGTGATCATGTGCACCACCGGTTCCACCCCCGCCGCCGTCACCAGAGGCAGGATCGCCAGCAAGTGATCGATATGGGAGTGCACCCCGCCGTCGGAGACCATGCCCAGCAGATGCAGGCGCTGGCTGCCCTGGAGAATCTTCTGCCAGGCCGGCAAGCGGCCGAAGCTGCCATCCTCCAGGCTGTCGGAGATGCGCACCAGATCCTGCTTGAGGATACGTCCCGAGCCCAAGGTCAGGTGACCCACCTCGGAGTTGCCGAATTGCCCGTCCGGCAGCCCTACCGCCCGGCCGGACGCTTGCAGGGCGGTGTGGGGATGGCTGGCAAAGTAATGATCCAGGTGCGGTGTCCGCGCCTGGGCCCAGCCGCTGTAGGCGCGATTGGGATTGAGGCCGAAGCCGTCGAAGATCACCAGCAGTACGGGCCTTTTATCCATGATATCGGTTTCCAGGTTGCGCTGCGCTCAGCGTAGCAGCTAATTGTGACAGTATGATGAAAGGATCGTTCATGGGGCACGACCTCGGCAAAGGGCGTTTCGATGGCGGCCTGCCCTGTTGCGCGACCTCCCGCTGCCAGCCATCAGCCCCGCGGCTTTCTGCCCAGGCGCTTTTCCACTTCCAGCACCTGCAGGGTGGTGGCCAGCACGGTATCGGGATTGAGGCTCATGGAGTCGATGCCCAGTTGCACCAGGAATTCGGCCATCTCCGGATAGTCCGATGGCGCCTGACCGCAGAGTCCCGAGTGGATGCCGTTGCGTGTGCAGCCTTCCACCGCCAGACGGATCATCTCCTTCACCCCGTCATCACGTTCGTCATAGTCAAAGGCCACGATCTGCGAATCCCGGTCCACCCCCAGGGTCAATTGGGTCAGGTCGTTGCTGCCGATGGAAAAGCCGTCGAAGCGCCGGGCGAACTGATCGATGAGGATGACATTGTTGGGGATCTCGCACATGGCATAGATCTTCAGGCCCTTGTCACCGCGCTTCAGGCCGAATTCCGCCATCTTGGCCAGCACCGCATCGGCTTCCTGCACGCGGCGCACGAAGGGCAGCATGAGGATGACGTTGTCCAGCCCCATCTCCTCCCGGACCCGGCGCATGGCCGCGCACTCCAGGGCAAAGCCCTCGGCATAGGCGGGATGGGCATAGCGGGAGGCCCCGCGGAAACCGAGCATGGGATTGTCTTCACTGGGTTCAAACCAGCGCCCACCCAGCAAGGAGGCATATTCGTTGGACTTGAAGTCGGACATGCGCACCACCACCGGCTTGGGATAAAAGGCCGCAGCGATGGTGCCGATGCCTTCGGAGAGGCGCTGGACGAAAAAGTCGGCGGGTTGGCCGAAGCCCGCCACGAGTTGGGCCAGGGCCGCCTTTTCCCCCGCGTCCTCGACCTTTTCCGGGTGGAGGAGGGCCATGGGGTGGGCCTTGATGGCGCTGTTGATGATGAACTCCATGCGCGCCAGACCGATGCCGTCATTGGGCAGCATGCTGGTCTGGAAGGCGATGTCCGGGTTGCCCAGGTTGATCATGATCTCCGTGGCCGGGCGCTGGAGGGTGGCCAGATCCGTATGGCGAATCTCGAAGGGCAGGGCACCGGCATAGACAAAACCCATGTCGCCCTCGGCGCAGGAGACCGTGACCATGGCGCCGTCCCGCAGTGCCGTAGTGGCGTTGTCGGCGCCCACCACCGCCGGGATGCCCAGTTCGCGGGCGATGATGGCGGCATGGCAGGTGCGTCCACCACGATTGGTGACAATGGCGGCGGCCTGCTTCATCACTGGTTCCCAGTCGGGGGTGGTGGTGTCGGCCACCAGGACCTCTCCGGGGCGGAAGGCGCTGAGGTGGGCCACATCGGCAATGACGCGCACCGGCGCCGCCGCGATCTTGGCCCCCACCGCCCGCCCGCTGGCCAGCACCGGTCCGCGGGTCTTGAGCAGGTATTCCTCCAGAACCTGGCCTTTTTTCTGGGAGGCCACCGTCTCGGGACGTGCCTGCACCATGTAGAGTTGACCATCCAGGCCATCCTTGGCCCATTCCATGTCCATGGGCCGGCTCTCGCCCACCTTTTGGCTATAGTGTGCTTCGACCTTGATGGCGTAGTCGGCCAGGGTCAGGACATCGGCATCGCTGAGGCAGAAGCGTTCGCGCTCGGCCCGGGAAGTGGGCACATTGCGGGTGCTGTGGCGGGTATCGCCCTCGGCATAGACCATCTTGATCTTCTTGCTGCCCAGGATGCGGCGCAGAACGGCCTTTTTGCCGCTGCGGAAAGCGGGCTTGAAGACGTAGAATTCATCGGGGTCCACCGCCCCCTGCACCACGTTCTCCCCCAGCCCCCAGGAGGCGGTGATGAAGACCACGTCGCGGAAACCCGTTTCCGTATCCAGGGAAAACATGACGCCGCTGGTGGAGAGATCGGAGCGCACCATCTTCATGATGCCGATGGACAAGGCCACCTTGAAGTGGTCGAAGCCCTGATCGACGCGGTAGTGGATGGCGCGATCGGTGAAGAGGCTGGCAAAGCAGCGCTTGCAGGCATCCAGCAGGGCCGCCTCGCCGGAAATGTTGAGGTAGGTATCCTGCTGGCCGGCGAAGCTGGCGGTGGGCAGGTCTTCCGCCGTGGCCGAAGAACGCACGGCCACGCTCAGGCCGGGGCCGTACTCGGTCTTGAGGCGCCCGTAGGCGGCGAGGATTTCCCTCCGCAGATCATCAGGGAGGGGTGCGCCGTAGACGATCTCGCGAGCTGCTTCGCCCCGCCGCGCCAAGTCTTCCACATCGTCGGGATTGAGCCCGTCGAGGGCCGCGTGCAAGCGGTCCCAGGCACCGGCCTTGTCCAGCATCATGCGATAGGCCTCGGCGGTGATGGCGAAACCGTTGGGCACCCGCACCCCCTGGGCGGTGAGCTCCCGAAACATCTCTCCCAGAGAGGCATTTTTGCCGCCCACCAGGGGCACGTCTTCGATACGGATTTCGTTGAAAAAACGGATATAGCTCGCGCTCATGGCATCCTCATAAGGGCTACGGAAGAATTCCGAGCCGGCGCGCTGCGCTGGCCGTGGATGGCGGTTGGGACGGTAAAAACAGCGCCGCGGGCGCCGCGACCGCTCCGCCGAGGCTCCCATGTTGCCCCGGGAGAGAACCCGCAGGGGCCTGGGGAGGGGAAAGGTTTCGCGGAGCAGACGACATGAATCCTCGCAACCAGTCCGTATAACCATAGTCGACGCCGGGCCGTTGCACAAGCCGCTTTGCCCCTAGGAAGGCGAAGGTCCCTGCTGGATGACAGCGGCCTCATGCAGCGACCGGCGGGGCGCTTCACGCCATGACGAACGAAGCTCCGGGAGGGGGCGCTCCAGCAACTGTTCCAGCGCCGTCACTTCCGGCGCATAGATCTCCTGCAAAAACCTCCGCGCATCCTCATCCATGGCGGGTTTGCCATGGTCGCGCAATAACCAGCGCTGCCAGATATATTTGCCCCATGCCCGTGGCAAAATGGCATCGCCGATGAATCGGCTTATTCGGCTGCCGGCCAGATAGCGCACCCAAACGCCCCGCGCTGACCGATGAACGTTGTAGGCCTTGTCGAGATCCATGCCGGCAATGGGGCCGGTGTCAATCTCCAGGAATTCCGCCACTGCTTCCAAGACCGTCCGCGGCCTTTTTTTCAGGTCTTCGAGCAACAGCACCAACACCCGATTCCGGCCGAAAAGCGTTTGATAACGGCGGATCTGCTCGCTGTACTGGCCCAACTCCACATAGAGCTGCGACACTCCCCAACCCTTATCCGGCCTTTCCCAGTCGCGCCGCAGGGCCTGGGCGAAGGGGAGGTGGATGGCGCCTTCGGTAAAATCCATCAGATACTGGGCGTAGGCCCTTTCCACCGGGTCGCGCAAAATGACGATGATCCGGGCATCCGGGGCGACCTGATGAATGCGCTGCGCCGCTTCGGGGCACCATAAATAGGAGGGACTGGCATCGCCGATGCGCGGGAAGGCGTCGGCACCCCGGTAAAGATGCTGATAGTGTTCCACGTCGGCGACGTAACGAATGAGATGCGCCTGCTCCCGGGCGGGACGGGGCTGGGTGAAGAAGTGGGGTTCTTTCCTGCCCGGCAGGAAGACCTGCGGGTGTTGGCGCAGGTAGGCATAAAGGGAGGTGGTTCCGCTCTTTACCGCTCCAACGATATAGAAATTCGGCCAGATGGATTCCCGCATCAGTGATTTTTCCCCCAGGTTTATGTCAAAAGGGTAGTCGAGAAAACTCCCCAGCGGCAGAGGCCATGCGTTCCTTAATCACTATTACTATATACGATTATCCGTATCTTTTCCACCTATTGCGCAAAGGAAACCTCTTTCGATGAGGAATCCCAGTACCTGGCGGGTGGCCTCGGGCGGCGAGACCTGCGCCGTATCGACCTGAATGTCCGGCTGCAGCGGCTTTTCGTAAGGGTCATCGATGCCGGTAAAGGCATCGATCGTTCCATCCAGGGCGCGGGCATAGAGCCCCTTGGCATCCCGCGTGAGGCAGGTCTGCAGGCTGGCGGCGGCGTGGACTTCCACAAACAGGCCGCCGTTGTCCTCCACCAGGGCGCGCGCCTCGGCCCGGGCGCTCCGATAGGGGGAAATGGCCGAAACGATGGCGATGCCGCCGTGGCGGGCCGCCAGACCGGCGACGAAGCCGATGCGGCGAATGTTTTCGTCCCGATCGGTCCTGGAAAAACCCAGTCCCTTGGAGAGAAAGCGGCGGATCACATCGCCGTCCAGCAGGGTCACCGTGCGCTGGTCCATGGCCTCCAGGCGGCGGGCGAGCATTCCGGCCATGGTGCTCTTGCCGCTGCCCGAGAGCCCCGTCAGCCAGAGCACCAGCCCGCGGTTGTCGGCGCCGCGATAGGCCCGGCGCAGGCAGGCGATGACCTCCGGCGGAGAGAACCAGTCCGGCACCTCCTCCCGGTTGGCCAGGCGGCGGCGCAATTCCGTACCGGAAATCTCCTCCACCGCTTCACCGATCTCCAACTCGGCGGGGGTGACATAGCGCTGGCGCCGGGTCGAATAGACGTGCTCCCCGACGAAAATAGGGACGATGCCGGCCTCGTCCGCATGGGCGGCGAGGAGATCCTGGGCGGCAAAGGGGGGATAAAAGAGCCCCCCCTCCAGACCGCCCGGATCGGCATGGCCGCGCCCCACGATGAAATGGGAAGCGCCGTAGTTGCGACGAATCAGGGCGTGCCAGAGGGCCTCGCGGGGGCCGGCCATGCGCATGGCCAAGGGCAAGGCCGCCAGATGCACCCGGCCCGCCGGATAGTGGGGCAGCACCAGGCGATAGGCGCGCATCCGGTAGGCGGCGTCCACATCACCCGCCTTGGTCGGTCCCACCGCCGGGTGGAGGAGCAGTTGGCCGTCTTCCACCTGGGCGAGGGCTTTTTGGGTGATGGCCATGTGGGCGAAGTGCAGCGGATTGCGGGTTTG
>Ga0315298_1003191_pt1 | contig 26487 bp, 25 predicted proteins | sample WHS_1_MG_FD_203077 | JGI IMG/M metagenome (GOLD analysis project Ga0315298, IMG submission 203077) | Extremophilic microbial mat communities from Washburn Hot Springs, YNP, Wyoming, USA - WHS_1_MG | ecosystem: Environmental > Aquatic > Thermal springs > Hot (42-90C) | place: USA: Wyoming... | reverse complement strand
GCTTGGTCAGCCAGGGCTCTAAGGCCATCGTCGTGGTGCGCGGCGCCGACAAGCGCGAGTCCTTCAACACCAAGGGGCGGTTTGGCCTCATCTGGTTGAACTCCGGCAGAGTTCGCATCTCTGGAGCTCCGGCGCTGTTTCTCTGCTTCAGCCCGGAGTTAGTCCGCGCGTTGCTGGATGAGGAAACAATCCGGCAGCGGCTGCTTGATGAAGCAGCCATCCAGGCTCGCCTGAAAATCGAACCCGCTCAGCCGCCCGACCTGGCGGCCAGGATCGGGTCGGATTTCCTGGCCCTAAAGGCGGAGGACGGCCTGTATCGCAGCTACCCGGGCGAGCTGAAGATGGGCGCGCCCGCCGCCGGGGGAACTCGGTTCTCCACCGAGTTTGCCTGGCCCAAGATGGCTCCGCCTTCGACCTACACGGTTCAGGTCTTGGAGTGCCGCGACCGGGCCGTGATCGCGGAGCGCTCCATCCCTCTGGAGGTGGTCAAGGTCGGATTTCCCGAACGTTTCGCGGTACTGGCAAGTCAATACGCGGTGTTCTATGGGGTGCTGTCCGTGGTGGCGGCGGCGCTGGCAGGGTTTGCGATTGACTTCCTGGCAGTCCGAGTGTTCAGTCGAAGACGCGGATCGGCATAGAATGAAGGTGGACGGCAAAGTGCGGAGCGGACCATTGTTCCTCCTGAAAGGTGCGGCCAAGAGGCTGGCTTCCCTTTGCGCTCCCTGGCGGCAGCGTAGGGACGACGCCCCGGAGTCCGCCGACGCCTCCGGTGAGAGGCTCCGGCAGAAGTATATGGCCTTCCGGGAGCTGCTGTCGCTCAACAACGAGTGCCTGGAACTGATCGCCGGGCTTCAGGAGGACCTCCAGTACATTGTCCCGCTGCGCGATGTCGTCGGAGCCCGGGTTTCTGCGATCTTCGAGAAGGCCTCGGAAACCGTCGGCGCGCTTGAAGCGCTCACCGGACTGAGCTACGCGCAACTGGCCGCCGCCTTGCGCGAGCAACGTAACGAGGTGGAGCGGTATATCGCGGCCCGTCAGGAACTGGTGACGCCGAAACTTTCAATGTGGCTCACGGAGGCCGGCATGGAATCGGTCTCCGAGGTGGGCGGTAAGGCGGCGGCGCTCGGAGAGATCAAGCGCCGGCTTGGACTCCCGGTCCCCGACGGATATGTGCTGACGACCGCGGCTTACAGGCAGTTCTGCGGCATACCCCTCTGGCAGAATATTCGCGATGCCATTCGAGGCGCGGATGTGGACAATCTGGAAGCGCTGCACTCGATTTCCACCGGGCTGGCGCAACTGGTCATGGCCCAGTCTGTCCCGCGCTCCATCGAGGTGGCCATCAGCGAACGCGCCCTGGCCCTGAAGACCGGCGGATACGGCCTCGCAGTGCGATCCAGCGCGGTGGGCGAAGGTGGCGAGAAGACCTTCGCTGGCCAGTATCTCAGCCTGATCAATGTCCCTAAAGACCAAGTGGTGGATGCCTACAAGCAGGTCATCGCCGGGCGGTTCAGCGCCAGAGCCCTGGCCTACAGGCTCAGCACAGGCCTGCTCGAAGTCGACAGTCCGATGGCGGTTCTTTTTCTGCCGGTGATCCGCGCCCGCGCGTCCGGCATTATGTACACACGGGACCCCGGCGACTCGAGGAACAAGGTGCTCTGGGTGACATCCACGCAGGGGTTGGCGCTGGACATCGCTAGCGGAAAAACACCGGCCGACCTGTTCATCCTGTCCCGGCAGCCTCCCCACAGTGTCCTGGACCGCCACTTGGCCCGCAAGGACGAAGAGATCACGGCGCTGGCCGGCGGCGGGCTCCAGCGACGAAAACTGGAACCCGCCGAGGCCGAAGCCCCCAGCCTGGAGCCCAGGGAACTGGCGCTTCTTGCCGAATGGGGTATTCGCATGGAGGATCATTTTGGGACGCCTCAGGACGTGGAATGGGCCATGGATGAGGAACGAAGGCTTTGGATCCTCCAGGCTAGGCCGCTCGCGCTCGCCGAGTCCCAAAGGGGGTACAGATCGCGACCCCGCACACAGCCGCTCCTGGCGGGCGGCAGGACCGTGTTCCCGGGGCAGGGCGCGGGCCCTGCGTGTCTGATCGAGGACATCCGCGAACTGCACAGGGCGTCCGAGGGCGCCGTAGTTTTTCTGCGCAAGGCCTCTCCGGAGATTGTCGGAGTCCTCCCACGCGTTGCCGGTCTTGTCGCTGAGTGGGGAAATGTCACCGGACACGCCGCTGCGTTGCTGCGGGAGTTCCGCGTCCCATCAGTTTTCCTGATGAGCGGCGCGTTTGAGCGGCTGAAGACGGGAGATCCTGTGAGTCTGGATGCGGCCCAAGCCAAGGTGTACGCCGGGTTGTTGTGGGAGACGCGACGTTCCAGGAAAGGCCCGGAGGAAGGCGGCCGGGAGCGGAGCAGCGACCCGATCAGCCGGCGCATGCTTACGCTGAACCTGTTGGATCCTTTGGCTTTCAACTTTCGTCCCTCGGGCTGCAAGTCCACTCACGATGTGCTCCGCTTCTGCCACGAGAAGGCAGTCGAGGCTATGTTCGTGGTGAATGACATTGAGCTGGAGCGGCACGAGCAGCGCTGCAGGAAGCTCGAGACCAACATGCCGCTGCACGTCTATGTACTCGACCTGGGCGGGGGTATTGCGCTCCAGGATCCGGAACAGCGCGTGGTGTCGCCCTTTGAGATCACGTGCAGGCCGTTCCAGAGTTTATGGAAGGGGATGACTCATCCGGCGGTGAGATGGAAGCGTGAGATGCCCGCCAGCCTCGGTGATGTCGCCTCAGTGATGGCCGGCTCACTGTCGTCCCACAGCAGCGCCACGCGGGGCTTCGGCGAACGAAGCTACCTGCTGGTGGCGCACGAATACATGAACTTCAACTCGCGGCTGGCGTACCACTTCTCTTTGGTGGATGCCTGCCTATCGGACACCCCCAGCGCGAACTACATCTCATTTCGCTTCGCCGGCGGGGGCGCCACGCGGCAGCGCCGCAGTCTGAGGGCATGTTTCCTGGAAGCTTGCCTCACTCACTACGGTTTCCAGGCCGACCGGCGAGGGGACTTGGTCAACGCATGGTTCACGAAGGGGTCGGCCGAGCACACCTCGGCGAAGCTGGACATCCTGGGCCGCCTGTTGGTGTCGAGCAGCCAGCTCGACATGTTCATGAGTAGCCAGGACGTCATGCGGTGGTACGTCGAGCAGTTCCTGGCGGGCAACTACTCATTTCAGGTGTCGGAGCAAGAGGAGGCGCCGGCTTCGGCCGGAGAGAGATGACTGTGCCGCCACGCCTGGTTATTGCGGGGCTTTCCGGGGGATCAGGGAAGACCCTTGTCTCGCTGGGGCTCCTGCTGGCGGCCGCCGAATCAGGCTTGTCCATACGCGCGTTCAAGAAGGGGCCTGACTATATCGACGCCGCCTGGCTCACCTGGGCCTCGGGCCACCCGGCGCGCAACCTGGATTCATACCTGATGGGCTTCGATGCGGTCGCACGCGCTTTCGTTCGACACAGCGCAGCCGCCGGGCTAAACCTGGTTGAGGGCAACCGCGGCCTGTACGACGGAGTGGATGCCGAAGGCACGCACAGCACGGCCGCGCTCGCCAAGGCACTGTGCGCTCCAGTGGTGCTGGTGGTGAACGTCACCAAGGCGACGCGAACGGTTGCGGCCCTTGTGCTGGGCTGCCAGAAGCTGGACCCGAAGGTTCACATTGCAGGTGTGATTCTCAATTGTGTTGCCGGCCAGCGGCACGAACAGGTCATCCGAGAAGCCATCGAGCGGGAGTGCGCGTTGCCCGTCCTGGGCGCCGTGCCGAGGGCCGACTCCGGGGTCCTGCTGCCGGAAAGACACCTCGGCCTCGTGACTCCAGAAGAGCACCGCCAGAGGGATAACCTCAGGGCCGGTCTCATTTCGCTGACCCAGAACTATCTGGATACCGAACGCCTGTTCGCGGTCGCCAGAGAGGCGCCCCCTCTGGAGGCAGCCGGCGATTCCGCCCGTGCGTCCGCGGACGGCCGCGGCCTGAGGATTGGCTTCTTGAGGGACTCAGCCTTCACCTTCTACTACCCGGAGAATCTCGAGGCTCTGGAGTCGGCAGGGGCCGAGTTGGTCCCTGTCGAGGCATTGACGGCTGCCCGGCTTCCTTCAAAGCTGGACGCCCTCTACGTCGGTGGCGGCTTCCCCGAGACCCACGCGGCCACCCTGGCTGCGAACGGGGCCTTTCTTGCCTCACTGGCAGAGCAGGCTCGGCGGGGCCTGCCGATCTATGCGGAATGCGGTGGCTTGATGCTTCTTGCCCGCTCGATTTCGTGGCGCGGGCAGACCTTTCCCATGGCCGATATTCTGCCATTCGGCGTTGAAGTTTGTTCCACCCCCCAGGGCCACGGGTACGCGACCGTGCGGGTGGACAGTCCCAACCCTTTCTTCGCCGAAGGCACGGTCCTAAGAGGCCACGAGTTCCATTACTCGAGGATCCTGCCCGGCGTCGCCATGCCGCCCACGGCCTTTTCGGTAATCCGCGGCACGGGATGTTTTGTCGGCCGCGACGGCGTGGTGGCCGGTAACGTTTTGGCCAGCTACGTCCATTTGCACGCGGCGGCTACTCCAGAATGGGCCCGAGGCCTTCTGGAAGCCGCTCGCCGCCGCACGCCCAAGAACGAGTTAGAAGTGACGGGAAACGCAGATTTCATGCAAACGAGGAGACTTCATCTATGAGTAAGCTTGTACCACCGCACGGCAGTACTGAACTGAAACCTCTGCTTCTGACAGGCGAAGCCTGCCGGGAGGAGATCAAGAAAGCGGAACGCCTCAAGAAGATCCCCATGACCTCACGGGAGACCAGCGACCTGATCATGATGGGGATCGGCGCGTTTACTCCCCTTGACGGCTTCATGGGTAAGGAGGACTGGCAGGGCTGCTGCGATGACTACGCCATGCCTTCGAAAAAAGGGCTGTTCTGGCCTATCCCCATCACCCTTTCCGCCTCGGAAGACCTCGCCGGTTCTATTTCCATCGGCGACGAGGTGGCTCTCTGGGATACTGAAACGGGAAGCCTCATGGGCACCATGAAAGTTACCGAGAAGTACGCGATCGACAAAGCACATGAATGCAAGCAGGTGTTCCGCACCACTGATCACGCCCACCCGGGCGTTCAAAAGGTGATGGAACAGGGTCCTGTGAACCTCGCCGGTCCCGTGAAGGTCACTTCTGAGTCCTACTACCCTGAAATGTTCAAGGGGATCTACCAGCGGCCTGCCGAGGCCCGTGAGATCTTCCGGCAACGCGGCTGGAGTACGGTTGCGGCCCTGCAATTGAGGAACCCAATGCACGCCTCGCATGCCTACCTGGCATGGGTGGCGATCGAGGTGTGCGACGGGGTCTACATCCACCAGCTCGTGGGCAAGCTGAAGCCCGGCGACATCCCGGCCGAAATCCGCGTCAAGGCCATCGATGCCTTGGTCAACAAGTACTTCCGCAAGGACCGCGTGGTTCAAGGCGGCTATCCCATGGAGATGCGCTACGCCGGACCGCGGGAAGCGTTGCTGCATGCCGTGTTCCGGCAGAACTACGGCTGCTCACACCTGATCGTGGGGCGCGACCATGCCGGCGTCGGTGACTACTACGGGCCGTTCGACGCTCAGAAGATCTTCAACGAGATCCCGCAGGACGCCCTGGTGCTCCGGCCGCTGTGCATGGACTGGACGTTCTACTGCTACGAGTGCGGCAGCATGGCGTCGATGAAGACCTGTCCTCACGAGAGCAAAGCCGTGATCGACGAGAACGGGAACTACAAGGGAGGCGCGCGTCTGCTACTGTCCGGAACCATGCTCAGAAAACTGATGAGCGAGGGCAAGCCGGTGCCACGCGAGTTTTCCAAGCCGGAGGTCATCGCCGTCCTTAAGGAGTATTACGACAGCCTGGAGGAGAAGGTGGAGGTAAAGCTCCACAAGTTCGCCACGGGAGAGACTAAGAAATAAACGTTCCAATCCGGGGGCCATCTGGAAGCCGCTCAGGTAGCCCCTCGGCGCCCCGGACGCAATCGCTGCGGCGGGTTGGGCGGTTGGAGCCCCGGCGCCAACGGGGCGTGCATTATCAGATATTGAGACAGGGTTATCCTTGACAGCCGCATGGGCCGATGGTGTAATGATGAGCGAGTCGATATACACGCTCATGGAGGATCGATTCCGTGCGCATCAACACACGCGCTTGCTACGCGATCCGACTGATGGCCGACGTGGCCAGGCACTCGGTCGGCGGCCGAGCCGTTTCCCTGAAGGACGTCGCCCTGCGGCAACGCCTTCCCAAGTTGTATCTCTCGCAGTTGACGATGCCGCTGCGCAGCGCGTCCCTGCTGAAGAGCGTGTGGGGGAACAAGGGAGGGTTCCTCCTCGCCCGCCCCCCCGAGGAGATCACTTTGCTGGAAATCGTCGAGACCGTGGACGGTCCCATCGGAGTGATGGACTGCGTGCTCGATCCGAATCTCTGTGACAAAGCGAAGATCTGCGACTGTTTCGCCACGTTCTGCGCGATCAACAGGGGGATCGTCGGTGCGCTGAAGAGAGTCCGGCTAAGCGATCTGGCGGCGCCGGAAGGCGCTCCCGCGGCGGCCGATTTGCGGACGGTGCAGGCTTGCGCTGTCGGCCATGGAAGCAGGACAGGGGGGGCGGACGAATGCGGCCGCTGACTGCGGAGGAGTACAACAGGGCGTTCGCCGCCACCAAGAAACCGGAGGTCATCCGCAGACAGCAACTGCCGGTACGCTACCACGTGGAGGATTCCCAGGTGGGCGGCCGGGCACGCCGGTTTTTGGAAGCCTTCGCCGCGATTCTGAAACACACAAACTACCGGCTCGCCCTTGATCAGTACGTGCGGATGAGCGCGAGGTGCTCGCGTTGTTCCGTCAAGTGCCAGGTCTATCTGGCAACCGGCCGCAGCGAGGATCTCCCCTGTCATCGGTCGGAATTGCTGCTCTCGGTCTACCGTCGCCACTTTACCGTGTCGGGGGCATTGCGCGCGCGCGTCCTCGGCGACCCGGGCCTGACAGACGAGGGAATCCAGCGGATGGCGGATTCCTTCTACAACTGCACAGCCTGCCGCCGCTGTCACTTTGAGTGTCCGATGGGCATTGACCATGCCCTGATCACACATCTGGGCCGCTACATTCTCTCGGAAATCGGCATTGTGCCCCGGGCGCTGGCGGTCAGTGTGCGGGAGCAGTTGAGCGGCGCGACCGGCAACACTTCCGCGGTCCCCGTAGCGGCATTGCGAGACGGGCTGGAATTCCTCAGCGAAGAAATGCGGGACGAGAAAGGCATTGATATCCTTTTTCCGATCGACCAGGAAGGGGCCGAATATATCTTTTTTCCGGCCGTGTCGGATTTCCTCATGGAAGCGGACACCCTGATGGGCAACGCGGCGGTGTTCCGTGCGACCGGCGACACCTGGACCATCGGCACGGGCTACTTCGACGGGATCAATTACGGACTGTTCTACAGCGACCACGTGCTGGAAAAGGTGCTGCTGAAGATGCGGGCCGAAGCGGAGCGGCTGAAGGCAAGAACCATTCTGATCGGAGAGTGCGGCCACGCCTCGCGAAGTGCGAAATACTTCTATCCGACTTATTGCGGCGGCCGGGAGGCGCTGCCGGTCCTGAACATCATAGAGTACACTCACAGGGCGTGGAAGAACGGACGGCTCAAGCTGGACCCCAACGTGATCACTGAGCGGGTCACCTACCACGATCCCTGCAACATCGCCCGCCCCGGCTGGATCGTGGAACAGCCCCGCGAACTTCTGAAGGCGTTTTGCAGGAACTACGTTGAGATGACCCCCAACCGACGCGACGCTATCTGCTGCGGAGGTGGGGGAGGGACAGTTTCGATCGACGAAATCCGGCCCTACCGCACGCTGGTGGGCGGCAGGGCAAAGGCCGATCAGATCCGGGCCACAGGGGCGAAATACTGTGTGGCACCGTGCGCCAACTGCAAGAAGCAACTTCGCGAGTTGGTGGAGGACCACCACATCGACTGCCAGATCGTCGGGCTACACGATCTGCTGTACAAGGCGATCTTGTTCGACTGAGTGTCGCGCCGGAGGTGAAGCAGGTGGAAAATTGGATCGATTTCGGACGCGGACCACTGTTCCGGCTGTCCTTTTCGCTGATGGTTCTGGGGCTGCTGCGCATCCTCATCCTCACCGCCGTCGGGATCGGCGACGCGTACCGGCGCAGTTCCGACAGGATCGTGCCGTGGAAGGAGGTTGCCCGCCAGACTCTGGCTTGGCTGGTGCCCATCGGCCGGCTTTGCAGACAGCGCCCGGCCTATAGCTTGGCATCGCTTCTCTTTCATGTCGGTCTGATCCTGACACCTCTGTTCCTGGCGGCCCATATACTTCTGTGGCGCGTTTCGGTTGGCATTTCCTGGCGCCCCTTTCCTCAGCGGGTTGCGGACTACCTTACGTTGCTTACCATCGCGGCCGGGCTCGGCCTGTTTTTCGGACGCGCGCTGGACCGCGGGGCGCGCGCCCTGAGTCGCTTCCAGGATTATCTGTGGCCGCTGCTGCTGGTAACTCCGTTCCTGACGGGTTACATCTGCTCGCACGCCGCTACCGGGCCGAAGGGTTATCAGAGAGCCATGCTGCTGCATGTGTACTCGGCTGACCTGATTATGGTCATGATTCCTTTCACCAAGATCGCTCACTGCGTGCTTGCACCCCTGGCGCAGTTGGTGACCGCGGTTTCGTGGAAGTTCGTCCCCGGGGCCGGCGACAGGGTAGCCACCACTCTGGGTTGCGACGGGCTTGGAAGCTGGATGGCGAACGCGCGGTCTACTGCCGGCGGCGCCGTGCCTGCGGAGGAGAGAAAGGAGACATACGCAAAGTGAACGCGGCCATTCTCACCGACACCACCAAGTGCATCGGCTGCAACGAGTGCGTCATCGCCTGCAAGCGCGCGAACCATCTTGAGCCGGACGCGCCGCGCCGCTGGGACCTCGAAGACGGGCTGTCAGCGCGTAACTGGACATCAATCGTGGAAGGGCCGTCGAGGACCTTCGTCCGAAAGCAATGCCGCCACTGCCTGGAGCCGGCCTGCGTCTCGGCCTGCCCTGTAGGCGCTCTGTCGAAGGCGGCGACGGGAGCCGTCGTGTACGACAACGCGAAGTGCATGGGTTGCCGGTATTGCATGATGGCGTGCCCGTATGGGATCCCGCGCTATGACTGGGACCAGACGGTCCCCTACATCCGCAAGTGCATCCTGTGTCATGCGCGCATCAGCGCGGGCAACCCGCCAGCCTGCACCGAGGCGTGCCCGACCAAGGCCACTATCTTCGGTGACCGCGATGAGCTTCTCGCCGAGGCTCGGCGCCGGATCGCCGAAAGGCCGGACTTGTACGTGAACAAGGTGTGGGGGGAGCACGACTTGGGTGGAACGTCTGTGCTTTACATCTCGAATGTCGATCTGGCTTTTCTCGCGGCGGGAAGCCCGGCGGGAGCCGCCCCGCTGCCGGAAGCCACGGCTCTCGCCATGCATGCGGTGCCGTTCGTGTTCACGGGGGTGGTCGGCGCCATGGCGGGATTGAGATGGATCATCAACCGGCGTATGAAGAAACAGTCGGAAGGGACGGATGACTAGGGCGCGCAGGCTGAAGTCTATTCTGTGGATGCTGGTGGGTCTCGCGGCGGCGGTGGCCGCCGCACGGTTCATCTGCGGGCTTGGAGCAACGACGAACTTGTCGGACGCAACGCCCTGGGGCCTTTGGATCGGGTTTGACGTGATGGGCGGCGTAGCGCTGGCAGCAGGTGGCTTCATCATGACGGCAGCCGTGTACATCTTCCGGCTGGACCGCCTCCACGCGGTAGTGCGCCCGGCGGTGCTTACAGCCTTTCTCGGCTATGTCGCCGTGGCGGTGGGCCTGCTTTTCGACTTGGGTCTGCCCTGGAATATCTGGCACATGATCGTTTTCTGGAACCCGCATTCCCCGCTGTTCGAGGTCGGTTGGTGCGTGATGCTGTACTTGGTGGTCCTGACCCTGGAGTTCCTCCCGGTGCCGGTCGAGGAGTTCCCGGTGCTGGCGCGGGTCCGCGGATTCCTCCTCAAGGTCCGCCTGCCGCTGGTGATCGCCGGCATCGGGCTTTCCACCTTGCACCAGTCCTCGCTCGGGTCGCTGTTCCTGATCATGCCCTACCGCCTGCACCCGCTCTGGTATTCGCCGCTGCTTCCATTGCTGTTTCTGGTCTCGGCGATCGGTCTGGGCATGATGATGGTGGTGGTGGAGAGCCATACGACGGCGTTCCTGTACCGCCGCAAACCCGAGACGGAGGTTCTGGCATCGCTCGGCAGCGGCGCACGGTGGGTCCTGCTGGCCTACCTCTTGCTCCGGTTCGGCGATCTGGCCGTCCGTGGGCAAGCCCGGTACCTGGCGGCCCCGGGCTGGCACACCGCGATATTCTGGCTTGAAGTTGCCGTGATGGCCGTGGCGCCCTTGGTTCTGTTCTCGGCCCCGCGTGTGCGCGGCACGCGGGGCGGACAGTGGACCGCAGCCGGTCTGGGAGTATTCGGAACCCTCGTCAACCGGATCGATGTGGGCGGGTTGGCGCACCTGGAGCGCGGAAGTCAATTCTACTTGCCCGCGTGGACCGAGGTTGCCATCAGCGTCGGAGTCGTGTCGGCGGCGACGCTGGCGTTCCTGTTCATGGTGGAGCGGTTTCGGGTTTGGGAACAACGTCCCGCCGATCCGTCTGCCGATCCTCTCCAACTGCCGGAATTCCACAAGGTGGACACGACCTGGCTGGGTGCGCCCGCCGTGGCGGGCCGTACAGTCTACTCGCTCTGCTTCATCCTTGCGGCTGCGGTCGGTCTCGCCCTGCTGACCCCCCAGCCAGCCGGAAGCCGCGGCATAGAGCCTCAGCCGGTTCGGCGGGCCCGCGGCGGAGCAACGCTGTGGATCGATGGCAACCTGAACGGTTACGGCGTCGCGTTTCCGCACGAGCGAATCGGGAAGCAACTCGGGGGGGAGGCCTCCTGCGTGAAATGCCACCACATGAATCTGCCGCGGGACCGGAACTCCGGGTGCTGGGAATGCCACAGTGACATGTACCTGGCCGCAGATGCTTTCCGCCACGACTGGCACGCGTCACCGGCAGGCGGGCGGGTGGCCTGCCGCCAGTGCCACACCCCGGAGCTGCCGCGCACTGCTGCCAGCGCCAGGCAATGCAGCGACTGTCATAAGGACCTTGTTCCTCCCGGTGCCCTGATCCGGGTGCGGCAGTACAAGGCGGGGGGCTACGTCCCCGCCATGCACAAGCTTTGCCTGGATTGTCATATACAGAGGGCGAAGCAGGAACAGAAGCCGGAGTTCGCCCGATGCACGACTTGTCACAGGGAGAGGCGGAGCGTCACCGATGCCCCTGACGAGGCAGCCCCTTCGCCTGTGGGCAGGGGTCTCCTGCTGCCGGGGAGTATGAAATGACCGAGGAAACGCCTCACGCCGGACTCGAAGACCTGCTCGCGCACGGCCTGTTTGAAATGGTGCCGTTCAGCGTGGCGGTGATCGACCGCCACTATCGGGTAGTAGCGGCCAACTCAAGCTTCGAGGATTATTTCGGCGAGTGGCGGGGGCTCCGATGCTACGAGGCTTACAAGAATTCGGCACAGCCCTGCGCCCGCTGTGAGGTCCTGTCGATCTTCGAGGACGGGCACACAGGGGTGTCCGATGAGACCGGGGTGGACCGTCACGGGCGCACCTGTCATTACGTGATGCATCACGCGCCTCTCAGGGACAGCGAGGGCCGCGTCAGGTACGTAATCGAGATGACAACGGATTTGACCGAGACCAGGCAGTGGCAGCGGGAGTACGATTTGTTCTTCGAGCGGGTGCCATGCTACGTGCTGGTGATCGACCGGGACTTCCGTGTCATCCGGGCGAATGAGAAGTTTCGGGCGGCCTTCGGAGAGACGGAAGGCAAGCGCTGTTATCAGGTTTGCAAGCGGCGTGGGGAACCCTGCTTGCGCTGCCCCGCCGTGCTGACGTTCCAGGACGGCGCGGAGCATGTCTCCGATCAGGTCGGCGTCCGCCAGGACGGCTCTCCGGTGCACTATCAGGTCACCACTTCCCCGCTGTCACGCGGGCCGGGCGGGGTGGTCCACGTGATCGAGATGGCCACCGACGTTTCCCAGATCGTCGAGCTCGAAGAAGCGCTGGCCAGAGAGCGCGACTTCTACGAGAGCCTCATACGCAATGCGGCGACGGGGATTCTGGCGATCGACAACGCCGGCAGCGTGCGCATCATGAATCCGGCTGCGCGCGCGCTGCTCGGCTGGAACGCGGCACGGCCGCCTTCTACAGCCCGGCTGAAACAGATGCTGCCGCCCGAGTTCTTCGAGCCGGTTGGCGACAGCGGCTGGGCGCTGCACCTGCCCGAAGCGACGCTGCGGACTGCGGGCGGGGAGGAGATTCCCGCACGCTTCTCGGCGGTGCGGCTGGAGAGCCGCCAGAAAACGCTCGGCCGTGCGGCCTTTGTCCAAGATCTCCGCGAGATCAAACGGCTCGAGCAGGAAAAACTGGAGGCGGAGCGCCTGGGTGCGGTCGGCCAGACTGTGGCGGGCCTGGCGCACACCATCAAGAACCTGCTGATGGGGCTCGAGGGCGGGATGTACATCGTCAACAGCGGACTCCGCAAGGGCGACGCCGGCCGCATTGCAGAGGGCTGGGAGATCTTGCAGCGGAACTTCGAAAAGACCACGGCGCTGGTAAAGGATTTCCTGAGCTTCGCCAAAGGGCGTCTGCCGGATCTCCGGCCGGTGGACCCCGGCGCGATCGCGCGCGGCGTCGTGGACCTGTATCGCGATGCGGCCGCGCGGCAGGGTATCGAACTGCTACTGGAGGCCGGCGAGGGTGTTCGCGAAGCGCCTCTGGACGCAGGCGGAATTGAAGCCTGTCTTACCAACCTCGTCTCCAACGGAATCGATGCCGCGACGCTGCGCGACCAGCCCGGGGGGCGGGTGATCGTCCGCACGCGCGAGGAAGGCAGCGACCTGATTTTCGAGGTGGAGGACAACGGCTGCGGGATGGACCAGGAGGTCAAGGCGCGGGTCTTTACAACGTTCTTCACGACCAAGGGAGGACGGGGAGCCGGGCTGGGCCTTCTCACAACGCGGAAGATCGTTCAGGAGCACGGCGGACGGATAGAGATGGATTCGGTTCTCGGCCAAGGATCCGTCTTCCGGATTCGCCTGCCAAGGCCGCGCCTGGAGTCGCTGGAGGCGGCCGCGGCGAAGTCGGCAAATGGGGTGAAGCCATGACACCAGAGAAATGTAAGTATGTCCTGGTCGTCGACGACGAGCCGGACGTTCGGGGTTATCTCAGAAGCGCCCTGGAGGACGCCGGTTTCCAGGTCAGAACGGCCTGTGACGGTCTCGAGGCGCTGGACCTTGTCCGGCGCGATCCACCGGCCCTGATCTCGCTGGACCTCGTCATGCCCAGGCATTCGGGGGCCAGGTTTTACAGGGAGCTGAAGAAAGACGCCAAGCTGTCGAAAATCCCCGTGCTGATCGTCACCGGTCACGCACGCGATGAATTGGGACAGGCCGACTTCGAGGAGATGACCATGTCTGGCCCCGGTGTTTACCTGGAGAAACCGGTTCGGCCGGATGCCTATGTGTCGGCCGTCCGCAGACTCCTGGGAATCGAAAGCCCAGAACCTCCGGAGCCCGAGCCGGAAGACCTCCGGCGCTCGGTGGAACGTGCACTGTCCGGTGCTGACCGCGAGGCGTTGCAGCGGGCGCTGGACGCATTGCGAAACAAATAGGAAACCGCCATGACGGAACGAAAGACAATTCTGGTCGTTGAAGACGAGCCGGATGAAGTTGCATATCTTGCCGCGCTGCTGGCCGACAACGGTTTTGATGTGATCTCGGCAACAAATGGGCGGGAGGGCTTCGAGAAGGCGAAAGCCGCCCATCCGGATCTAATCACGCTGGATATCTCGATGCCCGAGGAGAGCGGGGTCCGCCTGCTTCGCGACCTCCAGAGCGACCCGGCCGTAGCCGGCATCCCAGTGATCGTCATCACGGGCGTCACGCACGACTTCAAGCGCTTCATCGAGACGCGCCGGCAGATTCATCCTCCGGCTGGGTATTTCGACAAGCCCCCGGACCGCGACCGGCTACTGGCCAAAATCAATGAGCTTCTTAATCTTCAGTCGGCGTTGTGATCTTCGATCGGGAGGCAGGCTGTGACTGCGATCGTTTACTTGGTCATTTACTTGGGAGCGCTGGCGTTCCTGGCTGGCTCCGTCGCGAGGGCCGCCCGGTACGCGCGGACTCCCGCTCACTTGCGCTGGGAGCTGTATCCCGTTCCTCACGAGGAGCCGGAGCGCGCCCGACACGGCGGTTCGTACTTCGAGGAGTCCGACTGGTGGACTCGGACGGTGCGCTTCAGTCTGTGGGGCGAGCTGAAGGCAATGATTCCGGAGATGGTCTTCCTGAAAGGGCTGTGGGAGTTCAACCGGCCCATGTGGACGCGGTCCTTTCCGTTCCACTTCGGGTTGTATCTGGTGGCGGCTTCGATGCTCCTTCTACTGGCGGGAGCCCTCGTCTCTTTGGCCGCGCCCAAGCTCCTGACGGCGCCGGTAGGCGGTGTTCTGCATCACCTGTACAGGACCGCGGGACTGGCCGGCGCGGTGCTTGTAATCGCGGGTGCTCTGGCGTTACTGGCAAAGCGGCTTGCGGATGACAATCTGAAGAACTACACCACACCCGGCGACCTCTTCAACCTCCTATTCTTCGTCGCGACCTTCGGAATTCTGCTCGCCGGCTACCTGCTGCGGCCGCCGGGTTTTTCGGGGAGCCTGAGCCTCGCTGCCAGCCTGCTGAGCTTCGATACCGGCGTGCAGATTCCGGGCTTGCTCGGTGCGGGCCTGGTGCTGGGCGCCGCGCTGGCCGCTTATATCCCGCTGACCCATATGTCGCACTTCATCGGGAAGTATTTCACTTACCATTCCATCCGATGGGATGATCAGCCATCGGTGAAGAGTGAGAAGTTGCGCAGGCGCGTCGCGGAGTATCTTACTTACAAGCCGACCTGGGCCGCGCGGCACGTGGGAGCGGACGGGACTAGGACCTGGGCGGATATCGCCATGGCCAACCCGGCGCAGGAGGTGAAAAAGTGAGCCGACCCATCAGGTTGGAGGACATGTCGCGGCCCGACCGGCGTCCGCTGACGCATCTGGAAAACGAGGACCTGATTCCGCTGCCGGCCCCTCTGGACGACCCGGCCAAGGACCACAACTGGACGCCGCTCAGCGAGCAGGCGCGGGAGAAGTATGAGTGCCTGCTCGACGACACCTGCGCCGTGAGCATTCCCCGGCCCAAGAGCAAAGAGGAGGAAGACCAGCTCGTCGCCAGGTTTCTCTCCGGCCTCAGCAAGCTCTTCAGCCGCGAGAACAACTGGACGTTTCTCCAGCCGCTGCTGCTCACCATGGAGCACTGCGCTCGCTGCCAGACCTGCTCGGAAGCCTGTCACATCTTCGAGGCCAGCGGGGGCAACGAGCTCTACCGGCCTACGTTCCGCTCCGAGGTCATGCGGCGCTTGTACTTCAAGTACGTCAAGAAGGGCGGCCTTCTCGGCGCCTGGCAGCACGGCGATATCAAACTCAACTGGCCTATGGTGGCCAGGCTGATCGAGCTGTCCTACCGGTGCAACCTCTGCCGCCGGTGCGCACAGACGTGCCCCATCGGTGCCGATAACGGCCTGGTGGCGCATGAACTGAGGAAGCTCTTCAGCCAGGAGATGGGGATTGCGGCCAAGGAGCTTCACGACACCGGCTCGATGCTTCAGCTCAAGGTCGGCTCCTCGACCGGCATGAACGCGGAGGTGGTCAAGGACAACATTGCGTTCATCGACGAGGACATCTCCGAGAAGACCGGCATCAAGATCGAAACACCTTGGGACGTGGAGGGTGCCGACGTTCTGCTGATCCACAACGCGGGTGAGATTCTGGCGTGGCCCGAAAATCCCGCCGCCTTCGCCTTGATTCTGACCGCCGCCGGCATCAAGTGGACCTTGTCCTCGGAGCTGGCTGGTTACGATTCCATCAACTACGGGCTCTGGTACGACGACGCGCAGTTCGCCAGGGTGGCCGTCAAGCACGCCGAAGCGGCGCTCAAGCTCAAGGTGAAGAAGATTGTGCTGGGCGAGTGCGGCCATGCGCACAAGGCTTTGTCCGTAGTTGCGGACCGCGTCCTCATGGGGGATCTGAACATCCCCAGGGAGAGTTCCATGACGTTGCTGCGCGATATCGTCATGAGCGGCCGTCTCAAGCTGGATCCCAGCCGCAACGACTTTCCTGTTACGCTGCACGACCCTTGCAACCTGGTCCGCCTCATGGGGGTTGTGGAACCGCAGCGCGAAGTAGTGCGCACGATCTGCCCGAAGTTCCGCGAGATGGAGCCCCACGGCGTCGATAACTACTGTTGCGGCGGCGGCAGCGGGTTCGCCATCATGAGCGGCCACAATTTCCCCGATTGGCGCTTCCACGTCTCCGGCCGAAAGAAGCTGGAGCAAATCTTGAAAGCCTTCGCCGACTGCCTGGATCCGGCTGTTCCTAAGTACCTCTGCGCGCCATGCAGCAACTGCAAGGGCCAGCTTCGTGACCTACTGGCGTATTACAACATTTGGGAAAAACACCGGATTTTGTACGGCGGCCTGGTCGAACTGATTGTTAATGCCATGGCAGACATCCGGCCGGGCTTCATCGAATGGGAGTGGCACTGATCTCCTGATGAGGGGTAACGGTGGCGGCGCCGTCAAACGCCGCCCGAGGCAGCCTGACGATGGACGCGAGAACCGTCTTGCTGGTCTCCCGGGGCACGATGTCGGGGGGGCAGATGCTCGGTGAATGCCTTGCGCAGCAGGAAGGTATTCGCTGCCTGACGCGCGAGCACCTGCTGGCGGCTGTGAACCAGTACGGGGACCTTGCTACCCGCGTGACCGACCAAGTCGCGAGGGCGATCCAGTCCTACGAGCAATTCAGCGAGCTCCGCCGTCCGTACCAGATCCTCATGAGGAAGGCTCTCCTGGAGTCTGCGCGGCAGGGCCATCTCGCATACTTCGGTTACTCCGGCCACCTGTTGCTGGACAGAGTTCGCCACTTCGTGCGCATTCGCCTGATCGCCCCCATGGAGCTGAGGATCGCCAGGACACAACAGCGCCTCGGGTACACCGAGGCGGACGCGCGCGAGTACATCCGCAAAGTGGATCAGGAACGTCTGCGTTGGGCGCGCCTCATGTACGGCCGGGACATCCGTGACCCCGCATTGTACGACCTGTGCTTGAACATCGAACGGCTGTCAATGGAAGGGGCTTGCGACATGCTGCGCAAGGTGATGCACCAGGCGGATTTTCAGCCTACGCCGGAATCGATCGAACAAGTGGAGAACCAGTACCTCGCGACGCAGGTCTTGGCCTCGCTGGCGACGGACCCCAGAACGCTACATCTGGAACTCTCAGCGACTGCCAGCGGCGGGCGCGTCCGCCTGGTGGGCCCATACCTGCCCGACGCCGAGAAGATAACGGTGGTCTCCATTGCGGGCTCCATCCCGGGTGTGCGGGGCGTTGAGTACGAGCCGGGGTACGCTGCTGCGTTCGAGTATTCTTGAGCGGAGGTGAGGAGAAGAGAAACTATGTTGGAGCCGCAAAACGGGGGCGAGAAAGAGCATAGCTCGGACACGCTCGTCGGGCTGCTGAGAATACTCGCGGAACTGCAAGAGAAGCAGGTTGCCGCAACCCTAGAGCAGAACAACTTAGCCAAGCAAAGGACCGACACTACCTCAAATCTGGCTCTGTACGCCTCTAAGACCGCCGACCATGCCGAGAAGCAGACGGGTATGGCGCAGGAGAGGACCGCTCTCACCCGCGAGCAGATGCGCCTCTCCACCAGAAGCGCGGAGTTAGCCAACCTCAGGACCGAACTTGCCCAGGAACGGACGTTCCAGGCCGAGGAACGGACCAAGCTCGCGACGCAGCGAACCGACATGGCCCGTCGACGGACATTCCTTTCGGAGCGGCGCACCACGCTGGCGGACTTGCGGAATCGCCTTGCGGAACAGCGGACCGCCTTCGCTGTGGCCAGGACGCGTCTGTCCTTCCAGCGAACGGAACTGGCACGAGGGCGGACATCTTTGGCCCTGATTCGCACGGGACTGGCGTTCCTGACAGCCGGCATCACTCTCTTTCGCTATTTCGGGGTGTCGATGTGGACGCTTTTTGACCTTGGCTTGGTGGTGTTCAGCATGCTCATGGTCTACTTCGGCGTCATCGGCTATCGCCGTGCCAAGGCGATGGAGGGCAGGCTGGAGGAACTGCTGGCTGGCGACGCAGGAACGCTATCGTCAATCTTCGGAGGCGTACAAATGTATTCACGGCGGCGGACGTACTGAGCCTGCGTTCCGGCGTGATATCCTCAGATCTGTGCCCCCGCTGGCCAGAAGATCTAAGGAGTGGGTCCACGAGCAGGTGTGGCGATTCGTGCCCGAGTCGCCGCCGGGGCGTCTGGTGGTTGTGGACGACACGACTAACTACATGGCTATCGATTGTGGCCATGTCGTCGAGATAGAGGGAACTTATTTCCTGATCCGCGGCAACGAGCGTGAGGGGCGATTCGGGATCGATGACCAGCCCAAGTTCTGGGTCAAGCGCGCTGTTGACCTCCGGACGGGACGAACGCACATTCTCAAGCTCGTCTTCCACGAGGAGTTTCACGCCCGGGTGGGCAGCCTGCATGTGAAGTGCGTCCGGAGCCCGGAAAAGGAAGGACAGGTGCTCGAGTTGGTCCGTGGCGACCCTTGGTTCATGCAGGGCCGCACCGCGCGCGACGTGTGTGGCAATCTGGTGCGTGTTATCGATCACATCCCCGGTCTGGACTTGCTCAGTTACATTCACTCCCTGCCGGTGCAGCACGAGGAGTACTTCCAAACCCACTTCCCTGCGATCCTGCCGAACGTGATCGGGAGCTTACGCGGAATCGAGCGACTGCACGATGCGGGACTGTGTCACGGTGACATCCGCAATGATCACCTGCTCATCGAGCGCGACAGTGGACAGTACAAGTGGATCGACTTCGACCTGAACGAGAACTTTCTGGATTTCGACGTCTGGAGCGCCGGCAACATACTGCACTGTGTGGTGGGACGTGGCTTCGTGTCGTTCCGTGACGCCATTCAGGCCTCCCCGGAGCTGGCAGGCCGTCTTTCCGATGAGGATGCATCGGTGTTTTTTCCTCACCGCGTCATGAACCTGCGCAAGGTGTTCCCTTACGTTCCGGCAAGACTGAACGAAGTGCTTCTGCGGTTTTCCGCCGGGGTCCGCGTCTTTTACGACAAGATCTCGCAGGTAGTGGACGACCTGGAAGAGTGCACCGCCGTCCTGAGGCTGAGCCGGGCCACCTGAGGGGGTGGGTGGACTATGCGACGCCGGAGCGCAGTTCTGGAACTGACGTTGCTCACCGTGTTCGTGATGGCGGCCTTGCCGGCGGCATCCTCGCTGGTTATGCTGCGTTGGCATCGGTCCTGGCTGCTGGAAGAGGCGCGGCGTGGGCTCTTACTGACCTGCGATGCGGTGGAGGCCAGCCTGCGCCTCGCCATGATGCAAAACCAGCGGGAGGAGATCCGCGCCAGCATCGAGCGGATCGCCCGGCGGACGCACGTCCGCCAGATCCGGCTTGCTGAGCACCGGGGGAGAATCACACTGTCGGCGTATCCGGAAGCCGTGGGCCGGCGCCTAGCGCTGGATGCCCCGCCGTGCGCCGTTTGTCACACAGGCGGCAAACCACGTTCCCGTCCTCCCACCAGTGTGCAGGCGCGCACCGTGCTCGATTCGAACAGCCTGCGGGCGTTCACCCCGGTCATGGCCGAGCCCGGCTGTGTCAACCCGGCCTGCCACCGGCAGGAGAAGCCCTCGGGCGTGCTGGGCATCATCGATATCAGTCTGCCTCTGGATCAATTCGAGCGAAACCTGGCGGAAACCCGCACCTGGTCGCTGGCATTGTCCAGCGTATCGGTGCTCATCGGGGCCGTGGTGGTCTGGCTGGTTCTGGCCCGCCGTTTTCGATGCCCCATGCAGGATCTGTTACGCGGTATCCGCCGCGTAGCCGCGGGGAATCTGACCCACCGCATCGCGGTTCGCTCGAATGACGAGTTTGGCGAACTGGCCCAGTCCTTCAACCACATGTCGGAGCAGTTGGCCGATACCCAACAAAGCCTCATCCAGTCGGAGCGGCTCATCTCCATGGGCAAGCTTGCCGCTGGTGTAGCCCACGAGATCAACAACCCGCTGACCGGGATCGTCGCTTACGCCGAAGCCCTCGCGGAAGACGCTGGTCCATCAGATCCTCGCCGGAAGGATTACGAGGTAATCTTGCGCGAAGCCCTGCGCTGCCGCCAGATCATACGCGGCCTGCTGGACTTCGCCCGCCAGGATGCCCCCGCGCTGGTGCCGTCACACCCAAAGGACCTGATCGAGAAGACATTGCAGGTCGTCGCCCGGCAGGCCGCATTCCGCAACATCGCTTTCGAGCAGCACATCGAGCCGGATGTGCCGCTTATCGATGTAGATCCTCTCCAGATTGAGCAGGTGCTGCTCAATCTTTTCGTCAACGCGCAACAGGCCATGCCGGCCGGGGGCAGGATCGCAGTCGGCGCCCGGCGGGCTGTCGGCGTCGGCCGGGTGGAATTGACAGTCCAGGACGAGGGCACGGGCATCGCGCCCGAGATCCGCTCGCGAATCTTCGAGCCGTTCTTCTCTACGAAAGGCGGCCGGACAGACGGGCTTGGTCTGGCCGTGTGCCTCGGGATCGTCCAGCGGCACCGGGGCGCCATTGAAGTGGAGAGCCAGCCCGGGCGAGGAACTCTAGTAAGGGTGACCCTCCCTGTCGCGCAATCCCGCCAGGCGGCGGAGAGAGAAGAAGGCTGATGCCTGAGCGTGTGCTTGTAGTCGATGATGAGGAAGTGGTTTTGGACGCTGTCCGCAAAGCGTTGCGGCACGATGATCTCGAGATCGACGCGGCTCAAAGTGGCGCCGGAGCCCTTGGTTTGCTTGCCTCCCGGCCGTATGACTTGGTGATCACCGACTTAATGATGCCCGGCGTCGACGGGCTTGGTCTGCTCCAGCGCATTCGGGAGATGGACCTGCACCCACAGACCATCATGATCACCGGCTATCCCACGATTCAGACTGCGCTGCGCGCCAAGCGGCTGGGCGCATTCGAGTACGTCACCAAGCCGTTCACCGGCCAGGAACTGCGCAGCGTCGTGGTACGCGCCCTCCGAACGCCCCGAGCAGCAGAAGGCTCACCCGCGCCGGTGGAGAGTTCAGCGCCCGTGTGGTACATCCCGAACCACGCCTGGGTGCGGTTTGAGCCGGACGGTTCTGCCCGGGTCGGGGTCGCAAGCGTCTTTGCCGCCGCGGCGGGCTTGATTGTGAACACCAAGGTCCCTGCCGCAGGTGATCTCGTGGAACAAGGGCGGGCCTGCGCCTTGATCCTGGCCTCCGATGCGGTGGAACACTCCGTTTACAGCCCGCTGAGTGGCCGTGTCCTGGAGATCAACCAGGCGGCGATAGACGATCCGCGGCTGATTCAGTCGAGCCCGGAGCAGGCCGGCTGGTTGTTCCGCTTGTTGCCAACGAATGCGGACAAAGAACTCCCCGACTTGGTCCGCCGCTGAGCAGGCGGCGCACGCGCGGTTGCTTAGCTGTCAGTTCCTGCACCCGTGTGCCTGGCGCTCCACCGCCTTGCCGGCGGTGCGTTCTCCACCATGTTGAGGCACTCCTGTCCGCCGCCGGCGGCTTCAAGGGAGTTGAGGAACACGGACGTCTGCGGCCACAGCATATTCAGCGGCGCTCGCGAGAAATGACCACACTTTTCTCGCAAGAAGTGCCTCAGCGCTTCGGTTCAGGTGCTGGCTGATCTGACCGCTGTTGATGGCGGGATACCTTCGCCCGTTGTCACGTGCATGCCTTTACGGTGCTGGGCGGGGTCGCCAGAGAAATCGCCTACGACAATCTGGCCACCGCCGTCACCGAACACGAAGGCCGTCTGGTCCGCTTCCTCGATCTGGCAGGATTGAACGACCTGGTCGGTGAAGCCGAGGGCGGCAAGAGGGCATTTGGCGACGGCGCTGTGCGTCGCCGCGTGCCAGCAGCGGCGGCGGGTGCCGTTCGCCACGGCCGCCGGGCTGGTGAACGAGATGGTCGAGGCGCGACAGCAGGGCCAGCTTAGCCGCTCGATCGGGCGCTGGTAGCGGTATGAAGTCATCGCCATCGTCCAGGTCATCTCAGAGCGCACCGAGAAAGCGGCCGTGATCAATCCAACAACCGAACCTTCGATTTGTATCACGACGCGCTGCAAAACGACATGCGGGGGTTGTTCGAGGAACTCCGCATGACGGCCCGAGCAGCATGGCAGCATCCCATCCACAAACCGTTTGAAGTTCGTTTCCAATAGTGGGACAATTTTCGAGTTAAGAATGTAACGAGGCTCCGAAACGGTTGCTGGCGCAGCGCCGAGATTGGTCTCGGGCGGCCTGCCTTTATACTGCATCTTCGGGAACGGAGGGAAGCTCCCTTTGCAGCGATATGAGATAAACGGTTCCCTTGGTCTGAAATACAGCGTTCAACTTGCTATTTTGCTATCGACAGCTAATTCTTCGATTCCCGGCGTGGCTCAATGTCTGGCCGAAAGCCCTGGGGGCAGCAGCCAAAACGTCAACCGTCCAGCCGATTCGGATACTCCTGTCGCTCGTTTCTCTCCGATCTCCTATGCCAACGAGCGATTGCCGCGGTGGCTTTGCTTCACCGCTGGCTATCGGGCAAGGGTCGAGGGCGTCACCGCTAAGAACTTCCAACCCGGGAACTCCGAGACCTATCTTCTGACCCGCTTCCGGCTCGGAGTCGCCATCAAGCCGACTCGTGACTTGGGACTGTATGTGGAGTTGCAAGATGCCACGGCGTTCTGGAAAGACGAGCCTCTTGTGCCTCCTTATCAAGGCACGTGGGACCTCCGCCGGGCCTATGTTGATCTCGGCGACATCGCGCGGAGCAGCGTTGCTCTTCGGGTGGGGCGCCAAGACCTCTCTTTCGGTCACGCTCGCTTGCTGGGGACCTCCTACTGGCGCAATGTGTCGCAGGGCTACGACGCCGCAATGATGGTTGTTAATTGGAACTGGCTGCGGTTGAACGTATTCTCGGCGGCGCCCGTCATCGCCGGGAAGAATGGCCTGAGCCATCATCAGCAGGGCAACGTTCTTCACGGAGTCTACAGCCATCTAAAGGACCGGATTCCTGGCTCATCCTTAGAACCGTACTTGCTCTGGCGTCTCTCGCCCGGTTTCAGGACCGAGATAGGCGCTCCGGCCAAACTCGACGAGAAGATCTTTGGGTTCCGCTGGGCCGGGACGGCTTCGGATGTCGACTACGATGCCGAAGCCGTCGCTGAGTCGGGACACGTCAATACAGATCGAATCCGTGCCTGGGCGTGGAGCGCCATCGTCGGCTACACGTTCCGATCTGGCCGCTGGAAGCCTCGTTTGTTTGTCAAGTATGATTTCGCTTCGGGCGACCGGAACCCGAAGGACGGCACGCACGGCACCTTTGACCAGCTTTATCCGAACATTCACGACCATCACGGGCTGGCAGATCAGATCGCATGGCAGAACCTGAAATCCGTGCGTGTGGGAATCAAGGCTTCGCTGCTCAGAAACTGGACGCTGGCCGCCTGCTACAACGACTGGTGGCTGGCGAGCGCGACGGACGGTTTCTATAACGCATCCGGCTCCATAGTAGCCCGTGACGTCCGCGGGACGGCGGGAACTCACATTGGCCGGGAGTTCGACGTGCAAACTTCGTATCGATTTAATAGGCAGGTTGAGCTTGGCGCCGGACTCGGTCATGTCCTGTCGGGAGACCTGCTCGTGAACACCAATCACGCCCATTCATACACCTATCCGTATGTGATGCTCAACTACAACTTTTTCTAGGTTTGGCTCCCAAGGTCAAACAAACAGTGTTTCTCGGTGGAGAGCCACAAGCGAGGTGGCTGATTCTAAGTGACGCTGGCGCTCTTAGCCCGCTGCCGCACCAAGGGAGGCGCCCACTGAGCAGCGACCGGCCAGTGCTGTGGAAATGCCGGGCGGTGGACGCCGGTGGAAAACCCTCGTCCCGCGTTACGGGGAGATCCCGGCTCGACATCGAGTTTCCCCCCGTCGCCCACCGCCCTTGGAAATCGCAAACGGCGCGATTTCCCCATTTCCACAGCACCGACGATTTTCTCTCCCTTCCCCATCCAAACGGCTCGCGCCCTTCGGGCGCTCGCGCAAACACCGATGAAAGGAGGCTTCGATCAGCAGAGCGAACCCTGATCTTCGGGCTCATCCCGCATTGGAATGGGCCCCGGCTTCGGAGAAGCATGGCGGCTGGGCCTCTCCGGGCCGCTGCTGGACGCCCCGGCAGGGCGTATGGCTCTCCGCCACCGGAGCACCCCGAGAAGTTCAGCGGGAGGATCGCGGCGCCAAATTCACAACTTCGTGCTGGTGCTCGCCCCGTGAGGCGTTGACGAGGGCGCCTTCCCGGCCCGGGATCCAGACCTCGGAGAGAATTCGCTCGCTGCCTACCTTGTCGAAGGCCAGCAGGTGATCGTCCGAGGGGCCACTGCGAGCCAGCGAAGTAATCACCGTCAGACTGGTCGCAGCCTTCGAGTCCGCGCCCGTCATCACCACCGTCCCCGGCTTGCCTTTCGTGAACGAGTACTCACCACTTGGAAATGTTTTCCCGGCCGCGCCAAACTTGAACGGGATGTTGACCCGCAGTGACGAAGACTGCGAGTAAGCAAAGGGAACTGTGAGAATGGCAGCGAGTCCTACTGCCATCGCAATTCGAGTCATCCACTGGTGCATCGGTAGCTCCTCTAATGTTGAGATTGATACAAACGTCGCCCAGAAACGCCCTGACCGGGGCGTCAACGCGGCTTATTAGATTCCGGCTGTGCTTGCCGGGATTCAGGAAACTCGGCGGCGGCCCCAGGCCGAACTATCGCGGCCCGTTCTGTTCGAGCGTCCGGATGGCCTCGCGCATCTCATCGGGCACGCGCAGAGGTTTGTTCGTGGCGTAGTCGAGCAGCACCAGGGTCGAATCCAGATCCGCCACCACGACGTTCAGACCCGCGCTCACGATGACGTGCTCCATGCGGAAACTGCTGTTGCCGACCGCGGTGATGCGCGCGCCGGCGTGAACCGTGTCGGGGTAGGTCACCGGACGGCGGTAGTTGCAGGAGACGCTGGCGATGATCGGCCCGATCCTCTCCGTGTCCAGGCGCTGCCAGAGGCCGATCCTGATCAGGTACTCAATCCGGGAGCTTTCGGCCCACCGCAGATATACCGTGTTGTTGACGTGTCCCAGGGCGTCCTGGTCCCCCCACTGCACCGGAACCGTGACAAAAACGGGAAATCCCTTCAGAAGCTCGTGCGGCTGCTGCATTCCAATGGCGCTCCCTCACTCAAGAGGTTCAAAAATCAACTCTGTGGTAATCGCGATGGCGTTCCGGAGGCTCCGGTAGACAGGACATTTCCCGGCGAAGAATCCGTGCACGCGGCCGGCCGCCTCGCGGTTTGCCGCTTCGGACCTGAGCCTGAGCCTGACGTGGATTCTGCGGAGTATCAACACGCCGTCTTCCAACTCGACTTCGCCCGTCGCTTCCGACACCAGGCGCCCGCCGGAGGCGGAAATCTGACGCGCTTCCAGCGCGCCTCCGTAGGTTCCGGTGAGTCACCCGGCCGCCGCCGCCACCAGGTAGTCCAGCGTGGTTGCGTGCGGCTCGAACGTTCCCGGTTGCAGCTTGTAGTGCGCGGCCACGGCGCCGTGTGCGCCAAAAATGACCGGCTGGCTTTCAGCCGGAAGGAAAGCATGCCGGATCGGTCCTTTCCTGCGCTCGATTCGGACTTCGGAACGGTAGACTACGCCGGACACTGTGCGCCTCCCAGGACTTCATTGTACGACGGCCACCACGTCGCCGAGCCGCGGACAACTGACTACAATTCGATCGCCGGGACCGGCCGCATACAGCGGGAGCGGCGATCCAGTCAGCACAATCTGGCCCCGTTCGAGGATTTCACCGCACGAAGCGAGGTGCTCTGCCACCCTGATCAGCGAAGCCAGTGGCCCGCCTGGGATCGAACTGCCGGTCGAGGTTCCCAACAGCCGTCCGCTGCGGAATACGGATATGGACTCACCCATGATCTCCCCTGCATCTCGAAGGTTGCCCTCGGTTGCGGGCAACACCACCCCGGCGTGCAACGCGTTGTTGGCGATCAACTCGGGCCCTGACGGAGCGGCGCACCGGAATGTATAGTTGTGCAGTTCGATGACCGGAAACACGGCTGCAACGGCTTCTTCTGAAGATTCGCGCAGGAAGGCAGGGCCAGGGACGTCGACCGCCACGC
>Ga0315298_1003186_pt1 | contig 26507 bp, 20 predicted proteins | sample WHS_1_MG_FD_203077 | JGI IMG/M metagenome (GOLD analysis project Ga0315298, IMG submission 203077) | Extremophilic microbial mat communities from Washburn Hot Springs, YNP, Wyoming, USA - WHS_1_MG | ecosystem: Environmental > Aquatic > Thermal springs > Hot (42-90C) | place: USA: Wyoming... | reverse complement strand
GGCGTCGAGAGCCGCTTCGTGAACGGCCTTCGAATCACCACACCCGAGGCGCTGGACGCCGTGTTGAAGGTCTTCACAGGCAGCGTGAATCATGAACTGGTCGCCGCGCTGGTCGCGGCGGGCGCCGCGGCGGTGGGCATCTCCGGCATCGACGCTTCCCTGACGGAAGCCGAGCAACTGGATCCCCAACTCGGCGCCGTGGGACGGGTCGTGCGCTCCAACCCCGCGCTGCTCAATCTGCTGGTCTCGAACGGCTACTTACCGGTGGTGGCCTGCGTGGCCGGGGACCGCCAGGGCCGGATCTATAACGTGAATGCGGATCAAATGGCCGTGGCTTGCGCGGCTGCTTTCCAGGCCAACAACCTGATCTTCTTGACCGACGTCGCCGGTGTGCTCGATGCCGCCGGCAAACCGATTCCTTCCCTGACCGTTGCGGACTGCCGGCGCTTAATCGATGCGGGCGTGGCTAGTGGCGGCATGCTCGCCAAGCTCAACGCCGCCGCCGCTGCCATCGCGCAGGGTGTGGGCCAGGTGTCGATTGTCCCGGGCGGCGCCGCCCGGGTCATTGATCGCGTTCTCGAACAGGAGGCGCCCGGCACGCGAATCGTTGCTGCGGAGACCAGGGAATGATCAGCGCACTTACCGCCGACGCCACTCAGGAACAGCCCCACTCCGGACCGCCGCTCACCTGCCGCAAAGCCGGCATGAGCGACATCGGCCCCCTGCTCACCCTGATCAATGGCTACGCCGCCAAGGGTATTATGCTGCCCCGCACCGAGTTTGAGATTTCCGAGAACATTCGTGATTTTTCGGTGATCCTGGCGGGCGAGCGGCTGGCCGGTTGCGGCGCTCTGCATTTCTACACCCCCGTGGCCGGCGAGGTCCGCTCGGTGGCGGTCGACGAGGCCTGGAAGACCCACGGCGTGGGGAGGCGGATCGTCGAGGCGCTGGTAGAGGAGGCGCGGCAGTACTCTCTCCAGATGGTGTTCGCGTTCACCTATGTCCCGGACTTTTTCCGGAAGCTCGGGTTTGAAGAGGTGGAGCGCGGCGCGCTCCCCCTGAAAGCCTGGAAGGACTGTCTGCGCTGCCCGAAGTTCCAGTGCTGCGACGAAATTGCGATGGTCCGGACTCTTCCGGGCGCAAACGAGGGCATTCCTGATGCCCTCAAATGGGGGTATAGCGAATCTACTAGTACTCCTAAACCTCTCATTCTATTACCCACAGTGAAGAAATAGGGCCTGGAAGGCCTAGCGCCCTTCTATTCCCACCCCCAAGCCGGTATAGGGATTCCCCCCAAAAGAGAGCGGAAATTCCCGAGAAATTTTTCGGATAGCCCTGACAATACGTATGTATAATTCAATTTGCATTTCGAGCGTTTCGCGGTGAAAGCAGCCTGACAAGGTGTGAAGAACGATGAGAGCTCAAACCATCGACGTGAAAAGTGCAAACGGCAGGGTTTTGTGCTGCACGGTCTTTCGCTCGGGTGGCAAGAAGCTGCTTGCCAAGGGTCATATCCTCAGCGATGAGGACATCCGCGTTCTCGAATCCGAGGGCATGGACAAGGTCTGGGTGACCGAACTGGAGGATGGCGAGATCGGCGAAGATGAAGCCGTGTGCGCCGTGGCCGGTGAGATGGGCTGCGGCAGTTACGAGATACGGCTTGCCGCGGGAGGGCGCGCCAACCTGCTGGCCACCGAGAGCTGCTGCGTTCTGGTGGATGACGACCTCATGAAGCAGATCAATTGCACCTCGAGCGTCGTAATCGCCTCGGCTCTCAATTTCAGCTACGCGACGGCCGGGCAGCGGATTTCGACGGTGAAGAGCGCTCCTTTCGCAGTGGGGAAAGACCAGTTGGAAGCCGTCATCTCGATCTTGAAAGAGCGGGGCCCCATTCTTCAAGCCCGTCCCATTCGAAACCCCGTAGTTGCCGTGCTTTACACTGATCCGATGAACGGTGAGCGCGCCCGCCAGTTGTTTGAGAACATCATGCGGCAGCGGCTGGAACGTTTCGGGGCGACGGCCAATTTTGCGCTCTGTTCGGTGGAAGAAGACGCCTCGGTAGCCCGCGCTTTGCAACATCTGCTGCGCACGCGGCCGTCGGTGATTCTGGTGGCTTCGACCACGGCGCCGGCCGGTCCTGAGGATGTTGTGGGCCGCGCAATCGCGCGAATTGGCGGCGAACTGGAGCGCTTCCTGGCGCCGGTCGAGCCGGGCAACCTGCTCATTCTGGCCTACAAGGACGAGATCCCGATTGTTTCCGCCCCGGGATGTTTCCGGTCGGCTAAGCCCAACGTGGTCGATCTGGTGCTGCCGCCTCTGCTGGCCAAGTATCGTGTTTCCGGTTGGGAAGTGGCCTGCCTCGGACACGGCGGGTTACTGGGGTAACCTCCTAAGCTCCTCCACTCCACGGACTGCACCTCCGAACAGTCCGTGGCCTCCTCTACCGGGCGCCTGACCAGCGCCCGGTATTTTTTTGGCAATACCGTATCGGCGCCTTGGAGGCGAATTGTGATTTTTTTTGCATTTCGGAGTTGCGAATCGAAAAATTGCGATATAATCCTCACGAGGTTTGCGCCGCTTCAGTTCTCCGGGAGGCCTAGTACTCTGACCATGAGCCTCGGGACCCTTGGAGTGACTCATCTCCCGGCAGGGTCCCGCCTTCGGATCGGTTCACGCCACTTCGTTCCCACCTCCTGTCCGAGCGGGAGGTTTGCGTCCGCCTGCCGGACTCCCGCATACTGACAGATTGAAGAAGGAGATCAACCCTTGCGCATAGCGGAGATCTACGCCCCCAGGCAGTTTCGCCTCGTGGAGGGTTCCATACCCGAACCGGGACCGGGCGAGGTGCAGGTACAGGTAGCTGCGGTCGGCATCTGTGGCTCGGACCTCCACTCCTATCTGGAGGGTGCGGTGGGCGACATGCCCTGTAAGTATCCGATGGTGCTGGGGCATGAACCTGCCGGAACCGTGGTCAGGACGGGCGCCGGCGTGGGCGGGTGGCGACCCGGCGACCGGGCAGCCTTTGAACCGGCCATCTACTGCTATCACTGCGAATACTGCCTGTCCGGACACCACAACGTATGCGCCCGGCTGCGCTTTCTGAGCCAGCCCGGGGACCCCGGTTTTTTTCGCGACCGGGTGAACCTGCCGGTCCACAATCTGCTGGCCCTGCCTCCGGGAATGAGCCTGCGGGATGCCACCATGATCGAGCCGCTGGCCGTGGTGGTCCACTCCATGAAGTTCGCCGCCTTGCAGACGGGCGAGACGGCGGTGGTGTTCGGCGCGGGCCCCATCGGACTGTTCACCATTGCGCTGCTGCGGCTCGCCGGAGCGGCGCGCATATGGGCAGTCGAGCCGCTGGCCCACCGGCGCGACCTCGCCAGGCGCTTGGGCGCCGACGTGGTGATCGACCCCGCCGCGGTGGATCCAGCCCGGCAGGTCTATGCCGATACCGGGAACCGCGGGGCCGACCTGGCCATCGATTGCGCCGCCAAAGGTGGTTCGATCAACGGCTGCATTCATGCGGTGCGCAATGCCGGCCGGGTCGTGGTGACCGGCATACCGGCCGAAATCCAGGTGGCCCTCGATTTCCACCCCATGCGGCGCAAGGAAATCACGCTGTACAACGTGCGCCGGTCCTGCCACGAATCCCACATTGCCCTGGCCTTGCTGCGGGATCATCTGGAGCGCTTCGCTCCGATGATCACTCACACCGCGCCCCTGGAGGACATCGCCGCGGCATTCGCGAAGTTCGAACGCTACGAGGACGGCATCGGCAAGCTCGTCGTCACCCTGGAATGAGCGGGTGCGGAGAATGTTCGGCCTGCTTCTTGATGCCGCGCAACATCCCTTCAAACACCAACTGGTGAAGGGGCAGGACCAGAGACCAGTAGACTCTGCCGAGGATTCCAGCCGGGTCGAACATCGCCGTCTGCCGTACCAGAGAGCCCGCCCCTTCGCCGCGTACCTCGAACTCGAGCCAGGCGCGGCCGGGCAACCTCATCTCCGCGCGAAGGCGCAGCAGCCGGCCTGGTTCGAGCCGCTCCACGCGCCAAAAATCCAGAGTGTCTCCCAGGGCGAGCCGAACGGGGTCACGGCGCCCCCGTCTGAAGCCCCGGCCCCCGACCGCCCGGTCCAGGAGGCCGCGCAGACGCCACAACCAGTTGAAAGCGTACCAGCCGCTGGCTCCTCCGATGCGCTCGATGGCGGCGAAGGCCGCCTGCGGGGGCGCGTCCACGGCAACAATTCTGGAATCAAACGCCCGGAAGCCCCGCTGTGGTTTCGGCGGCAGGGGCCACGGCACCGGCGAATAGTCTTCGTCCTCTTCGGCCAGGGCGGCCCGGATCGCTTCCCGGTACCCGAGAGGACGGATGGGGAATTCGCGCGCGGCCGCGCCGTCCCGGACTACCGTCGGGTGCCGGATGCTGTCGACCAGCGTCCGGCCGACGCGCACATAGAGGGGGGTCACCAGTCCAAGCCAGAGACTGGACAGCCGCGGCGTCAGTACGGGCACAGGGATCACCAGGCGCTTGAGTCCCCGCTGGCGGGCATATTCCTCCATCAGACCGCCGTAGGAGACGCGATCCGCTCCGCCAATCTCGAAGACCCGGTTCGCCGGCGGCAGATCGAGGGCGGATAGCAGGTACGCCAGCAGGTCGCCAACCGCAATGGGTTGAGCTTCAATCGAGACCCAGCGCGGGGCGATCATCACCGGAAGGCGCTCCACCAGGGCCCGGATCATCTCAAATGACAGGCTACCGGCGCCGATCACGATCGAGGCCCGGAATTCGATGACCGGCACACCGGATGCCCTCAGCCTCTCCCCGACCTCGATGCGGCTGCGCAAGTGCGGGGAAAGCTCGGCGGAGGAATCTCCCAAGCCGCCCAGGTAGATGATGCGGCGCACACCGGCCCGGCGCGCGGCCTCCCCAAAATTCCGCGCCGCCTGCCGGTCCTCCTCCTCAAACGAACGGCCCGAGGCCATGGAATGGATCAGGTAGTAGGCGCTCTCGACACCTTGCATGGCCTGCTCCAGACTGGAGGGGACGAGCACATCGCCGGAGACAACCTCGGCTCCCGGAGGGATATTACGGACCGCCTGCGGGCGGCGCGCCAGGCACCGCACCGGCTTGCCGGATCGCGCCAGAGACTGGAGCAGCCGCCCGCCCACATAACCACTGGCGCCGGTTAATAACACCATTAAGAGAACCCGTACATGCAGTCTAGTGGTAGACGCGGAGCGGCGCGGCTGCCGGGGGCGCAGTATCCCAGCCGTCGGGCAGATCGCCGTTGTCTTCCCGCAGGTATTTCCAGTGCTGGGGCTTGATCGAAGCCAGCAATTCCTCGCGGCTCTTCACGGGGAGGGCGCGCCCGCGGTAGATCTTCCCCATCTTCTCCATCAGCCGTTCCGGAAAAGTGCTGGTAAACATCAGCAAGGGCCAGGTGAAAGCCGGCCCGTTGGTTTTTCGTAACTTCCAGAGCCAGAGGAAAAATGCGCCCAGGCGCCACGCCGGCGGTCCCCACCAGCTATGCAAGGCCGCATTCACGTTCATCTTCCAGCACTTCAGCAGGACCTGCCACTGTAAGGCAGTCATCTCGCGGCTTTCGATCACCCCTTTCTGCGTAGCCAGCCGGGTGTCGTGCAGCGGAGTGAAGATCGAAGGCACGAAGAAAGCGAAAAGCCCGCGCCGCTCCACCTCGTAGATCAGATCGAGTGTGGCCATCGAGTCCGCGTCGGTCTCCCCCGGGTTCCCGATCATCAGGGTCAGCACGGGGAACCAGTTGTTTCGATTCAGAATGGTGAGGCCCTGGATGATCACGCTGGGCCATTCTTCGATGGGGAACGGCGCCGCCTTGCCCGGCATGATCTGCTTTGCCATGCGGACCGAGCCCGTCTCCATGCCGATCAGCGGCGAGAGAATTCGCCCCTCCGGATGAGAACTCATGCGGGGCAGTTTGAGGGGACTCTTGTCGAGCAGCACCGCCGATAACTGGGCGATCAGTTTCGGATCCACCACCGCGGGCGCCATGGTGCAGTGGCTGAGCAGGTGGTGCTTGACGCCGGGCGTGTTCACCACATCCGTGAAAAGATCGACCAGCGCTTCGCGATTGGGGAAATAGAACGGCGTGCCCGTGCGCACCTGCCCCCAGATAAACATATCCTCGGTGGCCAGCGAGATCAAGTCGTTGCCTTCGCGCACATTGGCGCGCACGGCCTCCATGATCTTGTCCTTCGGGAAATCGATCTGCGGATTAAGGTCCGGCAGGCAGAACTGACAACGCCGGCCACATCCGGTGGTCATCTCAACCACCCCGAAGGTGGTGCGCTTTCGAGGAGTCAGCAGCGCCTCGCGGGTTTGCGGATGGCTCACTTCCACAAAGCGGGGCAACGCGCCGCCCCGGATGGCCTGGTGAAACAATTCGAGCGCCTGCTCGGATTCGCTGCGGCCTTCCACCACGCAATCGACTCCGAGTTCCTGATAGCTGCCGGTTTGCGCAATCTGCCAGCCCCCCGATCCACCGACGATCACCCGGAAGGCAGAGCGGTAGGGGTTTTCGCACAGCACGCGGAATAACTGTTTCGCGTAATGCGCGTTGATCGGCTCCCGTGAGGTGCCAAAGACCGAGGCGTACACACCAGCCGCGAAGGTCACTCCCAGGGGATTATGGGTGGAAACCCCCACGGCGCGCGTCCGCGGGCCGATGAACCGCGGGAGGTCATCGGGATAACAGCAGACCACGTCTTCAGCGGGGAATTCGCGCAGCAGCGACGCCTCCAACAGCCTGACTCCCGCCGGCATGTAACGGGCCGACCCGTCCGGGTTTCGTTCGACTTCGCGCCACTTGGGATACTTCTGATCGATGGCGGCTTCCATGAGTTTCGGCATGGATGCCAGGGCCATCTGGATGAAGTAGCCGGCATGATCGATGGTCTCCGTCAGCGGCGCGGTGAGCACGATCAATTTGCCCTCGCCGGGGAGCCCAGCGGCGCTCATTGCCCGGTCTCCATGCCGAGCCGAACCACACAGTCTGCCTCCGCTCTCTGAATCATTCTCATAGTCATTGCCCTCCGCCCAGTCTACGACACTTTTTCCCACTGCCCGGCTGAGGCACTGCAACGGCACCCTCAGGCATCCGCGGGGCCCGCCCGGGGTGTATACTAACAACTCACCCCAATTCCTCTCGAAGGCATTCCCTTCACACGCTGTAGGAGCTTGCGATGTCCGAGAAAGTAGCCGTATTTGACACAACGTTGCGTGACGGTGAGCAGGCCGCGGGAACGCGCCTGGGAAGCGCCGACAAGCTGGCCCTGGCGCGCCAGTTGGCCCGCATGAAAGTGGATATTATCGAGGCCGGCTATCCGGCTTCGTCTCCGGAGGATTTCGCCGCCGTCCAGCGGATCGCCCAGGAGATCGAAGGTCCCACGATCTGCGCGCTGTCCCGGGCCGTGGCCTCCGACATCGAGGCTTGCGGCAAGGCTCTGGCCAAGGCCAAACGCCCCAGGATCCACACCGGCATCGGCGTCTCCGACATCCATGTCATGGGCAAGTTCAGGGACGAGAAGTATGGTAAGACCCTGGCTCACAAGAAGGCCAAAATCGTGGAAATGGCCGTTGCTGCGGTCAAGCTGGCCAAGTCATTCGTCTCCGATGTGCAGTTCTATGCCGAGGACGCCGGCCGTGCCGATCCGGCTTATCTGTTCGAGATCCTCGAGGCCGCTATCGGCGCCGGCGCCACCGTGGTCAACATTCCGGATACCACGGGCTATGCCGTGCCGGAGCAGTTCGGCGCTTTGATCCGCTCGATTCGCGAGAAAGTGCCGAACATCAAGCGCGCCACCATCAGCGTCCACTGCCACGACGACCTGGGAATGGCGGTGGCCAACAGCCTGGCCGGTATCCGCAACGGCGCCCGCCAGGTGGAGGGAACGCTCAACGGCGTCGGCGAGCGAGCGGGCAATGCGGCCATCGAGGAGGTGGTGATGGCCCTGCGCACCCGCTCGGATTACTTCGGTGTGCATGCCGGAGTGGATACCCGCGAATTCTTCCGCGCCAGCCGGATGGCCGCCGACCTGCTCGGCATGACCGTTCCGCCGAACAAGGCGGTGGTTGGCGCGAACGCCTTCGCGCACAGCTCGGGGATCCACGTGGATGGTTTTCTGAAGGACCGCGAAACTTACGAGATCATGCGTCCCGAGGACGTCGGCTTTACCGAAAGCCGCGTCATTCTGACGGCCCGGACGGGGCGCCACGGGCTCCGCGACCGCCTCAAGAAATTGGGTTACGCGCTTTCTCCTGACGAGCTGAACGTCATCTATCAGCGATTCCTTAGCGTCGCGGACAAGAAGCAGGAGGTCTTTGACGAAGACCTCCTGGCGATCGTCCACGACCAGGTCCACCCGGTTCCGGAAACCTACAGGCTCGAGTACCTGCAAATTTACAGCGGTACCTCCGCAATCCCCACGGCCACTGTGCGGGTCCGCGTGCGGGACGAGGTCAGGGAGGGGGCTGCGATAGGAAACGGTCCCGTGGCCGCCGTCTACAAAGCCATTGCTGAGGTGACCAGGAGCGCGGCCAAACTGGCCGAATACGAGATTCGAGCCGTCACGGGTGGCCGGGAAGCCATGGGAGAAGTCAAGGTACAGCTCGAGGCGATGGGCCGCAAGGTGATGGGCCGGGGCGCTTCGACCGACGTCATCGAAGCCAGCGCCAGGGCTTACGTGGACGGTCTCAACAAGCTCGCCAGCCTGGGCGTAACCTGGGAAGAGCAATAGGCCGGGGCGTTGCGGCGAGGCGAGCGCTATAATGCTCGTGGGGGGAATGCGATGTCTATCCGTCTCGTGAGCGCCCTACTGGCTGCGGCCCTCGCCGTGGCTGCCGCGCCGAAGACACCACCCCAGGCGCGCGCATCCGATCCGGCCGTGGACCTTTCCGCAACCCTGTTTCTCGGCAAGGAAGCCGTCAAGCAGGTGCTCGGTTCCGACCTGGACGGCTATTACGTCGTGCTTGAAGTGCGCCTCGCGCCGAAGGGCAAGGCGCTCACCGTCAGCCGCGACGACTTCCTGCTGCGCACGGACAAGGACGGCGAGAAATCGAAGCCTTTCGCCCCCAGCCAGATTGCCGGGCGGGGTGTCCTTGTGGTAACCCAGGGCGCCAGCTCAGGCGGCATCATGGCGGAAGATCAAGGACCCGTCTGGGGCGGCTATCCGGGAGGTCCCATGGGGAGGCTGCCCGGGCAGGGCGGAACCATCGGTACCGGAGGCATGGGCGGCTCCGCGGCGGAAGCCACCATGGATTCGGGCACCCGCAAGAAGGAGAACCCTCTCATGCGGGTTCTCAGCGAGAAGATTCTTCCGGAAAAGGAGATTGATCAGCCGGTCTCCGGCCTGCTCTACTTCCCCCTGGATGGCAAGCAGAAGGCCAAGGACCTGGAACTGATCTATACCTCGCCTGCGGGGAAAATTTCCTTGCGCTTCCGTTGAGGTGAAACGTCCAGCCCAGCCGGGTTCACTATCGGCTGGCGAGTGGAAACGGCGCACCGCAATTGAGCCCGCCTCGAAAGCCCACCTCGATTCTCCGCTGACCACCCCGTTTGACAACTTCCGGCGCCGCTTCCCCTCTCGCTCAGTCACCGCTTCCAGGAAGCCGGAGAATTCTTTCGAGGCCATGAAACGTTTGCGCGCGTGGCGACACTATGGGAACGAGTCATGGCGAGCATTGAGCCGCCGGCGGGCTCCAGCGCAATTGAGTGCGGAACCCGCCGGGCGGCAGGGCTTCGGTTTCGGAGGAACCCGAAGCCCGTTTTTTCATGCCGCCCAATGGCGTTCAACAGCAGCTTGAAAGTTCCCAGGGTCTGGCCACGGAACTGGGGACGAAAGCCGAACAGAATCACGCGCCCCTGGCCATGCCGGGCTTCCACCAGCGCCGCCTTCCCCGCGATGGCGCGCTCACCGGAGATCCAGCCGCTGGCCAGCAAATTCTTCTCGGCAAAACGCGCCACGGTGGCGACCGCGCGCTCGCCCCGGTTGTAAGCCGGGGCGAGCGTGACGTCAAACGCCGAGCCCCCGGTGGAGAACGCCGTAATCTCTTTAGGCACTCCTTCAGCCAAAGGGTGGCTGGTGTCCAAGGTGAGCCGCAGCAACGAACCGGGACACGACCAGCCGCCGGGTGATCGCGCCAGGTTTTGAACCGGCAGCGGGAAGAACTGGATGGGCAGGTCCGCCGCCGTGTCCAGCGCAACCAGCGTTCCGCCCTGCCTGACGAAGCGCTCCAGGTTCGCCAGCCCGGAGGCGCCAATGCCGCCCGCATATTCCGGGCGCTGAACCGTAATGGTCACGGGAAAGCCTTCCCGCTCGGGACCCCTCTCCCCGTCGCGTGTGCCGTTCAGGATCGAAGCGGCGGACTGCGCGGGCAGGAGCAGCACGTCGCACCGCGAAATCAGCCCTCCGCTTTGCAGATCCTGGTTGTGCATGGCCGTGTACGGGATCTGGTACCGGTCCAGCAGCCATTCCGTCCATCCGGCGTCCGAGTTCGCCGTCCAGGGCTCGTAGACGGCAACCCGGACGTTGCCCGCCTGATAAACCTGCGGCCTTTTCAGAGCCGCCAGACAATCCGCGTCACATGGTTTGGCGGCCGACAGATCGAAAGGCGCGTCGATGCGCTTCACCTCCACTCCCATCAGCATCGGCAGGGTCCACCCGGCTACGTCGTAAGGGCGCCTGGCGCCGCTCGGGTACCTTTGAGGCTCCATCAGATCCACCAGGTAAGCCCGAAAGGGCTGCGCCGCCGGCAGAACGAGCGTTCCGTCGCTGTCGCGCCGCACCTCGATGCCGGCCAGAGCCAATCGCTCGGCCATCTCCACCCCCGCGGCTTCCGGCGCCAGCCGGTAGGCAAACGGATTCCCCTTCAGGCCCGCCTGGATCGATGCGCGGGCCATCTCCCAGCTTTTCAGCAGATAGTCGGCCCGCCGCGCCGCCGCCAGGTTCAGGATGGCGAAATCCACCGTCAGCATGTACTCGATAGCATCCCGCAAGGCCCACCGCCCGCCCAGCCACGGGCGCTCATAGAACATGGACGGTTCGCGCGCCGAAAGTCCGCCCGCAAAGGTGGCCGGGATCTCGCCCGGCAGGTAGTCTCTCGGCGTGGCGTACGCGTAGCCGGCCGTTTCGGTCAGGATCCCGTGCATGTTGTGGAAGGCCGGCGCGGAGCGCAGGCCGCCATTCCACCAGGCATCGAATCCGGCGTAGGACAGCGCGCCGGCTTTATTCTCCCGGGCCAGCCGCTCCTTGATCGCCATCCCAATCAAATTGATGCCCTCCATAACCGCCGCGGGAATGTTCGGGTTGAGCGGGTCGGCGTACGGGGGCACGAAAATACGCGCCGGGAACGCGGGCTGCTGATGCTGGTTGTAGACGATGTGCGGAAACCACTCCCGAAACAGCAGGCGGCTGACCTGCCGCGTCTCGGGCAGGTTGAGCATGAACCAGTCCCGATTGTTGTCGTGGCCCGCGTACTTCTGGTACAGCCGGGGAAGCGGCGCGGTTTCATAGGGCGTACCCACGTTGCCGGCGTACCACTCCGCCACCATATCCAGGCCGTCGGGATTGATCACCGGGACCTGCATAAGAATCACGTTGCGGCGGATCGCCTCGACTTCCTCGGACTCTCCGGCCACCATACGCCAGGCCAGTTCCGGGGAATGCTGGGCCGGAGCCACTTCGGTGGCGTGAAGGCCGGAATCGATCCAGACCAACGCCTTGCCCTCGGAAGCGAGCCTGCGGGCCTCTTCCGGAGCCGCCTCTCCCAAGGCCAGGCGCCGGGAAATCTCGCGGTACCGGTCGAGCCGCTTCAGGTTCTCCGGCGCGGACAGGAAGGCCACGTACATCGGCCGGCCTTCCGAACTCCGCCCGAACTCCACCAGCCGGATGCGGTTGCTCGCCGCGGCCAGGCTCCTGAAGTAGCCGTAAATCTGCCGCGAGTCCGCGAGCTTGTAGTCCGCGCCCGGTTCGAAGCCCAGTACCTGCCGCGGCGCTGGCGGGCCGGCCGCCGCTAACGCGGCCATCAGAAAGAGAACAGCAACCTGTCGCTTGGCCATCGGGAAAGCAACGATCATACAATAGCCCAATGACCGCTTCGAAATTCCGAGTCGGCCTCGTCCAGATGGCTTGCGCTCCCGATCCTGGCGAGAATCTGGAAAAAGCGCTCTGGCGAATCCGTGATGCGGCCGGGCGCGGCGCTCAGGTCGTCTGCCTGCCCGAGTTGTTCCGGTCCCAGTACTTTTGCCGCCGGGAGGAGGCCCGGCTGTTCGACCTTGCGGAATCCGTTCCGGGGCCTTCCACCAGCGCCCTCGGCGCCCTTGCCCGGGAGTTGCGGATTGTGATCCTGGCTTCCCTGTTCGAGCGCCGGGCTCCCGGCCTCTATCACAACACCGCAGTCCTGATCGGTCCGGACGGCGCCCTTGCCGGCCTCTACCGCAAAATGCACATTCCGGACGATCCGCTTTATTTCGAAAAGTTCTACTTCACGCCGGGCGATCTGGGTTTTCGCGCTTTCGACACTCCTTACGGCCGCCTGGCTCCGCTGGTGTGCTGGGACCAGTGGTACCCGGAGGCGGCCCGCGTCGCGGCGCTCGACGGCGCGCTGCTGTTGGTCTACCCGACCGCTATCGGCTGGCACCCTTCCGAAAAGGCCGATCTGGGCGCAGCTCAGCACGATGCCTGGCGGACGGTGCAGCGCGCGCATGCCATTGCCAACGGGGTCTACGTGGCCGCCGTAAACCGGGTAGGCTACGAGGGGCCGCCCGGACACGGCCTTGAGTTCTGGGGCGCCTCTTTCGTCGCCGACCCGTTCGGCAGCCTGCTGGCCGAGGCTTCTCACGACCGGGAGGAAACCCTGGTGGTGGAATGCGATCCGTCCCGCGTCGAGCAGGTCCGCCGCAACTGGCCTTTCCTGCGCGACCGCCGCATCGATGCCTACGCCCCCATTCTGGAACGGTATCTGGACCGGAAGTCGTAAGAGCAGCTACATATCTTTTCAGACGCAAATGAGGGGATTCGCTGGACGAAGTGGGGGTATTAATGTATACTTTTTCATAGGTACGCCGGAAGCGCCTCGGTAGAAGGGCCGTTGGCAACGGCGAGTGAAAGTCCGCTTGAGGGGTACCGTGCAGTTCGCCCTGCCCTACAGGATAAGGGCTGCTGAACCATAGCGAGCCTAACGAATTGACGGGAGAGGAAAATGTCCACTGGTCTTAAGCCGCTTGTTTACGAGAAGCCTCTGGAGGACCCGCTCGTACATCTGCCGCGTTCCACGGTTCTGGAATTCCGAAAGGGACAAGTTATCTACCACGCCGACCAGCCTGCGTCGAGCGTTTACCTGGTGATCAACGGACGGGTCAAGGTCAGCCGGCAGGCGGATCCGGACCTGCCTGTGGTGATCGACATCTATCGCCGGGACGAGTTTTTCGGGGAAGGGGCGCTGGTGGGTTTGACCCGCCGCGGGGAAGAGGCCACCGCCCTGGAGACCACGCAAGTAATGTCGTGGACCAACGCGGAGTTGGAGGATGTTCTGCTGCGCAGGCCGCGGCTGGCGCTCGCCCTGGTCCAGATGCTGGTGCAGCGGACGAACGAATTCAGCAGCCGGATCGTGAGTTTCTCGGCTGACAACACAGCCCGGCGGCTGGCCCGCAGTCTGCTGCGGCTGGCCGAGCGCATGGGCGAGCGATCCGAGGACGGCTCCGTGCGGGTCCTGCCCCTGACCCACCAACTGCTGTCGCAGTACGTGGGCACGTCGCGCGAGATCGTGACTCACTACATGAATCAGTTCCGGCGTGAGGGCTACATCCGTTATTCGCGTAAGGGGATGGATCTTTACGTGGATGCCTTGCAGGCGTGGCTGCGGACCGACTTGACCGATTCCCAAGAATCCTGACCAGCCATAGATAGATCCGCCCTCGCGTTCTATACTTGTGCTTTATCCAGCCCAGGAGTGGAACGTGAGGGAACTTGAAGGCAAGACGGCGCTGGTGACCGGCGCCTCGCGGGGAATTGGCGCTGCCACAGCCATTGCCCTGGCGCGCGCGGGGGCCCGGCGGCTGCTAATCCATTACCACAGTAATCCGGAGGGGGCCGAACGGGTCCGCGCGGCCGTGACGGCAGCGGGCGCCGAGGCTACCTTGCACCAGGCTGATTTGGGCGCCGTGGCGGGGATTCGCTCCCTGGCGGCGGACATCCGGCCAGTCCCCGTCGACATACTGGTCAACAACGCGGGTTCGCTGGTCCAGCGAGCCTCCCTGGCCGAGTTCACCGAGGAACTGTTCGACCGGGTGATGAACCTCAACGTGAAGAGCGCCTACTTCATCACCCAGGCCGTGGCGCCGGGAATGATCGAGCGCGGGGGAGGCTGCATCGTCAACGTCAGCTCCATTGCGGCTCGCAACGGAGGAGGGCCGGGGGCCACGATCTACGCGGCTGCCAAGGCCGCCGTGTCCTGCATGACCAAAGGCGTCGCCAAAGAGCTGGCTCCCAAAGGCGTCCGCGTCAACGGGGTTTCGCCCGGCACCGTGGACAACGACTTTCACGCCCGCTTCTCCACCCGCGAGATGCTCGCCCGGATGGCGGCTTCCACCCCGGCCGGACGCCTGGGAACCAATGAAGAAGTGGCCGACGTCATCGTATTTCTCTGCTCCCATGCCGCGCGCTACATTTACGGCCAGACCATTGAGATCAACGGCGGCATGCTGATGGTCTGACCAAGCCGGCGCTTCAAAAGGCGATGCGCTTACTCCGGGTGGTTCCGGATGAGTTGACGATCTCGACCTCGACGCCTCCGACTCCGGAGGCGTCTCCCGTCACCGGGAACAAGGCTCGCAGGCTGAATATTCCGCCCACCTCCGAAGACTGGAAGTAGCGCTGGAAAGCCGCCGCGGCGTCGGCGCGAATCGGGCCGGCAACGACTGCGCCCGCCGGGCCGTAAAACGTGAAACTGAGTTGCCCGGCCGAGCGGGTATTGTCCCAACCGGCGATGTAAACCTCCAGGCCCGAGCTGGTGCGAAGACCGCTCGCGGCGTCGATGCCCACTGGCGCGGGGTTCAAAGTTAGCGAGGTCTGTTCAGTGTACGGACCCAGTTCGGCGCGAATCGTCAGCGTGCCGGCGGTGGTGCCGGTTTGGAATTCGATCTGTTGCTTGTCGCCAAAGCGCGCCTGGCTCTGTCCTTCAGTAACGGTGAAAGTCGCGGCCGGGCTGTTGGTGGAGGGGAACACAATGGCCGGGTCGCGCGGAAAACCGCCGGCGGCGGGCTGAAAATCCAGGACCACGCGCCCCGAACCACTGGTGCGCGCCTCGGCCTCAAAGCGGATCGAGAGCTTGCCTTGCTGGGCGCTGCCCAGCGCGCTCGATTCGAGCGCAATCCGGGGCTTGGGCAGCGGAGGCTCGACGCCTTTGGCTCGCAGTACAATGTTGCGGTCGTCCACATCGAGCGCGCCCTCGCGAATCCCCGCCGACAGCGGCTCAAACAGCACGTCGAACGCCACGGAGCCGCCGGGTTCCAGCGTCAGGGGCAGGGCTGGGGGCGGGTCGATACGGAAGAATTCGCCGGAAACCGCCAGATTCCGGATTGTGAGCCGCTGTCCGAAAGGGTTCTCGAGCACGATGTGGCGGGCGGCTGAAGAGCGCCGCTCGACCTCGCCGAAATCGACCGCCGAGCCTGAGATCAGGCGGGTGCGCGCGCCACCCGCCTCGAGGAATACCGTAGCGGCGGCAACTCCGGTTCCTCGCAGAATCGGGGACAGGTTATTCACCCGCAGAGCCGCGCTGTAGAGACCCGTCGCGGGCGGCTGAAAGCGCACGAGGAAGTCGACGTAAGCTCCGCTGTCGACATGAATGGGGAGCGGCGGCGGATCGAGCAGCGTAAAGACGTCGCCGCCGACCGACAAGAAGGTGATGCTCGCGGCCGAGGAACTGATATTGCGCGCGCGGAAGCGAACCTCGCGGGCGTCGCCCACCGGCAGAGAACCGAAGTCGTACTGGGAGACTACCGGCTTTTCGACATCGCCCTGGGGCGCCGAGAGTTGGAACTGCCCGCACAGCGGCGCGGCAGCCAGAGCCGCAAAGAGGAAGAGACGGGCGTTCACGGCGTCACCTCCGGCAGGCGATAGAGCTTGAGATCTTCCAGGCGCACGGCGAAGCTGGATCCGGCCTGGACCCACTCGGCCGACATCTGCTCGAGTCTGTCGCAAGGTTCGGGGAGGGTCAGCCTGCGCTCGTCGCCATCGGGAGCGGCGACGACCAGATCGTTCCCGGAGACATAGAGCACGGTCCCGTCAGGGCGGAGCAGGGCGGGGGGAGCCTGCTCGAATTCCTCGCTTGAGACTGGCGCCATGCCGCCAGCCGACGCACGCCACAAGCGCCCGTCCAGGAAGAGCAGGACCTCGGACCGGCGGATACCCAAGACGCCGGAGAACTCGAGCGTGCGTGATTCGCCGCCGGGGCGAAGATCGCGCAGTTCGCCGGTGGAGGGAAAGTAAGCCAGGGCCGGAGTGCCGCGCCCGTCAAAGGCAAAAACAGCGGGGCCCTCGGGAGCCGGTGAAGTCTGAATCGCCTCGCCGCGGTGGTCGAGAGTGAGCACCGCGCCGGGGGTCTTGACCAGTCCGAAGCGTCCGGAGAAGGCGGAGGACTGTACCTCGGCGGCCGGCTCGGCGCCGAGAATGAAGTTGCCGGCCACGCCGAAGACACGGTGCAGCCGGTGGTTGGAATCGCTGATCAGGCCGGCCAGCGGCGGCGTGAGACTCTGGGCCGGCGCGGCGGCCGCCCAGAGGCCCAGGAAGAAGACAAGTCTCTTCATTTAAGGCTTCCCGATCGTGATGGTGGGCGAACCAATCGTGAGGGGCGGCTGCGCCGGCTGCGGCGGGCTGCTCGACCCGTTGCGCGACAGGCCGGCAACAGCGCCCCCGGCAGCGCCGGCGGCAATCAGCCCCACCAGGATCCACTTGCCGTGGCCCTTCTTCTTCGCCACCGGAGCGGGCGAAGAAGCGGGGCGAGCCGGCGGTTGGCTCTTGATCTCGGCGATGTACTGCGCCGAAACTACTCCGGCCCGGGCCTTATCCTTGGCCACCGTGATCCGGATCTGGAACGGGCCGGGGGTTTGGTTCAGGCGGAAGCCGCGCACAGAGGCACGGCCGTCGGGTCCGGTCATCACCAGGTCTGTCTGGAGACCGTTCGCGAAGGTTCCGCCGGGGCCCTCCTCGGGCAGACGAAAGCTGACCGCGGCGCCCTGGACCGGCCGGCCGGTTTCGTCGGTGACCTCGACGGTAAGGTTGCGGGAACTGCGTGAACCAGGCGGGTGAACAGCGCCTTCGCCTTCCACCACCCTCACTTGCAGGATGGCGGTCTGGCCAAACAGAAGACAAGGCAGCGCCAGAGCCAGCGCCCTTGTCAGGGATGGCATCATTGCTACTCTCTTTGTATCAAGACTGCGGTAATATTGTCGGGCCCGCCGGCGCGGCGGGCGGCCTCGATCAGCAGACGGCACTTGCCGTCGAGGGTCCGGGCCTCCCCGGCCCGGCTGCGGAGGATCTCTTCCATCGTGTCTTTTTCGACAACGCCGTGCAGGCCGTCGCTTGAAAGCAACAGCATGTCTCCCGGTTCGAGCCGGACGGTATAAGAGTGGACCACCAGCGGGGCGCCCGCGCCGATGGCCATGGTGAGGACGTGCCGCAACGGGTGCGCCTTCAGGCTGAGTTCGTCCAGACCCATGGGGCGTCCCACCTCCTGAACCCAGCTCTGGTCCTCGGTGATGGGCCGGAACGAGCCGGCATCCAGCAGGTACGCCCGGCTGTCGCCGACGCTGGCTACGATGATCTCGCCGCCGGCTTCGAGGGCGGCCACCAGCGTGGTGCCCATGCCATGTTTGGCCGGCTCGCGGTTGCCAGCCTCGATCACCCGCCGGTTGGCCTCCTGGAGCGCGGCGAGCAACCCCTGCGAATCGCGGCGTCCGGAGCCCCGCACCGCTTCGGCCACGGCTTCCACCGCGATGCGCGAGGCGTGCTCGCCGGCGTTGGCGCCGCCCATCCCGTCGGCGACAATGTACAAGCCCACGTCCGGGGCCAGCAGAAACGTGTCCTCGTTATTCGTCCGGATGCAACCTTGATCGGAAAGGCCGGCGGCCCTTAGCATGGCTCCTACTCACAGTATGAGGCGGAGGCTCAGTTGCAGCACCCGCCCGTCATTGAGCGTGTTTGTAATCTTACCAAAGGCCGGTGAACTGAGGTTGCGCTGCGGCTCGTCGAACTGCGCGTGATTGGCAAGGTTATAGGCCTCGCCGCGCAGCAGCAGAGTCCATTCCCGGGCGCCGTCCCAGCGCCACTGCTTGGTGACCGCCGCGTTGAAGTTCGCCAGACCCGCCTTGCGGAAGGTCCCCCGCCCAAGGTTGCCGCGCAGGTCGCCGGGGCGGATGTAGGCAAACCGGTCGCGGCGCAAAATGAGGGGAGCCAGGTTGGGATGCGAGATGGTGGAACCGAGAATGGAAGGGTCCACAATGTTGGGACGGTCGCCGGAGCCGCCGTCCACATTCCCGTATCCGGGTGCGTCGCTGCCCACGTACAAGGTGAGAGGCGTACCGCTTTTCAGTAAAGTCGAGCCGGAAAGCTGCCAGCCGTTCGCCAGCCACCCCGGCCAGCCGCGGGCCGCGAAGGGCTTGGGAAGCTCGTAGGAATAGGAAAGCACCACGGCATGGGTGGAGTCAAAGGTGCTGAGGCCCTTGCGATCCTGTTGTGCGCCTTCGCCGGACTGGCTGCGTCCCTTGTTGATGTCGTTGTTGGCGCCGGTTCCCGAGTAGTCCGCGCCCGTATCGATGGCCTTTCCAAACGTATAGCTCAAGGCCCAGGCCAATCCGCTGCGGTAAGCAGATTCCAGGGTGAGCTGGGCGGCGTCCAGGTAGGCGGCGCCCGCGTTGACGATGTACTTGACGTCGTAATAGCGCGGGTCCGGGCGGCGCTGGTTCACCGTTTGGGTGGTCAGGGGTACGCCTGCGACCGGCACGGCGCGGTTCAGTTGGTAACTGTCCAGCAGTTTGAAGGTGCGGCTTCCGATGTAACCCAAACGCAGCAGATAGCGGTCCACAATGCGGTTTTCCAGACTGAAGTTGTACTGGTGTGCGTACGGGGAGACCAGGTTCGAAGCCAGCACCGTGGGGGAATACCGCGCGCCCGGATCGTTCAGGTTGATGTCGCGCAACGGTGAGAGCAGGTCGGGGTTCTGCACCACCAGGTAGCGCGCGCCGGGCGGATTGTAGCGCACCTGCTGGTAGGTGACGGGCGGGATTCCGCCAAAGGAGACGGTGTATCCGGTCCGGAGGACCCACCCGGAACCCAGCATCCAGGCGAATGACAGGCGCGGGCTGAAATTGTTGCAGTCGCACCCGTAGGGAATGGTGTTGAGTCCGTTCACCTCGACCGGGGTGGTCTCGAGGCTGTAGCGCAGACCCCAATAGACCTGGAGCCGGGATGTGGCCTTCCATTGGTCGCCGAAAAAGAAGTTCGCGCCCAGGTTGCGGAAACCGCGGGCCATCTCCCCCAGCGTCACTTCATAGGTTGTCGGCAGGCCCAGGCGGAGGTTCTCAATCGAGGTGTGCCCGAAATTGCTGCTGAACCAGATGAGACCGCGCTGATTATTGGTCTCGATGCCGTTGAGCTGGGTGCGCAGCGCATCGCCGCCGAAGGTGAACTGGTGAGCCCCCCGCTTGTGGGAGATGACCACGCCGCCGCGAAACGTGTTGAGCGCGCGGTTGATGGGGAACATGCTGTCGGGGCCGAGTTCCTCAATCTGATAGCCGAAGCGGACCCGCGGTCCCACCGCATTGGGTTCAGGCTGGAGCACCGACTTGACCCGCGCGAAGCCTGCGCCGGCGGCCATCTCCGTGGCCGGCGAGAGGGCGTGGCGGTAGGTGGCCTGGGAGCGGTGAGTATGAATGTCGGTGTCCGGATTCTGGCCGGCGACGAGCTGGAAAGCGTCGATCTTCTGGCGGCTCAGCAGGTGCGCAAGCGACAGGCGATGGCCGGGCGCCACCTCTTTGTCCAGGCGGAGGCTGCCGGTGATCTCGTCGATGCGCTGGGGGGCGTTGGTGTTCAGCGCGCGGATGTCGAAATCGGGCCGGTTCGGCAGCTCAGCCGGGTAAGCGGCCAGGAAGCGTTCAATCACGCGCCGCACCGCGGGGTCGGTGGCGAGCGGGGTGCGCTCGGACGCCAGCGGCACCAGCACATTGCCGTTCACCATGCCGCGAACCTTCCGCTGCGTGAAACTGCCGGTGAGGAAACCCAGCGGCTTGAGACGCCCGGTGAAACGGCCGCCGTAAGCGTTGCGGTGGGAAGGCTTGACCGGTCCAACCTGGAAGAAGGTGCGGGCGTTGAAGACGCCGTTCTGGTGGGACTCGAACAGCTCACCGTGCCAGTCGGAGGCGGCGGGAGCGGCGCGCAGCACGACCTGCTCACCCGGGGGCCGGCCGTGCTCGGTGGCGAAGTGGCCGGCCTCGACCGGAGGATGAGGGATCAGGGTGACGTTGTCTCCCAGGCGGACGTTGGACTCTTTGAGGGCGTCGTTATCGATCTGGTTCACCTGGACGTTTTCGTTACGCCGCGCGGCGGCCCCGGCAAGCGAGGGACGTCCGAGGTCCCGCGCTGCCTGGGGAGGTGTCTTGGGTGTGGTTTGCTGCTTCTCTTCGGCCGCAAGGGGAACCAACAAGAGCAGCCCTAAGCCGAGGGCTACAACGCGCATGGGAAAAACCAGTGTATCAGACTCGGATGGCGCTTTCGGCGGCGTTGCGGCGCCGCCCAAAATCCCGCGGTTCCGCCCGTGGTATAACGACCAGGGCGGCAACCAAGAATGGATCGTCGTGAGTTCTTGCGTTCCGGCGGGGCGGCGGCGTGCCTGCCGGCCATCCCGGTTCCGGCCGCGGGCCGGAGGGAACGCCTGGCCATAACGGATATCGAGCTGTTCTGCGTGGCCCCGCCGTTGCGTCCCGAAGTGCTCATGAACGGCGACCCGGCTTCCAGTGAGAACGCCAATATTCCGAAGTTTATTTTGCGAGTCCACACCGATTCGGGGATCGTCGGATTGGGGGAGACCCATCGCATGCCGGGCGGGTTGAATTCCGACCGGGCTGTCGCGCTGCGGCGCACCGCGGCGGCGCTGCGCGGCGCTAACGTCCTCGATTTCAATCTGAGCCGCTTGCGCCTGCCCTACGAGACGGATTCCTTCGCCTTCGAGGCGGCGTTTTACGACATCGCCGGCAAGGCCGCCGGCTGGCCCGTCTACCGCCTGTTGGGAGGCCTGGCGCAGCGTAAGGTGCTGGTGAACTACTGGTGCGGCAAGAACCTGCGCCCCGAGCAACTCCGCGAAGTGGCGGAACGCGCCGTGGCAGGCAGGTTCCAGGGCATCAAGATGAAGCGCAGCTACCCGCTGGCGAGAGCCCTGGAGATCTTCGCCTCGGTCTCGCCCGGGCTCCGGGTCACCGTCGATCTGATGGGTTACTATCCCGGCGACATCCTTCCGGCCGCCCGGGAGATGGAGGCGGTGGGGAATCTACTGACGCTGGAGGATCCGGTCAAGATCGGCGATCTCGAGGCCGGGAGAGCTCTGCAACAGCAGTTGAGAACCCCCATTGCTTCCCACCTCTACATCAACGCGAAGGGAGTTCGCGGAATGGTCGAGTCCATCGCCGCGCAAGCGTGTTCGGTGTTTAACCTGGGTGCGGGGACGATGGCGGGTTTCGTGGCGCAATCTTACCTGGCGGGCGAAGCCGGGATCCCCGTATGGCGCGGCTCGGCCCACGAACTGGGCATTCTGGATGCGGCCTTGCTCCATTGCTGCGCCGCCGCGCCCAACTGCACCTATCCCAGCGATCTGCTGAGCTACCAGCGCGTGGATGACCTGATCGTAGAGCCGGTCCGGATCGAGGACAGCTACGCCATCGTGTCCGACAAGCCGGGTCTCGGGGTGGAACTGGACATGGACGCGGTCCGGCGGTACGAAGTGAAGAGCTGATCCGGCGCTTGCGTGCACGCTCGAATCGGCATAGCCTATTCACCGGAGGTCGCGCCATGGAACCTCAGACGCGTCGCGGTTTTCTGAACGCCGGTGGCGTCCTTGCGGCCGGCTCACTTGCCGCGGGGGAGCGCGCCGGGAAGCCTTACTTTGGCTTGCACCCGCTGATCGAGGCAAATCCCAAATCGGTGTTCATCCGCCGTACGCGGGTCAAGCAAAAGTCCGACCAGGCGGCGAAGCGCCAGGAAGGGCTTGCCCTGGCCAGGGAGATCTTCGTGCCCATGGACCGGCCGGGCATTCCTGTCACGCACCGCATAATCCTGAAGCCGAATGTCTTCTCGACCGACGCCGCTTTCTACGAAGGCATGGTCATGGGCCTCAAGGAACTGGGGCTGCGCCGGCTCCATTTCATCGAGGCCAACCAGTTCGAGGTCTGGGGTCCCCGGGGCTTTCTGGATATCAACGAACGCCACGGCGTCGAGATGAACGAGTGCGAGCGGCGCAGGCGGCACTTCCGCGAGGACTACGAGATGACCTGGAGCAAGGTGCCGGACGCGGTGGTTTACACCCGCATCCCGCACTACGCTCCGGTGAACGAGCCCGGCACCTGGATCCTGAACATCGCCAAGTGGCGGTCCCACGGGATGTGCCTGACCCAGGCAGTGAAGAACGAACAAGGCCTGGTCGTGCTGCCCTATGTCCGCTTCTGCTCGGGGTGGCAAATGGTTACCGGCGTGCCGGATTTCATGAAGCCGGACATTCATCCCCGGGCCGAACAACTCGTCAACAGTTTCTTCGAGCGCCACCTGCGGATGAACTACGCGCGCTACCAGAGCCGCGCGGAGCTCAGCCCCATCCGCCAGGAAATCTGGGCCCACAAGACACTCGACAACCAGAGCGTGCTCAAGACGGGGCTGGGCATGATCGAGGCCATCTATCCGGACGGTCCGGGATGCGAGAACGCCCTCACCAACCTGGTGATGTTCGGTAAGGACCAGTTCCGGCTGGACCTGATCGGGCTGTACCTGGGAGGACACGAACCGGGCAACGTGCATCTCTACCGGATTGCCAAGGAGCGCGGGCTCAGCGACACGTTCAATCCCTGGGAGGTCCCGCTCCTGGAATGGGATGAGGGCGGCCGCGCCGTTCCCCGGAAGCTGACTGATTTCCCCCGCACTCCGATCAAGACCTACTACCTCAGGAAGGACGGCGAGCCCGAGTACCACCTGGTGGACGAGCCTTTCGACTACGACCGCATCAAGAGCTGACGGCGCGCGTGCATTCCCGAGCCGGCTTATATCCGGACGCGATCGTAGGGTGGAAGCGGCCCGCGCATGAACAGCGACTCCCGCTGGGCACGGTAGCGCACATCCAGGTGGGGTGTCTCGGCCTTGCGCCCTCCCTGGAACGACGAGTCTGCTCCACCCAGTAGCTGAGGCCGTTGCCATGGCTCCAGGGACGCCCCCACTGGGTCAGAAAACAGCAGGCGGCCGCGCTTCAGTGTGTCGTCGTGGCGCATGGCCTCTTCCAGCAGGTTCCGCGCCCAGGGATTCGCCCGGCTCCAGTTCCACACCTCCGCTCCCTCCAGGCATTGCACCCACCGGATGCCGGTCTCGCCGCCCCTGCGCCGCTCCACCATGCTCTGGTAGACCTCCAGCCCGTGATAGCCGTACGCTTCCTTGGGCCCGTAGAAATAGCCGACCGCGCGCTTGACGGGCGTTTCCAGATCCAGTTCGAGCGCCGGCCGGCAAGACTCAGCTCCAGTAATTGCGGTCCAGGCTGCGGTACTGCACAGCCTCGGCGATGTGCTTGGCGGCCACCGTCTCCGAGCCGCCGAGGTCGGCGATGGTGCGGGCCACTTTGAGGATGCGGTCGTGAGCGCGCGCCGAAAGACCCATCCGCCGCACGGCCATCTCGAGGGTGCGCTCGCCGCTGTCGTCGAGCGCGCACTGTTTTCGGATCAGGCGCGAGGGCATGCGGGAGTTGTAGTATCCGCGGGCGCGCTGGATGGAACGCGCCCGTTCCACCCGCGCGCGGATCTGCGCCGAGGTGTCGGAGGAATGGTTCGAGCGCAGTTCCTGATAGGGCACCGCCGGAACCTCGATGTGAATGTCGATTCGATCCAGCAGCGGTCCGGAGATCTTTCCGAGGTAGCGCTGGATGATGCCGCCCGTGCACCGGCACTCCCGGGTCGCATCGCCATAGAAACCGCACGGGCACGGGTTCATGGCGGCTACCAGCATGAACCGCGCAGGAAAGGAGAGCGTCATTTGCGAGCGGGCGATGGTGACGGAGCCCTCTTCGAGAGGCTGGCGCAGCAATTCCAGCACGTTGCGCGGGAACTCCGGCAGTTCGTCGAGGAACAGGACGCCGTTGTGCGCCAGACTCACTTCACCCGGACGCACCATGCCCGACCCGCCTCCGATCAGGCCGGCGTCGGAGACCGTGTGATGGGGGGAGCGGAACGGGCGGCACGAGAGGAGTCCCACACCGCTGGCGAGAATGCCCGCCACACTGTGCACCTTGGTGGTTTCCAGGGATTCCTCAAAGGTGAGCGGCGGCAGGATTCCGGCCAGCCGCTTGGCCAGCATGGTCTTGCCCGAGCCGGGCGGCCCGATCATGAGCACATTGTGCCCGCCCGCCGCGGCGACCTCGAGCGCCCGCTTGGCCGTGGCCTGACCGCGCACGTCGGCGAAATCGAGAGCGAACGACTCCTCCTGGCGAACGGCGGCCCGCTCGGCCGAGAAGGGCGGGAACTCATCCGGACGCGAGACCAGGGCAACCACCTCGGCCAGGTGTCTGACTCCGAAGACGCGCACCCCATCCACCACCGCCGCTTCGGCGGCGTTCTCCATGGGCAGCACCAGGTCGGAAATGCCGTGATGCCGGGCGCACACCGCTACCGACAGCGCCCCGCGCACCGGGCGGATGCTGCCATCCAGCGACAACTCGCCGATCAGCAGGTGGTGGTCCAGCCGCGCCACCGAACCCATGGCTCCCAGGATGCCCATCGCCATGGGGAGGTCGAAGCCCGCGCCTTCCTTGCGCACGTTGGCGGGGGCCAGGTTGATGGTGACGGCTTTGTTCGGGTACCCGAAGCCGGAATTGATCAGAGCGGACTTAATCCGCTCGCGGCTCTCGCGCACCGCGGTGTCGGGCATGCCGACGGTGATGAAATCGCGCGCCGTGCCGGCATACATGTCGACTTCGACATCGATCGGATGGGCATCGATGCCGTAAACGGCGGCGCTGCGCGTTCGGAACAGCGCCATGGGTGAAGATCTCGTGCCGCTTCGACCAGTATAGCCGAAGGCGCCCGCGCCGTGCGAAAGATCACCGTCCGCCCGGATGTTATACTGTTACCAGCCGGACCTCAGGAAGCTGGAGTGGCGGAACTGGCAGACGCACGGGACTCAAAATCCCGCGCTCTTCACTGAGCATGTGGGTTCGACCCCCACCTCCAGCACCAAACACCCCCGCCCACAACCCGGACACCGGCGAGATCCGGTAAGATCCTGTTGTGCGCAAACTCATCCTCTGTTCGTTCCTGCCCGTTATGGTGGCCGCGGCCCAGACCGCGGAGAAGCCGGTTCGCGTTGTCACCGATCCGGGCGTGGTCACCACCCGGCAATCCATCACGCCCGCCGGCGCGCAGGCCGTGTTTCAAGGCCGGGTGTACGGCGTCGCCTTCGGAGCAACGGCTGAGCAGCTTTGGGTGTTAAACGCCGGCCAGGTATTCCGGTTCGATTGGAGAAACAACCGGGTGCTCGACCGCGTGCCCATCGGCGGCAGCCCGGGCTTGCAGGGGATCCGGTTTGAACCGGAGACCGGCCGCGCCTACGCCGTCAGCGCGCAAAAGAACAAGGTCCGGTTGCTCGCGATTGACAACGGCGAACTGGAGGTGGTGGCCGATGAGATTGGGGCCTACATCGGCGGTGCGGTGGCGGTGGCAAACCGGAACATCGCGGTGGTGCCGCTGATCCACGACAACAAGCTGGCCATCGTCGATTTGAGCCGCCGGCGGGTGCTGGCCAGTGCGGCGACAGGCATTGCGCCCTTCGGCGCGGCGGTGAACTCCGAGGGCACGGTGGCGTACGTGACGAACTGGGGAGGCCGCCTTCCCGCGCCCGGGGACCTGACAGCGCCCACGGGCCTTTTGCCGGCGGCGGACCAGGTGGTGGTGGATTCGCGCGGAATCGCCTCGACGGGCACGGTGACCCGCGTCGATCTGCGGACAGGCCAGGCCACCCACACGATCGCTGCCGGGCTGCACCCCACGGCGATCATCTGGGACCAGCCGCGCGGCCTGCTCTACACCGCCAATGCCAACGCGGACTCCGTGTCGGTAATCGACGCGCGCCAGAACCGGGTGGTGCGGACCATTTCAATTCAGCCTTTCGGCGCGCGCGCATCGGGAGCCGCGCCCACGGCGCTGGCGATTTCGCGTGATGGCGCACGCCTCTACGCCGCTTG
>Ga0315298_1003183_pt1 | contig 26526 bp, 21 predicted proteins | sample WHS_1_MG_FD_203077 | JGI IMG/M metagenome (GOLD analysis project Ga0315298, IMG submission 203077) | Extremophilic microbial mat communities from Washburn Hot Springs, YNP, Wyoming, USA - WHS_1_MG | ecosystem: Environmental > Aquatic > Thermal springs > Hot (42-90C) | place: USA: Wyoming... | reverse complement strand
AAACTCGCGGAATTCTGCGACTTTTTCACGCGCGTGAAGGGCAAAGTGTCGAAGTTGGGTATGAAGCCCGCGAAACGGGTGAAGAGGGGTGAGGCCGCGTTCATGCTGACGTTAGAGCATGAGCGGCGGGGGGTGGGAAAGGGTTAGTTTTGGTGACGGGTGGGTGGGGGGAAAGTAAGTAAGAAAGCGCTTCTTTTTTGGAAAAAAGAAGCAAAAAACTTCTGGTCGTAAAGGGGTGGCTGGGTGGTGGGGGCAGGGGGGGCGGCGTGGGGGATTGGCGGGGTTTTCAAGCGGGGTGATCGGTTCCATGTTGATGGTGTCGAAGCGGAGATAGTGGACAAGGGCGATGGCGAATGGTTGGGCTCCGGATGGGGCGGTTCAGGATCAGATCGACGATACGGTGAAAGACGAGATCATGCGGGCGCGGGCGCGGATGCCGAGCGGTGCGGGGCAGGCGACCTGCGTGGAATGCGGCGAGGAGATTCCGCAGGCGCGGCGCAACGCGGTGCCCGGGGTGCGGACCTGCATCGACTGCCAGTCCGCCGCCGACCGGCGCCCGGTGATGATTGGCTTCAACCGGCGCGGGAGTAAGGATAGTCAGCTTAAGTAGTGGTGGGGGAACTTGTGGTGCCTCAACGCTGTTGGGCAAGTTCGTTCGTCATGTCGAAAGGACCGAGGGTGCAAAGGGCATCCCGTTTCGCCGATTGCCTATCAGTATAATATAAGCCGGTTGAAATGACATAGATTAGATCGGCTTAAACATACTTTGTGCGCTATCGGAATGCAAACGTCCATAAAACTCCATGGCATACCGGTCTGTCATGCCCGCAATAAAATCGCAGATAATCCTCATCCTTTTACTTTCGGGTAAATCTTTAACTAACAGAGATCTTATATCTTCCGGCATCAGCAAATCACCGCGCTTTCCAGCAAGTGCCGTAAAAATCCCTTCGACTACCTCATATCCTCTATATTCTGAAAGTTTTACCTTCGATGAGTATATTGTTGAAACATATGTGAACTGCTTTAAGACCTCAACTCGTTCCTTGACCTCACTACTTAGATGTACTTTAGAAAGGGCCAAACAAACATTATTAACTTTTACGTTAACAGATTTGATGGCATTTCCCACAAGCAGCGAGGAAAATCGGGTCCGAAAATTACTATTACTTGCCAACGCTTTCGATGCACGATACATATTAATAAATTTGACCATACTTAATTCTTCTGAGTCTGGACCGTCAATTCCTTTAAAAATTTCAACTAACCGTTTAAGCACGTCGAGTTTTCCAAATTCGTAGCCTAGTTCCTTTTTTACTTTCGTGGCCACCTCATCTAAGAGTTCGTCTCCCGACGAAAGCATGTCTGCGGGCGTAAGAAAACCTGCCTTAAAAGAATCTTCTAAATCATACGTTGAATAAGCAATATCATCCGACAAGTCCATGATCGAACATTCAATCGTTTTAAAATTTGTCGGGTTATTCGAATCCCTCAAAACGGCTTCTTTAATCTTCGTTACAAGAGGACCTTCCGAGGAATAGTAACCTTTTACCAATTTACTTTTCTCTTTTCTCCGTTCAGGAATTTCATTGTCGTACTTCAGGATCGAGGCAAGAGATCTAAACGTTAGATTGAGACCGTAACAAGAATCTTCACCTACGATTTTCTTCTCCAACCTCGAGACGATCCTTAGTGTTTGAGCATTTCCTTCGAATCCGCCGTATTCCCGCATACAGTCATCCAGAGCTCGCTCTCCGTTATGGCCGAATGGTGGATGGCCCAGATCGTGCATGAGTGACGCTGCTGAACACAACTTTGCATCGATAGGATTCTGCTTAAACGTATCATTCTCAAAATTCAAACGCTCAACAACTCCCTCGGCAATCTGAGCAACCTCAAGAGAGTGAGTAAGCCGATTTCTAAAAAAATCGGATTCATGCCCGGGAAAAACCTGAGTCTTTCCTTGCAGACGTCTGAAACTTGCGGAGTGAACTAGTCTTGCGTAGTCGCGTGCGAACGGCCTACGCCAAGGTGAATCAAGGTTTGTTTCCTTAAATTCCCGTTCTTCGTCCTGTTTGTTATAAAGCCTATTATTCAAGTTCTTTCGGAATCCCAAGTTTCAATTTTGCCGTCCTCGCGTTCCCGATCATAGGACCCGCGTTCGCCGTTCTTCTCACTTGTTTGGACCGCTTGCCTTTGAACTGCCTGCCGCAAAAGCAAGCTCTCTTTGTCCGCATAGCGATAGGCGGCAGCCACTGCTGAATATGTGCTCATATTTCTAACTCCCATTCTTAGCGTAGATATTAGACTCCGAATTTTCTTTCTATGCAACTCATCTCAGGTCTCAATCGCTTTTATCTCAGTTCCTCATCAGGCACAAGAACAAAAAATGAACATTGGTTCATTGAAGCTGTCAATCGTGCGATTGAAACCCCTCGCTCATGAGGCTTTTGGACCCTAACTCGCTATGGATTTGGTTGGGACAGGCCGAGTTTGGTGCGGCGTTGGCGGATCAGGCGGGCGTTTTGGCCGCGTTGGAGGGCTTCCCGGGTGGTGGGGAAATCTTCGGGGTCGTGGGGGTCGTTGCCATTGACGCATCTGGCGGGTGCTTCGGCGTGGATTGCTTTGTCGCGGGGGATTGGTGGGTGGTGGGGTGGTAGGTTGATGGGCGCCGAAGGGGCACCCATCCTACGTTTTGGAACTCGTTGTGGGATCGAGTTGGTTTGTGCTCGGGCGGTTTAGCGGCGTTCGGCTCGACTCATGGGAGTTTTTTGCTTCTTTTTTGCAAAAAAGAAGTCTTCCTTTGGCTTGCACTGGGGATCGTTGCCATTGACGCATCTGGTGGGTGCTTCGGCGTGGATTGCTTTGTCGCGGGGGAGTTGGTGGGTGGTGGGGTGGTAGGTTGATGGGCGCCGAAGGGGCACCCATCCTACGTTTTGGAGCTCGTTGCGGGATCGAGTTGGTTTGTGCTCGGTCGGTTTAGCGGCGTTCGGCTCGACTCATGGGAGTTTTTTGCTTCTTTTTTGCAAAAAAGAAGCCTTCCTTTGGCTTGCACTGGGGATCGTTGCCATTGGCGCATCTGGTGGGTGGCGGGGTGGTGGATTGATGGGCGCTGAAGGGGCGCCCATCCTACGGTTTGGATGTGGTTGCGGGCGCGCTTGCCTTGTTGCGTAGGAGGGCCACCGGTTTCGTGTACCAAAGGGTGCGTCCCGGATCGTTATGCACCTATGCGGCCTTGCGGGCGCGGATGCGTCGCGGGTGGCTGGGGTGATTGACGTTGCTGCCGCCAAGGGGTTTTGGGCTCTCGGTGTTGCCCGGTCGGAGGGCGAGGCTGCTGAGCATCTCCTCGGTGTTCGGTGCGCTGCGCAGGCAGGGCGTTGTTGCGGTTGCGGCCGATCACCGGATTTCGATCCTCGACCATGCGCGGCTTGCAGCGATCGGGCAGACTTTCGGGTGATGAGCCTCGCTTGATCTGGATCAAGGCGCACGGCTGGCCGTCCCGCTACTCCTCGGATCACATTCTGAGGAGGGTAAAATGGACATCAAGGATATCATGACTGTTGCGCCCACCACCGTGGGTCCGGAGACCACGATCGCCGATGCGGGGCGTGTTATGCTCGACCGGCATTTATCGGCCCTGCCGGTGATCGACCGCGACGGGCGGTTGCTCGGCATCGTGACCGATGGCGATCTGCTGCGCCGCCCGGAACTGGACACCGCGCCGGAAATCGGCTGGTGGCGCGGCTTTCTGACCCCTGAAACCTCGGCCCGCGCCTTCGTTCGCACCAGGGGGCGGCATGTCGGCGAGATCATGACCGAATCGGTTGTCACGGTCGCCGAGACGACCCGTCTGGTCGATGCGGTCGCTGTGATGGAGGAGCGCCGGATCAAACAACTGCCCGTGGTCAATGATGGCCTGCTGGTTGGCCTGCTTTCGCGGCGCGACATTCTCACCGCCCTGCTCGATCGGCTGGTGGTTTCCAGCGGCGGCGCGATGACGGACGAGGCGATCGCGACCATGATCCGCACCGCCATCGCGCGGTCGAACTGGGCGCCCAGGGGCACTGTGACGGTGAGGGTTGTGGCCGGGGTCGCGTCGCTCGGCGGCACCGTGTTCAGCGAGGCCGAACGCAATGCTCTGCGGGTGCTGGCGGAGAACACCGCCGGGGTCAGAAGCGTCCATGACGATCTCGCGCTGATCGACCCGATCGCCGGCGTCGCCTATGGGCTCGGCTGAAGGCCTGAAAGCCCCATGGCGCGCGACATAGACCGGCGGCTGATCGCGGCAGGTCATGGGGCGCGGCGCGGGTTGAGTGCCGCCATCGCGCTCGGCTTTACCGCCGGGATCGCGGTCATCGTTCAGGCGTTTTTGCTGGCGCGCATTGTCTCGGCGCTCGTTTTCCATGACGCTGGCCTCGCGGCGGAGTGGCGTGATCTGCTCGTGCTGCTCGTTCTGTTCATCATACGAGCGGCGTTGAGCTATGGGGCGGAGATTGCCGCCTACCGCGCCGCCGCTGTCGTGAAACTGTCCCTCCGCCGGAGTTTGCTCGATCATCTGTTCGCGCTCGGACCCGGTTATGCCGGGGGTGAGCGCAGCGCCGATCTTGCGACCACCCTGCTCGATGGTGTCGAGGCGCTCGAACCCTATCTTGCGCGCTATTTGCCGCAGATGGCGCTCGTCGCGATGGTACCGCTCGCGATCCTGGCGGTGGTGCTGCGATCTGACTGGATCAGTGCGCTGATCCTTGTGGTCAGCGGCCCGATCATTCCGCTGTTCATGGTCTTCATCGGCTACCGGGCCGAAGCGATCAACCAGCGGCAATGGAGGCAACTCCTGGTGATGAGCGCATATTTTCTCGATGCGGTGCAGGGCATCACCACGCTCAAACTTTTCGGTCGGGCGCGTGACGAAATCGCCCTGATCGGGCGGATCTCCGATGAGTACCGCCGCGTCACCATGGAAGGGCTTCGCGTCGCCTTCCTTACTTCGGCAGCGCTGGAGTTCTTTGCGTCGCTCTCGATCGCGCTGATCGCGGTGCTGTTCGGCGCACGGCTGATCCATGGCGACATCACCTTCTTTCCGGCATTCTTCGTATTGCTGCTGGTGCCTGAGTTCTTCCTGCCGCTGCGCGGTCTCGCCACACATTACCACGCGAGGATGACCGCGATTGCCGCCGCCCGCCGCATCTTCGACGTACTCGACGCCACTCCCTCGGTGCGCTGGGGGACGGAAACGCTCTCCGCCGGTGCCATCTCGATCGCCTGCACGGGCCTCACGGTCGAACATACCCCCGGGGTCCCGGTGTTGCGCGATATCACATGCGCGTTTCCCCCGGGCTCCCTCACGGCCATCGTCGGGCGATCGGGTGTCGGCAAATCAAGCCTCGCCACGGCCTTGCTTGGTTTTGCAGCCCCCGCCGCGGGCTGTATCACGATCAATGGCGGTATCGCGCTCGATACGCTGGATCGGGAGTCGTGGTGGCGTCATCTCGCCTATGTACCGCAGACACCGCGGCTGTTCGTCGGCAGCATTGCCGACAATTTGCGCCTTGCGCGGCCCGATGCCGATGTCGCGGCGATGCACGCCGCCCTCGCACGCGCCAGGCTCACCGATGTTGTCGCTGCCCTGCCCCACGGACTCGACACCATGATCGGCGATGCCGGCGAAGGCCTCTCGGGTGGCCAGATCCAGCGCCTCGCGCTGGCCCGCGCCTTTCTCAAGGACGCGCCCTTGCTGGTGCTCGATGAGGCGACAGCCCATCTCGATCTCGAAACCGAAGCCGAGCTGACCGAGGCGATCGCCGCGCTCGCGCGCGGTCGCACCACGATCATTATCGCGCACCGGCTCGCCACCGTCCGCCGCGCTGACCGAATTCTGGTGCTCGAAGACGGTCGCATCGTCGAATCCGGCACCCATGCCGAGCTGCTGGCGCGAGCAGGCGTCTATGCGGCGCTGATCGGGCCCGGAGGGCCTGGCACCCCGCAACCCGTACCGGAACCGGAGGCTGCATGCGCAACCTGATCCGGCTGATGCGTCTCTACGCGCCCTACCGGCGCTGGATGGCCGGCGGCATCGCCCTCGGCCTGATCACCGTGCTCGCGAATTTCGGTCTGCTCGCTCTGTCAGGCTGGTTCCTCACTACCGCCGGAATCGTCGGCCTCGCGGGTTTTGCGGCACAGAACGCCTTCAATTTCTTCACCCCTGCCGCAGGCGTTCGCTTCTTCGCCACCGTGCGCGTGGTCGCGCGCTATACGGGCCGTCTGGTCGATCACGAAACCACCTTCCGCCTGCTCGCGAGCCTGCGTACCGATCTCTATGCGCGGCTCGAACCCCTGGCACCGCTCGGGCTCGCCGGTGATCGCGGGGGCGATCTGCTTGGCCGGCTGGTCGCGGATGTCGACCGTCTCGGGGATGTTTTTCTCCGCGTCATCTCGCCCTTCGCGGTCGCCGCGTCGGGCGCACTTGTGATGGCGTTGGTGTTGTCCGCGTTTGCACCTCTGGCCGGACTGGTGTTGCTGGCCGGGCTGGTTCTGGCCGGTGTGGGTCTGCCGCTCGCCAGTATGCGGCTCGGCCGCAGACCCGGCAGCGATGCCGTGACCCTGCAGACCGCGATGCGCGCCGACCTGATTGATGGTGTTCAGGGCATGTCCGAACTGCTCACCTACAACGCCGCCCCGGCGATGCAGGCGCGGTTCGATCGCGCCAGCACTGCGCTGACGGCGCGCCAGGGTCGTCTTGCCGCCATCGCCGGCCTCGGAGTCGCCGGCAATCTGCTGATCGCCAATCTGACCATGGCGGCTATATTGGTGATCGGCGGTGCTCTGGTCTCCCATCATCGCCTGCCCGGCTCCGATCTCGCGCTGCTCACCCTTGGCGCCATGGCCGCCTTCGAGGCGGTAGCGCCGCTGGCGACCGCGTTTCAACTGCTGGGCGGCATACAGGACTCGGCCCGGCGCGTGTTCGAGATCATCGATCGCCCGGTGCCGATCCATGATCCTGTGGCCAGCCCGACCCGGCCGGATCACCTCGGTCTCCGGTTCGCCGGCGTGCGTCTGCGCTATCCCGTGCCGGAAAAGACCACCGATCAGAACTGCCAGCTCTGGGCGCTTGACGGGCTCGATCTCGCGATCGAACCGGGCGAACATGTCACGATACTCGGTCGCAGCGGCGCGGGCAAAACCTCTCTGGTCAATCTGCTGCTGCGCTTCGCCGATTATCAGGAGGGCTCGGCAACGCTCGGTGGCGTCGAGTTGCGCGCGATCCGCGGCGATGATCTGCGCTCGCTGATCACCCTGGTTACGCAGCGCACCCGGATGTTCGCCGGCTCGGTGCGCGACAACCTGCTGAAGGCCAACCCTGATGCCGACGACACGGCACTCTGGCATGCGCTTGCGATCGCCCGGCTTGATGATTTCGTGCGGGCCCATCCCGATGGGCTCGATGCACTGGTCGGCGAAGGCGGTGTCAAAATCTCCGGCGGTGAGGCCCGTCGCCTGTCGATCGCCCGTGCCGTCCTGCGCGACACGCCGTTCCTGATCCTCGACGAACCCACCGAAGGTCTCGATCCGCTGACCGAGGCCGCCCTTCGCGCCGCCATTATCCCGCTCTGCGTTGGCCGCACCACCATCACCATCACCCATCGGCTCGAAGGGATCGCCCCGACCGACCGCGTGGTCGTGCTCGATCGTGGCCGCGTTGTCGAGGATGGCCCGTTTTCCGTGCTCGAAGGAGCGGGAGGCACTGTCACGCGGTTGAGGCACCTGCAGGATCAATGCGTGCAAATCTGATGGGGGCGGGCCGGGTTTGCGCACTTGATCCAGATCAAGGAGCCGCGATGGTGCTGCTGATAGAGACGGAGGTGCATTCATCGAATGCACGGTTGGGGTTCGCCCCTTGTTGCTGCTTCACTCAGGGATCCGGCTCATGATCAATCCGACAATCGTCGATCTGTCACGCCTGCAGTTCGCCCTCACGGCCCTGTATCACTTCCAGTTCGTGCCTCTTACATTGGGGCTAAGCTTCCTGCTCGCGGCGATGGAGACGGTCTACGTCATCACCGGCAAAAAAATCTATAAGGACATGACGCTGTTCTGGGGCAAATTGTTCGGTATCAATTTCGCCATCGGCGTCGCCACGGGCCTCACCATGGAGTTCGAATTCGGCACCAACTGGTCGATGTACTCGCATTTCGTGGGCGATGTGTTTGGCACTCCACTCGCCATCGAAGGGCTGATGGCGTTCTTCATGGAGTCCACTTTCGTCGGTTTGATGTTTTTCGGCTGGGACCGGTTGAGCAAACCGGCTCATCTGGCGGTGACATACATCGTCGCTCTCGGGTCTAATCTTTCGGCACTCTGGATCCTGATCGCCAACGGTTTCATGCAGGATCCGGCCGGAGCGAAGTTCGACCCGACCACCATGCGCATGCAGTTCAGGAGTTTCGGCGCGCTGGTCTTCAGCCCGGATGCCCAGGCCAAATTCGTCCACACCTCGATCGCCGGCTACGTCGCGGGCGCAATGTTCGTGATGGGCATCAGCGCCTACTATCTGTTGCGCAAGCAACACCGCGAATTCGCCCTGCGCAGCTTTCGTATCGCAGCCCTGTTCGGCCTGATCTCGACTCTTGCGGTCGTGACGCTCGGGGATGCGCTGGGGCGGATGGATTATCTGGTGCAGCCGACCAAGCTCGCCGCGATGGAGGGTCTCTGGCACAGCGCCAAGGGCCCTGCGGCGCCTTGGAAACTCATTGCCATGCCCAATGACGCGAAACAGAAAGATGCTTTCTCGATCGGGATTCCCTACGTGCTGACCCCGCTCGTCGCACACGGCTGGAATGTCACGATCCCTGGCGTCTACGCTCTGGAACGGGATGCCAGGGCCAGGACGATCAGTGGCATCAAAGCCATCATCGCCCTGAAAACCTACGGCACCACCCACGACCCCGCTGCACTTGCCGCGTTCGATCGGCACGAGGCGGATATGGGGTATGGGTTCCTCGCTCAGCGCTATGCGCCGCATCAGGATCTGTCCGCGATTACCCCGAAGGAAATGCCTGGGGTGCTGGCAAAGACCGCGCGCGAAACCATCCCCAACGTGTTCGTCGAGTTCTGGTCGTTCCGCATCATGGTCGGACTCGGGCTCGCCTTCATCGTGATCTTCGCTTTCGGTGCCTATTACAGCCTGAGGAACCGGCTCGATCAGCATCCGCTGGTTCTGAAAGCTGCGATGCTTGCAATTCCGCTGCCGATCCTGGCGTGCGAGTTCGGATGGGTCACCGCCGAGAACGGCAGGCAACCCTGGACCGTCTACGGCTGGCTGCCGACGTTCCAATCCGCTTCGTCGCACGGACTTGGCTACATGATCTTCTCACTGGTCGGCTTCGTGCTGCTCTACAGCCTGTTTATCGCGGCCGAATTGTATCTGATGTTCAAATTCGCCCGCCTTGGTCCGGGGGTTCACGCAATACCGGTCCCGCCGGCGTCTGTTGCGGCCCGGCCGCTCTACGGCCAGCCCGGTTACGCCGACAAATCGTGGAAATAAGGACAGTCTGATATGGAACTCTACATCGCGCTCAAGGTGATCTGGGCAGGTCTGCTGGGTGTCCTGCTCTGCGGCCTCGCTATCATGGTGGGGATGGACATGGGGGTCGGCACCCTGCTGCGGTTCGTCGGCCGGACCGACGCTGAGCGGCGCACTGCACTTGCGATGATCGGGCCGCATTGGGATGGTAACCAGGTGTGGTTCATTCTCGGCGGCGGTGCGATTTTCGCGGCGTTTCCGACGCTCTATGCCACGTCGTTCTCGACCTTCTATGTCGTTATGATCCTGCTGCTGTTCGCCATGATCCTGCGACCGGTCGCGTTCGAATACCGCTCCAAGGTTGCCGCCAGACACTGGCGCGCCGGGTGGGACTGGGCGTTTCTGGTGTCGGGCGCCGTGCCGATGATCGTATTCGGCGCCGCGTTTGGCAATATACTACAAGGTGTCGGCTTTCATTTCAGCTGGGATGGGCAGTATTATCAGGATGAAAGTTTTATCTGGTATCTCCTCAATCCTTTCGCGCTGCTCTGCGGGGTGATGTCGATCTCGCTCGCGGTCTATCAGGGTGGCGCGATGCTGATGATCCGCGGCAGCGGTGACATCGCGGCACGAGCCCGGCGTTTTGCCATGGCGGGGGGCGTGCTGGCCGCCGCGTTATTCGTGATCGGCGGCGTATGGATCACGGTGATCAAGGGTTTCGCATTCACCCAGAAGGTCAATCCAGGCATGCCGGCCACCCCGCTCGGGGGACCGGCAGTCGTCATGCGCGCAGGCGCGTGGCTCGATAATTTCCATAGTGTGCCGATCCTCTGGCTGTTTCCCCTGATCGGCTTGTGCGGCATGCTTGGCGGAGCGCTGGCACTGCGTGCCGGGAAGCCGATTCTGGGGTGGTGGCTGGGCGCACTGGCCTGGATCGGCACGATCGCCACCGTGGGCTGCGCCATGTTCCCGTTCCTGATGCCTTCATCGTCAATGCCGTCCGAGAGCCTGACGGTCTGGAACGCCTCGGGCAGCGCCTATAACCTCGGCTGGATGCTCGGCTTCGCATTGGTGTTCGTGCCGATCATCGTGACCTATACCGGCTGGGCGTTCCGGGTCATGAGGGGCAAGGTGAATCCCGAAGCGATTGCCGCCGACGACCATTTCTATTGAAAGTCCGTGAAATCATGAAAAACCTCGTCAAAATCGCCGCCCTCGCCGCCGTACTTGTCCTTGCATTGGCGCTGGCGGTCGTCGCCGGCGATTATGGTCCCTGGTATTTCGCCTGGATGGTCGGCACCGTGATGATCGTGCTGGTTGCGGTCAGCGGTGCGGTGCTGTTCGAAACGCAGGCCATTGCCGCCACTACCCACCCTCAACAATAGGAAAACCGTATCATGCTCGGTGGTCTCGAAGGCCTCATCATCTTCATCCCGTTCGCGTATCTCGGCCTTTACGTTATCGCATGGCGCTACACGAAAAAACGTTTTCCGTGACAGGCGAAAACCATCGCCCAGCAATTTCCCTGACTGGAATGATGGGTGCCAATTCGTTTGATGCCCACCACGACGATATCCAATCCGTCGCCAGCCTCGCTGCCGATCCGGTCACCGCCGCCTCGCCATTGCGCCTGACGGTCGCCGGTTACATAGCCGAACCCCCGATCCACCGATGAGGAGCACCCCATGACTGCGATGATCGCCGAACCTCGCGAATTTCACATGAGCATCCGTGTGGCCGACCTTGGCGCCAGCACGCTGTTCTATGAAGCCTTGTTCGGTGTCCCGCCCCGGGACATGACCTCGCGCTACACCACCTTCATCGTACCACATCTCGCACTCAATTTCGTTCTGCTGGTCAACGACAAGGGCGAGACGTTGGATACCTATTCCCTCTACCATCTCGGCCTCGGCGTCGCAGACCGCGATGCGGTACTCACTTCCTATCACCGGGCCGTCGCCGCCGGTGCGACCATAGTCAAACCGCCACGCACCACCTGGCGCGGCCTCCCCCTGCATGAACTCTGGCTCCGCGACCCGACGGGTTACAGTGTCGAGATCTACGCCCGGCTGACACCGGCGGAACTGACCGCAATGCCGGATGACCAAACGCCGACCTATCTGGTACCCGGCACCGAACCGGTTGCGGCATGATCGACACCGCCGACTCAGTCTCCGACGCCTTGATCGGCGCGGGCTGTTGAACAGCGTCAGGCCGGGGCTCGCTTCCCTGTCAAGCCATTCAGTGCCCATCGGCCGTTCGGACGATACCAACCCGGCCGATGACCTGGTTGATCCAAATCAAAGACGTACCGCGATGATCGCTCTACGAAACTTTCGGTGATGTCCCTGTTCCGGAGCCTTTCATGTCCCTCAACGATGTCGTCCTCTGCGCCCCGATGCGAACCCCGATCGGCACGTTCAACGGGTCGCTGAAAGATATTGCCGCTCCCACCCTGGGAGCTGCAGCGATCACCGCGGTGCTCAATCGGGCCGGCCTCGCCCCGAACCTGATCGGCACCGTGGTTATGGGCAACGTCATCCAGGCCGGCGTCAAGATGAACCCCGCCAGACAGGCCGCGATCGAGGCGGGACTGCCGGTGAACATTCCGGCAATGACGGTGAACCGCGTCTGCGGGTCGGGCGCGCAGGCGATCGTCTCGGCGGCACAGGATGTCGCGATGGGTCTCGTCGATTGCGCGATCGCCGGCGGTATGGAGAACATGGATCGCGCGCCTTATCTCCTGCCCAACGGCCGTTGGGGCATGCGCATGGGCGACGGCGCGGTGTTCGACGCGATGCTGCGCGACGGGTTGAACGATGCCGTCTCCGGCCAGCACTCCGGCTGGCACACCGAGGATCTGGTCGAACTCGACCATATCAGCCGCGCCGACCAGGACGCGTGGGCGCTCCGCTCTCAACAACGCTTTTCCGCGGCGAAAGCGGCCGGGCACTTCAAGGACGAGATTGTCCCCGTCGAAATCGGCGGCAAGCGTGGCCCGGTCGCCTTCGATGCCGATGAACACAACCGTCCGGACACGACGTTTGAAAGCCTGGAAAAACTGCGCCCGGCGTTCCGCAAGGACGGCACGATCACCGCCGGCAACGCGCCGGGGTTGAATTCCGCCGGTGCGGCAATGATCGTCGCCACCAGCGCCTTTGCCAAGGCCCACGGGTTGGCGCCGATGGCGCGGCTGGTCGCGTGGGGCATCGGCGCGGTCGAGCCGGGCATGTTCGGCCTCGGTCCGGTGCCGGCCGTCCGGCAGGCGCTCGCCCGCGCGGACTGGACAACGAGCGACATTGAGCGGATCGAGATCAACGAAGCCTTCGCCGCCATCGCCCTCGCGGTGACCCGCCGTCTCGGCCTCGACGAGGCGATCGTGAACGTCGAGGGCGGCGCCATCGCCCATGGCCATCCGATCGGCGCGTCCGGGGCCGTTCTCACCACCCGCCTGCTGTATTCGATGCAGCGCGACCATCTCACCCGGGGCGTGGTGACCCTGTGCATCGGCGGAGGTCAAGGCATCGCGCTGGCGTTGGAACGGATCGGGTGAGTCCGGTCATGGTCTCCGGAAAGCGGCTGATCGGTGTCGCCGTTGTGGCTTTGCTCGTCGCGGCTGGCGTGGTCCTGTACCTGCGCACCCGCCCGACCGCCACTGCCAATACCCTCACGCTCTACGGCAATGTCGATATCCGCGAGGTCGATGCCGCGTTCAACGATAATGGCCGGATCGGCAAGCTTCTGGTCCAGGAGGGCGATGTGGTGCATCGCGGCGCGTTGATCGCCCTGATGGACGATCGCCGCTTCGCCGCCTCGCTCGCCGCCGCCCGCGCCCAGGCCACCAACCTCCAGCAGGTTCTGGCTGCCCTGATCGCCGGCTCCCGCCCGGAAACCATCGTTCAGGCCAGGGCGCAAATGGACGCGTTGGCATTCGTTGCCCATAACGATCAGGTGAACTACCGGCGCTACCGCGCCCTGGTGACCGGCAACGCGGCCACCCGCCAGCAACGCGACGATGCGCTGGCCGTCTATCAGAACGCCGAACAGACCTATCAGGCGGCGAGGCAGACCTATGTGCTGGCGGTGAAAGGACCCCGCAAGGAAGACATTGCGGCCAGCGAAGCCGCCTATCGCGCCGCCGTCGCCAACGCTCAACTGGCCGAACGGGAGTTCAAGGATACCAGGCTCTACGCACCGGCGGATGGCGTGATCGAGGATCGGATCCTGGAACAGGGCGATATGGCCTCCCCTGCGACGCCGGTTTACACGATCGCCCTGATCAACCCGATCTGGGTACGCGCCTATGTGCCAGAGAGCGATCTCGGCAAGATCAAACTCGGGATGGCCGCCGACATCACCACCGATTCCTACAAGGGCAGGATCTATCACGGCTGGATCGGGTATCTGTCACCCACCGCCGAATTCACCCCCAAGAACGTCGAAACTCCCGATTTGCGGGCACAACTCGTGTATCAACTCCGGGTCTATGCCTGCGCCCCCCGAAACGAACTGCGGCTCGGCATGCCAGCGACCGTGACGATCGATCTCGCCCAACATCCAAGCCCAGCCGATCAGCGCGGCCCTGGAGTCTGCGGCCATGACGGCGGCCACTGAACCCGCCACGACATCTCCCATACCCCCCGCGCCAACCGCTCCGGCTCCGGCTCTGGCTCCGGCTCTGGCGATCGTCGGAATCACCCGGCGTTTCCACGTCGGCAAACGCCACGTCGTGGCTCTCGATGGCGTGAGCGCGACCACGACGCCCGGCCTGGTCACCGGCTTGATCGGTCCGGATGGTGCAGGCAAGACCACGCTGATGCGGTTGATCGCCGGGCTGCTGCGCGCCGATTCCGGTTCAATCTCGGTGTTCGGCATCGATGTCCACACCGACCTGCTCTCTGTGCAGGGCATGATTTCCTATATGCCCCAGCGCTTCGGCCTCTATGATGATCTCACCGTCGCCGAAAATCTCGAGCTCTACGCCGATCTCCAGGGGGTCGTCCCCACCGCTCGGGCGGCGCGCTATGCTGAATTGATGCAGATGACCGGCCTCGCCAGCTTCACCACGAGGCTAGCCGGCAAGCTCTCCGGCGGCATGAAACAGAAACTTGGCCTCGCCTGCACCCTGATCCGCCCACCCCGCCTGCTGCTGCTCGATGAACCGACCGTCGGGGTCGATCCGGTATCACGCCGGGAGCTGTGGTCGATCGTCGACCATCTGGTCCGCAGCGCCAACATGACCGTTCTGCTCTCCACCGCCTATCTCGACGAAGCGGAACGCTGCGACGATGTGCTGCTTCTGCACGAGGGCAACCTGATCGGCGCCGGTCGGCCCGGCGATTTCACCCGCGCAATGACGGGGCGCAGTTTTCACGTCCGCTCGCCCCACCTGCCGAAGCGCCGGCTGCAGGCGACCCTGGCCGCGCTGCCCAACGTAACCGATGCGGTGATCGAGGGCGAGACGGTGCGACTGGTCATGGATGCAGGCAAGACCCCGGATTTTAGCGGCCAGCCGACGTTGGAGGACGTTACTCTCACCAGCGTGCTACCGCGCTTCGAGGATCGCTTTATCGATCTTCTCCGCTCCAGGGCCGGTGGCGCGCCCCCGCGCCGGTCAGCCGAAGCCACTCCGGCAACGCCCACAGCCGCCAGCAAAACCGCCCCGGTGATCGAGGTCGATCATCTGGTCAAGCGGTTCGGCCCCTTTCGGGCGGTGGACGACATCAGCTTCGCGGTACAGCGTGGCGAGATTTTCGGCCTGCTCGGGGCGAACGGTGCAGGCAAGTCGACCACCTTCCGTATGCTGTGCGGCCTGCTGCCGGCGAGTGCCGGGCGCTTGCAGGTCGATGGCTTCGATTTGCGCACCGCAGCCCCCACCGCGCGTGGCCGGTTGGGCTACATGGCTCAGAAATTTTCGCTCTATGGCGATCTTTCGGTGATGCAGAACCTCGATTTCTTCAGCGCCGCGTATGGTCTCAGGGGCGCCCGGCGCCGCGCCCGAACCTCCTGGGCGCTCGATGAGTTTGAACTCCGCCCGCTCCGCGATGCCACCAGCCGCGACCTGCCGCTCGGCTTCAAGCAGCGTATGGCGCTCGCCTGCGCGCTGATGCACGAACCCGATATCCTGTTCCTCGACGAGCCGACCTCCGGCGTTGACCCCCTCGCGCGGCGAGAGTTCTGGCAACGCATCAACCTCCTGGCCGACGCCGGGGTGACGGTTCTGGTCACCACCCATTTCATGGACGAGGCGGAATATTGCGACCGTCTGGTCATCATGGCGCAGGGTAAAATCCTTGCTCAAGGCACCTCCGAACAATTAAAGCAATCCTGCCGCGACTCTGCCCATCCCGATCCAACGATGGAGGACGCCTTCATCGCCCTGATCCAGGCGGACCAGACGAAATCCCACGCCGAGGCGCAGGCCGTATGAGTGGCTCACTGATGCGGCTGCGCGGCCTGATCCGCAAGGAAACCCTGCAGATCCTGCGCGATCCCTCGTCGATCGCGATCGCCTTCGTACTGCCGGCGGTGCTGCTGCTGCTGTTCGGATATGGCGTCTCGCTCGATGCCCGGCACGTTGCTTTCGGCATCGTGGTCGATCAGCCGAGCGCAGCAGCCGCCAGTCTGACCGCCCAGTTCCAACAGTCGCCGTATTTCGCCCCGCGCGACTTCAGCAGCGCCGCGGCAGCGCAAGCGGCGCTGGCCAACGAATCGATCGACGGTTACATGTGGCTGCGCAGCAATTTCGCCCGCCAACTCGATGCCGGACGCGAGCCGACCATCGGTGTCTTCGTTGACGGCATCAACGCCAACAATGCCCGGATCATTGAAAATTACGTCCAGCAGAGCTGGTCCGTGTGGATCGCGGCCCAAGCCATTCCCGGCACGGCGGCCACTCCGATCGCGATGCAGCCTCGCATCTGGTTCAACCCGGCGGTCAGCAGCCGCGACTATCTGGTCCCGGGACTGATCGCCGTAATCATGACGTTGACCGGCGCCCTGCTGACTGCGCTGGTGATCGCTCGCGAGTGGGAACGCGGCACGATGGAAGCGCTGATGGTCACCAGGGTCAGTATGAATGAAATCCTGATTTCTAAAGTGGTCCCTTACTTCATTCTCGGCATGGGCGGCATGGTGGTTGCCGTGCTGATCGCGGTCTTCCTGTTCGACGTGCCGCTGCATGGCTCGATCCTGGTCCTGACACTGGCGGCCGCGCTGTTCATGCTCGCCTCGCTCGGCATGGGGCTGCTGATTTCCACGGTGGCGAAAAGCCAGTTCGTGGCCGGGCAGATCGCCATCATCACCACCTTCCTGCCGGCCTTCATTCTATCCGGCTTCATTTTCGACATTGCGAGCATGCCGGTGGCAATCCAATGGGTCACGCATATCGTGGCTGCGCGATATTTCGTGTCGATCCTGCAAACCCTGTTCCTCGCCGGCACGGTCTGGTCGGTGCTGGTGCCCAATCTGTTCGCTCTGCTGATGATGGCAGTGGTATTTCTCGGTGCCGCCCGCCTCGCCGCGCGCAAGCGTCTGGACTGAGCCATGTTTGGACGCGTGCTGGCCCTCGTGATCAAGGAATTCCTCGCGATCCTGCGCGACGGTAAAAGCCGCATGGTGCTGGTCGGGCCGCCGCTGATCCAGTTACTGGTGTTCGGCTACGCCGCGAGTTTCGACCTCAACCATGTGCCCTTCGCGGTCTATGATCAGGACCGCTCGATCGCGTCGCGCAATCTGGTCGCCGATTTCGCCGGATCGCGCGCATTCGAGCAGGTCGCCACCCTGCACAGCCCGCGCCAGATCCAGTCGTTGATCGACTCTCGCACGGTTGAGATGGTACTCGATATAGATCCCCGGTTCTCGCGCGACCTGCTGACCAATCAGCCGGCACCGGTGCAGGTCATCGTGGATGGCCGCAACTCCAACACCGCCTTGTTGATCCTGGGCTATGCCAACACCATCATCGCCGATGCCAGCGCGACCTGGGCCGCCGATCACGGGGGTGCCACCCCGCCCACGCAACTCGATCCGCGCGCCTTGTTCAACCCCAATCTCGACTCTCACTGGTTCATCATCCCCGGCATCGTTGCCCTGTTGACTCAAGTGATCACATTGCTGGTGGTCGGATTATCCATCGCCCGCGAGCGCGAGGCCGGCACCTTCGACCAGATCCTTGTGACCCCGATGCGCCCGCTCGACATTCTGCTTGGTAAAAGCATCCCCGGCATGGTCATCGGGATGCTTGAAGCGACTGTCAGCATCATCGCTGCCGTTTATTGGTTCGATGTGCCGCTGCGCGGCGGGTTGCTCGAACTCTACACCGGCCTGCTGCTGTTTACCGCGGCCGTGACGGGCATCGGCTTGATGATTTCCTCGATTTCAGCAACCCAGCAGCAGGCGCTGCTCGGCGCGTTCCTGTTCATGGTCCCCTCGATCATCCTCTCGGGGTTCGCAACCCCGATCGCCAACATGCCAGCGCTGGTGCAGGACCTCACCTGGATCAACCCGATGCGCTTCGCCCTGGTCGTGATCCGCCGCTGCTTCCTCGAACAACCCAGCTTCGCCTCGCTGCTCACCCAGTACGCCGCCATGGCCGTTCTGGCCGCCATCAGCCTTACCGTAGCCGCCGTGCTGTTCCAAAAACGATCAGTGTCGTAGCGACGACGAATCTTGATCGAGCCGTACCATATCAGCGCGGCGTTTATGGATCAGCTGAAAGGTGGTATTGTCGGTCGACAATCCAGGTTGGCGTTGGAACTGGGCCGCGCGGATTTCGGCAGTATCGGTGCGGGACAGGCCCCCCAAACCAGGTGCTGTGGGCATCCGGCTACTGCCGCACCCCGGCGTGTTGCTTTTCTTGTGGCCCACATGCAGCCTTTCCGATCTGATGCTGGGCATGATCACGCCCATGTCCCCGGCATCGTTCGTGCGCCTCAGCATGGCGGTGATGGTGCCATCCAACCGCATCGGGTTCGAATCGCCGTGAGGTCACACGATTCCAAGCCAGGTGAAGATCGGGATTTTTATGGTGTCGAGCAGGAGGGTGAACAACGTTGCCGTGAGGAGGGTTGCAAGCACAAGAAGGGGGCTGATGGCGATCATGGCAAAGCCTGTGATCGCCATGATCGCCGCGATGGCGATGGCCGCGACAGAGGATGCAGCGACCCATAGGCTAGGGCGCGACTGCCAGAAGTGGCGGCGTTCGCGGATCGCGTAGATCGAGGTCTGACTGGCGAACACCAACGCGAGGAACGCCAGGGTGCGGACGGCACCGAGGCGGAGCCCGAGCCCAAAAATGCCGACGGCGACAACGCCGGTGCAGAAGCCCAGCAGGCCCAGCCCCATCAGGATGCCGGCAATGGTCAGGTTGCCGATGCGCCACACGTTGGGGATCGGTGAGGTATAGACATTGTCGGTGGTCAGCGACATCGAGAGAAAATCGCCAGTGATCAGATAGATCACGATTAGTAACGGGGTCAGGATCGCGTGGCCGGTCATCAGCAGGCCGAGGGCGAGGAACAGCACAGTCGCCAGTTTGCGGATGATGGTGTTCAATGTGTAGGTTTGGATGCGCTGGAAGGTGACACGGCCTTCCTTGACCGCGGCGACGATGCCGGCGAGGCCGGGCGCGGTCAACACCATGCCGGCCGCAGATTTTGCAACGTCCGTCGCTGTCGATACCGCGATACCCATTTGCGCCTGGCGCAGGGCGGGGGCGTCGTTCGCGCCATCGCCGCACATGCCCACAGTGTGATGTGCCTGCTGGAAGGCTTTGACCAGCTTGTACTTGTCTTCGGGCAGCACGCCGGCAAACACGGAGAAGCTTTCCGGGCGAACATCCGCCGGGATGGCACCGGCCGGGCAAACCGGACCGTCGAGTCCGACGGCGCGGGCGACAATGGCCGCTGTGGTCGGGGAGTCGCCCGTGACCATCACGGTGCGGACGCCGAGGGTTTTCAACTGCGCGATCAGAGTGGCGGAATCGTCACGCGGCGGGTCGCTGAGGGCAATCAACCCGACAAGGCGCAACGCCTGTGCCGGACCGAAAGCCACCGCGAGCACCCGGAACCCTTTGGCCTGAAGCGCCTCCGCTGTGGCGGCCGCCTCCGGCATTGGCAGGGTCAGCACACTCACCGCGGCGAAGGCGCCTTTGACGATACGCCAAGGCGTGTTGTCGGATCCGGTGACATCCGCCGCGGACATTTTATTTGCCGGATCGAAGGGGATGAATTTGACCAGAGCCGGGGCATCGGGGACCGAGGCATGCTGCGCCGCGTCCCGGATCGCTCCATCGACGGGGTCCTGCCCGCCCTCGGAACTGGCGAGGGCGGCGAGGGTCATGACATGCGCCTCATCAAAATCGGGCATGGGGGCGATTGTGGTGACCTTCAGTTCGTTGCGTGTGAGCGTGCCGGTTTTGTCGGCGCAGAGGACCGTCATGGTCGCGGCTTCATCGACCGCGGAGAGGCGGGTCGGCAGGACGTTCTGCCGCCCGAGGGCACGGGCACCGATGGCAGCGGCGAGGGTGAAGGTGGCGGGGAGGGCGACTGGGACCGAAGCAAGAATCGCGGTGAGCACGAGGGGGGTGATTTCGCGGCCGCCCATGCCGATGCGGATTGCGTAGGCCACCAGGAACAGGGTGACCAAGCCGTTGAAGCCGGCAAGATTGCGTACCACCCGGAGCACCGCCTTTTGCTGGGCGCTGACGACATGGGCGATACGGACCAATTCAGCGGTGCGGCCGAATTTGGTCTTGACGCCGGTTGCCGTGACCAGGGCAACCGCCTCGCCGCGACGCACCAGAGCGCCGGCGTAGGTCTGCAGACCAGGGACGGCCTCGATCGGCACCGATTCGCCGGTGAGCATGGACTGGTCCAGCAGCACCTCGCCATCGATCAGGGTGACATCGGCGGCGACCACACTGCCAAGTGAGAGTTTCACGACGTCGCCCGGCACCAATTCGCGCGCGGGGCGGATGACCCAAGCGCCGTCTCGCTTGACCGATGCGCTTAGCGCAAGGCGGGATTTCAGCGCGTCCAGCGTTGCTTGGGCGCGACCTTCCTGCAACAGGCCGAGGGTGGCGTTGAACAGGAGAAGGGCGGCGACGACAGCGGCTTCGATGTCATCGCCGAGAACGATCTGCAGCACGATCGCTGCTTCCAGCATCACCGGCACCGGTGCCCAGAATTTGCCGAGCAGCCGGGGAAGGAACCCGACCGTGGTGTCCGGCGTGGCGTTGGGGCCGTACTGGGCGAAGCGGGCGGCGGCCTGCGCGCTGGACAGGCCGTTCGCGTGGCGAGCGTGATCAGCGGCGGTGGCCGGTGGTGAGGCGTCGTTCAAAATGCCACCCAGACGCCGCTGAATACCGTATCATTCGCGCCGGCGCTGCGGTTCGCGCCGTCGTAATTGTTCGGACCGCCGTTGAATGTCGGGTAGATGGTGTCCTCGACGAAGAATTTCGCGTTCAGCCAGGGAAGCCAGGCCGGACCGCCTTTGTTGAACAGATAATAGTCGAGTTCGGTGGTCCAGCTCCTGGAATCCGGTTTGCCGTCGAGATTGCCGGAAATCGGGCCGGGCGGATAAAGATTGTCGTCGGGGTTACCGTCGATTTCATTGCAGGATTCGGTGATGCCGTAGGTCTGGTGGATCAGTTCCGAGGCCGTCACGGTCAGGTCATTGAGGTGGTCGTTGCGATTTGATGTCAGGCCTTGGGCGTAGCTGGCATTCCAATCCTGCGATTCGTGGATCAAGCTGGCCTGGAGCGAAAATGCCTGTTGCGGTTCGATCCACTGGAACTGGGTGTCCACTTCCAGATCGGTGATGTGATTGGTCGCGCCGCTGACCACACCCTCGGGATAGGGATTATCGATCAGGCCATAGCCGCCGAGTTCGAAGGAATAACTGTTCCAGGTGCGCTGGAAGGCGAGGCGAGCGTAGGGGATGACGCCATCATCCTGGGTCGCGGGGCCGACACCCAGCGCGTAGCTCATTTGATTGGGCAGCGATTTATAGAGGTCCGCCTCGGCATAGACCATGTCTTCGGGGGTGACGTTCAGCGCGGCATAGGCGCCGAAGCCATAGACTTCCTGTGCCAGTTGATAGACCTGGGGTGAAGCGACCGGGCTGGGGGCGAGGTAGGAATGGATGAACGGATAACCCCAGTCCGGGGTCGAATTCCACAGATCGGTCACGGTCGGCGCGTTGTTGAAGGTGAAGCCGTAGAACAGAGGTTTGTTGAACAATGTTCCGGGTTCTGCCAGCCTGATGTCGGTATTGTCCCAGTGCCATGATTTGGCGACGTTGTCGTACGTCACCTGGATGAAGGCGCCGAGGCCGAGTTTGGCATCAATTGCACCGCCGTAATACACGCTCGATTGCTGGGCAGCGGCCCAGGCGTCGTTTGATTTGTAGCCCGGCTTGAGGCCTCCGGCGATTTTGTCGTGTAGCTGGGTATATCCGGTCTGGGACATGATCGCGATATTTTTCCAGCTCGGGAACATGCCGCCGGCGATGTAGCCTTCGAGTTTGAAATCACGACCATAGGGGGTGAGTTGTGGAAAGCCGATGTGACAGGCGGAACAGGGTTCGCCCGTCTGCGCGGCAAATGCTGGAATCGCGTGGGCGATGCAGGGAAACAAGATGGGCGGTATAGCGACCAGACTGATGAACAACCTACGCATCGGTGCATTTGTCATCGATAGTCTCCACTAAAAATCTTCCATATCCGTGCTCAGGTCAGAAGTTCGAAGTTTGTTGGGTTTATGAGCCGGGAATTTTGCGTGATCGCATCGTACCGGTCGTTCCCGTTTTCGGGCCCATCGCGGCATGGGAACTCCAGCATTGGAAGGCGAAAATCCTTGAAACTGGCATGGCGTTTATGTGCGCGGCCTGCCTGTGTACGAGCCCCCGCAATCTTCAACTGGCCTGAGATGGGGGCAGTATGGCTGGAGAAATGACATCTGATCCGGCGATCTGACCGCGCCTGCCACAGTTTGATGAAACTCGCCTGATGGTATCGGACGTTTTCGAGAGGGACGCGGATCAAGCGTTGGCCGGGAGGCGCCGCCATGATCGCCATCGACAACACGATCGGGCTGGCTTGCGGCTTTCGGGCTGGCTCGCGGTGCCTGAGGTTTCCGACGGGCTGATGAGTGGGCAAATGCTCGGATTCCGGGTGATTGGTTCGCGACGTGTTCCGCAAAACAGCGATCCGCGCACCGTAACCGGATCGGTGCATCCGTGCGTTGATCTGGATCAACCCGGATCCCGTTTGTCTCCCCCGATCTTCGGGATCCACGCCGGGCAGAAACTGCCAAATTTTTGATCCTCGACATCGTTCATTTGACCTGGATCAACGACAAACGAACGTGTGCGGAGCACATACGCTGAACTAACAGGCATTCCAACGATAGTCAGGATATTGCTGTGGCCGCGCGATTCGTATCACGAAACCCAATGGATCATCGGCCCGATCATCCCTGGCGATTGCGGCCAGTACATCACGGCGTGAACGATGCCGAGCAGGAGATTTTGTCATGAACATCGATATCAACCGCGCCGACCCCGCAGCTGGCCAGCTGATGCCGCCTGCGCACCGGGTTGTTACCCCCTCACCGTTACCCCGCGAGCGGGTTTCGACGACCGATGCGATCGACCGCGCGCTGCACGCCGCGGAGGCGAAATTCAACGCCGGGCTGTCTCCGGCCGGATTGGCACTCGCAATGCGGGACTGGGCGGTTCACCTGGCAAATCAGCCGATGCGGCGGATGGATCTGGCGCGTCAGGCGATGGAAGATTGGGCGGCGATCGGACGGATCACGCTGGGACTCACCGAAGCGCAAACCGAACCGACCGACGGTGACCGACGCTTCGCCCATCCGCGCTGGCAGGACATGCCCTACCGGATCTACAAGGAACAGTTCCTGCGCGCCGAACGCTGGTGGCGCGATGCGACCACCGGCATCGCCGGGGTCGATCCAGCGCATGAGCGCATGGTGAGTTTCATGGCACGCCAGGCGCTTGATGCGTTGGCGCCGACCAATATTCCAGCCATGAACCCCGAAGTCGCGGAGGCGGCTCGCACCAGCCATGGTCAGTCGATCCGCGACGGGTTGAAGAACATGCTGCAGGACACAGCGGTCGCTTTGCGCCGCCAAATCGATCTGCCGCTGACACCGGGGCGCGACGTGGCGGTGACACCGGGCACCGTGGTCTATCGCAATCGCCTGATCGAATTGATCCAGTATGCGCCGACGACCGCGACCGTGCGGCCGGAGCCGTTGCTGATCGTGCCAGCCTGGATCATGAAATACTATATTCTCGATCTGTCGCCGCATAATTCGCTGGTCCGCTACCTGACCAGCCAGGGCTACACCGTGTTCATGATCTCCTGGCACAACCCGACCGAGGCGGATCGTGACATCGGGCTCGACGAGTATCGCGCCGATGGCGTGATGGCGGCACTCGATGCGGTCAGCGCGATCACCGGGGCCACAAAAATCCACGCCGCCGGTTATTGCCTCGGCGGCACGCTGCTCTCGATTGCCGCCGCAGCGATGGCGCGCGATGGTGACAACCGTCTTGCCTCCCTCGCGCTGTTCGCCGCGCAGACGGATTTCACCGAAGCGGGTGAATTGCAGCTGTTCATCAGCGAGGCGCAGCTTGCGTTTCTTGAAGATATCATGTGGCGGCAGGGTTATCTGGACACCACCCAGATGGCTGGCGCGTTCCAGATGCTGCGCTCGAACGATCTGATCTGGTCGCGGATGATCCGGCGCTATTTCATCGGCGAACAGGAACATCCGAATGATCTGATGTCGTGGAACGAGGATGCCACCCGGATGCCTTACCGGATGCATGCGGAATATCTGCGCCATCTGTTCCTGCACAACGACCTGGCCGAAGGGCGGTTGCAGGCGGGTGGCCGGCCAGTCGCGATTGGCGACATCCAGATCCCTTTCTTCGTGGTTGGCACCGAACGCGACCACATCGCGCCCTGGCATTCAGTGTACAAGCTGCATTTGCTCAATCGTGGTCCGCTCACCTTCGTGCTGACCTCTGGCGGCCATAACGCCGGCATCGTGAGCGAACCGGGCCACAGGGATCGTCATTTCGCAATGCAGTTCCGCGCCCCGGGCGAGCGTTATCTATCTCCGGAAGACTGGCGGCGGGCGGCGCCGATCCAGGAGGGGTCCTGGTGGCCGGCCTTGCGGAGTTTTCTCGACAGGCTCTCGGGTGAGCCCGTGGCGCCCCCACCGCTGGGTCGCGAAGCGGCGGGCTATCCGCCGCGCGGTGCGGCACCCGGCATCTACATCCACGAACGCTAAGAAATCGGATATGGATGCTTTCAACCGCCTCCCGCTTACCGGCGAGACGATCGAGAACCGCGTGTTCGACGAGATCGCGATCGGCGACACCGCCTCGGTCAGCCGGACGCTGACGCTCGATGATATCGCGTTGTTCGCTTATATCTCCGGCGACATCAATCCCGCCCATCTCGACGCCGATTATGCCCGCACCGACATGTTTCATCACATTATCGTTCATGGCATGTGGACGGCAGGACTGATCTCGGCGGTGCTGGGGACGAAACTGCCTGGTCCCGGGACAATCTATCTCGATCAAACGCTACAGTTCCGTGCACCGGTCGCACCCGGCGACAGGATTACCGCAAGCGTCACCGTGACGGAGCGGACTGCGGAAAAACACCGGCTCAGCCTCGAATGTCTCGCCGTCAATCAGAATAATGTTACCGTGCTGCGTGGCACCGCGATCGTACAAGCACCGACCGAGAAGATCAGCCGTCCGGCAATGGCGCTGCCGGAGGTGCGGCTGACCCGGCATGAGCGGTTCAATACGCTGCTCGCCGAAGCGAAGTCGCGCGGGCCCTACACCACCGCCATCGCGCATCCGTGCGACGAACTCACGCTGCGCGCCGCCCTCACTGCCGCCGCCACCGGATTGATCATTCCCATCCTGGTCGGGCCGATCGCGAAGATCGAGGCCGCTGCCACTGCCGCCGGGCTGGACCTGACCGGCCTGAGGATCGAGGATGTGCCGCACAGCCACGCCGCCGCCGCCCGCGCGGTGCAGCTGGTGCGCGACGGGACGGCGAAACTGCTGATGAAAGGCGCCCTGCATACCGATGAACTGATGCACGAGGTGATGATGACGGACGGAGGCCTGCGCACCGGGCGGCGTTTGTCGCATGTGTATGTGATGGATGTGCCCAGCTATCCCCGCCCGCTGCTCGTGACAGATGCCGCAATCAACATCGCTCCTGACCTTGCGACCAAGGCCGATATTGCGCGGAACGCGATCGACCTTGCCCATGCGCTCGGCATCGAGAGCCCGAAACTCGCCGTGCTGGCGGCGGTGGAGACCGTCAATCCCGCGATGCCCTCGACGCTCGATGCCGCTTCCCTGTGCAAAATGGGCCAACGCGGCCAAATCACCGGTGGCATCATCGATGGACCGCTCGCGTTCGATAATGCGGTCAGCCCGATGGCGACGGCGGAGAAACACATCGTCTCTCCGGTTGCCGGTCAGGCCGATATTCTGCTGGTGCCCGATATCGAGGCAGGTAACATGGTGGCCAAGCAACTCACCTTCCTCGCCGGTGCCGATGCGGCGGGCGTTGTGGTAGGGGCACGGATCCCGATCATTCTGACCAGCCGTGCCGACAATGTGGCGACCCGGCTTGCTTCCTGTGCCGTCGCGTTACTGATGGCGGCGCATCAGGCGCGCTGATCATGTGCGAATTGCTGGGTATTTCCACACGTATTCCCACCCGTGTCGCCCTGTCCATGTCGGCGCTTGCCGCACATGGCGATCCCGCCCGGCATTTGGGCGATGGTTGGGGGGGTGCCTTACATGATGGGTAAGCGCCGTTACTTCGACCTTCTTGGCTTGAGCGGTGGTTCTGCCGACTTTGATCGGCATGACGCGGAACGGAACGGCTGAGATTTTTGATGAGGCTCCGGTAAGGAGTGCTCGTATGAGTGCTC
>Ga0315298_1003178_pt1 | contig 26567 bp, 24 predicted proteins | sample WHS_1_MG_FD_203077 | JGI IMG/M metagenome (GOLD analysis project Ga0315298, IMG submission 203077) | Extremophilic microbial mat communities from Washburn Hot Springs, YNP, Wyoming, USA - WHS_1_MG | ecosystem: Environmental > Aquatic > Thermal springs > Hot (42-90C) | place: USA: Wyoming... | reverse complement strand
ATAAACTGTAACTCGATGCTGCCGGGGACAAACGGCAAAAGCTCATAATACTTCTTGCCCGCAGCCTCCTTCACCCGCACCACACCTTTATCTGCCATGCTCTCCAGATGCTTCTCCAAGCGGTCGCCGTCAATTCCGGGAATACAGCTTCGCAATTCCTCCAGCGTTGCCAGATTATTCGGCATCCCGCAGGCGATTTCAGCTTCCTCGGGTGTGAAGAATTCCTTAATCAGCGCGTAGAACTCTGGGCACGGCACCGCTGGATATGCCGCACCACGACGATTGAGCGCCTCAGCTAGCTTTTGATAAATAGCTTCTGACACCTGAGTACTCTCCTCACTTCAATGTCTGAAATGTAAACATTATATCGAGGGCAGCAACGAAATGAAAACCAGAGGTAGCATGTTATATACTATCCATCGAACAATTATGCCATCGGCAAACAATGTGACATGATAATATCAGCCAGCCGCAGGACAGACATCCCGGCATTTTACAGCCGGTGGCTCATCAATAGACTGAGAGCAGGGTGGTGCCTTGTACCCAGCCCGGTGAACCCAGGCCACGTCTCTCGTGTATCCCTGCGACCTCAGGATGTTGATGCCATAGTCTTCTGGTCAAAAGACCCTTCACCGCTTTTAACATACCTCGATGAAATCGACGACCTCGGGTTCCGCTACTACTTCCAGTTCACCTTGAACGACTACCCTCTAGCACTTGAGCCCGGCCTCCCACAAATAGAAAAAAGGCTGGAAATATTTCACCGCATAAGCCACCGCATCGGCGCAGAGCGTGTGGTCTGGCGCTATGACCCCATAATTATCTCAAATGTCACCCCACACACCTACCACGCATATCGATTTGCCGTCCTGGCAAAAGAATTGAACGGGGCTACTCGGCGTGTCATGGTCAGCTTCGTCTGCCTCTACCGCAAGACCCTGCACCGGCTCTCCAGGCTGGAGAAAGAAAGCACCTTCAAATTCAGTAGAGATATGGCCAACCCGGCTGACCTTGACCTTCTCAAGGAGCTTTCAGCAATAGCGGCGGAGAACGGCATTCAAATGTTCACCTGTGCTGCTGCCCCTGAAATTCAAGCAGCCGGGATTCCACGGGGAAAATGCATTGATGACGGACTTGTCCGTCAGCTATGGGGGCTAGGCATTCCATACCGCAAAGACCCCACCCAGCGCCAGCACTGCCTTTGCACTATAAGTAAGGACATCGGCGTCATGGACACCTGCCTGCACGGTTGTACCTACTGTTATTCCACTCGAGACCTGGCTATAGCAAAACGCCGCCACCTGGAGCACCACCCCGACTCACCAGCGCTATGGCTACCCCAAGGCAAGACAAACACCGAAGTTGTTGAGCAAGGGGTTCTCCCAGTATAATAAAGTTCGCACGGGGCTGTAGCTCAATTGGGAGAGCGCCTCCCTTGCACGGAGGAGGTCACGGGTTCGAATCCCGTCAGCTCCACCAACAATACAAGGTAAAACTCAGACGGCTAATAACAAGTATTCCCTCTGCAGACATAGAAACAGCTGTCTGTTGTCTGCTTCTTACAACCAGCTTTTCCATATGTGCCGAACCTTCCAGCCACAAATCGTGCACCGTGAATACGATTTTTAACTTGTCTGCGCTTGAAAAGCTGCTGGTATGTGTTGGATACTATACATACAACCAATATTTGACCCGACGCAGACACCTTGATACACTTAAACATTGCCATCGAGCTAGCAGCCATAACCGAAAACGCCTTAAAACACTACAAAGAGGGGTTCCGCTGCCAGAAAAGGTAACTAAGTCGAATATTGTGGGAGTAACAGGAAGACAATGAAGTCATTTAAAGAAAGCGAACTTAGAATCCTGCCCTCCGGCGACTTCGAACTTTTGGGGATACGTTGTAAAGACTGCCAGGAGGTCGTGTTCGGTCTGCACCCGCTGTGCCCAAATTGCTCCAGTCCAGAATATGAGCAGATAACCCTGGCTAAGCAGGGCAAAATCCGTAACTACACCATTCTATATGTGCCACCCCACGGAGAGTGGAAAGGTCCCGTTCCATACGTAATCGCCGAAATAGAGTTCCCCGGTGGCGCCAGCACCACAACACAGCTTGTGGATATAGACCTGGCAGATACCAGACTTGAAGTGGGAATGCCAGTCGAGATTGAAATAAGAGAGGCTGACAAGGACGAGGACGGAGAAAGTATAATGATTTATGTGGCGAAACTACCATCTTGAGATATGAAGCCAACAATCGTGGCGCACAAATTCCGGGTAGCAACTTCTGGGGGCTAGAGATGGCAAAGAAACTGAAACTGCGAGATGTCGTTGTTCTGGGCGTTGGACTCCACCCTTTTGGCAGGTTCCCGCCGGAAAAGACATATATGGATTTGGCTAAAGAAGCAATCTCCAGGGCTATCGAGGACGCCGGCATAAAATGGCGTGATGTCCAGGTGGCGATGTATTCCCATGTCAGAGAACAAGCCTCCTCGGCAGGGCTGCTCGTCTTTCAAGAATTCGGCAGCCACGGCATACCTATGATAGGTAACATCGAAAACGCCTGCTCCTCCAGCAGTACAGCGGTGTGGCTTGCCACACGACTCATCGGCACAGGTCTATATGATATCATCTTGGTTGCTGGTGCAGAAAAGATGCCGCGCGGTCCACTGACATCTCCACTTAGATATTCACCGGAGAGATACTTGGGCACCGGCGTAATGATGGGCTTGTACGCTTTTATGGCGCGCCGATATATGAGGGAGTACGGTGCCCCCATTGAGGCAATCGCCCAGGTCTCTGTGAAGAACCACAGAAACGGCGCCATTAACCCTTACGCCCAGTATAAGAAAGTGTTCACTCTGGAGGAAGTGCTCAACTCCAGGATGATCGCCGACCCGCTGACTCTCTATCAGTGCTGCCCCACCAGTGATGGTGCCGCTGCACTCGTCCTCTGTGCCGCTGATGTGGCCTCAAAATATACCAGCAAACCACTAGTGAGAATAGCCGGCTCAGCACTTCACATACAAAAGTACTCGGACCGAAAGAAATGTATACCACAAAATACAGTCAGAGCCGCCGAAGAGGCTTACGAGCAGGCAGGAATTAGCCCCAAAGATGTGCGCCTGGCTGAGGTACATGATGCTGCCACTATTGGCGAGATCGTGCAAATAGAAGCCTTAGGGCTCTGTCCTGAAGGCGAAGGCTGGAAATATACAATCGAGGGCAAGACCGAGATTAACGGTGTCATACCGGTAAACCCCAGCGGCGGACTCCAGGCGCAGGGTCACCCCCTCGGTGCCACCGGCGCAAGGCAGATAGCCGAGATAACCCTGCATTTAAGGGGGGAAGCAGGAGAAAGACAGGTCCCGGGAAATCCCAAAGTCGGTGTTACCGAATGCGCCGGCTTCGGCGGTGTGAGCACTGTCTATGTGCTGGTAAGACAGGACTAGAAAGTTGACCACGTAACACTCACTTGCCCTTGAAAACTGGCTTGCGTTTTTCCACAAACGCTCTTGTGCCTTCCCTATAGTCTTCGGTGTTCCGCAATATCTCAGCACACTTGCTCTCATAGTCTAGCGCACTGAGCAGGTCCATCTGCATGCCTACGTTGACACAATATTTGAGCATCCGCAATGACAGCGGTGGCCTCTCGGCAAGTTCGCCAGCCCATCTCATAGCCTCAGGCATCAGTTCATCGGCAGGTACTACCTTGTTCACCAAGCCAATTTCGTATGCTCGTCTGGCATCGATAACATTGCCGAAGTACAGAAATTCTTTCGCCCGTGCCGGACCTATCAGCCGGGGTAAACGCGCTGTACCGCCAGCAGCAGGGATTATGCCCAGCTTCACCTCGCCCATTCCAAAACTAGCTGCCTCAGAAGCAATACGGAAATCACAGCACAAAGCTATTTCCAGCCCACCGCCGTTACACGGTCCATTAATCGCTGCAATCACCGGTTTCCCCAGGTCCTCTAGCTTATTGAAAAAGCGGTAGCGCCAGCGCCTGCTCCTCTGACGGCCTTGCTCAGAGCCAGCGGCCATGTCTTTAATATCAGCACCGGCACAGAAGCCCCTGCCCGCACCGGTGATAATAACCACCCTGACCTCCCCGTCGTCTGCCAGCTCATCCAGCAAGTCTTCAAATTCAGCGCTCAATTTCGCGTTTATGGCGTTAAGCCGCTCCGGACGATTCAGGGTCACCATGCCTATGGCGCCTTCTTTGCGATAAATAATCGTCTCATACTCCATACCAGAGTCTCCTTTCAGTTTCTAGACAGCAATAAGCCGCGGTTTATCCGACCATAGAGAAACCGCCACTAACACTCAGCACCTGCCCCGTTATCCATGCCGCCGCATCGGAAACAAAGAAGAGGACAGCGTTGGCAGCGTCCGATGGCAATCCCAACCTCCCTAAGCCACTCGCCAGCGGATAATTTCTCATGACCGCCTCACGCCGCTCCTTGAGTGCTTGCTCGATCTGTTCCTCGGTCATACCCGAAGCCCTCATCCTCGCCCTTGTCCTTTCATCCTGCCCTGGGTGCGGTGTGGCACCAAGAGAGATACAATTCACATTTATGCAGTAGCGCGCTACCTCTCTGGCTAGAGACTTGCTGAAGCCCACTATCCCAGCTTTACCAGCCGCATAAGCAGCTAGCCTGGGCTCACCAACTCTTCCGGCATCTGAGATAATGCTGACTATCTTGCCGTATCTCTGCTGGATCATCTGATTGATGACCGCCCTGGTGCAGTTCATTGTCCCATAGATATTAACGTCTATATACCTGGTCCACAAAGAGCGGTCACTTTCGGCGAAGGTTGCATACTGTCCTGGTATGGCATCCTCGTCAGCGCTTGGTGCTGGGACACCAGCATTGTTAACCAGGATATCCACCCTGCCCCACTTTGCCAGCACCTCATCTACCATCCTGCTGACCTCGTCCCAATTGGTCACATCTGCCTTGATCCCTATCGCCTCGCCACCGCTCATATTTATCTCATGGGCGACCTTTTGGGCCCGCTCGGCAAATAGGTCATTAACCACCACCCTCGCCCCCTCGCGGGCAAGACTTTTCGCTATCTCCTCGCCTATAGCCCGTCCCGCCCCTGTCACAATAGTCACTTTCCCTCTAAGACCAAGGTCCATAATTATGCCTCCTTTTGACCCGAATAAACAATAAACAGTGTCAGCCGGCTCAAAGAATTACTGACACAGCCGGCACTGACTTTGGGTATTATTATAAACATTCTGCACCCACATCGTCACCAATAGGCCGGAGAGACGACATCTACCAAAATCCCACCGGCCAATATGCAATTTTGACTTCAGCAACGGAGGCCCTATATAATAGAGCTTGTTCTCCATCTGGATATGAAGAGGGGCTGTGGACAAACCTTTTGAAATCTTCGACCATACAGCCGACATCGGTATTATCGCCTATGGTGCAGATATAAATGAACTCTTTGCCAATGCCGCGCTCGGGCTTTTCAGCCTGATGGTAGATGTGGACACTCTGAAGGAAGATGTAGAACATGTTGTAGAACTATCTGCCGAAGACAATGAAAGTTTGCTTGTGGAATGGCTGAACGAACTCATCTACATCTTTGATGTCGAGCACATAGCTTTCAAACGGTTTGAGATAGATAGACTAAAAGACAATGCCATCAGGGCAAGATGCTTTGGCGAAAGGATAGACCCGCAGAGACACAGGGTGGCAAAAGAAATAAAGGCGGCCACATACCATATGCTGCAAATAAACAGGGAAAACAGCATTTACCAAGCCCGAATAATCTTTGATATTTAGGTGGAACAAATATGGCTAAATGGGAAGGACTGATTAATAAGATAGACGACTACCGCTGGGAGATACCCAAAGAGTATAAACAGGGCATGAGAGTGCCTGGGCTGGTCTATGCCGACGAGAAAATGCTTGAGGCTATCAAAGAGGACCAGTCGCTGGAGCAAGTAGCGAATGTTGCCTTCCTCCCCGGCATAGTGGGTAGGTCTCTGGCTATGCCGGACATCCACTGGGGGTATGGTTTCCCCATCGGCGGCGTAGCCGCCACAAGAGTTACCGATGGGGTCGTCTCACCCGGTGGTGTAGGTTACGACATCAACTGTGGCGTCAGACTTCTCCGCACCAACCTCAGCGAGGACGAAGTCAGACCCAAGATAAAGGAACTGATTGATGAACTTTTCCGTAACATCCCTTCCGGTGTGGGCTCAGAAGGCAAGATAAAGGTGAGTGAAAAGGAGATGAATGAGATCCTCACCGAAGGTGCCCACTGGGCAGTAAAGCGAGGTTTCGGGCTGGAAGCCGATCTGGAGGTCACCGAGGAGACCGGCCGGCTAAAAGGGGCCAACCCCGATAAAGTGAGTGCCAGAGCCAAACAGAGGGGTGCGCCGCAGTCTGGAACCCTTGGCTCGGGTAACCATTTCCTCGAGGTGCAAGTGGTAAGGGAAATATATGATGAAGCGGCTGCCAAAGTCATGGGCATCGAGCATGTCGGACAGGTGTTGATCCTTATCCACACAGGTTCCCGCGGCCTCGGACACCAGGTATGCGATGATTACCTCAAGGTCATGGAAGGAGCTGTCAGAAGATACGGTATAAGCCTCCCGGATAGACAGCTAGCCTGTGCTCCCATAGATTCACCAGAGGGGAAGGACTATCTCGCTGCTATGGCATGTGCTGCCAATTATGCCTGGGCAAACCGTCAGTGCATCACCCACTGGGTGCGAGAATCACTCGCCAAAGTTTTTGGTAAGACCTTTGAGGAACTGGGGCTGCGACAGATTTACGACGTCGCCCATAATATCGCCAAGATCGAGGAACATGTTGTCGATGGTACCAAAATGACCTTGTGCGTGCACCGCAAAGGTGCCACCAGGGCATTCCCTGCGGGACACAAAGATGTGCCGCAATGCTACAAAGAAATCGGACAGCCAGTACTTATCCCTGGAGACATGGGACGCCGCTCCTATGTCGCCCTAGGCACTGAGCGGGCCATGGCTGAGTCCTTCGGCTCAACCTGTCATGGCGCTGGCAGGGTGCAGAGTAGAGGCGCAGCCAAACGAGGGCTGAGAGGCGTTGATGTGGCCGAGGAGCTGAGGGCAAGAGGGATAATAGTCAAGGCGGACAGCATGGCATCGCTTGCTGAAGAGGCATCACAAGCGTACAAAGATGTTACCCACGTAGTCGAAGTCACCCACAAAGCCGGAATTTCGCGAAAGGTCGCCATGGCTGTCCCCATCGGAGTTATCAAAGGTTAGCGTGCAGGTGAAGAAAGACCTTATTGAACTGCCCGACCCAAGCCACCGCGGCAAAATGTCCGTGGAGGAAGCTATACTGAAGAGGAGGTCGATAAGAAGGTTCCGCAACGACGCGCTCTCCCTGTCACAGCTTTCCCAGCTCCTGTGGGCAGCCCAAGGTATCACAGCCAGCGGTGGCCGCAGGGCAGTGCCTAGTGCTGGCGCAACCTACCCCCTGGAAATATTCGCGATAACAGGCGAACAAACGGTGGAAGGCCTCAACGCTGGTGTCTACCACTACCAGATAGATAGTCACGCACTCGACACACATTTAGAGGGCGATGTGAGGGCTGCCCTTGCTGAAGCTGCTCTGGGGCAAACTTGTATTGCCGCTGCGCCGCTTGATATAATTGTGTGCGCCTTTTATTCGCGCACCATGTACCGCTACGGAAGACGCGGCGAGAGATACGTTCATATGGAAGTGGGACACGTCGGCCAGAACATATCCCTTCAGGCTGTAGCACTGGGACTTGGCACAGTTATGGTAGGCGCCTTTGAGGATGAACAGGTGACAAAAGTGCTGCGACTGGAAGAACAGCTGAGACCCCTGTATATAGTGCCCGTCGGCAAACCAGTCTAGCTGATTGCCGTCAAAAGCTATAAAACAAAAAGGAGGTAATAATGCCACAAATAAGAGAAGCCGTTATAGTAGACTACCTGCGGTCAGCGTTCTCAAGGTCAAGACCCAGAGAGCCGGAAAGGGATGTGTTCAATAGCCTCAGGATGGACCGCGTTGCTGGTATGCTCATACAAGAAATGCTCAAAAGGACGAAGGTCAAACCGCAGGATGTTAACCACATCCTTGTTGGCACTGCCATGCCAGTGGGCGAGCAATGGACATACGGAGGCAGGAGTATCGCCTTCGAAGCAGACATGCCCTTCGAGGTAGCTGCTGAGCAATTTGATAAGCAGTGCGCCTCCGCTCTAGCTACAACCAATCGGGGGGCCATGGAGATAATGCTTGGCTATTCAGATGTAGTGATATCCGTGGGCATCGAACACATGACCCATATCCCTATGGCCATCGAGCCAGGCGACCCCAGAGCAATCCTCCGGCAACCAGACCCCGCCTTCTTCACGGAAGAGCGCTTTAAGAAGTACAACTTCGCCATAGCTATGAATATGGGACTCACCGCCGAGAAGCTGTTTAAAGAGTCGGGGTTCACCCGCGAGGACATGGACCGCTGGGCACTGCGAAGTCATCAGAGGGCAGCTAAAGCCTTGCAAGAAGGTTACTTTAAAGGAGAGATAATGCCCATCGAGGTGACTTTACCTGATGGGAAAAAACAGGTCATCGACTACGATGTCAGTATCAGGCCTGACACCACCCTGGAAGCTCTGGCGCAACTGAGGCCTGCCTACATACCCGATGGGCAGATAACCGCTGGCAATGCCTCGCCCTTGAATGCCGGTGCCACAGCACTAATGCTTATGTCCAAAGAAAAAGCCAAAGAATACGGACTAAAGCCACTGGCCACCATTGTATCGATGGGATGGGCGGGGGTAGATCCCAGCGTAATGGGCAAAGGACCGGTACCTGCCAGCAGAATGGCGTTAAGACATGCCGGGCTTGACGTCAAAGACATAGACTTCTGGGAGATAAACGAGGCTTTCGCTATTGTGACCATTTACGCTATCAGAGAGTTAGGCATAGACCCGGAAAGAGTCAACATCAAGGGCGGTGCTATTGCTATCGGTCACCCCCTTGGGGCTAGCGGCAACCGTCTCGTTGGCACGCTAGCAAGGATACTGAACATGGAGAAGGGGACCTACGGCATTGCCACTGCCTGCGTTGGTGGTGGACAGGGAGCAGCCACACTGCTAAAGCGAGAGGACTACTAAACGCTCAAACACAAAGAGGCAGCGCACCATCCCCTTAGCTACGAGTGCGCTGCCTCTTTCGCTTATTTGTTGCTAAGCAAGTAATATTCAAGGCTGTCGGCCAGCGCTAGCCAGCTTGCATCAATGATGTTGGTAGAACCACCAACAGTACGCCACTTCTTCTGGCCATCGCTTGACTCGATGAGCACCCTCACCTGTGAAGCAGTGCCGATGCTTTCCTCGAGTATACGCACCTTGTAGTCCACTAGCTGGACTTTGCTTATCTGGGGGTAGAACTCCGTCAAGGCTTTACGCAACGCTTGGTCAAGGGCGTTCACCGGACCGTTGCCCTCGGATGCCGTGTGTATCACCTTATCGCCAACCCTGACCTTCACTGTAGCCTCAGAAAGAAGCTCAGTATCGCCCTTAGTGGATGGGCGTCGATGTTTTTCCACCACCACCATGAAATCAATCAGTTCAAAGGGTGGCTTATATTCGGGATGAGCGCGACGCAAAAGAAGCTCGAAAGAAGCTTCAGCGTTTTCGTACTGGAAACCTCGACTCTCCAGCTCCTTTATTTTCTGCACCACCTCGCGCACCTGTTTACTTTTTGCAGGCAATTTTAGACCGAGCTCCTTCGCCTTGTATATGATGTTGCTTTTGCCTGAGAGCTCAGATACAACCACTCTGGGGCGGTTACCTACCAACTTAGGGTCGATATGCTGGTAACTGCTTTCCCACTTTAAGATTGCAGAAGCGTGCAACCCCCCTTTGTGGGTAAATGCACTGGTGCCCACATAGGGAAGATTGCTTGCCGGTGCCATGTTCGCCAGTTCGGCTACAAAGCGTGAGGTCTCAGTAAGCTTGGCTAGCTGCTCGTCAGTAACGCAGTCAATACCCATCTTCAACTTGAGAGCCGGAATTATGGAGCACAGGTTGGCATTCCCGCAGCGCTCACCATACCCATTTATCGTCCCCTGAACTTGAGTAACCCCCGCTTGAACAGCAGCAAGCGAATTCGCAACCGCCAGCTCGCCATCATTGTGCACATGGATACCCAACGGCACGGCAACTGCCTTACGCACTGCGCTAACAGCCGCGGTTATTTCGTGTGGCAAGGCACCCCCATTAGTGTCACAGAGGACTACACAATCAGCCCCAGCATTTGCTGCAGTCTCCACAACCTTCAGCGCATACCCGGTGTTAGCTTTATAGCCATCGAAAAAGTGTTCGGCATCGAAAAACACGGAAAGGCCGTGCGACTTTAGAAAAGCTATGGACTCAGTTATGATGTCCAGATTATTCTCAAGGCTGATCTCCAGCACTTGCGTCACATGCATGTCCCAACTCTTGCCTACGATGGTAACGACCTTGGTTCCCGCCTCTACCAGCGCAAGGAGGTTCTGGTCAGCATCTACTGTCGAATCTGGATGTTTGGTGCTCCCAAAAGCAACCAGTACCGAATTCTTCAGTTTCAAATCCTTAGCTCGTTGAAAGAACTCGGTGTCCTTGGGGTTAGCCCCTGGCCAACCACCCTCGATAAAATGTATTCCGAGCTCATCCAGCTTCTGGACAATCCTTAACTTATCGGCAACGGAGAAGGAAATCCCCTCTTGCTGCGTTCCATCCCTCAGCGTGGTATCGTAAAGGTGTACTTTCATACTTTCCCCACTCTATCAGCTATAAGACTGCCAATGGCTTTTGTGCCCAGTTTAATTTTGCCTTCGCTCATTATATCATAAGTACGATAGCCGTCCTCGAGAACTGCGACCACCGCTTTCTCCACCGCATCGGCCTCGGCAGTAAGCCCAAATGAATAGCGCAGCATCAACGCTGCACTAAGGATAGTCGCTATCGGGTTCGCCATGTCCTGCCCTGCCCTGCTCGGGGCACTGCCATGAATCGGCTCGTAAAGCCCAAATGCTCGGGATACTCCACCCCTCGGCACCTCCGCTAAGCTAGCCGATGGCAGCATCCCCATAGACCCCGCGAGCATCGAGGCTTCATCGGTCAAAATGTCACCAAACGTGTTCTCGGTGACCAGCACATCGAACTGTGAAGGACGCTGGATAAGACGCATAGCACAGGCATCCACCAGCATGTGTTCCAGTTCTACCTGAGGGTAGTCTTTGGAGACCTCGTTGGCAATTTGCCGCCAGAGGCGCGATGTCTCGAGCACGTTAGCTTTATCCACAGAGGTCAACTTTCTGCGCCGCGTGAGCGCAATTTCAAAACCAACGCGCACTATGCGCTCGATTTCCTGCTCAGAATAAGCCATAGTATCCACAGCCTGTCTTCCTTCGGCTGTACGCCACTGCTTCTTTGGTTGCCCAAAATAAAGCCCACCAGTAAGCTCGCGGACAAAGATCAGGTCAACACCTCTCACCACCTCTGGCTTCAGCGTGGTGGCATCAACCAGCATGGGCAATACCTTTACCGGTCTCAAATTGGCAAACAGCCCCAATCCCTTGCGCAGAGCCAAAAGACCGTCTTCGGGGCGTACCTTAGCTAGGGGGTCATCCCACTTCGGACCACCCACAGCCCCCAATAGCACAGCATCACAGGCGCGGCACATCTCCAGTGTCTCCTCGGTCAGCGCCACACCATAAACATCTATGGCAGCACCGCCTACCAGCCCTTCCCTATATTCGAAACTATGCCCAAATCTTTTCCCCACCGCCTCAAGCACCTTCACCGCTTCAGCAACCACCTCTGGGCCAACGCCATCACCAGGCAAGACCGCGATTTTGAAATTCAATTCTGCACACCTCCAGCTAGTTTCTTCCTAGTATACTCAATGAGTCCGCCAGCTGCTACTATCCCCATCATAAATTCAGGGTACGGCTTGGCAACAAAACTCTTGCCACGAGTAAGATTAGTTATCTCACCTGTTGCCAGGTCGACCTCTAGTAAGTCCCCATCGCTGGTGTTATCCACCGCCTCGCCACACTCAAGCAGAGGTAGACCTATATTTATGCCGTTACGGAAAAAAATCCGGGCAAAGCTTCTGGCAATAACACAGGATATGCCGGCCGCCTTTATTGCCAGAGGAGCATGCTCCCTCGAAGAGCCACAGCCGAAATTGCTGTCCGCCACGATGATGTCCCCGGGCTCGACCCGTCTCACAAAATCGGGGGCGATATCCTCCATGCAATGCTTTGCCAGCTCCTGGGCATCAGAAACATTAAGATAACGAGCTGGGATGATCGCATCAGTATCAACATTGGAACCGAACTTATGAACTTTACCCTTCAGTTTCACGTGCCACCTCCTTAGAGCGAATTTGGAGATAACCGGACATGGCTAATCGCTAAATTTCAACCTGAGATAAACCACGCCCCCATCTCTTCTCTCAGTCCTGAAACCAGCCTTCTCCAAGAGGTGCAGCATCACCAGGTTGTCAGGTAAAACTTCAGCACTTAGACTCAGGAGACCATTCCTCTTCGCTAGATAGATCAAGTAGCTCAATAGCTCTCCACCCACACCCCTGCCCTGATATTCATCCCTGACCACAAAGGCAACTTCAGCAGTGTAAGAGTCTTCATCAATAATGTACTGCCCCAGACCGATTACAGTTTCCTTGTTGCCTTCAGGCAAAACAGCCAAGATCGACATCTGTCTGGTATAATCGACCACTACAAATTCCTGCAGACGCTCATGAGGCATGTCCTTACGCATAGACATAAACCGCCGGTAAAGTGTGTTGCCAGAAAGGGAGTAAAAGAACTCTTTGAGCAAAGGTTCGTCACTTATCTTCACCGGTCTCAAAAGCACCGTCATTCCAGTTCTCGTTGTCCTGTATATCTCTAGATGCTCCGGGTACTCGCCACCTTCACCGGTCACAAAGGCCTGGTCGGGGTATATCAGGTTCAGCTTTTTTGCTTCATCTACTAGCCAAGACCTGAATTTCGGATGCGCCACTGAAATTAGCTGCATAGCCCTCTCCCTGATGTTTTTGCCATGCAGGTATGCGATTCCATATTCAGTGACAACATAGTGAATATCACCCCTGTTCAAGGTCACTCCGGCCCCTTCCCTAAGAAATGGTACAATGCGGGAAACGGTGCCATTCCGTGCGGTAGACTGCAATGCCAGTATGGGCTTGCCGCCTCGCGACAGCACCGCACCCCTCATGAAATCAGCCTGCCCGCCGATGCCACTATAAAAAGCCTTGCCCAGCGATTCCGCAGTGGCCTGACCAGTCAAATCGACCTCCAAGGCGCTATTAATTGCCGCCATATTACGGTGCTGGGCTATAACCATCGGGTTGTTGGTATAGTCTATCGTCCTGAACTCCACGCTGGGGTTATCGTGGATATAGTCATAAGTTTCCTTCTTCCCCATGCAAAAACTGGCCACCGTCTTGCCTCGGTTTATCGCTTTCTGAGTATTATCGACCACCCCCCTCTTCATCAGTTCCACTACGCCGTCAGTAAGTAACTCCGTGTGCACGCCAAGGTGTCTTTTGTTAGTCAGGCCCGAAAGTATGGCATTGGGTATGCTCCCATATCCCACCTGTATAGTATCGCCGTCTTCTACCAGCCGCGCCACATATTTACCTATGCGCCGAGCAATCTCGTCAGGTACAGTGGTCTCGTACTCCAGCAGAGGTTCATCATAGGTCACAACAAAGTCCACATCCGCGATATTTATAAAGCCGTCGCCGTGCACGCGGGGCATGTAAGAATTGATCTGAGCAATAACAACTTTAGCCGTCTCCACGGCTGCCTTCGTTATATCGACGCTTATCCCCAAACTCATATAACCATGTCTGTCTGGGGGCGAGACTTGTACTAGAGCGACATCGATCGGAATATAACCACTGTAAAACAGCTCCGGGAGACGGGACAAAAATATCGGTGTGTAATCGGCAGCACCTCGGTTTACCGCATCCCTGGTATCATTGCCGATGAAGAAAGCGTTATGCCTGAAGTTATACCTGAACTTTTCGTCAGTATACGGGGCAACACCTAACGTAACAACCTGCACCACCTCAGCATCAAAAATAGCCTTGGGGAACTTTTTCACATATTCGACCAAGGCATTGACCAGATATCTAGGCTCACCGCAGCCGGTGCTAACAAAAATCCTTGCTCCCCTTCTGATATGGCTGAATATCACCGCCTCCGGAGCAAATTTCTCCGGATATTTTGCTTTCAGCTCCTCCACACTACCAGCCATACAACTATCACCAGCTTTAACTTCCAGGGATAGCAATAGCGATGCTGCTCCCAGCCACTAACTGGCTACCGCCTCTGGACTAGCTATCTTACCCAGAACTGCACTGGCTGCAGCCACAGCAGGATTGGCTAAATATACTTCAGACTGTGGACTACCCATACGTCCAATAAAGTTCCTGTTAGTCGTAGAAACACAACGCTCGCCGGCAGCAAGTACCCCCATATACCCACCGAGGCAGGGACCACAGGTCGGTGTGCTCACCACCGCTCCAGCCCTGACAAAAATCTCGATCAGCCCTTCCCGTAAAGCCTCCAGATATACTTGTTGTGTCCCGGGGATGACAATACACCTTACACTGTCAGCCACCTTTCTGCCCTTCAATACCTTCGCCGCCAGCCTTAAATCACCCAGACGCCCATTGGTGCAACTGCCTATGACTACCTGGTCAATCTTTATGTCACCTGCCTGACTTACCGGCTTGACATTAGACGGCAGATGAGGAAAGGCCACCTGAGGTTCAAGCTGCGCTACATCGTACTCAACCACCCGGGCATACTGAGCATCTTGGTCTGATCTATACACAGTGAATGGGCGCCTAGCCCTTGTCTTCACATACTTCAACGTCTTGCCGTCAACCCAGAAGATGCCAGCCTTCGCACCGGCTTCGATAGCCATATTAGCCATGGTAAAGCGGTCATCCATTGATAAGCTATCAATCGCCTCACCGGTGAATTCCATAACGGAGTATAGGGCACCATCTACGCCGATATCACCTATGGTGTACAAAATGAGGTCTTTGCCACCAACCCACTTTTTCAATTTACCCCGATAAACAAATTTAATCGTTGGTGGTACTTTCACCCATATCTCGCCAGTCGCCATAGCTACTGCTATATCTGTTGACCCCATACCGGTGGCAAATGCGCCTAAAGCACCATAGGTACAGGTATGTGAATCAGCCCCCACAACCAAGTCCCCAGGCAGGACCAAGCCCTGCTCCGGCAACAGCACATGCTCGATACCCATCCTGCCAACCTCGAAGTAGATTATCCCCTGTTCCCGGGCAAATTCTCGCATCAACTTGGCCTGTTCAGCAGAGGGAATGTCTTTGTTAGGGCAAAAATGGTCAGGCACCATTACCACCTTCCGCGGTTCGAAGACCTTCTTGACCCCAAGACGGGCAAATTCTTTTATTGCCAGCGGCGCAGTTATGTCATTCGCCAGAACGAGGTCCACTTTAACATTGAGGAACTCTCCAGGGCTTACTGTAGCCTTATCTGAATGGGAAGCCAATATTTTCTCCGCCAGAGTCAAACTCGTCTCCTAGAAGATGCGCTCATCCTCTAACTTTAGGAAGCATCAACACCCCGACCGTCAGCACACCGATGATCACAGCTATAAAGTACATCCCCACACCACAGGCTAACCCTATAGCCGATGTCACCCACACACTAGCCGCAGTGGTCAGCCCCATTACCGGTCCATCGGACCTCATGCCGCGAAAGATAACACCAGCACCGAGAAAACCAATCCCGGTGACCACGCCAGCAGCTATCCGCGAAGGGTCCGCCTGCCCGCCGAAACCAAAAAGCGACACTACAGTAAACAAGGCTGAGCCCAAGGCAATGAGGATATGGGTGCGTAGGCCCGCCGGCTTACCTACTCTTTCGCGCTGGTAACCGATACCTGCGCCAAGAGCCGCAGCTAACAACAAGCGCAACACTATCTCCAATTGGACTCCCCCTGCCATGTCCCTATCCTCAAAGCAGAATCAAGCCGCACAAGAATCAACCCCAACAATCGGGTACCGCTTAACAGAGAGAAGAGTCACTTCTTCTGCTGTCTTTTAGCCAGAAGCAGCCGGTTTAGCGCATTCATATATGCTTTGGCGCTAGCAACAATTATGTCAGTGGAAGCACCACGACCGGTATAGCTGACACCGTCACTCTCTATCCTAATTAGCACCTCACCAATAGCATCAATACCCTCGGTCACTGACTTTACAGTAAACTCTGTCAGCTTATTGGGTACTTTGATTATCCGGTTGATTGCCTTATAAACGGCATCCACAGGTCCGGTGCCCAGAGCAGCATCGGCAAGCACTTTGCCATCAGGAGCTACAAGCCTAACCGTGGCTGTGGGGATACTATGGTCACCACAGGAGACCTGAATATGGTCGAGATGATATACCTCAGAAGCAGTGCGCTTCTCCTCCGCGATTAGAGATTCGATATCCTTGTCGGTAACTTCCTTTTTCTTGTCCGCCAGTTCCTTAAACGCCTTGAAGGCTCGCTCGAAAGCCTCACCTTCCAGCGTGTAGCCAAGCTCAGCAAGGCGTTCTCTAAAGGCATGACGACCGCTCACCTTGCCCAGAACCAGCGTGCTAGCCGGTACACCTACAGATTTGGGGTCGATTATTTCGTATGTGATTGACTTTTTGATCACCCCGTCCTGGTGTATCCCGGACTGATGTCGGAAGGCGTTGGCACCGACAATTGCCTTGTTTGGCTGGACAACAAAGCCTGTAAGCTCACTGACTAGACGACTTGTCCGGTAAATTTGCGTGGTATCTATGTTGGTGGTCAGCTTCAGGAAGTCCCTCCTGGTCTTCAAAGCCATCACAACTTCCTCCAGCGAGGCGTTGCCAGCCCTTTCCCCTATGCCATTAATAGTGCACTCCACCTGTCTGGCACCGCGCCGTACCGCCTCTATGCTATTAGCCACCGCCAGACCGAGGTCATCATGACAGTGCACACTAAGAACCGCCTTATGAATATTGGGTACTTTTTCAAGTATGCTGGCTATCAGGTCGCCAAATTCGGCGGGTATAGCATATCCAACCGTGTCTGGTATATTAACCGTGGTAGCACCAGCATCAATGACCGCCTCCAAGATGCGGTAAAGGAATGCAGGCTCTGTTCTGGTGGCATCCATGGGAGAAAACTCGACGTCTTCGGTGTATTTCTTTGCCCGCGCCACCATGTCCCGAGCTAGCTCCAGTATCTCATCGCGTGTCTTGCGCAATTGGTACATCAAATGGATATCGGAAGCGGAAAGAAAAACGTGAATCCTAGGACGTTTAGCCTCCTTTATCGCCTCCCAAGCCCTATCCACAGCTTCGGGGGTGGCATGGGAAAGAGCACATACAACACAGTTTTTGACCTCTCGCGCGATGGTCTGCACCGCCTCGAAATCTCCTGGCGAACTGATGGGGAAACCGGCTTCAATGACATCAACGCCCAGCTTTTCCAGTTGTTTAGCGATCTCCAGCTTTTCGGCCGAAGTCAAACTGGTGCCGGCTGCCTGCTCGCCATCCCGCAGAGTGGTATCAAATATGATGACCCTATCCATCTTAAAGTCCTCCTCAGGCTTTAAGCCATGGCATCATACTCCGGAGCTGTTTGCCCACCACTTCGATCTCGTGCTCAGCCTCCATGCGCTTAAGAGCATTGTACACGGGTCTGCCAGCCTGATTCTCCAGTATCCACTCTCTGGCAAAGCTACCGCTCTGTATCTCAGCCAGAATTTGCCGCATCTCGTCTTTAACCAAGTCGTCAATAATCCTCGGGCCACGAGTATAATCACCATACTCTGCAGTATCGCTAACTGAATAGCGCATATAACTTAAGCCGCCTTGGTAAATTAGGTCGACAATTAGCTTAAGTTCATGCAGACACTCGAAGTAAGCAACCTCAGGCTGGTAACCGGCTTCCACCAACACTTCAAAGCCTGCCTTGATAAGGGCAGAAACACCTCCACAGAGTACCGTCTGCTCGCCAAAAAGGTCGGTCTCAGTCTCCTCGGCAAAGGTGGTTTCCAGCACACCTGCTCGAGTGCAGCCAATACCTTTGGCATAGGCTAAAGCAATGTCCTTGGCCTTGCCCGAGGCGTCCTGATGGACTGCTATCAGCGCCGGCGCTCCGGAACCCTCGGTGTAAAGGCGACGCAACATATGCCCCGGACACTTGGGCGCAATCATGGTGACATCAATATCAGGCGGCGGTACAATCTGACCGAAATGGATGTTAAAACCGTGAGCGAACATCAGCATCTTCCCCGCCGACAGCCACTTCTCCACGGACTCACGATATATATGGGGCTGTGAGATGTCTGGTGCCAGCATGGTGATTATGTCAGCCGCTTTGACCGCGTCAGCAACCTCCACAACCTCAAAACCTGCCTTTTTCGCGTTTCTCCAGCCCTCACCGTCTTTCCGCGAAGCAACCACCACACTACACCCGCTATCCCTTAGATTCTGGGCATGAGCATGCCCTTGGCTGCCAAAGCCGATAACAGCTATCTTCTTCCCCTTCAAAAGATTGAGCTCGGCGTCCTTGTCGTAATATATCGTAGCCATGGCAAAAACCTCCTTGTGTGGACCTACCAAAAAGCCCTGCCCTTGCAGGACTCATCACCAGTCAGGTGGACTTTCTGCTTCTTCCGGCGACGGCCTTGAAGGTTGCCTAAACAACTTTGCCTCCTTCGGTTCTTCGACAAGCAGAGGCCCCACACCACCGCGGGTCAATGCAATACGCCCAGTCCGCGCCAGCTCTTTGATGCCAAACCCGCGCAACAGTTCTATGAGCGAGTCAACTTTGTCTTCATCCCCGGTAACTTCAACTATGAGCGAATCAACGGCCACATCAACGATATTTGCTCTGAATATGTCCACAATCTGTATTATCTCGCCTCTTGTAGATGGCGTTGCCCTTACCTTAATCAAAGCCAGCTCGCGAGCCACGGAAGATTCCTCGGTTATATCAACAATTTTGATGACCTCGATGACCTTGTCGAGCTGTTTTCGGACTTGCTCTATCTTGGCGTCATCGCCGTCAACCACAATAGTCATCCTAGATAATCCGGGTTGCTCACTGTGTCCTACAGCTATACTTTCGATATTGAAGTTCCGCCTCCGAAACAGGCTGGCTATCCGGTTAAGCACCCCCGGCTTGTCCTCAACCAGTGCTACCAATGTGTGCTTTGTTGTTATCAAGGCTGTTACTTGCCTCCTCTCTGTTGCTGTCCCGGAGGACTGACCTTATCCTCCTGTGGCATTTCGATAAACTGTGTCAGGGCTGCGCCCGGCGGCACGATGGGGAAAACACACTCTTCTGGCTCAACAACAAAATCAATGAGAAACGGTCCCTGGTAGTCCATAGCCTTCTCGATCGCCGATGTCACCAGCTTTTTGTCAGTAACCCTCAATGCAGCAATACCATAAGCATCAGCGACTTTGACAAAGTCCGGTCCCCAGAGCCTGGTATGAACATAGCGGCGTCCATAGAATAGTTGCTGCCACTGCCTCACCATTCCCAGATAACCGTTGTTGATGATAGCTATTTTGATGTCCAGCCTCTCCTGCACAATGGTCGCAAGCTCCTGAATCGTCATCTGGAAACCACCATCTCCAGCTATACACCATACCGTCTCCTCAGGGCGACCTATTTTAGCCCCAATCGCCCCGGGAAGTTCGAACCCCATTGTGCCAAGCCCACCAGACGATATCAGGCTATTCGGCTTATCGTAAAAGAAAAACTGTGCTGCCCACATCTGGTTTTGCCCCACGCCCGTAACCACAATGGCATCGCCACGAGTGACTTCGTAGATCTGACGAATGACATATTGCGGAATAAGGGCATCGGTCTCCCTTATCGTCAGCGCTGGGTGCTCTTCACGCCACTGTTCCAGTTGGTTGAACCATTCAACATGCTCATTGGGGATGACCTGCTCATTTAACGCCTGTAACACATTCTTGACGTCCCCCACTATAGGCACATCTACACGCACATTCTTGCCAATCTCAGCAGGGTCGATATCTATATGAATGATCTGGGCTGCCGGTGCAAAAGCGCTCACCATTCCCGTTGCCCTGTCATCGAAACGCATCCCCATAGCCACGATAACATCGGCGTTATTTACCGCCTTGTTGGCATAGGCCATTCCGTGCATCCCCAACCAGCCAAAGCTTAGCACATGAGTTTCTGGGAAACACCCGATGCCCAGGAGGGTAGTGACCACGGGTATTTGCGCTTTTTCAGCGAGTTCCCGTAGTTCGGCAAAAGCCTTCGAGATAATCACGCCTCTTCCAGCGATAATGAGAGGCCTCTTTGCCGCATTTATCAACTCAGCCGCCTTCTTTATTTGGGCAGGATGTCCGAAAAATTTGGGCCTATAGCCTGGTAGATCGACCCGGTCAGGATAGACAAATTCTGCTTCCTGCTGAAAGACGTCGCGCGGTATATCTATGAGAACAGGACCTGGTCTGCCTGTGCCGGCAATATGGAACGCTTCCCTGACCACTCTCGCCATATCTTTGGCAGCAAGTACCAAGTAGTTATGCTTGGTAATGGGAAGTGTGATCCCGGTGATATCTATCTCCTGAAAAGCGTCCTTGCCTATAAATGGCGTTGCTACCTGCCCGGTGATAGCCACTACAGGGGAAGAATCGAGATAGGCATTGGCGATACCTGTTACCAGATTGGTAGCCCCTGGACCCGATGTCGCCAAACAAACGCCAGTCCGTCCAGTAGCACGGGCATAGCCGTCAGCAGCGTGAGCAGCACATTGCTCGTGGCGAACCAAGACATGCCTGAGCTGTGGATACTGCGGCAGAGTATCGTATAACGGCAGGACTGCTCCGCCTGGGTAGCCAAAGATCACCTCCACCCCCTCTTTAACCAGACATTCACATAATATCTGAGCACCGGTCTTTTTCATAAATTCCCTCTACCGAACAAAAACTGCACCAGTACTGGCTGAACTCACCTTTTCAGCATATCGCTTTAAATAACCGCTACTCACCTTAGGCTCGAAAGGAGGCAGTTTCTCCAGCCTTCTTCGTATCTCCTCACCGCTCACCTTGACTTCAAGCTTTCGTGACGGAATATCAATGCTGATAATATCACCATCCACGACCGCAGCAATAGGTCCTTTGGCTGCCGCTTCAGGAGACACATGGCCGATAGCTGCCCCGCGAGTGGCACCCGAGAAACGCCCATCGGTAACAAGTGCCACTTTATCATCCATTCCCATTCCACTCAAAAGTGAAGTCGGTGTAAGCATCTCTCTCATCCCTGGACCGCCCCTCGGTCCCTCATACCTGATAACCACCACATCACCAGGCTTGATCTGTCCTCCCATTATGGCTTCAGTAGCGGCTTCTTCGCTATCGAAAACCCGTGCAGGGCCCTCGTGCACCAGCATCTTGGACACCACTGCAGCGCTCTTTACTACAGCACCATCTGGTGCAAGGTTTCCGAATAACACACTGATGCCACCATTTGGTGAATAAGGTGACGAAAATGGTCGAATCACATCCCGGTTGCGCACCTTCGCAGTCTTAATAACCTCCCCCACAGGCTGACACAAGACTGTCTGAGCCTCCAAGTTGAGACAGGGTGAAATTTCACGCATAATTGCTGGAATACCACCAGCCATATCGAGGTCCTCAATATGATAGTCGCTCGCCGGGCTGATCTTGCAAACATGTGGTACACGCCTGCTAATCTCGTCCACCTCCGCAAGTGAGAATTCGACACCAGCTTCGCTGGCTATCGCCATCAGGTGCAACACCGAATTGGTGCTTCCCCCCATAGCCATATCAACAGCGAAAGCGTTGTAGATGGACGCCTTAGTTATTATGTCGCGCGGCAAAAGCCCTCGGGTTACCAGCGACATCACCTGCTTCCCAGCTTGGTAACCCAGCATAGTGCGGCGCACGTCCACCGCAGGGATAGTACCGTTCCCTGGCAGCCCCATCCCCAAAGCCTCTGTCAGGCAGTTCATAGTATTTGCCGTGAACATGCCAGCACAACTGCCACAACCAGGGCAGGCAACCATCTCCATCTCTATCAACTCCGCCTCGCTCATCTCCCCCCTGACCACCTTACCTACACCGACGAACACAGAGTTTACATCCAGATACTGAACTTCGCCATTCCTTACCAGCCTCCCTGCCAGCATGGGTCCGCCACTGACAAAAATGGACGGTATATTCAGCCTCGCCGCCGCCATAAGCATCCCCGGCACTATTTTGTCGCAATTGGGTATAAATACCAGCCCATCAAAGGCATGTGCTTCCACCAAAGTCTCAACAGAATCAGCGATTAGCTCTCTGCTGGGCAAGCTGTACTTCATGCCCGGGTGGTTCATGGCAATGCCATCACAGACCGCTATGGTATTTACCTCAAACGGAACACCTCCACAACTCCTCACCCCTTCCTTCACTGCCCTGGCAATCGCCCTCAAATGCATGTGGCCGGGCACAACCTCGCTAAAACTGTTGACCACTCCAATAAAAGGCCTTGAGAAGTCCTCATCGCACACACCTAAAGCACGAAACAAGGCCCGGTGAGGTGCCCTCTCAACCCCTTTCTTCACCCTATCGCTTCGCAAGGTCATGCAAAGCTACCTTATCAAAGAGTTAATGGAAGTAAACTATCACAGCGCCTACTCGTTGTCAAGCTGATTTTCTTCTAACCTTATTATCTTTTCCACCCGGCGCCAGTGTCTGCCACCATCAAAACTTGTCGACAGGTAAGTCTCCGCTATCTCACAAGCTTTGCTGGGCTCAAGCCTCTCAGCTCCCAGACACAGGATATTAGCATCATTGTGCCTTCGCGCTCTTTCAGCGCTGAACGTATCGCAGCAGAGTGCAGCTCTGATTCCTTTTACCTTGTTGGCAGCTATACTCATGCCTATACCTGTGGCACAAAACAATATGCCCCGGTCGAAATTTCCCGTGGCGACCTCCTTGGCTACCTGTATAGCAATATCAGGATAATCCACTGGCTCCTCGGTATAACAGCCAAAGTCATGGCACTCATAGCCAAGGCTTTCAAGAAAGCGCATGACTTCCTGCTTCAACCTCAGACCGCGATGGTCGCAACCAAGTGCAATGCGCATTTCCTATTCATCCCTTGAACAACATTGGTCCTGTCTGAAACATGATATCGCCCAAGAACCTGCGAGGCGAACTCCGGCCGTTAGCGCCCCTCAAGCTATATTTTACAACACCTTGCGTACCTTGCGTCCTGAGTCACAACATACTGCACGCACCACGCGCTCTATGCTATACTAAAACAAATGGATAATCGGAACAGCAGTTACCGCATAGCCACCAGCGATGACATTGAGGTCTCCACTTACCTCGAAATCGCCAAAGGCCTTCACGGCGAGCAGCCAGCTCCGCAACCAGAAACAACTCCACCTACTGCACGTGAAGCCATAGCTATCATCGATTTCGGGTCTCAGTACAGTCACCTCATCGCCCGCAGGGTTCGCGAGTGCCATGTATACTGTGAACTGATTGCACACGATGAGCCGTGGCAAAAGATAGCCGCACTTAAGCCCAAAGGCATAATCCTCTCCGGGGGCCCAGCAAGCGTATACCAGCAAGGAGCACCCCTGGCACCACTCGAAATCTACGAAAGCCGTCTTCCTATACTCGGCATCTGTTACGGCATGCAGGTCATTACACACCAGTTGGGGGGAAAGGTGGCCCCGGGCACCAAACACGAGTACGGGCAAGCAATTCTGCACATAAGTGACAAGGACTGTCCCTTGTTTGCCGGGCTGCCATCCTCCGTGCCTGTCTGGATGAGCCACGGCGACCAGATAGTCGAACTCCCGCATGGCTTCAGGTCCCTTGCTTATACAGAAAATTCGCCGACAGCAGCTATAGGGAATGACCAGAATATCTTCGGGCTCCAGTTCCACCCCGAAGTGATCCACACCCCCCATGGAAAGACGATAATACAGAATTTCCTCTACCGGATATGCGGCTGTGGGGGTACCTGGACGCCTTCAAACTTTATAAGTGAGACCATTAAGAACATAAGAGAGCAAGTAAAAGAGGGCAGGGTCATTTGCGCCCTTTCCGGGGGTGTAGACTCAGCAGTGACCGCCACCCTTGTCCACCGTGCTGTGGGTAACCAGCTAACTTGCATTTTCGTCAATAATGGTCTACTACGCCGTGAGGAGCCGGAACGCGTTCTCAGGACCTTCCGTGATAAGTTGAAGATAAACGTAGTATACGTGGATGCATCTCAAAGGTTTCTCAGGCGGCTAAAAGGCGTCACCGACCCAGAGCTTAAGCGCCGGATTATCGGGGAGGAATTCATTAAGGTGTTCGAAAATGAAGCTGCGCGACTCGGCAAGGTCGACTTCCTAGCCCAGGGAACCCTCTACCCAGATGTTATCGAGAGCACCACTAAGGAGACCAAGGCAGCCGCCAAGATAAAAACCCACCACAATGTAGGCGGGCTGCCGGCAAAAATGTCACTTACCCTTATCGAACCGCTACGCTATCTATTCAAGGACGAGGTTCGCGAGGTTGGGCTGGCACTTGGGCTGCCCGAAGACATAGTCTGGCGTCAGCCCTTCCCTGGTCCAGGGCTAGCCATCCGCATTATCGGCGAGGTAACACCGGAAAAACTGGAAATACTACGCGCTGCCGACTGGATAGTTATGAACGAAATAAAGAAAGCAAACCTTTATCGGCAGCTATGGCAATCGTTTGCTGTCCTTACGGACCTGAGGAGTGTCGGCGTGATGGGCGATTACCGCACTTATGGCTACCTGGTAGCTGTCCGCGCTGTTACCAGCCAGGACGCCATGACAGCAGACTGGGCACGGCTCCCGTACGACCTTCTAGCCCGTATATCCAGCCGTATTGTCAACGAGATTCCCGGCGTCAACCGCGTCGTTTACGATATCACCAGCAAACCCCCATCCACAATAGAGTGGGAATGAATTCCAATCTGTTGACTGGAATAGCAGCACTAGTCACCTTTCCCGGCATTATACTACATGAATGGTCACATAAATTAATTTGCGCACGCCTTGCTGTACCTGTGTACAAAACCTGCTATTTCAGACTAGGAAACCCGGCTGGTTACATTGTTCACGCTGAGGTGAAAAGCTTTGGCAAAGTGTTTTCCATCGCCATGGCACCATTCCTCATCTGCAGCGGGCTCGCCGCCACTACTTTCGGCCTCGCCTTCATCCTCCCCTCATCAACTACTTTGCGACTTGCCCTGTACTGGCTTGGCATATCGTTAGCCATGCACTCTTTGCCCAGCACTCAAGACGTAAACAACCTCTACTGCCATGCCCGACAGAGCTGCAACCGGAATATCATAGCACTACTCGCCCTACCAGCAGTCTGGCTCATCAAGCTCCTCAGGTTCCATGACTCGATGTGGGCTGGACTCCTCCACGCTGTCATTATGCTTATCGCGACCGGGCTTTTGCTGAGGGGAGTTAAGCTGCTCCTCTAACCGGTGCAGAGGAATATGTCTCTTCTTAGAACAGGGACGACTTCTGCGCAAACAAGCAAGCAAACACCGGTTGACAACCCGCGGGGAGTGGTCTATACTGATTATTGCATGGCTGGTGTACACCTGTAGTGATTGACCAAGGGTCTTGATTGCTGTATACTAGAACAGCTTGGTGTACACCAAGCTGTTTTGCACTTTAACAAGTGAATAGGTTTTGTGTTCAGGCTGATGTAGGTCAAAGATACTAAGGGCGCAGGGTGGATGCCTTGGCGCTAGCAGCCGAAGACGGGCGTGGCAAGACTGCGATAAGCTCCGGGGAGCTGTCGAGCAAGCTTAGCCGGAGATTCCCGAATGGGGCAACCCGCCCGGGCTAAACCCGGGCACTCGCCAAAGGCGAGAGGGTACCGGGGGAACTGAAACATCTTAGTACCCCGAGGAAAAGAAATCAATCGAGATTCCCTGAGTAGTGGCGAACGAAAGGGGAACAGCCCAAACCGTAGTAGCTTAGTGGTCTCGGGACCTATGCTACTGCGGGGTTACAAGGCCTGGCTGAAGGACCCGAGTACCTTCAAAGGAGTTACAAACCGAACCCTAGCCGAAGATGCCTGGAATGGCTAATCATAGAGGGTGACAGTCCCGTAGGCGAAAGGGCTAGGCTCCTGCCAGTGACCTTAAGTACCATGGGACACGTGGAATCCCGTGGGAAGTAGGGGGGACCACCCTCCAAGGCTAAATACTGCTAGCGACCGATAGTGAACCAGTACCGTGAGGGAAAGGTGAAAAGTACCCCGAGAGGGGAGTGAAATAGAACCTGAAACCCTGTGCCTACAAGCAGTCAGAGCCTGAGGTAACTCAGGTGATGGCGTGCCTATTGAAGAATGAGCCGGCGAGTTAATCTCTGTGGCCAGGTTAAGCGACCTCAGTCGCGGAGCCGCAGCGAAAGCGAGTCCGAATAGGGCGTTTTCCCCTCGGGG
>Ga0315298_1003173_pt1 | contig 26591 bp, 29 predicted proteins | sample WHS_1_MG_FD_203077 | JGI IMG/M metagenome (GOLD analysis project Ga0315298, IMG submission 203077) | Extremophilic microbial mat communities from Washburn Hot Springs, YNP, Wyoming, USA - WHS_1_MG | ecosystem: Environmental > Aquatic > Thermal springs > Hot (42-90C) | place: USA: Wyoming... | reverse complement strand
TTCCATGCTTGTCCGAGTCTATGATGGAAACAAATTGCATAGCATTCTGTTCGATGCGGGAGTCAGCCCAAACGGCGTGGTAACAAACGCGAGAAGAATGGGAATAAGCCTAGCGGAAATAGATGGCGTAGTGCTTTCCCATGGGCATTATGACCATTTCGGCGGGTTACCAGCCGTAGTAAAAGCCTTACAGAAAGATGCCTTGCCCATCATAGTGCATGAAGACATGTTCCAAGCACGAGGCGTAGCCAACACCGACGGAACAATTAGGAAATATCCGCTTTTCCCAACGGAAGAACAGGTTAAACCCGCAAAGTACGTCAAAACCAAAAGGCCATATTTGCTGGCGGACAACCTTATACTTGTGACAGGCGAAATTCCTAGAAAAACGAGTTTTGAAAAGGGATATCCGTCGCATAGGGCCTTCGTAAACGGCCAATGGCATCCTGACCCTTGGATATGGGACGACCGCGCCATCGTAATCAAACTCAAGCGTAAAGGCTTAGTAATAGTGTCTGGATGCGCCCATGCGGGCATAATAAACACAACACTTTACGCACAACAACTTACAGGAACAAAAACCGTCTACGCCGTCTTAGGCGGATTCCACCTAGCCGGAAAAGAAAACGAGCCCAACATAAACCAAACAGTAAAAGAACTGAAAAAGATAAACCCAAAACTGGTAGCGCCTTCACACTGTACAGGCTGGCGGGGAATATACGCAATAGCTGAGGCAATGCCAAAAGCCTTTGTATGGAACAGTGTTGGAAACCTCTATGTGCTCTAGTCTTTTTGTGTGTAGGACCGAAAGGGTTAATTTCTTTTGGGCTGAAAAGTTGAAATGGAGGGCGAAGTTATGAAAACCTATTTGACAGTCTGGTTTTACAGTGAAGGTGCAAGTCCCTTGGAAGTTGTTGGGAAGCTTCGTTCCATGGGCTTTGAACCTTTGAGGGGCTATCATGACCATGTTTATGATTGGGGGAGAAAAGTTGAGCTTGTGGAGGTGCTTCAGCTCGCCAATAAGGTTCATGAAACCCTTAAGGGAATGAAAGTCTTCTACAAGCTGGAAACAGAATAAAATAGCGGTATTCGAAGTTTTCGAGTCCCTCACCTTAAGGAAAATAGCATTACTGCACGGTCCAGGTTGCGCAAGCAATCATTGTGGCCAGTATTGCTAAAATTAAAGTCGTGTCTTTAATGGGGCATTAGTTCAAGAAGAAATAGTGCGGTTACAGTAACTGCTACTGCTAATTCTAGAATTATTAATGCGATTAATGGATATCGTAAAAGTTTTCCAACAATTCCCAGAAAGCTGACGGTGAGGATCACTCCAAGGGCCATTTGGATGTAAATGAATGATAAAAAGAACAGGGGAGAGACAAGGTTGTATTGCACCATTAAACGAAAGACCAAGGAGTTTATAACTATTAAAAAGCCAGCTAACCTTCCATAACGATTAAATCGTCCCCCTGTTTCCATATCTTTTTTGCGAAGTCTAGACAATCCCTCAATAAGACTCTGTTTGTATTCAGGTCGCAAAGCCAACACGACGAGGAAGAGTATTCCGATAAGTAATCCAACGATAATCGAATAAAAAACACTAGGATTTGTTGGAAGGTATACTGCGATGGAAACAGCCAGAATTCCCGTCAGTACAAGAAGCAACAGCCAATCCCTGAGTCGCACAAGTTCACCATACATCCCTTTTCCGCAACTTACGTCGCACCGGTCTTAAATTTCAGTTTTTTAGTTCATAAATTTTTTGTAATAATAAATTCAACAACTAACGCATTTGACGTATGGGCGGTTTTTGGACTGTAAACCATTTATACCAATTTGTGTAACATGTTTTGTTGGTAGCGGGATTGTATGCTTGTTACAAATAGGGATTTGTTGTTAGCTGCGAAACGGGAAGCCTATGCTGTTGGCGCTTTCAACATTCAAAATTTGGAGAGTTTTTTGGCTGTTGTGGAGGCTGCTGCTGAAGAGAAATCGCCTGTAATTGTCGCAGTTACCCCAGGCGCCATAAAATACGCTGGATTAAATTATTTGGCTGAGCTGGTTAGGATCGCCGCTGAGTCTTCGCCAGCGCCCATGTCGCTTCACCTAGACCACGGAGAAGACATTGAAACCGTTTCCAAATGCTTAGAGGCTGGCTTCACTTCAGTTATGATTGATGGCTCCCACTTAAAATTTGAGGAGAATGTTGCCCTGACCAAACGCGTAGTAGATTTAGCCCATCATAAAGGGGTTTCGGTTGAAGGTGAGCTTGGAAGACTTGCAGGCGTTGAAGAAAAAACCGTTGAAGAAAGGGAGGCAGTCTTAACTGATCCTGAAGACGCTGAAAAGTTTGTTAGGCTTACTGGTGTGGATGCCCTTGCAGTTTCCATAGGTACTTCGCACGGCGCTTACAAGTTTAAGGGTGAACCCAAACTTGACTTTGAAAGGTTGAAGCTTATCCGCGAAAGAGTTGATGTGCCGCTGGTGCTACATGGCGCCTCAAGCGTTCCAGCATGGATTATCGAGAAAGCTGCGAAGTATGGCGCCCAATTAGCCGGGGCGAAGGGCATACCCGAAGAACACATTAAGAAGGCTATTTCTCTTGGAATAACCAAGATAAACATTGACACTGATCTGCGGCTTGCTTTTACGGCGACGGTGCGCGAAGTTTTAACCACATCACCCAAGGAGTTTGATCCGCGGAAAATTTTAGGGCCAGCTAAGGAGGCTATGAAAGAGGTTGTTAAGGGCAAAATGCGCTTGTTTGGCAGCGCGGGAAAAGCGTAGGATGGGGGATTTTAAGTGAAAGTTGGCGTATTAAGCGGCGGCGGCGATGCTCCTGGAATTAATGCGGTTATAAGGGCTGTTGTTAGAAGGGGGATTCAATCCTACGGCGATGAGGTTGTCGGCATAAAGGATGGATGGCGCGGCCTCCTTGAAGGCACATTTACGCCCCTCGACTTAAACGCTGTTTCGGGGATTCTTCCCCGTGGAGGCTCCATCCTAGGCACTTCTAGAACTAACCCCTTCAAACGGGAAAAGGGTCCGGAGCAAATAATGGAAAACGCTGTAAAAGCCGGTTTAGGGGCTGTTGTGGTCATAGGCGGCGATGACACTTTAAGCGTTGCCCATAAGATGGCGGATTACGGACTTAAGTGTGTGGGTGTTCCCAAAACAATTGACAACGACTTGATGGGAACCGATTACACGTTTGGCTTTAACACCGCTGTGGCTATAGCTACTGAAGCCCTTGACAGGCTGCATACAACAGCGGAAGCCCACAATAGGGTTATAATCCTAGAGGTTATGGGACGCTACACGGGCCACATAGCCCTAGAGGCTGGATTGGCAGGCGGCGCAGACGTCATATTAATTCCAGAGAAGCCTTTCGACATAGATGAAGTCTGCGAGTATATCAGGCGGAGGCAGAAGCGCGGCAGAAACTTCAGCCTAATCGTGGTTGCAGAGGGCGCCAAGCCGAAAGGCGGAAAAGAAATAGTTTACAGCGAAAGCATAGACGAGTTCGGCCACATAAGCCTGGGCGGTGTGGGCTACTATCTTGGAAAGGAGATTGAAAGGTGCACGGGCATCGACACGCGGGTTGTGGTTTTGGGGCATCTTCAACGCGGCGGCTCGCCAACGGCCTTTGACAGAATATTGGCCACAAGATTTGGGATAGCCGCCATAGACCTTGCACATGAGGGAAAGTTTGGCTATATGGTGGCGCTTCAAGGGAACAAGATTGTTCCAGTGCCGCTTAAGGATGTCATTGGCAAGAGGAAAACCGTTGACTTGGAGCTTTACGACATAGCCAGCGTATTCTTCGGCTGAGAAAGAACAGAATACGCATTAGCGCGCTCGTTACTGTTCTGTTAAAGGCTTCACTCTTTATGCTTAAAAAGAATGCTAAAAGATAAATGGGTGAAGGCTGAATTTACTACTGGGTAAGTCTATGCCCACGTATATTCTCCTTTCAACTCTAACACCAGAGGGAAGGAAAACCATTAAGGAAAGGCCTGAAAGAATAAAAGAGGTAAATAAGGAGATAGAAGCCTTCGGCGTCAAAGTTCTCCATCAATACGCGGTTTTAGGCCCCTACGACTTTGTTAACGTCGTTGAAGCACCAGACAACCAAGCGGTTGTCCGCATTTCTGTGGAACTCGGATCCCGTGGAACCGTAAAAATTATGAGCATGCCCGCCATACCAATCGACGATTTCATTTCTATGCTGAAGAAAAAATAGCTTCACATATCCCCATTTTTATGTTGCCAGAACCTTTGCCAGTTTAAGCAGTTCCATGTTTAGGGTCTTCTCTTTTTTGCATACCTCTTCGAGTGGTATGCTCGTTATTTCGCCTTTCTGCAGGCCAACAACACGGTTGCCCATGTTCTGCGCTAGTAAGTTTACGGCTTCATTTGCGAATAGACTTGCCAAGAGTCGACTTCTGGCAGTTGGACTTCCACCTCTTTGAGCATAGCCCACTATACTTAACCGAACTTCCGCTCCGGTGTTTTCTTCAATTTCTTCGGCGAGTTTACGCGTGTCCCCTATTCCCTCTGCAGCCACGATTATGCCTGACTTTTTTCCTTTTGCAGTGTTCTCCTTAACAGTTTTGAATATTTCCTGCTTGTCTATGGTGACTTCTGGAACTAGGATTACTTCGGCTCCAACCGTTAAACCCACAGTCAACGCGAGAAAGCCTCTTTTTCGCCCCATAACCTCTACAACAAATACTCTTTCATGGGAAATCGCCGTGTCCCGAATCTTATCAATTTCAGCCACCGAAGTGTTTACCGCCGTGTCAAAGCCTATTGTTTCTTCGGTGCCGTAAACGTCGTTGTCTATTGTAGCTGGCACCCCGACGACTAAAGCGTCTGTTTCACGGCTCAGCTCTAATGCGCCTCGGAAAGAACCGTCGCCGCCAATAACCACTAAACCGTCCAACTTGTCAGCGGCAAGATTCGCAGCAGCCTTCCTAAGACCTTCAGTGGTTTTGAACTCTGGACACCTCGAAGTCAAAAGCACTGTACCGCCGGACTGAATTATGCCGCCAACAGAACGAGGATCCAAACGCCTAAACCTATTCTTTATTAAGCCTTCCCAGCCCCTTTCAAAACCCAAAACCTGAAAGCCTTTCGCGTATGCGGTGCGGACAACCGCTCTTATGGCAGCATTCATTCCAGGCGCATCACCGCCACTCGTAACCACGCCTATGGTTTTCAACTATACCGCGCTCCCTTTTCCTAAAATCTTAAAACACAATTATTCTATAAACCAAGATAAATGTGTCTCCAGTTAAACGACTTGTTTGGAGGAATTGTATGGAAAAATCCCCAATAGTCGTTCTAGTCACAACTTCAAACAAAGAAGAAGCGGAGAAAATTGCAAGGAGCCTATTAGATGAGAGGCTTATCGCATGCACTAACATAATAGGGCCTGTGCATTCGTTTTTCTGGTGGGCTGGAAAAGTGGAGAACGCCGAGGAATACCTTCTTTTGATGAAGACTCGAAGAGACCTGTTTGATAAGCTTTGTGAAAGGGTAAAGGCTTTACACAGCTATGAAGTTCCAGAAATCATAGCCATATCAATTGTGGAAGGCTTCAAACCATACATAGAATGGCTGAACCAAAGCCTCAGATAATTTTCTCATGAACATGTTAACGGTGGCGTCAATTTGCAGTGAAGCTTGAAAACAGCAAATAAGTGTTATTTACTTCTTTAATTATTATTTGATGCTGGTCAAAATGCCCGTAGATGTTGGTCATTTAAAGCAGAGAATTAGTGATATTCTCGAATCAAAAACAGAGCTAAATCGTCTAGCCTCCAAACCATACGCAGAATTAAGTATGGATGAAAAATACGCCATCAGATATCATATTATAGTTCTTGCCGAAGCTTTGGGAAGTTTATGTCTTCAGATAGCTGCGGAGGATCTTAAGCGTACTCCACAGTCCTATTCGCAGTGCTTCAAAATAATGGAAGAGGAAGGCATTTGCAACTGTGCCAAAGACTTAACTGCAATAATGCGTTTAAGAAACTTGTTAACTCATCGTTATTGGACAATAGATGATGCCCAAGTTTACAACTCTATTAAGGGCAATTTTAAAGCTATTGATAAATTCTTGAGAAGTGTGAAAGATAGATATGCAATCAGCTTATGACAGCATACAATTTTACAAGCTTAGCCGAAAAGAAAAAGACAAGATAATCAAGAAAATCAGAAAATCCTTAGCCAAAGATAAGAGAATCCAGCTTGCGATAATTTTCGGAAGTTTAACAACGCGAAACTATATAAGAGACATAGACATCTGCATAAGTTCCAATCCAAAACTAAACTTCAAAGAACTCCTTGACTTGAGCGCGGAAATGGAGCTTGAACTCGGCATCCCAGTTGACCTCCTAGAGCTGGAAAATCTGCCAGCCGCCCTTCAGACAAGCGTACAGAAAAGAGGCATAATAATAAAAGGATCGAAAAATTTGCTTGCAAACCCTCAAAGCTAACCCGACACAGGATAAATTTAGGTAAAGTTTTATAGGTTTTGTTTTGTTCATGAATGTTTTGGCGGTGGGTCTTAGGCGGGGGGCTAGGGGTCCCCTGAACCGTAAACCCTCTATAGGACGGGCCGAAAGCTGAGGCTGAGGCGTCCGTGGCCGCCTAAACCCTTCACTTCCGAAGCATTGACTACCCGTCCCTTGGGGCTGGCGGGCGCTGGGCAGCTTCCGTAGGGAAGCCGACTCCAGTGTTTACCAGGCGAATCTGGCTAGGCCCGGGAGGGAGCAACCTAAGCTTGGACGTTCAGCGCTCAAGGGGGTGCGGGTACGAGTTTAGGGCTTGAGGGGTTCGGCGGATTCTGGGCGTCGAACCTCAGTGACCCACCGCCGCTTTCAGTTCTGCAATAATGAGAGTATACAAAAACATATTTGCTATCCCTTACCTATTAAAATCGAGGGTTTTAACATGGCTAAGATGCGGGATGATTTATTCCCTAATATGGCTGTGATTTTTGAACCCAAGAATAAAATCATAGAAATGTGGGTAGATGAAGCATTTGAAGCCTTTAGATCCTTATTCTCGTCAAAGGAAAAGTTCATTGAATACTTGAATTCCTTTAAAGATCCAAGAAATGCGGAGCTTCTAATAGGAATAGGCGGGTTCTACCTTTTAGCTAAGAAATATCATCCGCAATCCTACATTAGACTCATAATGATAATTTCAATTATAGAAAAACTTACAAATCGAGAAAGAAAATTTCAAGAGTTTTACGAATGGATTGAAAGTCAAGATGCCAAAATAAATGAATTATTGACTGAGTTGAAAATAATTGACGTAAGTATGTTTAAGGAAATCACAAGAAAACTGAAGGAGAACTATTTCCAAGAGTTTGGTTCGCGGAGAAATGTGCTTGCATTTTTTGAGGAACATTTCACCCAAGAAGATAAAATCAAATTAATAAAATCCCTGAAATCAGAATACAGAGAAACTGTTAGAGGATTTAGTGAAAGACTTTTAAAAAACATTTTCGGGGAAGTTAAAACCATTGAGGAGTTGAAAGGGAAAGGTTTTAATGTCCAGAGACATTTTGTGCCTTACTGCTACGATTGGAGGCGATGTTATTTTGATTATGGAGAATGTTTTCCAGATTATGGGTGTTTGCTTAACGAAGATAAGCCCCTTTTGGATAAAACCCTTAAAAAAGTTGTGGGTAAGATATATCAGATGCGCAGTGACTTTATTCATGATGCTACTATAACTATGCTTAATGAAAAGGATGCTATGTGCACATTTACTACAAGTGGCGGGAAAGTTATCAGTATTGAACTTACAGTGGAAGATTTACAAAATATGTTTGAAAAAGCTCTAAAGCATTATTTTGACTCACTTATACAGGGCACTGGTTAAAATGGATTTTCCTGAAAAATTCTTGTGGGGTGTTTCTGTGAGTGGTTTCCAGTTTGAGATGGGCGATCTCGCTGGCAAAAATGTAGATGCTAATACTGACTGGTATGCCTGGGTGCACGATGCTGAAAATATAAGGAGAGGCTTGGTTAGCGGCGACTTTCCCGAAAACGGAGTGGACTACTGGAGCTTGTACAAGAAAGACCATGAGGCGGCGAGAAAGCTTGGGTTAAACGCTTACCGCATTGGCGTAGAATGGAGCAGAATATTCCCAAAAAACACCTTAGCCGTTAAAGTTGGAGTCGAGAAGGCTTCGGACGGCAACATTTCAAAAGTGGATGTGGACGGCAAAGCCCTAGAAGAGCTTGAAAATTTGGCGGATAAAGAAGCGTTAAGCCATTATAGGGATATTATAGCTGATTTGAGGGTGAAAGGCTTCAAGGTTTTTGTTTGCCTAAACCATTTTACGCTTCCATTGTGGCTTCACAACCCAATAACTGTGCGCGCAACAAAACTTAGTAAAGGCCCAAAAGGATGGATTGAAGAAACCGCCGTAATCGAGTTCACCAAGTACGCGGCTTACATAGCTCATAGCTTAGGCGAAATTGTTGACAATTGGGCAACTTTCAACGAGCCTATGGCCGTATGCGAGGCTGGCTACATGATTCCAGAGTCGGGCTTTCCACCAGGCGTAAAAAATTTTAAAGCTGCTAGAAAGGCGGCTAAAAACATGGCTGTGGCTCATGCCCGCGCCTATGACGCCATAAAAAAGTTTGACAATGTGAAGGCGGACATTGAAAGCCAAAGCCCAGCCTATGTGGGACTAATCCATAATGTGATTCCAACAATGCCTCTTGACGAAAAAGAAAAGCGTGATGTTGAAGCAGCCCGATTCATGGACAACATGCATAACCAGTTTTTCCCAAGGGCTGTTGCAGACGGCTGGTTGGACGAAAACCTCAACGGCGTGAAAGAGAAAAATGAACTGAAAAGCTACTTAGAGAACCGTCTTGACTGGCTCGGCGTAAATTATTATACACGGTTTGTTATTAAAGGAAGGAAAAACCTCTTAGCTAAATTGTTTGCTGGAATCCCAGCGGTTCCGGAAATCGTGCCAAACTATGGGTTCGGATGTCAGCCTAACAGCCAGTCAGCAAGCGGAAACCCAACGTCAAACCTTGGATGGGAAATCTACCCAGAAGGAATGCTCAAAGCCTTAAAGGCTATGGCAAAATTTGCTAGGACGCTTTACATAACAGAGAACGGGATAGCCGACGCAGAAGACACGCTTAGACCAAAATTCATCGAAGACCACATTAAAGTTTTGGAAAGGGCGGTGGAAGAGGAGAAAATTGACGTTAGAGGCTATTTCCACTGGGCTTTAACTGACAATTACGAGTGGGCTAAGGGGTTCAAAATGAAGTTCGGCTTATTCGCCGTAGATCTTAAAAGTAAAAGGCGGAAAAAACGGAGAAGCGCAGACACGTATAAGAAAATGGTGAAGGCAAAAGGCGTTTAAGTCTTCATAAACTCCAGCCGACAAAACCAGCTTAAACGCTTATACAGAAAATATTGAGGATAACATTCGTATTGGTTGTGTAGCAAACCAAAATGTTGAAAGCGTGGAAGTTTTTGGAAAAATCTAAATCTTGTCGAAACATATTCTGTGTTTGTTGGAGTTCAAAATGCCTCACAACGAGCTTCGCCGAGATTATCTGCTTGACCGTTGGGTTGTTATAGCCACTGAACGTGGCCGAAGACCCACAGACTTCGCCAAAAAAGAAACCGCCCAAGCCCGAACTGGCGTTTGCCCCTTTTGCCCTGGAAATGAGCACATGACCCCGCCAGCACTGCTTGCCTACCTTGAATCTGACGGGAAAATTGAAAAGGCGAAAGATGAAAACGGTTTTAGGCATAAGAACTGGATTATTCGCTGTTTTCCAAATCTTTATCCGGCTTTCGCGCCTCCAAAAGAGGAAGACAACAGAGGGCAAACTTTGAAAGGCCGCGATTTAGCGGTGGCTGTTGGACACCATGAAGTTCTTATAGAGTCGCCTGTTCACGACGAGCATCCTTCAGACGCTAGGATTCCGCAGCTTGTGCATGTTGTAAACGCCTATTTGGATAGGCTGCGCGAACTTTCATCGAAGCCCTATGTGCGATATGTTTCCATATTTCGCAACCATGGCCTCGAAGCTGGAGCTTCGCTTTCCCATGCCCACAGCCAAATCATCGCAACCCCGTTCATTCCAAAAATCTTAAGGGAAGAGTTGAAAGCCAGCAGAAAATTTTGGCGGGAAAAAGGCGAATGCATTTTCTGTCAAATTCTAAAAAATGAGAGGAATACCCCCCGCTTTATCATGGAAAACTCCGACTTTGCAGCGTTTGCTCCGTGGGCAAGCATCAACCCAATGGAGTTCTGGATTTTCCCAAAAAAGCACGAGGCTTCGCTGCTTGAAATTTCAGAAACGGAAGTGGAGAACTTTGCCAAAACGTTAAAGGCGTGTTTCGGCGGGCTGAAAAATCTCTTGAACGATCCGCCCTACAACTTCGGAATCCACACGGCCTTAAGCAGAGACGCAAAGCAACATTATCATTGGCATTTGGAGGTTTACCCAAAACTCGCCATATGGGCTGGATTCGAAAAAAGCACAGGCGTATACATAAACACAGTCTCCCCAGAAGCTGCAGCTGAAAGCCTCAGAAAAGCCATTTCAGCCTAGCGCAAGATTTCCCTTTCATGTTTAGGCCTTATCTGCATTACATCTTCAACATAAGCCCTTAAAGGTTCAGCTATGCTCCATGCTTGGGCTATGCAGCCCCTCGGGTTGTGAGGCGAGTCTCCATCGAAAATTTCGCTTATTGTGCCAAGCCCAGCTTTAAAAATCTGCTCAGTCAACAATGGCAAAAGAAAATTTTTCAAGGCATACTCGCGTCTAAAATCAGCATAACCCTTAGTTTTAAGGAAAGCCGTCGTAAAAGGCCCTAACAGCCAAGGCCAAACAGTCCCATTATGGTAGGCTTTATCTCGGCTTCGCCTATCCCCAAAATACAAGCCCACATACCTGGAATCACTCCGCACGAGGGTTCTCAACCCATATGGAGTTAAAAGTTCCTTATGCACCAAGTCGACAATTTTCTCGCTTTTAAAATCATCAAGCATTGTAAAATCCAAGGCAACAGCAATAATCTGGTTAGGCCTTATAGAAGCATCTCCATAACCGTGCTCGTCCACCACATCGAACAAGCAGCCTTTATCCGCATTCCAAAACTTTTCATTAAAACTTCTTTTGGCGTTTTCGGCTAGACGCGCAAAATTTTCAGCCTCACTTTTCTCCTTAAACTTTCTAGCCAAAACTTCCAATGTTTTTAGCGTGTTATACCATAAAGCCTGCACTTCAACAGCCTTCCCCGCTCTAGGCGTTAACGGCTGACAGTCGACAACAGTGTCCATCCATGTAAGCTGAGGCCCATGCGAAAGTAGTCCATCGTCATCAACGCGTATGTTGAAGGTTGTTCCCCTTACAAGGCTTTCAACCATTGTTTTTAGGTCTTCCCAAAGATTCACCTCAACAAATTTTAAGTCGCCAGTATACTTCAGATACTGTAAAACCGCGTTGACATACCAAAGAGTTGCATCCACAGAATTGTAAACTGGCTTAGCGTCTTGATCTGAAATGAAGTTGGGAATTAAGCCCTCTCCTCTGTATTTTTTAAAGGTTAAGAAAGTTTGCCTTGCATCCTCAAACCTTCCTGTTACAAGCATCAAACCTGGCAGTGAAATAAACGTGTCTCTGCCCCAGTCCTCAAACCAGTGGTACCCTGCAATTATGGATTTTGAGACTTTCTCAGCACCTTCAACTACAAAAGCGTCAGCAGCCAAAACAACCAAGCTTAGCCAATTCTTAACTTGAAGGCCTTCATGCTCGTTGTAAAATTTTGCCAGCAAACTTTCATAGCGTTCCACAGCCCTATCATGTAAAGCTTCAGCATCGTATGTTGTTACCGGCATCTCGCTTGAAATTTTTATTGCACGCGCTTCATCTTCGTCGACGAGCGCTGTTACCGCAAACTTTCCATGTTTTTCGCTGAGGCTTATTTCAAAAAATCCTGGTTGATACCAGTCGTCTAGGAAGCTTTCTCCACGGGAAAATTCCTCTCTGAAGTAAACCTTTTCAACCCACTTTTCCACTGGAAAGTAAAGCCCATCCGTAGCCTCCATAACCAACGTGGAACGCGGGACTTCAACGTTAACAGCCACTTTTCTTCCCTGCGGTTTTTGGGTGAAATTTAAAGGGTTTCTCCACCTGTCCACCACAGAATGAAAATGCCTACACGTTATAAGAGGAAAAACATGCATTTTGACGGCTGAATCGCCCTTTTTAAACACTTCGTAGAGGGCAACTACAGCGTTCTTTTTGTAAGGCATAAAAAGTGTTTTCCGAACCTCAATGTTCTCAACGGCGTAAACATATTTGGGAAATGGAGAAAGCGAAAATCTTTTGAGAAACATGTGCCCCTTTGGGAAAATTCCAATTTGAAATTCGTTGGAAAACAATGGGTAAAACCTGTTTTCAACGATTAGCTCTTCATCCAACTTTGCTAGGCAAAGCCTTCGGTCCCTCGGCGGGTGAAAGGCGGCTACAAGCAGCCCATGGTATTTTCTAGTGTTTAAACCTAAAACTGTTGAAGAAGCATATCCTCCCAAACCGTTAGAGATAATCCACTCTTTTCCAAGAGCCTCATCAATTTTTAAAAGCAATTCTTTGCGCAGGTCTATAGACGGTATTTTCATTTACGGCATCAACTTCGCCACGTTTTTATCCTTAGGAACAGCGAAAAAGTTTGCCACAGGCTCGCATTTAGTTCTAAACAGGAGCGCATGAGGCTTTTTCAACTTGTACTCTGTTAAGGTTTCGGCATATCCCATGCCCTTCGCAAAAACCATGTCAACGGAATCATACACGCTTAGAAATTCAGCTGAAACCTCTTTTAAGGCTAAGCCTACAGCGTCTGTGCCCGTGGTTATCACCTTGTCTGCAATCCTACTCATTCCTGAGATTTCAGCGTCTTCCAAAGTTGCATCATTAATTATTGGTCCGCCTTTAACGGCAACGAAAACTGTTAAACCCATGTTTTTAAGCTGTTCCACAAGCAATGTGTCAAAAACTATTTCTCCAGCATTGTCTGTCAAATAGATAACTTTATTCGAATTTTTCGCTATTTCATAAATGCGGTTGGTGTCGTCGATAACTAAGTCTTTTCCGGCGTCTCTCAGGGTTTTTCTCAACCCTTTAAATGTGAAATTGTGTCCTGGAATGTCTAGTTCCATGATGTTTCCAACCATGGCGCATAGGCAAGCCTTCTTAAACCTGTCCTGCTGTGTATAGCCTTCATCGACAAGTTTTCTAGCGTAAGGCAAAAGTTTTAACGCATTTTCATTGCATATTCTTTTATTCCTTTTGTATGGGTCGTTGCAGCCGGTCACCCTTTTTATTAAGCGGTCTCTTTTTGTGCCGAGCTCTGCAGGGACAGTTGTTGGTTTAAACTCCTTTTTCAAAAAGTTGACAAGTTCCACCATAGCCCTAAGTCGTAAGGCTGGATTTGTTGTGGCTTCTTTAGCCTCGGCTAGGCCTCTGCTTAGGATACATGCGGCGCAGTCAGCTTCAACCTTCAATATGGGTTCTCCTAAACCTAAATCTTTGCTGCTTCGGCAAATTCCCGCAAAATCCTATATTGGTCTTTCGCTTTCACAATGCTGCTTGCAACAAGCACCCCTTGGGTGCCAAGCCTCAAGGCTGCAGTCACATCTTCTCCATGGCTTATGCCCGCCCCGCATAACACTGTAACTTTTGGGTTTACCTCCTTCACAAGCTTAACAGTGTTTAGGACCACTTCAGGCTTGGCCTTTGAAACTGGTATACCTGTGCCAATAAGCTCGGGAGGCTCAACGGCTATTATGTCTGGTTTTAGGGCTGCGGCAGCCGCGCTTACTGTTTGGTTGTTTGCGCAAACAACTGAAACAAGCTTTTTCTCGCGGGCTACGCGTACAGCCATGTCAATGTCTGAAAGTTTAAGCTGCCTTTCAGAATGGTTTATGAGGGTTCCCATGGCGCCTGCCTCTTTAACAGCATCTGCAAGCACATGTCCAGTATGGCTTCCAGGCTCTATAGGATCGACGTGTTGGGCGAATACGGGTATCTTCGTTGAAGAGGCAACAGCGGCTATGTCCGTGAATTGGGGAGCCACCCCTATGGAAACTTTTGTTTCTAAACTTACTTTTTCAGCTTTTTTAGCAAGTTCCACAGCCTTTTTGCCAGTCGCCTCAGAGTACGTTTTAAAGTTAACAAGAATTAATGGAGTTTGAATTTCTGCTGGCAAGGCTTCCACCTAGTTATAGTTAATGTTACACAGCCTAAGCCTAATATTATTTTGGAATAAAAAGATAAAAGAGGTGTTGGTACATCACTCTTTTTTGCCTGGAACGAAGACTGCCGCTGCGACTACGGTTGTCCACAAACCGTTTTTATCTCCTGTAGCGGACTGCGTTATATTCGTAGTCTTGATTATCAGTCCGCTTGTTTTGAAGAGTTGTTTCCGCTCGTCCCAAGCGGTTTCAGGGTCGAAGGGTATGCCCATTGTTGTCGCCAACATGGTTGCCGCTAAATCCTCTGCATAATCTCCAGCAGTCTCGTCTGTTTGTCCAAAAGAGTGATGCTCTGAAAGGTATCCATAATTGTTTTTGCCTGAAGGTATAGCCACGCCAATGGAAGCCGCAATAAGTCTATGAGGCTCGTTTGTGGAGTTTCTAGCTAGAACAACGAAGGTTATTTCTCCTGGGCTGATGAGTTTTAACCCTTTTTCCTTTGGGATAAGCTTACAGCCCGGCGGCACTATGCTTGAAACGTTAACTAGGTTGCACTGCTGTATACCGGCGTTTCTCAAGGCTAGCTCGAAAGACTGAAGTTGCTCTTTGTGTTTGCCAACGCCTTTTGTTAGGAAGAAATATTTGGGAATCATTTCGAAGTAAGTTGCAATATGCTATTTATTAATTTTATGTTTTTATTGAGTTATATGAAGATTGCGATTCTATAGTTTAGAAAGGGAAAAGCATAACAGAAGTCTTAACGTAATTTCTTTGAGGTTCGGTAAGTGCTATCCCCCCAAAGCGTGTTTAGAGACGAAACCAGACTTGACATAAACTATGTACCCCCTAGGCTTTTACACAGAGAAAAAGAGATACGCCTGCTTGCAGAATTTTTCAGTTTCCTACTGCAAACTCCTGGAAAAATGGCTCAGAGAGTCCTTTTAACTGGGGATGTGGGCACTGGCAAAACGGCGCTTGCTCAGAAGTTCGGAGGGAACATTACAGGAGAGGCTAGACAGCGGGGGGTAAATCTTCACTATGTTCATGTTAACTGCCGCCAATACCGCGGAAGCCTCTTTCTTATCTTGCACCAAGTAGTATCTGTTTTTCATCCAAACTTTCCTAAACGCGGCTTTTCCGCTGAGGAGCTTTTACACATTCTTTTACAGGTTTTAGACGAGCAAAACGCTTATGTGATTTTAACTTTGGACGAGTTTGAAAGCCTCATAGAAAGGGAGGGTTCTGAAGCTGTTTACAAGCTTACTCGTCTACAGGAAGCAAGGATGGATAAACCCCAAAGAACATCGCTAATATGCATTTTAAAAAACCTAAAAACTGTTGAAAGCCTAGACCCTAGCACAAGAAGCACCTTACAATCTAATGTTATTCGCCTAGAAAGGTACACTCAAGAACAACTTGCAGACATAATCAACGACAGAGTTCAACTTGCCTTCAAGCCTTTAACAGTTCCCGAAGACACTGTAAACCTAATTGCTGAACTAGCCCATTCAGAAGGTGGAAACGCCCGCTTCGCCATAGAGCTTCTCTGGAGAGCTGGGAAATATGCGGATGCGGAAGACTTAGGCGCTGTCATCCCTGAATGTGTCCGAAAGGCTGTATCAAGCATATACGCTGTTGCGCGGAAAAGCGATTTAGCTGCCCTAAACTTGCATGAAAAACTCTTCATGCTGGCAATCGCCAGATTCTTCAAAGAAAGCGACAGGGCTTACGCTTCTCTGGCGGAAGTTGAAAAAACATATGCGATTGTATGTGAAGAATTCAATGTGCAGCCATATACGCATACGCAGTTATGGAAGTACTTGCAGACGCTTTCAGTTTTGGGTATAGTGAAAAAAAGTGTTTCAACGGTTGGACAGCGTGGAAGATCAACGCTTATTTCTCTTCCAGGAATTCCAGCCAGTGAACTTGAAAAGGAGTTAACGGCGCTCTTGGAAAAGGGAGAACTTTGAAAAGCTTAAAGATAAACAAACATTTTTATTCTCGATTTATCTGAGCGCCAAGTCGAGGAGATGCTTTCCGAAATAGGGAGAGAAGTCTTCAAATACACTCCAAAATTCGTCATTCTGGATTCAACCTTTGCCTCAATAAACAACCATTGGCATCTAGTTGCCTCAGACCTTGACCCAAAAAGCGAGGATTTCGACCAGATTTTGTCTACAAAATGGATTAAGGTTGCGGACAACGTATTCATCGATTAAACTTAAATAAATATGCAGCGTGACTTTACTGCAATATGCAGATAGAAGAAGTTTTGGGGAGCAAAGCGCGTTTAAAAATCTTGAAAATTCTCTTTCAAGTGGGTGAGCTTAATATTTCTGAAATTGCCCGAAGGCTTGGAGCTAACCACAAAACCACGGTAACCCATCTGAAAATTTTGGAGAATGAAGGAATTCTTCAACATAAAACCTTCGGCAGAGTTCGCATTTACAGATTTAATGAGAGTTCCCGAAAGGCTAGGGCTGTCAAAAATTTTATTGAAATATGGGAAACCACTGAAAAGCGTTAAGGGGGGCGACGCTTTCAGAATTATTAAATAGAACTGAACGTTACATTAACAAGTCTTTAACTCTGAATTGTGCAAGGGGCGAGAGGCGTTTAGCATGGCTATGGTTGACATAACTGGAAAATCAAAAGTCTTTCGAGAAGCAACCGCAACTGGAAAGATTAAGCTGAAACCCGAAACAATAAGCCTAATAAAAAATGGAAAAGTTGAAAAAGGAGACCCCATATACGCGGCTAAGGTTGCGGGAGTTTTAGCTGCAAAAGAAACAAGCATTCTGATACCCTTTTGCCATCCCCTGCCGCTGACAAATGTGAAGGTGGAAATTCTAATCTTAAATGAGTCAACGGTTCAAGTTTCATCCACTGTTAAGACTGAAGCGCAGACAGGCGTTGAAATGGAAGCCCTTGTGGCAACAGCCGTAAGCCTTCTAACAATTTGGGACATGGTTAAACAGTATGAGAAGGATGCTGAGGGGCAATACCCGTCTACGCTTATTGAGGATATTCGTGTTGTAAAAAAGGTGAAGGAAAGGCTCTAGAATGAGCGAGAGCTCTAAAAGGCATAAGGCTGAAGCCCCTAAAAAACTAAGATTCGGCATTTTCACATGCAGCACATCCCGCTATAATCTGTTAAAGAAAGGCGAGAAGTTTAAAGACGAGTCTGGCGACTTAATGGAACAATTAATAAAGAATTCTGGGCATGCACTTTCATTTCGTAGGCTTATTCCAGACGATAAGGCTTTGATTGAAGAAGGCATAAGGTACTCACTGGAATCCGCCGATGTGGACGCTGTTGTTTTTTGCGGCGGCACAGGAATAGCGCCTTCAGATGTTACTATAGAAGCAGTTTCGCCATTCTTGGAAAAGATTCTCCCAGGATTCGGAGAAATCTTTAGACTTTTAAGTTATAATGCGCTCGGGTCTGCTGCTGTTTTGTCGAGGGCAGTTGCAGGCGTGGCCAAAGGCAAGGTTTTCTTCTGTATTCCAGGTTCTATGGACGCTGTTAGGCTTTGTTTTGAAAAGCTTATATTGCCGGAAGCAGCACACATCGTTAAGCACGCGCGGGAATAACGATGGTGCTGACAGACCTTTACGGACGCCCACTGTTAAACTTACGCATAGCCCTCACAAAACCCTGCAATCTACACTGTAGCTACTGTCATGGAGAAGGCGAAGACAGAAGCACGGAAAATTCTGCGATGGAGATGACTTGTGAAGAAATCGTTCGCATATGCAGAATCGCTGTAGGCTTAGGCGTTTCAAGGGTTAAGCTCACAGGTGGAGAGCCCCTTCTAAGGAAAGACATTCTGCAAATCGTTAAAGGCATTTCAAGCCTTCCGGGATTAGAGGAGCTTTCAATGACCACTAACGGGACTCTTATCGCTCCTATAGCCAAAGAACTACGTGCAAACGGTTTGAAACGTGTGAACATAAGCTTACCCACCATAGATGGAGAAACTTACTGTAAACTGACTGGCGGCAGACTGGAAGACGTGCTTGAAGGTGTTAAAGCTGCAGTTGAGGCCGGGCTAAACCCTGTAAAGCTCAACATGCTCATTTTAAAAGGCGTAAACGATTATCAAGTTTCCGAAATGATTGATTTCGCCAGAGAAACCGGAGCGATTCTACAGTTAATTGAACTTGAACCCGTCAACATAAGCAGCGAATACTACTCCACATACCATAAACCCTTAGATGAATATGAAGAAATGCTGAGGCAAAAAGCTTTGAAAGTTGAAAACAGAAGGTTCATGCAAAACCGCCGCATATACCATCTACCCCACGTGAAAGTCGAAGTTGTCCACCCTATTGAGAACACGGATTTCTGCCAGAACTGCACAAGGCTTAGGGTTACAAGCGACGGAAAACTTAAGCCATGCCTAATGATAAACGACAACACAGTGGACATTTTAACGCCCATGAGGAAAGGCGCAAAAGACGAAGAGCTAATGGCACTTTTTAAATTGGCAAACCAAAAGAGACAACCATACAACAAACTCTAAATCCTAAACTGTTTGCAATATTTTGTTAGCTAAAGCGTAGCACTTCTTTTAATAAACACTGACAGAAATTGCTTATCCAAGTGTTTATACGAATTCTGCACTATGATGCGCCTAACATGTTTAGACGGGGAAAAACTTATTATCAGGATGGATAAACCATCCATGCATGTCACAAGAAGAAACCTCTAAACCTCAAAAAGCCCGGTTGATCTCTGAGATAGTACTTTTCTCAGCGTTAAGCGGTATAGGAGCAATGATCCCTGTTCCAAGCCCTGTGGGCTCAGTAGCTTTGGACTCCTTTCCAGGGTATTTCATGGCTCTTTGGAGAGGTGCTGCAAGCGGTGCGTTGGTGTCTGCGGTTGGGCATTTACTTTCTTCGCTTAGAGCTGGCTTTCCCTTGGGCTATTTGCATATTCCAGTAGCTCTATTGATGGCCTTGGTAGGGGCTGTCACAGCATTAGTAAAAAGAAAGTTTGGTGTAGTGGCTGGTCTAGCTACCGGGGTCACCATAAATACCGCAGGGGTTGTTCTCGCGATTCCAACTATGGGGTGGGGAATAATACCAATACTAACACCCATCTTGTTTGCAGCATCTTTGATTAACGCAGCCGCAGCAGGAATAGCCTATGGAGCTATAAATAAAGTAATAAAGGGTTGAAAACTCAACTTAGTGGACGATTGATTATGCTGGAAAAAGCGGGCGTTAAGCATTCATTTTCCCCATTTTTTTGTAGAGATGCACTGATTAAGCCATTATCGGATAACAGATTTCTAGTCGTTGGTTGTGATTCTTCCGGCGCGGTAGGTCCAAAAACCGGAGACTCAGTTAAGGTTGATGGTAAAATTCTAGGAAAGTTCATTGTTAGAACTGCCATCATGGAAGTCCTAGCTGCTGGGGCAAAGCCTCTTTGTGTTGCATGTGGGTTGGGTGTAGAGCCTGACCCCTCTGGGAACCGTATTCTCGAGGGCGTAAAGATGGAGATGAGAAAGGTAGGTTTAGATCCAAAATTTGACCTTGTCGCAAGTACTGAAAAGAATTTTCAGACAAGTCAAACTGGGATAGGAGTTGCCGTCGTAGGGGTCGCTCATAAAGGAGAACTGCTCATTGGAAAATCTAAGAAAGGGGATATCATTGTAGGTATAGGCTTACCTTCAGTTGGAACGGAGGTTCTTAAAAATGAACGGAGAAAAACAATAGCAGATACTGATGACTTATTAAAGTTGTTATCTTTAGGTTTCGTGCATGGAATAATCCCTGTGGGTTCCAGAGGAATATTTAATGAGGCTGAAGTTCTAGCCATGGAATCAAATTTACAGCTAATGCTCTTTGAGGATGCTCCCGTAAATCTTAACAAATCAGCTGGACCGAGCACGGTTATATTAGCCGCAATAGAGAACAGTCATTTTGAAGAGCTGAAGATGTTGTTTAAAAAACCAGTGTATGAGATAGCAACGCTGATTTAGCGAACACTTTAACTAATTCTGCACGCGCTATTTTATTTTTCTGCATACTTTGTTCTTCCATTAATAATGTTTAAACAGAATATAGTTCGTGGTGGGCGTTTTGATGCAGATGCGAAAGGGCGCAGAAGATTAAGAGTTAATAGCACTTTAAAACTTGCAAATAGCAGAATGTCATCGTGCAACAAGAATAAATTAGATTATGCCTAAAGGCGGTGGCTTCACTAAAAGCTACTTAGGCAACTCGATTATTTTTGCTTCGAGTTTTTCTGTGTCCAACAGGGCGATTGTTGATTTTCCAGTTATGTAACCGCAGACCTCTCCTGGATTCACAACCAGCATTTTGCCTTTCCTATAAACTTCAGCCTTATGTGTATGTCCATGAACCACGACATCGAAGTTTTGGCTTTCAATTAAAGCCTTTAACAGTTCTTCTTCACTTCCATGTAACAAAGCAATTTTCTTGTTGTTTACGTGTAATTCTGCAAAGTTTCCGCGAAGCTCCATTCCATCGTATTCGCTGAATCTTTTTTTCAAAAGTTCACGGTCGCCGTCGTTGTTGCCGAAAACCCCTACAAGTTTTGCATTTAACCCCTTAAATCTTGGAATTACAAAGGGAGCCACGTAATCTCCAGCATGGAGCACAAGTTCAACTCCCTCCTCGTTAAACTTTTTTACGGCTTTTTCCACCATGGGCAAGTAATCGTGGGTGTCCGCCATTATGCCTACTAACATTTTCTCATCTCGCTTCCAAAATTATCTCATTATTAAGAAATAAACTCTTCCAATTTCTAACGGGAAGGTGGAAGATTCTTCTATAAAATATTTCGAGAACAAGAATAATTGGATGTTGGAAACACTGCTTAAAACACGTCGCCCACTCCTTATTATTCAAAAAGGCTTTGAGAGATGAAAATTTTGGAAATGAAGGTTTGGGATCCGAGTCTCTCGCAGAAGAGAAGAGACAAGCTATACATAATGGCCGAAATTTTGGAACTAGCCAGAGACGGAGCCTTAAAGACCCAAATAATGTATAAGGCAAATTTAAGCTTCACACAACTCAACGACTATCTCAAATTTATGTTGAAGATTAACTTCCTAGAGAGATTTGTTGAGAATGGCAAGGATTTTTATAAGGCAACAGAAAAAGGCCTAGAATTTCTACAACGCTATCAGGAAATAACTGAACTTCTAAAGATTGAAAATGGAAACGGCCAAAGCAATATTAAAGTTCCCCCACCTCACTTGCTTAAGAGAAACTAAGCTTGAAAGAAGCTTGGCTATTGCGGTTTCTGCTTTTCAAGATAATTTTTGACCTTCTCTTTGAGGCTTGGGAATTCATCCAGCATTGCTTTTATAATCTGCCAGCGTAATTCGTCATTTCCACTTTTGATTCTCATCTTCACTAGTCCCAAATATTACGTAGCAATACATCATATAAACTTTTACTCCTACAAACAGAATATATCCCAAAAATAAAGAAAAGAGGGGAGATAGGCTATTTAACAGCTAGTACGTTAACAGGCTTCTTTAGCATTTTCACGGCAGCGACAGCCACGGCAATAACCACAGTAGCCCCTATCAAAACTATAAGCAGCTTTGTAGTTATCAGTTCTGGAATTGGTGTGGCTGAGGTCAAACCTATTGTTGGGTCATGTTCCAAAGTGTAGTTGCCAAAGTATGGATAGCAGATGAATAGGCGTAGATGGGCGCCAGCAGCAATGTATGAGGCAGTGACATTCACGTAATCCACTGTTTCTCCACTCTCGTTTAGAAGCCTTGCCCATGGAACAAACTCCAAAAAGCCCGAAATGTTTCCTTCAGTGTTCATTTTTGCATATTGTATTCTTGTGCGGTTTCTGAAACGGCTGGTTACTTGCACTTGGCGCTCATATTCGTTTTGGGTTTTGTTTTCGCTTACTTGATAGTACTCGTCATTTATGTTTGCGGCTTGCATCTGAGACGCTGTTTCCACAGTTTCTTGATACTGGTTCTGGGCCTCATTTTGTGCCGCGTTTAAGTCTTGAAGTTTTATGGAAGCCATGTTAACCCACAACGCCAATCCCGTTTTGTTTGTCGGTATCTCAATTTGGTATTGAGCATAGGGACTGCTGTTCAGCCAGTCAACAAAAGCTTTTATTTTGTCTATGTTCCATTGCCAGCTGCTTACCACAAAATCGAATTTTAATTGTCCAGCCGCTACCGTGTAATTGTGGTCTTCATCGATGATTTCTGTTGTTGTCGTGTTGTAGAATCGGCATCTAATCTGAATATTGTCCTCGGCGAATTCGAATCTAGGTTTCCACATGGGCACTTTCTTTAAAGTGAAATTGAAGGACCAGTAAGAGGTGTAGCCTTTTTCCACGAATTCTGGGCCTTCCAAGCTCCATTTGCACGCGCTGAAAGGCAAGTAAGCAGAGTGAAGACCTATCAAATACCCCATAAGCCTGTTCATGATTGCTTCTCTGATTTGTTCGCGGTTGGCGTGATGGCCAATTCTAGGCTCAATACATCTTTCCCTTATCACTTGCTGCATTATTGAATCCTCAGCATGATAACGTCTATCGTAATATTGTAGATCGAAGGTTAGGTATTCTACTACGCCCTTAAACTTGATTACATATATGGTGCTGTTGTCGTTTGTGTACCACCATAGAAACATGGGCTTCGTCCCATTCGCCGGAAAGATCAAAGTAATCAGCGGCGTTTCAAACTTGTACCAGACATTGTTCCACAAGGGCTCAGTCTTAACTGGCAAGCTTTGGACATCATCAGAATTTTCTTCGGCATTGGCTGTAGGAGTGAAAACTGCGAGCGCTGGCAAAGTCAGCAGAAAAGCCAAGCTCAAAGCCAATATTGAGTTTTTTCCAATTTTCACGGTTTTTCACCGAAAATAAACTTGTTAAACGGCTTAATAAGAAAACCGTTTCGAAAAAACTCGAACATTATTTTTCAAAAGTTCTAGAAATCCCGAACTTTACAGTTTACTTTCCGTAATGCAGACGTATTTAGCATTGAATTGTAGTGCGTGCATAAATCTAAAATATACCTGCTTACAGATGCCTCTTCGTATAAAGTTTAGAAGGGATTGGGATGAGTGAAGAAAAGAAGGAGCTAAAATTGGTTGATGTCAGCTTTAAGGCTTCATTGAAGTTTTGGCTTGCCTACCTAATAGTTCAAATAATAGCCATGATAATCGTTTTCGGCGTAATGCTAGCCTTTATAGCGTGGGCATCCCAAATGCTAAAAGACATCATACCAGAGATCACGCCCCAGATTCTAGCATTGGCAAAGTTTTTCTAAAATACTCTAACAGTTGTGCACTTTGAAAAGCCTCCAAATTCGCCTTTTTTCTGAATTTTCAAATTTAGAATAGTGTTTCTGGACAAACTCGCTGTATGAGTTAAATGGCAGTGAAGGAATGCGCCAAATAATAACACATGAAAGGTTATTTCGCAAATAATTTCAGACTACATGCAAGTTCCAGAATTTCCACCAACTACAATTTTGCTTTCAACTTTGCTTTTAACATTACTTGTGGCTTTTTTTGGCAAAGAAAAATAAAGCAAAATGCAATTTTGGTAATGCTTGCAAAATTGTGGAAAATCTTTAAAAAATTGAATAAAAAATAGTTTTATGTGAAAACGGGAGAAAGCGTGCAGAAAATAGTTTCGATAATAATGTTAGATTTACTTATAATAGGCATGTTATCGTTAGCCTTCAATATTCAACCAGCTGAAGCAAACGGAACCATTTACATTAGGGCTGATGGAAGCATAGATCCGCCAACAGCACCTATTCAACGGATTGGAAATCTCTACACCTTAACAAGCAACATTTACGGCTCAATAGTTGTGGAGAAGGACAACATCGTGATTGATGGGGCCGACCATTCAATTCAGACAGAAGGATACGTATGGAAGGGAATTGACTTGACCGGAAGGAGAAATGTAACGGTTAAGAACATGCAAATAATTGGTTTCTCTAATGGTATCTATCTCGCGGATTCGTCGGGTAACACTATTTCTGGAACTGATATAATAGGAGGTGATTATGGCCTCTGGATTTGGAATTCTTCATATAACAACATATGTTGTAACAAGATAACTAAACACCATGAATACGGCGTCATAATCACATTTTCAAATAACAATATTATTTCAGAAAATAACATAGAGGAAAACGGTTGCGGTATTTATTTTGAACACTCTTCAAACAATATACTTAAAGGCAATATTTTGAATGAGAATGCTGAAAATATCCATGTTGCCTTTCAGTCGCTTTCAGATTGTGTTCACAATATTGATGCTTCAAATACTGTGAATGGTAAGCCGATCTATTATTGGGTTAACCAACAAAATAAAACGGTTCCGTCTAATGCTGGATATGTAGCCCTTGTAAACTGTACTAACATAAAGGTTCAAAATCTGAAGCTTGTTAGGAATGGGCAAGGTATACTGCTTTTATCAACAAAAGACTCAGTGATAGCGAATAATACCCTAGAAAACAACGGATATGGAATTTTAATATTTGATTCTCAAAATATCAACATTACAGGAAACATGGTGGTATGTAATCAATTAGAAGGTTTTAAGGCGATTTTTTCAGAAGGCATTAGGGTCATCGTCTCTAACCGTGTTTTGATAGATGGAAATTACATTGCAGAAACCGGCACTGGAATACTTCTATCCGGTTCCACACAAGTCGTCATATCGAGAAACAACATAACCTCAAACACTAATAGAGGTATAGAGTGTGTCTTTTCAAATGGAAACATGATTTTTTATAACTATATATGGAACAACACTTATGCTGGCATAAACCTCGTAGACTCCGATGAAAATCGCGTTATTGGAAACACGATGATTGAAAACAACGGATGGGGTGTACGATTATCGGGCGCTGATAACAACACCTTTTACCACAACAACTTTATCAACAATAAGGTAGTGGAGGGACTTCAAGTTTCCAATCCTTGGTATTGGGGACGCCCTGAGCCTAACACTTGGGACAATGGTGCTGAAGGAAACTACTGGAGCGATTATAAGTCAAGGTATCCAAACGCCACAGAGGTTGACAGTTTAGGAATAGGCGACACACCCTACTTCATCAACGAAGTCAACATAGACCGCTACCCGCTTATAAGACCGTTTGTAACTCCACCTACTGTAATCATTCTACCAGACACTACGCCTCCTACTGTTTCGATTATTTCGCCGGAAAACAAGACCTACACTGGAAACAATGTTTCCTTAATATTTACTGTAAGTGAGCCAGCTTCTTGGATTGGTTACAGCCTAGATGGACAAGCAAACGTGACCATCACTGGAAACACAACCCTAACTGGATTATCTGACGGTTCCCACAGCCTAAAAGTTTACGCAAAGGATGCTGCTGGAAACACCGGAGCATCCGAAACAGTCTATTTTACTATAGCTCAAAAATCAGAACCCTTCCCAACAACATGGATCGTAATAATTGCCATAGGGGTAATAGCGATAGGCATAGCCATAACCCTCACAGTTATTTACAAAAGAAAAAGTGAACAGTTAGTAAAACCCCATAAAACCAATGTTTCTCAAGCACATTCAAATTCTCTTGGGAATTTAGTTTTAGGTGAACCGTCCTAATAGGAATAGGACTGCCATGTTTAAGTAGATGGCTGTCAAGCTTACGAGTATGCCTTTGTCAAGTCTTAAGCCTTTCCCGTGGCAGAAGGCTGCTGAAAACAGTAGCAGACTCCAAATTTGCAATATAACCAGCACTCCTTGCCTTATCCTTTCCAATTCTGAATAGGATAGGCTTAAGCCCTCAAGAATTTTTGGAATCGCCATGTAGATGTATGGGAAAAAAGCCAAAGGAGTTGCCGCTAAACCTATGCATGTGAAAAGTTGAAGATCGTTTCCAACGCGTTTAAAAAGAACGTAGGCAAGTGCTTCTGCGAACAGGAATAAGCCTATCCAATTAAATATAAATAACATCATTATGCTCGTGAAATTGTAGGTGGAGTATGGAAAATAGAAGAATAGGGCTGGCTCAAGCCTCGCAAGGGATGCGCCGAAAGCGCCAAGAATTAGAACCGCCGCAGAAATAGGCAGAAATCTTAAAGGCTTGGCGGTTAGAGCGAAGACTGGCGAGAGGAAAAGCCACTTTCCAAGACGGTGGCTGAAGGTTTCGCTTATCCCGAGGCTGGCTGGAAGACTTCCTTCTTTCAAAACTCTGTAAAGCACTTGTCCCCTGTCATTAAGCCTATACTTGCGCTGCTTATCCTGCTCAAGAAAGTCTGAAAGCATGTCCAAGTGATAATAGACTGTGCCCACGCCTAAGCCTAAAGCTTC
>Ga0315298_1003169_pt1 | contig 26604 bp, 13 predicted proteins | sample WHS_1_MG_FD_203077 | JGI IMG/M metagenome (GOLD analysis project Ga0315298, IMG submission 203077) | Extremophilic microbial mat communities from Washburn Hot Springs, YNP, Wyoming, USA - WHS_1_MG | ecosystem: Environmental > Aquatic > Thermal springs > Hot (42-90C) | place: USA: Wyoming... | reverse complement strand
ACAATCAGATTCGATCGTCTTTGCTCGTCGTTTTCTGCCACACACAAAAAGACCGGTTGTGTTTTGGTGATAGCCGAAAGAAACGAAAAGGGACGAAAGGGGGAATGGCAGAAAAATGGAGGGCAGAAAAATGGGGAGGTTGACGATCGCGGTTGGTCCAGCGCGTTGGAGAAAGCAATCGCGGTCGGGAGCGCGCGCGTCTCAGGGCGCTCAATATTGGAACCGCAAGAAGTCAGGATGGGACAATCAGATTCGATCGTCTTTTCTCGTCGTTTTCTGCCAACCACAAAAAGACCGGTGGCGTTTTGGTGATAGCCGAAAGAAACGAAAAGGGGCGAAATGGGAATGGCAGAAAAATGGAGGGCAGAAAAATGGGGAGGTTGATGATGGCGGTTGGTCCAGCGCGCTCGAGGCGGCAATCGCGGTTGGCAGCGCGCGCGTCTCAGGGCGCGCAATATCGGGACCGCAAGAAGTAAGGATGGGACAATCAGATTCGATCGTCTTTTCTCGTCGTTTTCTGCCACACACAAAAAGACCGGTTGTGTTTTGGTGATAGCCGAAAGAAACGAAAAGGGGCGAAAGGGGGAATGGCAGAAAAATGGAGGGCAGAAAAATGGGGCTGTTAATGATCGCGGTTGGTCCAGCGCGTTGGAGAAAGCAATCGCGGTCGGGAGCGCGCGCGTCTCCGGGCGCTCAATATCGGGACCGCAAGAAGTAAGGATGGGACAATCAGATTTCATCGTCTTTTCTCGTCGTTTTCTGCCACACACAAAAAGACCGGTTGTGTTTTGGTGATAGCCGAAAGAAACGAAAAGGGACGAAAGGGGGAATGGCAGAAAAATGGAGGGCAGAAAAATGGGGAGGTTGACGATCGCGGTTGGTCCAGCGCGTTGGAGAAAGGAATCGCGGTCGGGAGCGCGCGCGTCTCAGGGCGCGCAATATCGGGACCGCAAGAAGTAAGGATGGGACAATCAGATTCGATCGTCTTTGCTCGTCGTTTTCTGCCACACACAAAAAGACCGGTTGTGTTTTGGTGATAGCCGAAAGAAACGAAAAGGGACGAAAGGGGGAATGGCAGAAAAATGGAGGGCAGAGAAATGGGGAGGTTGACGATGGCGGTTGGTCCAGCGCGTTGGAGAAAGGAATCGCGGTCGGGAGCGCGCGTGTCTCCGGGCGCGCAATATCGGGACCGCAAGAAGTAAGGATGGGACAATCAGATTCGATCGTCTTTTCTCGTCGTTTTCTGCCACGCACAAAAAGACCGGTTGTGTTTTGGTGATAGCCGAAAGAAACGAAAAGGGACGAAAGAGGGGATGGCAGAAAAATGGAGGGCAGAAAAATGGGGCTGTTAATGATCGCGGTTGGTCCAGCGCGCTCGAGGCGGCAATCGCGGTTGGCAGCGCGCGTGTCTCCGGGCGCTCAATATCGGAACCGCAAGAAGTAAGGATGGGACAATCAGATTCGATCGTCTTTTCTCGTCGTTTTCTGCCAACCACAAAAAGACCGGTTGTGTTTTGGTGATAGCCGAAAGAAACGAAAAGGGACGAAAGAGGGAATGGCAGAAAAATGGAGGGCAGAAAAATGGGGTTGTAGTAGTGTATTGAAAGCTCTTCGCGAGAATCGCAGATTAGCGGATTATTCGAGACTTTTACCTCCGAACTGCTCGGCCATTGATCCCAATCGCACCTCCCTCCGTTGGGCGACGAAAGTCGCCTTGTTCAGCGCGGCGCGACAGAGCGCCAAGCTTGGAACAGACTCATTTATCGCACTGCGACGGTTCGCTTGCGGCTGCGACACGGTGAGAATTGTGCTGACTTTGACGTTTCTTTGCAAAAATACACCAAGACAAGCCCTGAAGGAGTGTTAATCTGGGGTCGAAATTCCCGTGAATCGGCGCGGTCACGGCGTTGGATTTTGAGCGTTTGAGACGATGTGCAAGAAAAGGACATGCCGGCAAAGCGATTCAACGTTGTCATCGGCTTGGTTTCACGGTGGATCAGTTCTTCTGTTCGGCAGGGCTCCCTGCACGCCGGAAGAGCGAACTTTTGTCGAGAAGACCGAAAGGCCTTCTCCAACAGCACCCAACAGCAATGCACATAACCAAAGGACCAAAGGAAATCGTTATGAAATCATACCGAGTCAAATCCTTGCTCATGTTCACAGGCGGGGTTCTGATGGCTCTGGGGGCGGTGATGGCCACACGAGCCGATTATTCGAATACCGTCATGTCCCTCAACCCGGTCGGTTACTGGCGACTGAATGAGCCGGCAACTCTTCCGACAACGGTGACCAACTACGGCAGCCTCGGTGCGGTTGCCAATGGTTCTTACTATGGCTGGGGCAGTGCTTGGGACCTGTCTCCGCATGGGGTTCCGGGCGCTTTGGCAGGCGACCCCAATACAGCGACGATCTTTTATGAATATGCAAAAGGCAGGGGCAGGATTCTGATCCCATGGAACGCAGCCATAAACCCTGATCCCCCTCAGCCGTTCACGGTCGAGTGTTGGGCCAACAGCACCGGTATCGACACCGGCACGCTCGTCCACTCGATGCTTGCGGGCGATAATCCGGCCAATGAAAGGGACCGCAGCGGATGGAGCTTTCGCGCCGAGGGGACGGATTTGAAGTTCGTGATCGGCTCGACTGACTACAGTGTTACACCTTACAAATTCATCACGGCAGCCGGCGTGGTCCAAATCGGAACCTGGCAGCATTTTGCCGCGGTGTACGACGGTACCAGCGTCATCCTTTATGCTGACGGGGTTGAAGTGGCGAGGGAGGTGTTGACCACGCCTCTTCTGGCGAACTATGCCAGCCAAACCGCCATCGGCGGTCGCGGGGAAAAGTACGACGGCTGGAATTTCAGTGGTTACATTGATGAAGTGGCGATCTACAACAAGGCTCTGAGTTCGGCGGATATCCTTGCGCACTACCAAAACGGAACCAATGCGAACCGCGCGATTCCGTACAACGAGCTTGTTTTGTCGCAGAACCCGATCGTTTACTACCGGATGGATGAATGGCCGGTCGATCCGCCGCCGCCGGTGACGGCAGTCAACAGCGGCAGTTGGGGTGCCGGTGCGGATGGCATCTACATGCCGGGCGCCAACGGCGGAGCCCAGGGAGTGCCATATAAGGGTTTTGGCACGAACAACACCGGCTGCGTGTTTGCAGGGACTGCAGGTCTCAGAGATGGCACGCCGGGCAACCCTGATACACCCGGCAGTTGCATCAAGGTCCCTCCCCAGAACGGGACCACAGAAAACATGACCATCACTTGCTGGATCAAACGTGACGGTGACCAGTGGGTCTGGCGGGGCTTGGTAACCCAGCGCGACAGCGATGAGTCATCTCCGAACGGTGCAGGCAACGGCACCGGCCTGACACTCGGTGCGAATGGGAGCAGCCCGAACGTGGGACAGGAGTTGCGCATACTGTGGAACAAGGGTGATGTGTATTGGCAGTGGGATCCGGGCTTGAACACTCCACACCAGCAATGGGCCTTCTGCGCTGTGGTGTTCACACCCACCAACCGGACTGTTTACCTCAACACCCGTGCAGTCTCGAGGATTGTTCCTGAGAGCGAAACAACCATGCCGTCCGGTCCCCACGACTGGTCGGTCAACCCGATTTTCATCGGTTATGACGCACGCGGGCCTTATTACGGGGAAAACAGTGCTTTCAAGGGCGTCATGGACGAAGTGGCCATCTTCGACAGAGCATTAACAGCAGATGAGATTATGCAACTGTATGCGGCGGCCGAAGTTCCCCCGATCATTCTGGTGCAGCCCCAGGCGCCGCCGCCCCCGGTCTATGAGGGAACGAGCCTGTCGCTATCTGTTAAATGCGACGAATCCGCTTCCGCGTCGCCGTTGCATTACCAATGGACCAAGAACGGCGTTGCAATGCCGGGGCAAACCGCGCCCGAGCTGGTCTTCAACAATCTGACGATCGGCGACAGCGGGAACTACGCCGTGGTGGTCAACAACACGTTCGGTGCTGTCACCAGTTCGATTGTGGCGCTGACGGTGGTCAGCGGTCCGCCTGTTATTGTGAAAGCGCCCGAGCCAGTGTCGCGTTATGCGGGTGCGCGAGCGACGTTCACGGTGACTGCTGTTGGCAGCGGACCGTTGTCGTATCAGTGGAATCTCAATGGCGTTCCTATCACCGGGGCGACCTCCCCTGTTTATACCCTGTCCGATCTCGGGCCAGGGGATGTGGGCACGTACAGTGTGCTGGTCAGCAATCCCTATGGCAGCACAAACGTCAGCGCAACCTTGACATTGCTGACGCCCAGCAAGCTCGCTACAGCTATAATTGAGCGCAACCCGATTGGTTATTGGCGCATGGACGAGACAATCGGTACTGTCGCATACGACAGTTGGGGCGAGCGCAACGGCACTTACGGCGCAGGGATAACGAACAATGTTCCTGGTCCTGAGCCGCCGGCTCTCAAGGGTTTCGACCCGGGCAACAAAGCCTATGCGTTCGACGGAAGCAGAGGTTACGTTGATGTGCCGGCGTTCGGCCAGATTGCTGGCAGCATGACGATCATTGCCTGGATCAAGCCGGATGCTGTTCAAGTTGACTATACCGGCTTGGTTTTCACTCGTGGTGGCGGTGGTACCGTCTGCGGCCTTGACTATACGAGGGGAAGCCAACTCGGCTATACTTGGAATGATGCTCCTCAAAGTTACAACTGGGATTCAGGGTTGTATCCAACTCCTGATCGGTGGAACTTTGTTGCTCTGGTGGTGGAACCGACGCAGGCGACATTGTACCTTGACGACGGTTCAGGTTTGTGGTCTTCGGTGAACTACCTTAACCATGGAACAGCGACATGGAATGCCGTACGGTTTGGTCATGATACTGGTGGTCCAGGCGCTCGCTATTTCAAGGGCAGCATGGACGACGTGGCGGTTTACGACCATGCACTTACAGAATCAGAGATAAAGATTATTCGCGATGCCGGCGTGGACGGAACCTTGGTGGTCACGCCGGTCGCCATTGTCGAGCAGCCAAAAGGCCAAACAATCATGGCTGGCAACAGTTATGTGTTGCAGGCCAAGGTTGTCGGCACTCCGCCTTTGGCTTTCCAATGGAAGAAAAACGGCCAAGACATTCCCGGAGCCGTGCGAAGCAGCCTTGTGTTCGACAGCGCGACCGAGTCTGACACGGGCACTTACCAATTGTTCGTGACCCAGGGAACAACGACAATCTCAACAACACCGGTTACTCTGACGGTGAAACCTGTTCCTTCTTATGTGGACCTTTCTGAGGGGCTGGTTTTGCATCTCAAGTTTGACGGCGACTACAAGGACAGTTCCGGTCGCAACAACAATGGGGAGCCGAGGGGCGTTCCGGAAATAGTGTCTGGCAAGATCGGTTCGGGCGCGTTGCAGTACAGCACGCTTGTCGAGTCGGGTGCTGTCACGGCCGCGAATTATGTGTCGCTGGGCACTCCTGCAGACCTTGATTTCGGTCCCGGGCAGAGCTTTTCGGTGGCGTTTTGGATCAAGTTCACCGGCAGTCCGGGTGACCTGCCGTTCATTGCTAACAACGGCTATTCAATGGGGGACAAGGGGGTGACAATTGCTCCTTCGTACAATCAGGGCGGCTGGTCGTGGGGATTGAACGATGCCATAGAACCACGTCCGTGGCCCGGCATCGGCTTGTACGATCCGGTGCGAAACACCCTCAACGACGGCAACTGGCATCATCTTGTTCACGTTTTCGACCGTGCAGGGGACGGGACTACATGGCTTGACGGTGTCAAGGTGCATGCAATGTCCATTGCAACTGCCCATGACTGGGACTTGCGCACGGGCATGGAATGGTGTGTTGGGCAGGCTGGCGGCAGTTACGCCGAGCCGGGAGTGTTCACCATAGATGACATCGGCATCTGGCGGCGTGTGCTTACAGACTACGATGCTCAGGCAATTTACGTCGTCGGCCAGCGAGGACTTAGCTTTGACACCACGGCTCCGCCCGAGGTCACATTGCGTGTCAAAAAGGTCGGATCCGACATAGTAATCGAGTGGTCAACCGGCACGCTTGAATATGCAGACAATGTTCAAGGACCGTGGTCGTCGGTTCCAGACGCAATTGCTCCCAGCGTGACAGTTGCGCCGTCTTCCACCGCAAGGTTCTATCGGGTTAAAGTCCAATAGCATACGAACCTCCAAACGAGTTGGTAGTGCGCAGGCCGGGGGAGCAATCCTCCGGCCTGCTTTCAACGCACCGGCCTTCACAAAACACAGTGCGGCACAGCCGCGATTGAATGATCGCTGTGAGATAACGAAACAACCGACGACCGGGTTTTCAGTGGCAGCAGAAATATACGCGAAGGGGTGAAAGGGGGAATGGCAGAAAAATGGAGGGCAGAAAAATGGGGAGGTTGACGATGGCAGTCGGTCGAGTGCGTTGGAGAAAGCAATCGCGGTCGGGAGCGCGCGTGTCTCCGGGCGCGCAATATCGGGACCGCAAGAAGGAAGGATGGGACAATCAGATTCGATCGTCTTTTCTCGTCGTTTTCTGCCACGCACAAAAAGACCGGTTGTGTTTTGGTGATAGGCGAAAGAAACGAAAAGGGACGAAAGAGGGAATGGCAGAAAAATGGAGGGCAGAAAAATGGGGAGGTTGACGATGGCAGTTGATCCAGCGCGTTGGAGAAAGGAATCGCGGTCGGGAGCGCGCGCGTCCCCGGGCGCTCAATATCGGAACCGCAAGAAGTAAGGATGGGACAATCAGATTTCATCGTCTTTTCTCGTCGTTTTCTGCCAACCACAAAGAGACCGGTGGCGTTTTGGTGATAGCCGAAAGAAACGAAAAGGGACGAAAGAGGGAATGGCAGAAAAATGGAGGGCAGAAAAATGGGGCTGTTAATGATCGCGGTTGATCCAGCGCGTTGGAGAAAGGAATCGCGGTCGGGAGCGCGCGCGTCTCCGGGCGCTCAATATCGGAACCGCAAGAAGTCAGGATGGGACAATCAGATTTCATCGTCTTTTCTCGTCGTTTTCTGCCAACCACAAAAAGACCGGTGGCGTTTTGGTGATAGCCGAAAGAAAAGAAAAGGGGCGAAAGGGGCATGGGCAGAAAAGCGCCGGTCGGCGGTGAAGAAAATGGCGGCGTGCAGCACAGGTTGCGGCTTTGATTGACGATGAAGAATTTGTCGTTCTTACTTGAACAGAACAGATGCGTCACCGTTTGGCGGTCATCAAGTGACTGCTCGAATAGAAACGAGATCAAGAACAAATTCGCACTATGAAACTCGAATACTCCGAAGTTAAGAAAACCGCGGGCAAACTCAGGTTCCGCACGAAAGCGTTCATTGACGGCAAGTTCGTCAACGCCAGTTCAGGCAAGACTTATGTCTCGATCAACCCGGCGACCGGCAGGCCGCTGGCCCAGATCGCCTCGTGCGATGAGGCGGACGTCGAGCTTGCCGTGAAAGCTGCGCGCCGTTCTTTCGAGCAGGGTGTCTGGTCCAAGCGTTCGCCGTCCGAACGGAAACAAATTCTGCTGAAGCTGGCGGACCTGTTGGAAGAGAATCTGGCCGAAATCGCCTTGTTGGATTGCCTCGACGCCGGCAAGCCGATCACTGATTGCATGACGATCGACGTGCCCGACACGGTGCATTGTTTCCGCTGGCACGCGGAAGCGATCGACAAGGAATACGAAAAAGTTGCGCCTACAGGTTCCGGCAACGTCGCAATGATCGTGCGCGAGCCGTTGGGTGTGGTCGGCGCGATCCTGCCGTGGAACTTTCCAATTCAGATGGGCGCATGGAAACTGGGCCCTATTTTGGCCACCGGCAACAGCGTGGTCGTCAAGCCGGCGCGGCAGACTTCGTTGAGCATTCTCCGTCTGGCGGAATTGGCGGCTGAAGCGGGCATTCCGGACGGGGTGTTGAACGTGATTCCCGGCAACGGCAGTGTGATCGGCGCTGCGCTTTGCAAACACATGGACGTGGACGCCGTCGCTTTCACTGGCTCGACGGAAGTGGGTCGGCAGCTCCTGCGTTACTCCGCCGAGTCCAACCTCAAGCGCATCGTGCTCGAACTGGGCGGCAAGAATCCACAGTTGGTCCTTGCTGACGCGGGCGATCTCGACTACATCGCCCGGCAGGCGGTCAATTGTGTGTTCTGGAACATGGGTGAGAACTGCAGTTCCGGCTCGCGCCTGATTGTCCATCGCAGCCTCAAGGACAAACTGCTGGCCAAGATGCTTGAGGTCACAAAGGAATGGGTTGTCGGCGATCCGCTTGATCCGGCAACCAAGATCGGTCCGATGATTGAAGAAAGCCACATGAACACGGTTCTGGGTTACATCGAGAGCGGCAAGAGCGAAGGCGCAAAGCTCCTCACCGGCGGCAAGCGCACCTTGGTCGAGACCGGCGGCTACTTCATCGAACCGACCATCTTCGACAACGTGAAACCGACGATGAAGATCGCCCGCGAGGAGATTTTCGGCCCGGTACTATCAGTGTTTACCTTCGAGAAGGAGGAGGACGGCATCGCGTTGGCGAACGACACGACCTACGGATTGACCGCGTCGGTCTATACCCGGGACGTCAACCGTGCGCATCGGGTTGCACGCGCATTGCGGGCCGGAACGGTCTCTGTGAACTGTTTCTCCGAAGGCGACATCACCACGCCGTTCGGCGGTTTCAAGCAATCAGGCTTTTTCGGTCGCGACAAGTCCATCTTCGCCCACTACCAATACACCGAACTCAAGACGGTTTGGATGCAACTGGCCTGAGACATACACGCTTATGCTCAAACTCATCTTACTTCGCACAGCCATCGTCATTGGAATGGCGGTTGCCACAATGGAAGCGCGCTTGATTGCTGCCGAAGCTGACATGAAGCTGGCAGAGTTCTTCAGAAACTATCTCGAAGCTGATTGCCGGCTCAGCCCCATGCGCGCCACGCGGTTGGGCGACCACAGGTTTGATCATCTGTTGGACGATGTCTCACCTGCAGCCCTCAAACGCCGCACAGAGCTGGCCCGCCACACGTTGAACGAAATGCCGCGCAAGGTGGATTACGCGAGGCTCTCGCGTGCGTGCCAGGTGGACTACGAGATCTTTCGGCACGATCTCGAAACCGGTCTATGGTTGGATGAAATCGAGCGACCGTACGAAACCGACCCGCGCATCTACACGAGTCTGGCCACCGATTGCGCGTATGCTCTGCTCACGCAATCCACACTGCCAAAGGAAACAAACATCAGCAACGCCGTCGCGCGCATTCGGCTCGTACCCGGATTGCTGGCCGCAGGACGGCAAAACCTGCGCCATCCTCCTCGAGTGGTGACCGAAACCGCCATCAAGCAAAACAAAGGCGCAATTGCTTTCTACGAGAGCGAATTGTTCGAGATGATCGGCGATACACCTCAACTCGACGCGGTGAAGAAAGCGGCTGCCACCGCAGCGGCTGCGCTTCGGCAGCACCAGGAATTTCTGGAGCGTGACCTCCTCCCGCGGGCCACGGGCGATTGGCGGTTGGGCCGAAAGAATTATCGCGAGAAGTTCGCGCGCGTGCTCGACGCCGGTTTCACCGCCGATCAAGTTCTTGCAATGGCCGAAGCGGATTTCGTCCAGGTGCGCCGGGACATGTTTCTGATATCGCGGCAGTTGTGGTCACGTTACTTTCCGACGACACCGCTACCGCCGGACGACGACGCCGGTCGGCGCGAAACCATTGAACGCGTCGTGCGCGAAATTGGTCACGACCATGGCAAGCCCGAGGATTTGACCGCCAATGCCAGAGCTACCGTGGCAGGACTAAAGCAGTTCATCACGGACCGAAATATTTTGAAACTTCCCGATCCGGATCGCTGCCAGGTTCTCGAGATGCCGGAGTTCCAGCGCGGCAATTCCACTGCGTTTCTCAACGCCGCACCGCCGCTCGATGCAACCGCCTCGAGCATCTATGCCGTCAGTCCGCCCCCGAGCGATTGGGACGCTGCGCGCGTCGAAAGTCTCTTGAGCGAATACAACAGCCGGATGCTGCAAATTCTCACGCTGCATGAGGCCTATCCGGGCCATTACGTGCAGCTCGATTACGCCAACAAACACCCTTCGCTGGTGCGGCGCGTGCTCGGCGCGGGCACCTTCGAGGAAGGCTGGGCGAACTACTGTGAGCAGATGATGTTGGACCAAGGCTACGGCAGTGGCGACCTCGCGCTGCGCCTGATGCAACTCAAGTTTTACCTCCGCACCGTGGCCAACGCCATCCTGGATCACAAGCTGCACTGCGGCGAGATGACGGACGAACAGGCACTGCGTTTTCTCATCGACGAGGCTTTCCAGTCCGAAGGCGAAGCCAGGCTCAAACTCATCCGGGCCAAGCAGAGTTCGGTGCAGCTATCATCCTATTTTGTCGGTCGAACGGCTTTCATGCGGCTGCGCCGGCAAATCCAACGTGAACTGGGCGGCGAGTTCAACCTTGCCCGCTTCCATGATGCGATCCTGGAACAAGGCTCGGTTCCGGTCAAATACCTACCAGAACTGGTGCGGGCGAGCTTGAAAACGAACAAATCAAACCGCTAAACCCAGCGGAGCCGCAACCCTCGAGATAACAGCACGGAGACTGTATGAAAACCAAACTGCATGGTGTGTTTGTCGCACTTGTCACGCCGATGGATGCGGATGGCAGCATTGATTTGAACACACTCGCGCGCCATGTCGAGACAATGATTGCCGCGGGTGTTCACGGCCTGATTCCGCTGGGAAGCACCGGTGAGTTCTATGCACTCACAGCCGAAGAGCGCCGGGCTGTCTTGAAAACCACGCTTGAAACCGCCCGTGGCCGTGTGCCCGTGGTGGCGGGCACCAATGCCGGCTCAACGCGCGATGTTGTCGCCTTCAGCAGAGAAGCGGAGGAACTCGGGTGCGACGGTGTGATGCTGGCGCCACCGTACTATTCGCTTCCGCGCCCTAACGAACTCCGAGCCCATATCAAGGCTGTCAATGACGCCATCGGAATTCCGATCATGCTCTACAATTATCCCGGCCGGACGGGTGTGGACATGACGCCGGAGTTCATCGAGCAACTGGCGGAGTTACCGCGCGTCCGCTACGTCAAGGAAAGCACCGGCGAGATTGTGCGCATCAGCACGTTGTTACGGCAGTGCGGTGATCGGCTGGGCGTTTTTTGTGGTGCGGACACGGTAGCTTTCGAGAGTCTCGCACTTGGCGCTGTCGGGTGGGTTGGCGGCGTGGCAAACGTCGTGCCCCGCTCACACGTTGAGCTGTACAGGTTGATAATTGAGAAGCGCGATTTCGCTGCGGCCCGCAAACTGTACTTTCAAATGCTACCTTTGCTGAGTCTGATGGAAAACGGCGGCAAATACACTCAGTGGGTTAAATCGGCCTGTGGCCTCATGGGACGTCCGGTGGGCGCACCTCGTGCGCCTCTGTCCGCTGCCACCGCGGCCGAATTAAGAGAACTCAAAGCCGCCTTGGCTGAGATACCTGAAGGCCGGCGCGTGCAAAAGGGAAAACCTTGAACAATGAAGCGATCGAATACAAATAGAAGAAACAGCATTGACATTGTGAGCTGTGCGATGGGGGTGGTTGGCTGGCTGTGTGTGGCCGGCGTTATCCCAACGCATGCGCAAACGTGGTCCAATCCGCATCTTGGTGGTTATCTGGGGGTGGACTACAAGGGGGTGGCCGAAAGCTACAATGCCGGATATACAATGTATGTGGCGTTGCTGGGGCGACCGCAGTATGCCTACTATTCACCCGATTTCGAGGCCAGCTTGGAAATCGGCACATGGATGGGCTCGACGTGCAATCCCGGCGTTTATTGCGATATCGAGGGCGGCCCGGGCGTCGGCGGAGGTTATGGGAATCACTGGTGCAATCATGGATTTGGCATTGGTGCGGTCGCTGGCAACGGCTTCACCAATTTTGCCAATGGCACATCGAGCGGCAGAGGCCCGGGTATTTATGGCGCAGCCCAGATCAGCCCGTGGCTGCTGTATCCGCCGAGGTTGGAAATGTTCCGAAACGGCTCGAAAGGCCAGCTCGTCGGCTACGGTTACCTTGCACTACCTCTGCTGCCGGGAAAGCCCACCACGGACGGGGTCAATGTTCCCACCGGCGATCATTGGTGGACCTTGTTCTTTAACACCCGAAACTTCCAAGGTCCTGTTGCCGTCCTTACTCCGCACTTTTACTCGCAAGTAACAAAGGATAACCCAAGTGCCGCCGGCAAGATGTTGGACTCGTGCTGGGCCGGGCCGAACAAATCGATCGCCAATGAGTCACACTATGTTCCCGGCAGGCAGTACGATGGTCCTGAGGGGACCTTCCTGCGTGTGGCGCCCGTGTTTTCCGCCGTCAACCATGGCACGAATCTCAGCATCGCGTTGAACAGTCCCACGGTCTATGACCAGACCGCGCTCTGGAACGCGGCTCAACAATGGTTCACCAACAACGGCCCGGCGCCGGTCGGCCCGTTCAATGCCCGGGGTGCCGCACTCCAGACGATCACCGGCGGATCGTTTGGATGGGGGATTTACAACTCTCCACATGGGTCCGTACCGCTGGACGTGGCAAAGACCATTGGATTTTCCGCCCCTGACCCGGCGACGTACGCTTACAAATGGGGAACGAATCAAGTGTCCTACACACAGTTCGCTGATGGAACTCCGGCCGTCGTGATGCCGGAATTTTACAAGCTTCAAAGCGGGAAATGGACGCCTGTTTCAGCGGCAGAAGTGCCGTCAGAGCTTGCGAGCTACACCTTTGACAGCGGCAGCCCACCGGCTCCGCCGGGGACTTACACGGTGCCAAGTGACCCGGTCTGGACAAATCCCGGCCCCGTGGCGGGGCCCTTTCAGGTCCGGATCGAAGATGGCAACGTGGTGACGTATTACTGGTATCGGTTCGCAGACCAACCTGCGATCATGAAAGCCGGGCTGACCCCGTCCGAGCGCGAACAACTCCAGGCAAACGTCGAGAAAATCCATCGCGCATGGACCAATGGCGGCACTTACTTTGCCCCTCCGACGATGGGAGCATTGGCCGAAGTTGATCCCGCATTGCTCGTCACTCCGCCGCCGGGCCTTGAAATCGGTTACGTGCCGATCGCAAGCAACGAGTTCTGGGGTGGCTGGATTACCTTCACGTGGAACAAGGCCGCCTCAGGCAATTGGAGTGCAGCGGACAATTGGAGTTCCAGGTCTGCCCCGGAAGCAGGCGGACACTCGTACTACCGATTGACATTCGCACCGCCGGCGGCCTGCGTGGCGACCAACGACCTGAGTAACGGGTACGGTTACGGCGGATACGCGCTCAACCAGTTGAATTTCTCGGGACCGGTGACGCTCACCGGGAACCCGATCACCCTGACGGCAGACGTTGGGTCCTACCCCCAGATCAACCAAAACAGCAGCCACGCTGTGATGATCAACACGCCATTGAAACTGGACGTGTCAACAACGCTCGGTGGCACCGGCACGGGACCTGTGGTGATCGCGAATACCATCTTTGGTCCATGGCATTCCCTAACGCTCGCAAGCCCGGGCACATGGCGCATCTGTGGTCTAACCCCAAACACCTACACTGGCGGTACCATGATCAAGCGCGGCACGCTGATCTGGGGCGCGATAACAGACGGGGCCAGCCCCGACTGCAGCTATGCGTTGGGCAGTGGTCCGGTGACCCTCAACTCTGGTGCGACACTGCAATTTGAACACGCCAGTCCAACTAACACGTTGATCCTGAATGGTGGCACGCTCCACGCCGCCAACAACGCCGGAATGACCTGGAAGGGGCCGGTCACCGTCAATTCTAATACCACCGTGCGCGCTGATTACGGGATGGAGATCAGCGGTAATATCAGCGGCGCTGGCGGTTTGACCAAGACCGGTGCCGGCACACTGACCTTGTCGGGTGTCAACCGTTACACCGGTGCAACCATGGTGCAGGCCGGCATGCTGACATGTCCTGCACCGACTTCGCTCAGTGGCGGCGCTTTGAGCATCAGCAACGGTGCGGTGGTCAACCTCAACTACAACGGCACGCGGACCATCTCTGCTTTGACCCTCGGCGGCACCAACAAACTGGCTGGAGTTTATGGCTCGACCAATTCACCGGCGACATATCAGGACGCGCATTTCATCGGCACGGGCACGGTGACCGTGCCGGTGCCCGTTGGCATCACGAGTCTGCCGGCAACGGGGATCACTGACAGTCAAGCCACGCTCAATGCCCGGTTGGCGTTAACCATGGCTTACGGCGGCACAAACGCCACCGTGCTGGTGTACTGGGGCCCGGTCAACGGCGGCACCAACCCAGCCGCGTGGGCGCACTCAGCCATCGCAGGAAACTGGACCAACGTTCTTTCGACGAACATTTCCTTTACCGTGACGGGATTGGCGATGAACACGAATACGATCTACTACTTCACGTTTCTGGCCACAAACGCGGCTTACGCAGTCTGGGCAACCAACGTGTCACGCTTCACAGTCCCGACGAAGTTGGTTTTCACAGCAGTCCCCGCCAATCCCCCCGCGAACTATCCGTTTAGTGTGAGCGTTCAGGCGCAGGATGCCGACGGCAACCCGCAGTCCGTACTGATCGACACCACGGTGCAATTGAGCAAGAACGCGGGTGGCGGTGCATTGAGCGGGATGCTCAGGGGCACGATTGTCAAGGGAAGCAGCAGCGTCGCGATTTCTGGTGCGACCTATTCGGTGCCGGACACAATGACTTTGATGGCTACGACCGGCTCGGGGATGAGTCTGGCCGCCGCAGTCAGCCCGCCCATCACGTTCATGCCACCTGACTTGACCTGGGACGCCAATGGCACAGGTCCCGGGGTACGCGATGGCGGTGGTGTTTGGGTCAACAGCAGCAACACCTGGTGGAACGGCACCACGAACGTGAACTGGGCAGACAACTTCAATGCACGGATCGGCGCGGGCGGCACCGGCGGAACCATCACCCTAGACGCCGTCACCGCCAACCTCGTCACGTTCTCGAACTTCAGCGGCACCTACACGCTGGCCGGTGGCAGCCTGACAGTGATGAGCAATATCACCGTCGCCAATTCAGCCGGCTCCGTGGTACTCGCCTACACGATAGACGGCCCCGGCGGGCTGACGATGGACAGCCCCGGTTCATTGCACATTTACGGCCTGAGCCCCAACACCTACAGCGGTGGCACAATCATCAACCGCGGCACGCTGATTTGGGGTACCATGGTCAATGGGATAAGCCCGGAGTGCAACTCTGCCCTCGGAACAGGACCCGTAATACTCAACAAGGGCGCAACGCTGCGCGTTGAGCGCGCCAATCCCACAAACACTTTGATATTGAATGGTGGCACACTTCACTCCCAGAACGGTTGGGGTGTTACGTGGATGGGGCCCGTAACTGTGAACGCGAATACCACCCTGCGGGCAGACCACCGCATGGAGTTTAAAGGCAACATCAGCGGCTCTGGAGGTTTCACCAAGACCGGCGACAACACGGTGACATTGTCTGGCTCGAACACGTACACCGGCGCCACTGTGGTGCAAGCCGGTACGCTTTCCTGCTCGAAGGCGATTTCGCTGGGCGTCGGCGCGCTGAGTATCAGCAACGGCGCGATGGTCAACCTCAACTACAACGGCACGCGGACCATCTCTGCTTTGACGCTCGGCGGCACGAACATGGTTCCAGGTGTCTATGGCTCAACCAACTCTCAAGCCACTTACAAGGACCCGCACTTCAGTGGCACCGGCACGGTTACCGTAGCGCCGCAGTAGAAAATCTGCGCAGTACTCACAGACCAACGGATCGTTCGAAATGCTTGTCTTCAAGCTGCTCGGCCGTTGATCGCAATCTGACCTTCCCCGGCCCGCGCAAGGATTTGAACCTTGCTTCTCGGTGTTCTTTGGTGCGTTTCTTTGCGGTTTCTCGACAGGTGGTAAAGAACCACAGCGTCGGGCAGGCGGAATCCCATTTGGTCGATGATGGGCCGGCGCGGTGCGTAATGTCGCAAGACAAATTGGAGCACATTTGAGGATCGCAGCGAGCTGATGGGCCGGGCCGACGGTGATTGCAGCACTGACCGGCACGTGACATGGCCGATGCTGCCAACAGCCCGGGGCTGAAACCGCCGGACCACCGATCACCACAGAAGGCTGCAGCAAGCCTATTTTTTCACCACACGTTGCCCATTTACCAGACGTCGCCACCCTCACACCAGGCAAACGACCAAGCCGCGACCTGCGATGAACCGGGCGTCCAAGCGCGCAAGACCTGGCTGGCACAGAATATGCTTCACCCACAATGGGGCCCTGGCTGGCACTCAGGAACCTGCGGTTTTGTGGATATGGCCTATAGACCGAGACGCTCAAGAAACCTCGATCTAACCGAACCTGTCGCGGGTTTGGTCAGTTTACTGCTGATCATTTCGATTGTTTCCCCGCAGGTGAGGGAAACGATTCGCTCGTTTGGCACGGTATGTCTTTATGTAGCGTTGGTGGTTCTGACAGGGCTGCTGTGCTTTCTGGTTTGGGCATGGGCAACGCGCAAACGGGCGCTGCAAGAAGGCGATGACTTGCTCAAACAGGTTCGAGCCGTCAACCTGACAGATCTTTCAGTGATAGCAGAAGCGGCCTCAGAGCGAGCGTCTGGAGCAACCACCGACGGTGATAATTCACAAGCTACATTAATTGAGGACGAATTGGTTGGATCATACAACGGTCGCTGGTTACCCGGCAATACCGCCAACGTAGGCACCGATTCGCAACTGCATGAAAGACTTCTGGCGATCGACTGGTTTCAGTTCGAGCAATTGATGGCATTGATGTTCAAAAAACTCGGATACATTGTCACCCACCTTGGCGGTGCAAATCCGGATGGTGGTATCGATTTGATCCTCGGCAAGGGCGATGAGAGCGTGGCGGTACAATGTAAGCATTGGAAGACATGGAATGTCGGCGTCGCCAAGGTCCGAGAGCTCATTGGTGCCATGACAGATTCCGGTATAAGCAAGGGAATGCTAATCACATTCGGCGGTTTCACCAATGAAGCCCGACAACTGGCAAGCAGACATAACATTGACATGCTCGGCCGAGGCGAACTTTTGAAAATGCTCACCGACCTCGACGCTGTGTATGATCCACAGTTTCTGGCCATTCTCAATGACACGACCAAACATTGTCCGAAATGCGGCAGCCAAATGGTGTTGAGGACTGCTACCAAAGGCCCCGGCTCAGGAGAGCAATTCTGGGGTTGCACCGCCTACCCAAGATGTCGGTACACAATGCCATACAAGTGTTCCTGAAAGCCTTCGACAAGCAACTTACGTTGCGCCGGAAACCAGTGAAGGTATGGGTTCACGAACGGGTGCGAGGGCCCCTTGGTTTTCCGAGCCCCGATCCTGATTGCCCGGGGACGGGAGTGCGCCTGACCGCGATTGCCTCCTCCAACGCACTGGGACGACTACCGCAATCTTTACCCTCCCCATTCTTCTGCCCTCCGTTTTTCTGCCATTCCCTCTTTGGCCTCTGGTCACCTTTTCTGCAATCACCGAAAGATCACCTGTCGTTTCTTTCTGTTAGCCGAAAAAAAGGAAAAGAAAACGCGAAAAAAAGGCCTGAACCCCGCCGGTGATCTTTTCGCCGCCTTTTCCTCTTTTCGGCTACTACCACAAAACCATTGGTTTTTTTGGGGTTAACCGAAAAGAACGAAAAGAGACCAAAAAATGCGATCGCCCTATTCTCACTCTTTTTGCGGTTCCTATCCTGACCGCCCGAGGACGGGTGCGCTCCCGGCGCGATCGCTTATCCAACGCGCCGGGACGACCGCCGCCATGTGCCTCCGCCCCATTTTTCGGATATTCCGGCAATTTCGTTGGTGGCCGAGCGTGTGCAAATGGCCCCCCGGCACCGGCAAAAGTCCCCGAAAACGGGCCGTTTTTTGCTCTGCGACGGCGGGGCGGCGAGCTCGAGGCTCCGGCGTAGTGGAAGCGGGTTGCAAGATCGTCATCGGGCAACGGGCTAAACAATCCGGTATGAAATGGACTGAAGCCGGCCTGTTGAACGTCATGAATCCGCGTTGCGCACTGATGGGCGGTCAGTTTGATGATTGCTGGGAACGCCGAAGAGGCAATGGCAGAAACGCCGTGGCCGTGCCTGGCTGATCCGTCGGCCAGAAAACTGTCACACGCCCCATCGAATTTTGAGCTTGACTTTGCTGGTCCTCCCGCCTTAGTATGCCGGTGTAGAATGAAAATAGGCCGAAGTAGGATAGAAATTCTCAGGAGAAAAGACAGACCATGAATGCGGCAGCGAATCCAACCAACGACCAGGGCGTGAGGAGTCTCTCTCTCTCTCTCTCTCTCTCTCTCTGCTTTTACTACTGATGCGGTTTCCGCTATGCCAGGCTCAGATCACGCTGACGCCCGTTGATGCCGATGTCTATGCGCCGGTCGGCGTAGGGTACCAGCCCGGTTCTCCAAGTTTTCTTGTTCTCTCTCTGAACTACCCAACAGGCTCGCCATTCAATTTCGCCCGACTTTCCACCAACGCTGCGCTAACGCAGTTCGGTCCAGTTTCGCAAATCGAGGGCGAAGTCCACCTGTCCACCGTTCGCACTGCGTACGCGGGTTTCCAAGCTGGCGATGTCTTCTGCGGGAGCCAGGAGCCGGGCGTGATCGTCCGTATCACAGCGAACGGCACTGTCTATGGGAACTGGTGCGTACTCCGAACGGTGAACTATGTTGAGCCCGGAGCGGTCTGGTGCACGGCGATTGACGAGACTCCGACGCGCGTCTTTGGTGGCGATCTGATTGCCGTTACCGAACAAGGCGGTGTGTGGCGGGTCAATTCTTCGGGTGTTCCGATCTTCATATGCCAGGTCAAACAGGCCGGAACGCCCGTGCCACTTGAGTCGTGCATAACAATCCCAAACGATACGGGCACATACGGAACTGTTCTGGCAGGGAAGATACTTGCCGGATCAGATCAAGGAGGTGTGGAGGGCTTGTATGCGATTGGTGGCAATGGGACGTATCAAAGACTCCAAACATTTCTTGGCGGCGAGGCGGTCAATCTTGCCGTTGAAGACGCCGATCTAATTCCAGCCAGTCAGAATTTGTTTGTAGCCGTCCACTCGGCGAGCGCGGTCTGGACTGCCCCAGCCAGCCAATTCACGAGCATGACAGGCGACATCCTGGTGACGGTCGAGGGATTGGTTCCGAGCGTTCCAGCGCAGTTGTATCGCCTGCGCTGGAGCGGCTCACAGTACGTCCTCAGCCTTCAATGGAGCGATTACGTGCAGGTTGAACACTCGGTTTTTGCCCCGATGACCATCACGGCGCCCACGCCAGTGGTCACGGTGACCATGATCGATCCTCTCGCCACCGAGGAGCCGTCGCAAAGCGATGTGGCGGTTTATGCCATCAAGCGAACGGGTGCCACGATCAACCCTCTCACCGTCAACTTTTCCGTGTCAGGCACAGCCTCCCGCGGAACCGATTACCGGCTCTACTCATTTGGCGTAGAGATCACAGGCAACTCGGTGCAAATACCCGCAAATTCCGACCACGTCCAAATCATTCTATGGGCCTTGACCGACGGGGTGCGCGACCCGAATGAAACTGCGGTGGTCGCACTCTCTCCCGGGACAGGATATACTGTTGGCTCGCCGTCCAGCGCCACGGCATCGATTGGGGACGCAAACGGCGGAGAGCCTACCGTTGTGGTTGTGGCGTCAGATGACGAAGCCGACGAGACCGGCTACGACGGCGGCGTCTACACGGTGTACCGTTCCGGAACTGCAGGCAGCAACCTCGCGGTCAACTACACATTAGGTGGCACTGCGGGCCTGTCCATAGACTACACCCTCTCGCCGGGCCCGCCCCCCTATTCCATCACCATCCCTGCCTGGCAGACGTCCGTCGAGCTCGTCCTGATGCCAACAGCCGACGGTGTTCCTGAAGGGCCAGAGACTGCTGTGGTCACACTTGCCAGTGGGAGCGGTTATCTGATTGGTGCAGCCTCATCGGCGACTGTGACGATTTATGATCCGCCTGTTGTCACTGTGACCGCCTCGTTTCCGACAGCCTCTGAGGACGGCGCTCGGCTGGGCCAGTTTACGTTGACGCGCACCGGGCAGTTGTCGCGGAGGTTGCTCGTGTTCTATGAGCTGCCATTACCACCGGGCACGGCCCAGTACGGGGCGGACTACGTGGTTCAGCCAGCCAGTTCTACCGGGTCAGTTCTGTTCGATGTTGGCCAAGCCCAAGCCACGGTGCTTGTTCAACCGCTGCAAGACACGCGCGACGAGGGGCCGGAGACGGTCGTTTTGGCTCTGGTGCCTGGCACCGATTACGTCATAGGCAGCCCATCGGCGGCCACAGTGACGATCGAGGACAACGACACGGTGGCGTTGCCTGTCAGTTACACGGCCATCCCCATCCGGTACAGCACCTGGCCCAGCTACGGTTATGGCATCAACAGTCTCAACCAGGCTTGCGGCAACGGGGCTGCTCCTCCGTACGGTTATTGGCGCGCGTTCCGCTGGGTGAACGGCACCCTCACTTTTCTTTCGACCTGGTCGCCGTACGACACTTCGACGGGCTACGGCATAAACGACTCCGGTGTGGTGGTAGGCCAATTGATCACCACCAGCAACTACCAGTTGCCGGTCAAATGGGTCGGCACGTCAATGACCGTGCTCGACAACTTGGAAAACAGCTATTACGGGGCCGCTGTGGCCATTGCAAACAACGGAGTAATCGTCGGCAGCTCGAGGAAACTCAACGGCGTATGGCACGCTGTCCGGTGGAACGCGGGCGGCGTGGCAGTGACCGATCTCGGAACGCTAAGCTCTGACCCGAACTTGGTCACGAGCTACGCCTATGGAATCAATATTGCCGGCCGAGTCGTCGGCAAATCGCAACTCTGGCAAGGGTCCGTATTCCATGCTTTCCGAACCAAAGGAGCTCAGCTCTCCATTGCGGAGACCGATGACTTGGGAACGGGTGTGGGGTGGAGTGGCGCCAGCGAAGCGACAGCGATCAATCTGTTGGACGAGGTCGTCGGTGCAACAGACACTGCCTCAGGCCAATACCGGGCTTTTTGGAAGAGTGTTTTCACTGAGCCCGGCGAGGGATTTCTGGACCTGGGGGTGCTACCCGGGGGTAACCGGAGCATTGCCCTTGGAATCAATAACGTTGGTCACATCGTCGGACGCTCCCGCACATCGCCAACTGGAAGCGATCGGGCGTTCATCTGCTACAACAACTTCAACGGCTCGACCCAGACGATGCGGAATTTGAACGATTTGCTGTCGAATCCCGCGGGCTGGGTTCTGTACAGCGCTGAAGAGATCAATGATGCCGGCTGGATTGTTGGTTATGGAACCTATTATGGCACACCCACGACGTTTGTGCTCGCGCCGAATTTCTGACAGGTTGGCAGAGCATCCAACAGAAGATCGACTGGCAAGGATCGGCACTCCCGATTCCGTTTGCACATACAGGCAACGCTTCTTCGCCTTCACGCTGATCGAACTGTTGGTGGTGATTGCGATCGTCGCCATATTGGCCGGCTTGTTTCTTCCGGCATTGTCGCAGGGCAAGGCCAGAGCTCAGGGCATCGGGTGCTTAAGCAACCTCAAGCAACTTCAACTTGCGTGGGGTATGTATTGTCAGGACAACAATGATGTGCTGCCGCCCAACGTTGATGGCGGAGACGCGGGGCGAGACGTCCGGAAGGCGAGTTGGGTAGCGGGCATAATGACATACGAGACCCTTCCGGGTTATGCTGATTGGTTTTCCGACAGCACAAACATACTGCTGCTGCTGGAATCGAAAGTCGGTCGGATTGGACCTTACGTCGGCAACGCCGGTGTTTACCGTTGTCCGGGCGACAAGTCCTTCATTGTCCTCGAGGACGGTCCGCACCAACGTGTCCGAAGCTACCAAATGAACTACTTCATGGGAATGCAGGACGATGATGTGTATACTACCTTGTACCACTTCAAGCGGCTTTCCGACATTCGGAATCCGCCACCGTCACGGGCTTGGGTTCTGATAGACGTGCACGAAGACAGCATCAACGATGGTACATTCAACGTCCCTTGGGGTGAAGGACCGTTTCTGGGCTGGGGCAACATTCCGTCCAGCCGGCACGGGGGCGTTGGTGTATTGAGCTTTGCCGACGGGCACGTCGAACTGAAAAAGTGGCTGGACCCTGAAACACGCGTGCCAGTCATACGCTTCCCTCACCCTCCTGTTTTTACTCCCCGGGGCAAGGACGTTATCTGGCTGCGCGAACGCACAACCGCATGGGTCAAGTGAAGTGTTACAAACAGTGAGCCTGACGATCCGCTCAGCCTGAATAGTGGTAGTGGACGTCTATGCGGCAGACGGCAAAGTGCCTTTATTTCTACTTTCGGGACAAACCATGGGTGCATCGGAAAGGTTCGAGTTTCGAGTGCGGCGCGAGCCGCACGCGCCTCGCAGGCACGGCGCCTGCCCCGCCGGCCCGTGCAACGATTTGAACCGCCTCTTTGGCGTCCTTGGGTACGTTTCTTGGCGGTTTCCCCACAGGGGGAGAACGGAATGCTCGGGTGGTCGGAATTCCTTTTGGCCATTGATTAGCCGGCGCGGCGCTCGTGCTGTTGAAAGTTATGTCAGAGCATATTTGAACAGTTCCACCGATGCTGAAGGGCCACACCGGCAGTGACTGATTGGCAGATAATATTCCTCGAATGGCCGAAGGAGAAGGTATAGGACCATGAACGCTTGCGAAACACCCGACGGCAAAGACGCCAGCGCATCTTCTTGGCAAACGCCATTCTTGCAAGCATCGGCCCACTGAATATATCGAGGAAGCCAAAAAAGGAATCAACCTATTCTCATCTCTTTGAGGTTCGGATGTTAGAAACACGAGGGCGGACGCGCTGTTGGGAGAGGGGGAACGCTCACCGTGCAACGCTCAAGTTTAAGCGAACAAAGAACAACGTTCAACGCTCATGTTCGGGCGACGGGTTGGGTGGCTGTCCGGGTGCGAATGGCGGGGACAGGCACATTGTTTCCAACGCGCTGCGCTAGTCAGAACACAAAGTTGCCGGAAGAGGCATAATTGTTGACGTTTAGACTGTGAGCCTTTAGTCCCTTAACGAAAAAATGTCGCGCAATATGCGCAACATTTTTTCGTTAAGGGACTATAGTGCTATCTTGGAACATCTGCGCGGCAACCGGTGATTGCGGATCGTTCGAGAGCATTGTCTCCTGGGATTCATCCGGTCATCCCAACTCATCGTCGCCAAGAGTGATGGATTCACCCTTGGCCGCGCGGTCGATCGCGATTGCTTTCTCCAAGGCGCTGCGGGACCGCCGCCATTCTTGGCCGCCCCCAGCCGGTAAAGATTCGGTCGTTGGATTAGCGCTATCGAAACCGATCCAACATCGGTTGTCGGATTGATGCGCCCGAGGACGGGCGCGCTCCCGGCGCGGTTGCTTATCCAACGCGCTGGAACAACCACCGCCGTCTTTCACCACCCCATTTTTCTGCCATCCATTTTTCTGCCATTCCCTCTTTGGCCTCTGGTCATCTTTTCTGCCATCACCGAAAAATCACATGTCGATTCTTTCTGTTAGCCGAAAAAAGGAAAAGAAAACGAAAAGAGGGCGCGAGCCCTCCCTGTGATTTTTTTCGTCTCTTTTTCCTCTTTTCGGCTATTACCACAAAACCATTGGGTTTTTTGGGTTAACCGAAAAGAACGAAAAGAGACCAAAGAATGCGATCGCCCTATTCTCACTCTTTTTGCGGTTTTTATCCTGACCGCCCGAGGACGGGCACGCTGTTGGGAGAGGGAAAATGTGCAACGTTTGCGGTTCAACGCTCAATTGCATGGACGGGTTGGATACCAGTCCAAGTACGGATAACGGTGTCAGGCTCATTGTTTTCAGCGCGCTGCAGGAGTCAAAACACAAGCTTGTCGGAAGAGGCAGATTTTGGATGGCTTGGTTCCCTTCAGGGCGTGATGATAACGCGTTGGTTACCCCAAAACACGCACGGGCCACTTAAAAACAAATGGAATATGTTTCAAGCTTGCGCGCGCCAGTGCTATGCTGTTGCAAATTATGAACCTTGAAGCAATCCAGGTCGAGCTTCAGAAAGCCGGTCTCGACGGTTGGCTGTTCTTCGATCATCACGAGCGCGACCCGCTCGCTTACCGTGTGCTGGGGCTGAAACCCAAGGGCCACGTCAGCCGGCGGTGGTATTATTTCATCCCAGCTCGGGGCCAACCGCTCGGGCTGGTGCATCAAGTGGAGCCGCATGTTCTCGATTCTTTGCCCGGCGCCAAGATTCCCTATGCCCGCTGGCAGGAGCAGGAGGCCGGGTTGCGCAAGCTGCTGCAAGGGGCCAAACGGGTCGCCATGCAATACTCGCCCCGGTGCGCAATTCCCTATGTGGCCAATGTGGATGCCGGCACGGTTGAGTTGATCCGCAGCCTTGGCCTGGAAGTGGTCAGTTCGGCAGAGCTGATTCAGATTTTCGAGGCCAAATGGACGCCAGCGCAATTGGAGATGCACTTGGAGGCTGGGCGGCGGGTGGACCGAATCCGGCACGAAGCCTTCGAGCGTATCAAACAGGCCGTCCGCACCGGGCAATCGCTGGACGAGTATGGCGTGCAACAGTTTGTCATGCGGCGGTTTCAGGAGTGCGGACTGGTAACCGATTGGCCGCCCATCGTGGGAGTCAACATCAATGCTGCGGACTCGCACTATTCGCCGCCCGAGTCGGGCAGCGCTCCCATACGGCGTGGCGATCTGGTGCTGCTGGACTTGTGGGCCAAGCTCGATGAGCCGGACGCGGTCTATTACGACATCACATGGATGGCGTTCTGCGGCGAGGATGTGCCCGCTCCGATGCGCGAGGCCTTCGCGGTCGTGGTGGGCGCTCGCGATGCCGGCATCCGCTTGGTGCAAGAGGCCGCAGCCGCCGGTCGAACCCTGCGTGGATTCGAGGTGGATGATTTTGTCAGCGGATACATTGCAGCGCACGGGATGGCCAGGTACATTCGGCACCGGACCGGCCATTCCATCGGGCGCGAAGTACACGGCGCAGGGGCAAACATGGACAACATGGAAACGCACGACGAACGGCCCATCATCCCGTGGACGTGTTTCTCGGTCGAGCCTGCGCTCTACCTGCCGACCTTCGGGGTGCGAACCGAAGTGAACGTGTTCGTTGATGAACGTGGCGCGCGCGTGACCGGCGAAATACAAACGGAGTTTGTGCGCTTGTTTTGAGTCTCGAGCCCAGGCCGTGTGTTTTACCCGACACTGCGCCCGGGGCGCCTGGTCAGCTCTACAATCTTGAAACCGACCCGGGCGAGACGAAAAACCTTTATTACGAGTGGCCCGAGATCGTGAAAGAATTAAAGGCTTTGCTCGAGCAAGCCAAGGCTTTCGGCCGAAGCCGGTCAGTAAGCTCTGGCAACCAATTGTAACCGTGCCCGACCAGTGCTAAACAACCAAAAGACCATGATGAAAACCAAAATCCTATCGTTTGTACTCGCGGTTTTTTTCGCCGCACCGGTTCCTGCTTTGGCTGCCGGTAGGGGACAACCATTGAAAATCCCCGACTTCACGAAGGGTGACACCATTCCCACAGGCGCGAAGCACGACTGGAACCTCGGCCCCACCGGGTTGCGCGGCTGGATGTTCTGCGATCAGTTGGTGACCACCGATGCGCGGCAGATTTACATTACCAGGGTCGAGAAAGGTTCGCCCGCGGATGGCATCCTTGCGGTCGGTGACGTGATCCTTGGCGTTGGCGGTAAACCGTTCTCCTACGACCCGCGCACCGAGTTCGGCAAGGCCATAACTGTCGCGGAATCCGAGGCCGGCGGTGGCAAACTCGCGGTGACGCGCTGGCGCGCCGGTCAAACGGAAGAAGTGACCCTCAGGCTGCCGGTTCTTGGCAGCTACAGCAGCACAGCTCCGTTTGACTGTCCGAAATCGAAACGTATCTACGAACAGGGCTGCGCGGCACTGGCAAAACGCGTCGCCGCCCCGTCCTATGATCCCGATCCGATCCTCCGTTCGTTGAATGCGCTCGCGTTGCTGGCCAGCGGCAAGCCGGAGTATCTTCCCCTTGTGCGCAAGGAAGCGCAGTGGGCATCCGGTTTTTCCGTCAAGAGCATGGCGACATGGTATTACGGTTACGTCACCATGTTCCTTGCCGAATACGAGCTGGCCACCGGTGATGACTCGGTGATGCCCGGGCTGCGGCGGCTGGCGTTGGAGGCGGCCAACGGCCAAAGTGCTGTCGGATCGTGGGGGCACGGCTTTGCCCTGCCTGACGGACGATTGGGTGGCTACGGCATGATGAATTCGCCGGGCGTGCCGTTGACGATTTCGCTTGTAATGGCGCGCGCTGCCGGTGTGGACGATCCGGCGGTTTCCCGCGCCATTGAACGCAGCCTGAAACTGCTGCGCTTCTACATAGAGCCTGTCCCAAAAAAGCCGATTTTTGAAAGCGCGCCTGAGACAGCACCGCTCGACCAGCGCCGTCTCCGTCTTTTGCAGCGTTTTGTCCCCCCTTCAACCGTCCTTTCGAGTCGTTTTGGCC
>Ga0315298_1003167_pt1 | contig 26607 bp, 30 predicted proteins | sample WHS_1_MG_FD_203077 | JGI IMG/M metagenome (GOLD analysis project Ga0315298, IMG submission 203077) | Extremophilic microbial mat communities from Washburn Hot Springs, YNP, Wyoming, USA - WHS_1_MG | ecosystem: Environmental > Aquatic > Thermal springs > Hot (42-90C) | place: USA: Wyoming... | reverse complement strand
TACTGTCCATGCCGGACCAGACACAAGTGCAGCGCGCTCTCGAAAAAGCCCGTCTCGTCGTCTTGCAGGACAGTTTTCTGGGCACCGAAACTGCCGCCTATGCGGACCTCCTGCTTCCCGCTGCCAGCTGGGGTGAACGCGAAGCTTTGGTGACCAACTCTGAACGGCGCATTACCCATCTGCGAACCGCAGTTCCCGCACCGGGCAGCGCCCTGCCCGACTGGATGATCTTCCGCGATTTCGCCTTTATTCTCGGTGACGCCCTGGATGCCCTCAACCATCCACTGCCAAGCGCAAAAGATGCCTCTTGGGCTGCACGTGCCCAGCGCATGTTCAACTTTGCCGATTCCACCAGTATTTTTCTGGAATACCGGGAATGCACCCGGGGCCGGGATTTGGACATCACTGGTCTCGACTTCTCCGTATTGGACAATCAGGGACCGCAGCAGTGGCCCTATCCAGAAGGCGCCGTAGCCGGGCAAGCGCGCCTGTACGCCGACGGCGTTTTCCCCACACCAAGTGGCCGCGCCCGTTTCCGTGATCCCGAATATCTGGGGGTTGCCGAAGAAATCGACGCACGTTATCCCTTACGCCTGACCACCGGCCGCCTGCGGGATCATTGGCACAGCATGAGCCGCACTGGCAAAGTGGCCGCCCTCTTCGCCAGCGATGCAGAAGCCTTTCTCGAAATACAACCGGACGATGCGCGACGCCTGAATCTCGATAACGACATGCTGGCCAAAGTCAGCAGCCGACGCGGCAATAATATCCTCAGGGTGAGGGTCAACGCCGATCTGCAGCCGGGGCTCCTTTTCGCCCCTATGCATTTCGGGCGCCGCTACGCCCCCGCCGCCCTCTGCAATCAACTGACTCTCGCAGCCATTGATCCCATTTCCGGCGAGCCGGAATTCAAACATACGGCTGTACGGGTAGAGCCGGTGTTATTCCCCTGGCAAGGTACGATTCTGCGCTTGCTGGACAAAGACGCGTATTTCCATGCCGCCCAACAGATCGCCCGCCAGTTCCCCTACGCCAGCCTCGCTCGCATGCGCCGGGGCGAACGCGAGGGCTTTATTCTTCGCATCGCCGGTGAACAGGCCCCGGCGGCCAGTGATATCCAGGCCTGGGATCAGGCCCTGGGCATGGACAGCCTCGACATCATCGACTATGACGATGGCCGCCGGGGCATACGCAAACGCCTCTGCATTCGGCAGGATCAGCTTTATGCCGCGCGTCTCTTCGGGGAAGACGTCACCCGTGACTGGTTGCGCGAACTATTACTCAGTGCCGCCGATGTGCATTCTTACCGGCATGCCCTTTTTGCTCCCAAAGTCCCCACCGACATGGGCACCTGGGTGCGTTCACGGGGAGTGTGTGCCTGCACCGGGGTGGATGAACGCATTCTGCAGCAACACGTTGCCGCGGGCGCCGTTACCCTTGGCCAGATCGCCCAAGCTTGCGGTGCGGGCGGCGAATGCGGCTCCTGCAAACCGGAAATCCTCGACATCATCCGCCTTATGCGCCGGGAGGCCTCATGCGCGCCCCGACTCTGAATCTGCCCCAGCTCGTCGGCCGTGTGGCGCGGGGCCGCGAACATGCTGAGGACTTATCTCTGGAAGAAGCCCAGACCCTCTTTGCCGCTTGGCTGGCGGGCACACTTCCTGATCTTAGCGCCGGCGCGCTGTGGACGGCGTATCGTATCAAGGGCGAATCCGTGGACGAGTTGCGCGGCTTCGTTCGCGCCAGCGAGGCCAGCCTGCGGCCCGTTGTCCTCGACAGTGCTTGTCAGCCGGTCATTTTACCCAGCTACAATGGGACTCGGCGTGGGGCCAATTTGCTGCCTTTGCTGGCATGCATCCTCGCCCGTTGCGGCGTACCAGTATTGCTGCATGGCCTGCATGCCAGCAGCATGGAAAGTGCCATGACACTGAGCGACCATGACCCTTCCGGGCGGGTCGGCACGGCACGGATTTTTACTGCATTTGGCCTACCCATCGCCCAGGACAATGTGCAGGCGGGCACCCAATTGCGGCAGCAAGGGCTCAGCTACCTGCCTGTGGAACAGCTCTGTCCAGGCCTCGGGCGAATGCTTCGACTCCGTCAACAACTCGGCGTTCGCTCCAGCGTACATACGGTCGTCAAACTCATGAATCCCTTCCGGACGCCTGCGGTACATTGCGCCGGGGTTACCCATCCACCCTATCTGGCGCTTCTGCAGGCTTTTTTTACCGCAACAGGGCGTCGCGCTCTTTGTCTGCGCGGCACCGAAGGCGAACCTTTCGCCAACCCCAAACGCCGCCCCGATCTGCATACCTGCCTAGCGGGAGAATGCACTCTGTGGGTGGCTAAAGACGATAAGCCACTGCTCCAGATCCCGGCCTTGCCTGATGATCAGGGCGTCAGTGCTACCTGCCGATTCATGGCACAGGTGCTCGCCGGACACGCTCCCTTGCCCCCGGCGCTAGCCGATCAGGCAATTTGCTTGCTTTGCCTCAGCGGCCGCTGCGCCGATGTGGACAGCGCCCGCGCCCACCTTTCTCAAACCCTTTCCCACGATGCGGCATAACCGGAGAAGCCCCATGCACCAACCCTCCTTCCCTCCGGTCTCCATTGTCGGCGCAGGCCCCGGCGACCCCGAACTGCTCACCCTCAAAGCGGCGCGACGTATTGCCGAGGCCGAGATCATTTTCTATGACGCCCTCGCCAACCCGCGTATCCTCGACATGGCGGCGGACCATTGCCGCAAGGTCGAAGTGGGCAAGCGCGGTGGCCAAAACTCGACGCCACAACTGTTCATTCACGAGCAGCTCATCCGTGCCGCACGGCAGGGGCTGAGGATTGTACGCTTGAAGGGCGGTGACCCCTTCCTCTTCGGTCGCGGCGGTGAAGAATGCCTGGCCCTGCGCGCTGCCAACGTCGAGTACGAAATCATTCCCGGCATCACCAGTGGCATGGCTGCGGCAGCTTACGCCGGAGTGCCCCTCACCCACCGCCATCGCAGCCAGTCCGTACTCTTCCTCACCGGCCATGAAGCGCGCGGTGGCAAGGCTCCAGACTGGTCGCGCCACGCCCAGGCGGCTGATACTCTGGTGATCTATATGGGCATCGAACGGGCGGCCGGCATCTGTACAAATCTTATGGCAGGCGGTCTTGCAGAGGAAACCCCGTGTCTTGCCGTACAATGGGCCACCTTAGAGCAAAAACAAGTGCAGGCGCCCTTGGCACGACTGAGCGCGGAAATTGCCCGTGCCGGACTCGGCAGCCCGGCCATACTGATTATCGGCGCGGTCGTGGAGATTGCCGAGCTCTGCGCCTGGCTACCGAAAACAGAAGATGCTGCGCGCCACTTAATGCAACAACCTTAAGGAGTTTTCGTGTCTCAAGTACAGTTCCTGCTCGCCCACGGTTCACGCAATCCGCAATGGCGACTACCCTTCGAGGTTATTGCCATGCGCCTGCAAGCAAGCCAGCCACAGCGAAAGATCATACTCTGTTATCTGGAAATATGGACGCCCAGCCTCGCTGAGGCGATGCGCAAGGCCTACGCTTCCGGTTTGCGCCGGTACCGGGTTTCGCCAATTTTCTGGAGCAGCGGCAGGCACCTGCAGGAGGATTTACCAGCGCTTGTCACCCAACTTCAGCTTGAATTATCTGGCTGCGAAATCACCATCGATAGCCCTCTCGGCGAATCAGAGATCATCGTCCGCGCTGCACTGCAAGCCCTGCAATGAGCCCATGCACCGCATCGTCCTGATCGACAACAATACGGAGCGCGCGGAAATGCTTCGTGACGCCCTCCATCTAGAAGGCCATCAAGTCGCCGACATTTTTGTTTGGACAGAACTCTCGTGGCAACGGTTGGAAAAACTGCAACCCGACGTCATCATCGCCGAAGCCGGCACGCCGGAGCGCGATGTCCTCGAACACATTGTTTTTCTCAGCGAAACCTTAGAACTTCCGGTTGTCGTTCTCGGCGCTCCCGAGGATGAAGACACCATGCGCCGCGCCATCCGTGCAGGAGTCGCTGCCTACGTCGCCCACGGCATCTCCGCCCGCGATATCGCCCCTATTCTCAAGGTCGCTGCCTTGCGCTATGCCGACTACCGCTTGCTACGCAAAGAACTCAAAGACACCAAAGATGCCCTCTCCGAACGCAAGCTGGTGGAAAAAGCCAAGGGTATTCTCATGCGTGATCTGCAGATTGACGAAGCCGAAGCCTACCGCCGCCTGCGCCGCCTGGCGATGGATAAGGGCAAAAAATTGGCGGAGATCGCCGAGATGGTGATTACCATCAGCTCGTAACCATGCTCCAACAGATCAGCACTCCGTTCCCTAGCTGTCCACGGAAAAAATAGTATCATCCTAACGCTTCGCGGATTCTCTGCCTCCTGATGATCTTTCCAATGGTGTCAATCAACAGGACGCTGGCTAAAATGTATTAGAATACGCTAATACATAAAAATTGGCGATAGCTCGCAGGCTGCGGACTGCTCCAAAGAACAGAGTGGCGCGTCTGATCATATATATGTAGTATACATATATAGTTAATAGGAGGTACTACTATGAATACTCAGAGCATTGGCCAGAACCTTCTGGATACCGCTAACAGATTGAGAGATCGAGAACTGCTTTTTCATGGTAATCATGCCAACCTTTCTGTCCGATCCGGAGAGCGTATGCTCATGACCCGCGGTGGTGATGTGGCACAGTTACGGGCGGATGATCTGGATTGGGTAGGTCTGGACGGCTCAGGTCAGGAAGCCTTCCAGCCCACATTTCGGGAAGTTATTGAGATGCATGCCAAAGTCTATAGCCAGCGCAGGGATTTTGGCGGCATTGTTCACTGCCATCCGGCCCACCTTACGGCCTTCGCCATTGCACAACAGCCCTTGCCGGCGGTGTATGAGCCATTATTGCGTCTCGGAATCCATGAGGAAGTGCCGGTAGTGGCCTGGGCACCACGCGGTTCGCAGGAGTCCGTTGAAGGTATCCTCCGAGCGTTCGTGAACCCAGCGATCAGCGCAGTATTGCTGTCCAACCATGGGGTCCTGGTGGCAGGAGCCGATCTCGGTGAAGCATTGGCTCGACTCACGGCCTTGGAAGAAGCAGCGGAACTGGTGCTCCATGCTCGGGCTCTGGGTGGCGCGAAACCTTTGCCAAAGGCTGCCTACGAGGAGGTGGTGGGGCGCCAACACCAATTCCAGATGACGTCATGAGTAATGACCGTGTTCGGCCAGGTCGACATCTCGCCGCGTTTTCCCTGCTGTTGCTTTGGGAAATGCCAGACCATGGTCTTCATCTCCACCGGCGGATCAATGGCGTCCTCCCTGACGGACTACAAGTGGATATAGGGAATCTCTATCGTGCGCTTCGTGACTTAGAGGTCCGAGGGAGTGTCCAGTCTGCCTGGGATACCGAAGGCAGCGGTTCTGCACGACGGATTTATCGTATTACTGCCGATGGGCACGATGAATTGCGAGGCTGGAGCGAAGACATCAGCAAGCGGCGTAGCGCCTTCGACTGGTTTTTGGGGCACTGGCAGGCACTGGCGGAGTCGGATGGCAACGTAGAGGCGCGACTCCATGGATGAGAAAGCTATCCGTTCACGGTATGTCGAACTTTTTGGAGTGGTGCCTGACAGCTGGCCCTTACGACAGGATATTGCCCGTCAAGCAGGACGGGAAACGGCCCTAGATGCCATAGAAAACCTGAGAGAAACGCTTATTCACGAGAATCCGCTCGACCGAAAAGTGCAACAGCTGGTCCATTTTGGCATGCTCCTCGTACGTAGCGAAGCGGCAGCAGCGGAGCTTCATGCCCGCGCAGCCCTTGTCGCGGGCGCCACGGTCGCCGAACTGCATGGCGTCTTGGAGACTGCGGCGATCGTGGCTGGCATGCCTGCTTTCAGCTTGGGTGTTCAGGCCGTGACCCGCGCCTTGGCAATACCGGCCCAATCTTTGGACACGGAGAAAAATAATGGCCTTACCGGCTAGTTTTGATTTCCAAATCCTAAAGAAGCCACTACGTCGGTATACGCCCGTCCGGCTCATGTACCGGCGGGCGACTGCCGGCGGTTTCAATATGGGTGCAGACAGCCACTCGCACACTGACGGTCTCACTCATTATCCCTCCTACAGCAGCAAGGGGTAACCTATTGCAAGATTGCCACTAACTCATGCATTACTGCGTTAGCTCACCGGATTTAGCCAGTGGTAGATCAGTAACCATTGCTTCACTAATAGTCATTTACAACTCCTTTCTCACAGGACGGCAGTTCCTGCCAAATGACCATTTACACAAAAATTCTTACACCCCCGAACCGTACCCATTATCGGCCCGATGCGCCGATGGCTACCGTTTATCCCGCTCCCCATCAATAGCGAAGGACTCAAGTCTGGCTTCAGCCGCGCTCGTGTGAAAGCCAGAATGCCGGATTTGCACTTCCATGATCTTCGTCATTCCTGTGCCTCTATCCTGCTTGCGTCTGGGGCTGACCTGTACACCATTAGTCGCATCCTGGGTCATTCATCCACCAAGATGACTGAGCGTTACGCGCATCTTCAAACCGATGCGCAATCGGTCGCTTTGGAACGGGCCTTTTCCGAGTCTGTACTCAAAAATGCACTCAAGAAAAAACCGGCTTAGCGTCGGTGTCGTAACTTCTTGTTTTATCTGGTGGGCGGTACAGGGTTCGAACCTGTGACCCCTGCCGTGTGAAGGCAGTGCTCTACCGCTGAGCTAACCGCCCAAAATGAGCAAGCTCATCTGGAGACGGCATAAAATACCAATCAAAGGCATCAAGGTCAAACGCTTTCGACCTTCTCACATCCTTTTTTTCACGTTAGACTGCCAACCGCTATCACTCCACATGGTGCCTCAGATGCCCTATCAGCGACGGTCACCCTATTCATGATGTTCCTGAGACACCTGCCAACGGTCCAAGAACCACGACTTTACATGGCCCTGGAGCGCACCTATCTGGGCTATTTCAAACTCCTCTTCGTTGCTATCGGCACTGGCCTGGTTTCCGCGCGTCTGGCGGTACTATTTAAGGCGCTGCATTACGCAACATTGGCACATTTTTTTACCGAACTTTTCAACTGGCTGACTTGGCCCGCCATCGCCCTGGTTTTTGTGGTAGGATTTCGCTTTATGTCGGACTTGGAACACATCGAAAAAGGACTCCCTGTGGCTGCAAAAGAAATCATTGATCCGCGCATTTATATGGCCGCCGAACGCACCTTCCTGGCTTGGGTGCGAACCGGTATCGGCCTGATTGCCTTTGGTTTTGTCATTGAGAAGTTCGACTTCTTTCTGGAGCAACTCTCCACCATGCTGCACACCAAGCTCATCATGGGAGAAGGATTCTCCGGGATGGGGATCATCTTTATTCTTCTCGGCATCACCAATCTGGTGATCGGGGGCATCAACTTCATTCGCACGGTCAAAAAAGTGGACGAGGGTTCTTATCATGTCCACAAATTTCTCTACGGTCTCTATGGTGTCATTCTGCTGAGTATCACGCTCGTTCTGGCAGTCATGATCATCCGTGTGTCGCCCTGATGTCGGTTGCCGCCAAGGGCATCCGTACGAGCGCTAGATAGTCGTCATAGGACCAATAGCGCGCATGAAATGGATATTTTTCTGATCCCCTTCTCTCATTTCTCCAGATAACCGACTTACTTTTGTCCAATATACCGAGGCAGTGCTCCACGCGCCGGCGGAATACCCGCATGGCCACCCCAGGCAATAATGACGCCATCATTTTCCGGACCAATGACATAGGCCTCTCCCTGTTGTCTCAGCGTGCCGCCTACCTCCTTGCTATCAGTGCCGCGTAAGGCGTAAAAATTCAAAACATGTAGCCCACCCGCTTGCGGGAAATGGCGCCAGATATATTCTGAAGCAGTGCGTACGGTCTTGTCAGCGGTCATCTCGCTTGTACTGGAAGGGTTTTTCAGGAAAATCGTAAGCATGCTCCCCTTGCGGCTGGAAAATAGGAGAGTGAACCGGTATCGCCATGTCCTGCAGAGCGAGAACAAGGCAGTGATCTGAGTGGTATCTACGGCGGAGGCATGCTGAACAGTCCTACCAATGCGCGACGGTCACCTCCTTCACAAAGTGGCCAGATTGGAGCAAAGATAGCCGAAGCCATAAACATGAGGGTCTCAAAAAATAAAAGGGCAGAGAGGAATACCTCAATGCCCTTACTTTATGGTGCGCTCGGACGGAGTCGAACCGCCGACCTACTGGTTCGTAGCCAGTTGCTCTATCCAGCTGAGCTACGAGCGCGTGGAGGGCGTAATATACCTACAGACGGGGGGGCGGTCAATTCCTCTGCTTCCTCCTCTGCCTCGGCACCTATCGGGGCCCTCAACTACCGGTGATACCGCCCTCCGATGTGTCCTTATTCTTCGCCATTTCCGCCTTGAGCCTGGCGAGATCATCATCCACACCGCTCGTCACACGCACCTTGTCCATCTCTTTTTCGGTCTGACTGCGGCTATCCAAAGGATCATTCAGCGCACCTGACTCCATCAGGCCATCCATCGCCACTGCCTTGGCCTCCATGTGCTGGGCACGATCCTGAGCGCGACGCATGGCATCACCGGCGCCATCCATATCCTTGTTAATGCCCGTGAGTGCCTGGCTGACTTTGACCTCCGCCTGCGCTGCCGTCAGTTCACTCTTGGTGATCTCCTTTTGCGTTCTGAACCGCTCTATATGGTCCTGAAGCTTATTCTCGTAATCCGTCAGCTTTTGCGCCTGAGCCGCCACCGTATCATGCGCTTCCTTGAAGGAAGCGATCTTCTGCAATTCAGACTGCTTCTGGGCTAATTCAGCGCGCGCCAGGTCTTCCCGGTTGGCTTCTAGGGCCATTCGCGCATCCGCATCCGCTTTGTCGACGGCCTTCTGCGCCTGCGCCATCTGGTTTTCCAATGAGACACGCTCGGTCACCACATCGGCAAGATGCCTTTTGGTATCCTGCAAATTCGTAATCATTTTTTCATAGGACAAGTCTAGGCTTTCCCCCGGGTCTTCCGCATTATCGAGAAAATGATTCACTTTGCCTTCCAGTATCTCTGCGGCATGTTTAAATATCGACATAAGATTACTCCTTGCGACGGCGTCGCGCTGTTCACTGCATCAGTCATTAACCGGGATCACCAGTTGCGGACGCAGGGCATCAACCAGCGCATCCGCGTTGTCCATGGCCTTCACCGCCGTGCCCACCGCAAAAAATTCAATGATATGCGGCTTCCAATTGTGGCTACCTTCATGCAGTTGCACGCCGGTAATTCCATCCGCCTGAGCCTCCTGTGCCTCATGCTGCATACGCTCCATGGCCAGTTCACGCGCGTCATACATGGCCTGCGTAAATTGCTCCATTTCTGTATTGCGCCCTATATTACCCATGGATTTCAAAAAACTCTGGTGGGCCACATGATATACACAGGAGCCCATTACCATTTCCATCGGTCGATAACCCGCCTGCAGCAACATCCAGAAATCCTGCCCACTGAGATCACTGGTAAAAGGTTTACCCCCTACCCCCTTGAATCCAGAGGCGCCGCTGCGATGCGCGATAGCCGTACCAATCGCCATGAATTCGAGAATATCCTGATCCCATTCCATGCGTTTGACTTCCAGGCGCACACCGACAATACCGTCCGCCTGTAGCAGGATAGCCTCCTGTTCCATGCGACTCATAGCCAGTTCGCGAGCCTGGTACATGGCCTGGGACAATACATCCATCTCCATGTTCTGATTCCAGTTACCATACTGAATACCCATATGGTAAATGCAGGACCCCACCACCAGCCCTAAAGGCTCAAAATTGGCCTTGCGGACCATGACGAATTCATTGACGGAGAGATCGGAGGTAAATATGCCTTCGTGACTGCCCTGCGAACGCAAGCCTTTCAGACGTTCGATGGCATGAGGAGCCAGTTGTTCCGTAGTATCGGTCATATAAGATCCTTTCGTGTCGTGGCAGCACTTTTCAGTGGATGGTCAAGGAGTGAAATCATCGGAATCAGTTCGTGCTGAGGGGTGTTTTTCGGCAAATAGCTGATGGCCGTGCCAATACTGATATGACGGCACAGAAAGCGTTCCGGATTATTCTGATCGGCGGCAACCCGAAACATCTGGGTGGTGCTGGTATGCGCCAACACTGCGGCCGCCATACGCCGCCCGTCTTCGCGTAAATCATAGAGGGCGCGACGGCGGACATTTTCCTGGAATGTAGACAGATCGGTGATTTCCATATTCCAGTAGCGTGCAGCAAAGGGGGAGAACTGCGCGGCCTGCTCAGCCATGGTACCCATCCACGGGCTATACCAATCAAAATTAGCACCGATAGCGATGCCCACGGGCACCACTCCATCTTCCAGTAACCGGACAAATTCCAGTGCCGAAACAGTAGCCACGACCGGCTCCGTGGACGGTGGCAGCCCGCGAATGCGGATGGCCGTGCCGGTAACGCCATAATCCATATCTTCGTGCTCACCATGATGCACTTTCATCCGTACATCGACGATGGCATTCGCACCCATGGCCAGTGCCTCCAGTCGCATGCGCTCTACCGCCATGTGCCAGCCATCATAGTGCCCCTGGGTCCAAGAATACCCAAAATGGTACCAGCAGTTGCCGGTCACCATACCAACGGGTTGTACGCCGTGGCTGCGCTGCAACAGCAACTCAGACGCCCGCGCCGTACTGATCCAGGGCAATTGCCCTTGACTGGTCTGAAACATGCGGCTTTGAACGAAAGAAGGAAGGCGGTGTTGGCGCAGCGCCAATTCCCATTCGGAGTAACGCTGCATTTCTTCGGGGGTTTGTGAGCGGATGCCTTTGTTGGCGCTCTGACCGATATTTTCTGCGGCACGCTGGGCATCATGTGCGACTTCCTCAATGCCGTGTTTGATCTTGTCCCAAATGGACATAACCCCTCCTTCAAATCACCCCATAAGAAAGTCGTGTAATGTATCGCTGGCGCCCCGCATTTCGCCGGAGAGATCAGTCAGGTCGGCAACCAAGCTTTCCAGCCAGGCGGATAACGATAAATCTTCGTGTTTGAGCACTACGCCACGTACGGTTTTCGCGCGCACCGTGCTGATATGGGCGCCCTCTTTTTTGAGAATATAGTCGTTATTATTAGTATGGATAGTAATGGACTCAATGTGGCTGGTTTTCGCAAAAAATCCATCCTTCTTGCGCTCTACCTCCACAAAACCTGGCACGTCACCCTCAAGACGCGCGGCCAACCCTTCCACAAAGGCCTTCATGTCTGTTTGTGCCCGTCTGATCCAGGCCGTATTTCGCTCAAAATCCGTACTCATACAGGGCCCCCTCCCTAGATTGCCACTCATATACCGGAAATGAGACTCTTCGTCCCAACTTTAGTTCGCGAATCCCGATCATGCACGAATTTTTTGGAGTTCCGGCCCATCTTCCATTTTCACATGTAAACGCTGCAATTGCGCGAACTGACGATAAAGCGGACAGAGCAGTTCGCCGAGGGCAGCCAGAGAAATCGCTGCCATCAGCGCATTCAGTAACTTGTCCAGTTGCGTCTATTCCACCAGCGGATCCCCTGCTTGCTGGCCGTGGACGCCATCCATTTCGCCAGTTCTCCCCGATAACCGCCGAAGAGAATTCGCCACAATCACTACCCACCGCAGAGCCAAATAGAAGCACCAAAAAACGTCAACCCTTCACACCCCACATCCCGTCAAATACCGGCCTTGCGCAAAACAGTTGATTTTAGTCGAAGGATGCTTATCATTTGCGCTCTTGCGCGCATTTCTCGCGCCCGATAAGTTTGCCCCTGGAGTTGATGATCGTGGATATCCGCCTTTCTCGCCGCGTGAATGCGGTGCGCCCCTCCCCCACGCTTGCGGTCACTGCCCGCGCCCAACAACTGCGCCGCGCAGGGAAGGACATTGTCAGCCTGGGTGCTGGCGAACCGGACTTCGACACCCCGGAGTACATCAAGGAAGCGGCCATCGCCGCCATCCACCGGGGCTTCACCAAATACACCGCCGTCGGCGGCACACCGGAGTTGAAGGCCGCTATCATCGGCAAATTCGCCCACGACAACCATTTGTCATACCATTCCGACGAAATTCTCGTTTCCGTCGGTGGCAAGCAAAGCTTCTTCAATCTTTGTCAGGCCCTTCTGGATGCCGACGACGAAGTCATCATTCCCGCGCCTTACTGGGTATCTTATCCGGACATCGTGCTGCTGGCTGAAGCGCGGCCCGTCATCATCGATACCGACGCCAGCCGGCGTTTCAAGATCAGCCCGGAGCAACTGGAAGAGGCAATCACCCCCAGCACCCGTCTGCTGGTCATCAACAGCCCCTCCAACCCCTCCGGCGTGGCCTACAGTCGCCCGGAACTGGAAGCACTGGGTGAAGTACTCCGCCGTCATCCGCATATCCTCATCGCCAGCGATGACATGTATGAGAAAATCCGTTTCTACGATGAAGACTTCGTCAACATCGCCAATGCTTGCCCGGATCTGACTCCGCGCTGCATCATCATGAATGGCGTATCCAAAGCCTATGCCATGACCGGATGGCGCATCGGCTACTGTGCTGGCCCCAAGGAACTGATCACCGCGATGAATACGGTACAGTCCCAAAGCACCTCCAATCCCACCTCCATCGCTCAGGTGGCCGCCCAGGCGGCGCTGGAAGGTGGCGACAGCGCCATCCACGAAATGGTGCATGCCTTCAAGCGGCGCCACCAATATGTCTACGACCGCCTGAAAGCACTGCCCGGCGTCGCCGCCATGCCCTCCGATGGTACCTTTTACAGCTTTCCGGGATTTCGCGAAGTCATAGCGGCGAAAGGCCTGCGTGACGATCTTGCCCTCGCTGAAGCCTTGCTGGAGGCCGGAGTGGCAGTAGTACCCGGCTCAGCCTTTGGTACACCCGGCCACATCCGTCTGTCCTTTGCGACCAGCGATAAAAATCTGGAAATGGCCCTGGATCGCATCAGCGCTTTTATCAACGGCCAGACAGACCGCCCCCAAAACTGAGAGCGCGTTACCCTAGTACCCAGGATTAACCCCGATCAGGACACAGGACTGATTATTATCGCCGCAGCCACTCGACGGGCGCGCTTCCGGGCTTCCTCCACGTCATCGGCACCAGCTATACCCACCCCGAGGCGCCTGAGCTTGCTGGCTGTCGGCTTGCCGAAAAGCCGCAGATCACTTTCCGGCACAGCCAGCGCCTCCTCCAATCCTGAATATTCCGGCCCCCAACCCAGATCCTTCCCGCGAATCACCGCAGAAGCCGCCGGACGCCGGAAGCCCGGATCGATCGGCAAACCCAAAATGGCACGCAGGTGCAGGTCGAACTCACTCTGACGCTGACTGGCCAGGGTCACCAGACCCGTATCATGGGGCCGGGGTGAGAGTTCACTGAAGATGACATCTTCGCCGCGCACAAAAAACTCCACCCCATACAGCCCCCGTCCGCCCAGATTATCAGTCACCAATTCCGCCATCTTTTCCGCCTGTCGCAAAGCTGCCTCACCCATCGGCTGCGGCTGCCAGGATTCCACATAATCACCGGCTTCCTGACGATGTCCGATAGGCGCACAAAACGTCGTCCCAAAGGCAGAGCGCACCGTCAGCAACGTGATCTCGAAATCGAAGTCGACAAAGCCCTCGACAATGATTCGCTGACTGCCGACGCGGCCCGCCGTCTGCGCCTCCTGCCAAGCCAACGCCAGTTCCGTCGCGCCGCGCACTATGGACTGCCCCTTACCACTGGAAGACATAACCGGCTTGATCACACAGGGAAAGCCCAGCATTATTGCCGCCTCTTCCAACTCTGCCAGTGTCCCCGCGAAGCGATACGGCGATGTCGGCAAGCCCAACTCTTCCGCAGCGAGGCGGCGGATACCCTCGCGGTCCATGGTTAACCGTACTGCCCGAGCCGAGGGCACCACGGTGGCCAACCCCAGCGCCTCGATTGACGCCAGTGCGGAAGTCGCAATAGCCTCGATTTCAGGCACCACAAAGTGCGGACGCTCGCGTTTGACAATGGCCAGAATGGCCTCTGGATCAGTCATATCCAACACATGGGAACGATGGGCGACTTGCATGGCCGGCGCATCGGCGTAACGATCCACCGCAACAGTCTCCACCCCCAAACGTTGTGCGGCAATAAGGACTTCTTTACCCAGCTCGCCTGCACCGAGCATGAGTAAACGGGTAGCGGAAGCAGAAAGCGGTGTACCAAGTATCATTGCATTTCCCTTGTAAAGACAAAATCTTCGCGCAACTCACCGCAGGTTAAAGATGCCCCCCAACTTATGCGCCTATACTTAAAGATAACATTTTCGACCAGGCGTGTACGCAAAGGAGCAAGCAATGAGTAGCAAAAGCATCGGGATGGTCGGCTTAGGTCGAATGGGTGCCAATATGGCGAGGCGTCTCCACCGCAAGGGTCTGGAAGTCACCGTTTACAATCGCCATACCGAAAAAGCCACTGATCTGGCTAAAGAAACAGGCATGCACGCTGCCGAAAGTCTGGAAGCCCTCGTTCAGGCCTTGCCCAGCCGCCGGATCGTTTGGCTCATGCTCCCCGCCGGAGAGACCACCCAAAGTCATATCGACTCCATTCTTCCCTTGTTGAACAGGGGTGACATACTGATTAACGGCGCGAATGCCTTTTATGAGGACTCCATCGCCCAATCCAAAAAAGTGGAAGCGGCGGGGGTGAATTACGTAGATGCCGGTGTTTCTGGCGGTGTCTGGGGTCTACAGGAGGGATATGCCCTGATGGTCGGCGGTAGCCAGGAAGCCGTAACTCAGGTAACGCCTTTTCTGGAAGCACTGGCGCCGGGCACCGACAAAGGCTGGCTGCACTGTGGGCCGGTTGGTAGTGGTCATTTTGTCAAAATGGTCCACAACGGTATCGAATACGGAATGATGCAAGCCCTCGCCGAAGGCTTCGCCATCCTGCAGGGCAAAACCGAATTCGGACTGGATCTCGCCAAGGTGGCCGAAATGTGGCGCTACGGCAGCGTCGTCCGCTCCTGGCTCCTCGACCTTACCGCCGACACCCTCGCCAAAGATCAGGTGCTCGCCGACATCGCGCCCGTGGTGGCGGATTCCGGCGAAGGTTTGTGGACCGCGCAGGCAGCTCTCGCACTGAAAATTCCCGCGCCGGTCATCACCCTCGCTCTGCAGATGCGCTGGGCCTCTCAGGGGCGCGACGGCTACGCCGCCAAACTCCTGGCGATGATGCGTAACCAGTTTGGCGGCCATGCCGTGCAAAGGGAGGACTGAATGAGTAACTGTAATTGTCAGTTCGTCATTTTTGGGGCTACCGGTGATCTCGCCAGCAAAAAACTTCTCCCCGCACTGTATCATCTGCATTGCGCAGGCAGAATGCCTGACGAGTTGCGTATTCTCGCCTTTGGACGACGCCCCTGGGACGACAAGGCCTGGCAAGATTTTCTTCAGGAACAGATGGAAACCTATGCCAGCAATTATCACGCCGACCACTTTGCTGATTTCTGCAGGCATTTTGAATATGTGCGCGGTGAAATCCATGAGCCGGAATCTTACGCCAGACTCCGCAACCTGCTGACCCCGGAAGGGGCCGAAAAGCCGGCGGACACCATTTTTTATCTCGCCATTCGTCCCGCCGATTTTATTCCAGTGGTACAGCGTCTCTCCGAGGCCGGATTTAACCAGGATGGCGACTACCGTATCGTGATTGAAAAACCCTTCGGTGATGATCTGGAAAGCGCCGTGCAACTCAATGAGCAACTGCATCGCCACTTCCGCGAAGATCAGATTTATCGTATCGATCACTATCTTGGCAAAGAAATTGTCCAGAATCTGCTGGTTTTTCGCTTTGCCAACTTACCCATCGAGGCGGTCTGGAACCGCAATTACATCGACCACGTCCAGATAACCGTGGCCGAAGATATCGGCATTGAAAACCGGGCCGGCTATTATGACCAAGCCGGTGCCCTGCGCGATATGCTGCAAAATCACCTGATGCAAATTCTGACGCTGATTGCCATGGAACCACCGCCGTCGCTGGAAGCGGACAGCCTGCGCGACGAAAAAGTCAAAGTCCTGCGTTCCATCCGCCCTATTCCCAAATCGGCCGTCACCGCCTATGCCATGCGCGCGCAGTATGGGCCTGGCATTGTCCACAACAAACATGTTCCCGGCTATCAGGACGAGGCGGGTGTTGAACTCAACTCGGTAACAGAAACCTTTGTCGCCGCCAAGTTTTACATCGATAACTGGCGCTGGCGCGGCGTGCCATTTTACCTGCGTACTGGGAAGCGCCTCACCGCCAAAACCTCCAGCGTTGCGATCCGCTTTCGCCATACGCCACAGCAACTTTTTCGCGAAACCAGCATTGAGCGCATTGAACCCAACTGGATATTACTTTCCCTAGAGCCCGAAAGCCTTAAAATCGAAATCCAGATCAAGGAACCCGGTCTGGAAATGCGCGTCCGCCCTGTGCAACTCAACGCATCCTACCGCAAAGAAGGGGAGCAGGAGCTTGATGCTTATGAGGCCCTGCTGCTGGATGTGATGCAAGGCGACAAAGCCCTGTTCATTCGCTTTGACGAGGTCGAATGGGCCTGGCGTGTCGTCGACCCCATCATCAAGTCCTGGGGACGGGAAACCGACTATATCCTCACCTACCCCGCTGGCTCCTGGGGACCAGACGAGGCCACCCGGATCATGGATAAAGAAGATCAGTACTGGCGCAATCAAATCTAAGTCGAATCGAATGGCGGAGACCACCCGCGCTCCGCCATTACCCCGCCTGTCGTCTGTTGCAAACAGAAAAAACTATATAAAAATCAATAACCCTATGGCAACCTTCGGAAAAGCGTAGCCAGTAGTCTACAGACAGGCCCGGTACGAGGATGATTTATCCGGGTATTTTTTCAGTTTAATATAATAATTTCAGACCATTAAAACGATATGGCATGATCCATGCTTGCAGCTTAAGCGAAGATCAAAACCTGATCATAAAGGAGCTTAACGATGCAAAATCCCATTATTCCCGAACGCGAAATTCAACAACTTTCCGAGGTTATCAAAGCCATGTCTCACCCCTTGCGGTACAAGATTATCTGCCTGTTGGGGCGCGGTGAAATGAGCATGCAAAACCTCGTAAAAGCCATCAATACCAGCCACAGTAATGCATCACAGCATCTTGCCCTACTGCAGGACAGTGGCCTGGTACTGGTGCGACGGGTAGCCAGCCGTGTGTACTTTCGTATCCGCGATCAGCGCACCCTGCGTCTGCTGGCCATGAGCCACCACGTCTTCGCCTGACTTTCAATCTAACAGCGGCATACCGCGCCGCAGGAATTCTGCGGCGCTCTCACCGCTTTCAGCGGTACCCAGAAAGCGCCGCCATGCTCCCGCGCCATTTTGCCCAAAGCGCAGCCCATGCAAATGACGACTCAAACGCAGTGCGGGCAACGCCTCTCCCCATTGCTCCGCATATTCTATCAACCCCGACAAGATCACTTCGGGCACTGGCAGGGTTTCCCTACGCCCCATGGCACGTTCAATTTCCGCCAACAGCAGGGGATGATGATAGGCCGCACGCCCGATCATGACCCCATCCACTGCGGAAAATTGCGCCGTCACCGCCGTCAATTCGTTAAAGCCTCCATTGATCTCAATGGTCAGATGTGGCAGTTCTTTTTTCAACTGATGCACCCAATCCCAGCGCAAGGGCGGCACGTCACGGTTTTCAGCCGGACTGAGGCCCTTCAGCCAGGCATTACGCGCATGAACAATGAAGTGTCGGCATCCCGCCATCGCAACGATTTCGATGAAAGCACGCAGCGTCGCGTAATCCTCTTCCCGATCCAGGCCGAGACGATGTTTCACGCTGACAGGCAAGCCACTTTCTCCCATCGCTGCCACCAACTCGGCGACCAACTCAGGCGTCGTCATCAGACATGCCCCAAAGCGGCCCTTTTGCACCCGTGACGAAGGACAACCCACATTCAGATTGATCCCATCATAGCCATAGGTATGCGCCATCGCCGCGGCCGCACGCATCGCAACTGGATCATCCCCACCCAACTGCAGAATCAGGGGGTGCTCTGCCTCAGAGAATTCGAGAAACCGCTCAGGATCACGCCCCAGAAGAAGCGCACTGGTGGTGACCATCTCGGTATAAAGCACACAGGAAGGGCATAACAAACGCAGAAAATACCGACAATGACGATCTGTCCAGTCGAGCATGGGGGCTACGGATAATATCTTGTCGTTTGATTTAATATTTTTATTGTTATTCATAAGACAAACTCATTCCCCGACATTATTATGCCGTATCTGACCGCCATAAGTCGCGCGAGCATCGGCTACCGCGGTTTACTTTGAAAGACAAGCAGATAGGCACATTCTATCATCCCCTTGCTCAGGGCTTGAGGCGACAGGAGCGAAAGTGCTTGCCGAGCAGCATGAGGAACTGGATGGTCTGTTGGGTTTCCGGTTGTTTCATGAGGTCCCAGAGCCCACTGATACCACCCTTGGGTGCGGGGGTATGGGCCGCTTCTTCAGTAGCCCCAGTCAGACAGCAGAGGAAGTCGGTCAGGATGTGCTCCTGATCCATTTTTTCCGCCACAGCTAACAGCCGGTCCATGACGCCGGTACGGGTGGCACGGTCGAGCAGACACATGGCGTCGCTGGCCATGCCCGCCATCCTGGTCAGCATTTCGTCGCTCATGGAGTCCTGCGCGGCACCGACCATACGCGCCAGATGCACGATACGCTCAAGGTCACCATTTTCCAGCAGTACGGAAAGGGTAGGCAGGGCATGGACGATCTGGCTGCGATTGATCCGGTCCAGCAAATCGAGTCCGTCGCTGGCTAGCCCCGCCAGCCGCCCGACTATTTCATCACTCATGGAGTCCTGAGCGGCCCCAGCGAGCCGCGCCAAGTGCACAATACGTTCCAGATCGCCGTTTTCTACCAAACGCGTCAAAGCCTCTTGGGCTTTGGATAGCGATTCTTCGTGGGTGGTTTCTGATATTATGGCAGCCATAGATCACCTCCTTTCCTTTAGAGTAAACCACGGGCACTGGCCCAATAGAGCTTGTTATAGGCCATCTTAAAGGCATGGACCGCACCGTTTGGCGCCTTGGGCTGCGGGGGGTTTTGGTAATCAAACATGGCGTAGGTGGCGCGATCCTTGCCCGCTTCAATGAAGCAAAAGACCTTGCCGTCGTAACTGCGCACCGGTCGCCCTATCTTGATCGTTGCCGCGACATTTTCTGCTGCCGTCTCCGCCTCAAAATGAGCCGTCGAGCCGGCCTTGCTGATAGGTAAGTTGGTGGTGTCCCCCAGGATAATGACATTCTGACCGTGTTCACCTTCCATGTGCAGGGACGCGCGGTTGGTGGGAATCCAGCCATTCTCACCGAGACCGTTCTTCTCGATGACTTCCTGGCCCTTGTGCGGCGGCACAGCCACCAGCAGGTCATACTTGACGGCAGCACCTTCTTCACTGAGCACTTCGGCGTTTTTACCGTCGACTTCCTTCATATTGAAGAGCGTTTCATATTTGATTCCCATACGGTCGAATTCTGGTGCCGCCCACTTCGCCACATTTTCCAAGCTATGGACCCGACCGATGGGATAGGTGTAGTAGAACTCGGTTTTATCCAGCAGGCCACGATCCTTGATGAAATCGTGCATGGCGAAGGTGAGTTCCAGTGGAATCATCGGACACTTGTGCGGCAGACCGACGGTGACGGCGATGCGCCCGCCCTTGAAGTCCGAGAGTTGCTTGAAGAACTCCACAGCATTCTCCGCGGTGTAGCAATTGATGGAGTTCTCCTTGAGGCCGGGAATATTTTCTGGCACGGGACGGGAGCCGGTGGAAATGACGATAATGTCATACTCATGGACTTTGCCGCTCTTGCACTTGACATGGTTGTCGGCGAGATGAAACTCCTCCACGGGATCGACATGGAACTCAATGCCTGACTCCAGCAGGCTTTCTTGTTCGCGCACGAGTTCATCAGGGGTCGCACGCCCCATGGCAACATAGAGCCAACCAGGCTGATAGACGTGGTCGTGGCTGGCCGAGAGCATGGTGATCTGGGCCTTCCCGGTTTTCATTTCCTGTTGAATGCGGCGGGCAAGAAGATTAGCAAAAATCGTGCCTCCCATACCCCCACCGATGACGAGAACTCTCATGATGTCACTCCTTGTTTGTCTCTGCACTATTTGGACGTCGCGTTACTTGGCTTTACGAACCCGGATATGCCAGGTGCCTTCGCTATCCTGTTCAGTGTCCAGCATTTCATGGCCGACTTTCTTGATCCACTCCGGCACGTCTGCGGCAGAGCCGGCATCGGTGGACAACAGTTCCAGGGTGTCGCCCACACTCATCACCTTCATGGTGGAAATCAGCTCCATGAGAGGCCCGGGACAAAAACTGCCGCGGGCATCCACGACTCTTTCACTCATCTGTTACTCCTTCGCTCGCGCTTGTTGTTAGATTATCGCTTCAAAAAGTAAGGATCTGCGCCCCTTCGGCATCGCTGAGAAATTTGGTGAGTCCCATGGGACCGGCGACAATATCCTCCATGTCATCCGCCTTAACCCCCATAACATCCATGGCCATGGAACAGGCCCATATCCTGGCATCCCCCAGTTCCACGGCTTGCCCAAAAATGTGATAAAACGGCGACACATTGTGCCCGGCCATCATTTGTCCCATCTCTCCTTCCGCCGGGGCCTCCTTGCGGTGTCCCTTCACAAAATAGGGGAAGGCGTTCATGGACAGAAAGATATGTACTTCCGATCCCGAAACGGCTGCTACAGATGCCGCCATCGCCGCAAATTGCAACTTCTCCCGCTCGCCGCTTAAACAAATGATATAAAGTTTGGTCATGATGACTCCCCAAAAATATACGCCTGCAGTTTAGCAGGAGACTTGGTCATGTACGAATATCTCTATGGAGATATTACAATTCATAATATTAAAATGAATAATCCTATATGCGTAAGCTAGCGCGGATATCTCTCAGGTTGATACCAAGTGTCGAACATACTAGTGTTTGAGTGAACTTGGTATTCTTCATAAACGTCCTTGTGCTTCAGTCAGCATAGCTGCGACATACAGCGCGGGAGAGAACACACCGCCCGCCCCGCCGGAATCCAGCGTAATGGAAAAGTCAGGGTCTTCAGTAAAAGCAGGAGAGGGATTTTTGATTCAGTGTTCGCAGGGCAAGCTTGCTCAGGAAGCAATCAGACTTCGCAGGGTGCCCACCGCGCCAATCGTTTAACGATATTTGGAGGCTGGGCCCGGAATCGAACCGAGGTACGCGGCTTTGCAGGCCGCTGCATGACCACTCTGCCACCCAGCCTTAAAAGAAAGGGGAAAGGCTGAATGCTTTCCCCCGATTGTGGAGCGGGAAACGAGGCTCGAACTCGCGACCCCAACCTTGGCAAGGTTGTGCTCTACCACTGAGCTATTCCCGCATGGGCGAAGAGACTACCGGGATCACCCATCCTTGTCAAGACGGACGCCGCTGGCCATCAGGCTGGGCCAGGCGGCGCGTAAGTAACCTACCATACTCCAGAGTGTCATCGCCGCCGCCACGATCAGGAGGAGAATGCCCAGGTTGCGTCCCGACAGGCCAAACAAAGGGCGTTCGTAGACCAGGAGCAGAATCGAAATCATCTGCGTAGCCGCCTTCGCCTTGCCCAGCCAGGAGACAGCCACCTTCTTGCGCTCCCCCAATTCTGCCATCCACTCACGCAGCGCTGACACGGTGATTTCCCGGCCAATAATCACACTAATCAGAATACCCGCCAGTATCTTTGGTATCTCTCCTGAAGACGCGATGAGCACCAGTGCAGTGATCACCATGATTTTATCGGCAACAGGGTCCAGAAAGGTACCAAAGGGGGACACTCCATGATAGCGTCGGGCCAGATAACCATCGGCCCAATCCGTAATCGCCGCTACCGCAAAAATGGCGGTGGCGGCGAAAGTGCGCACATCGCCCCCCCAGTAAAAGAGCGCCACAAAAATAGGCACCAGCAAGATGCGCAGAACCGTCAGGAAATTGGGCAGCCGTTTTATCACAATCAGGCACGTCCTACGTGGAAGAAATCATATATCCGCTGCGCGAGCTCCAGATGGATACCTTCTACGCGCTGCAAATCCTCTATACCGGCGTCACGAATCCCCCGTAAACCACCAAATGCGCGCAACAGCGCGACTCGCCGTTTCGGTCCGATCCCGGCGATGCCATCCAAATCAGACTCCTGTCGTGCCTTGCCGCGCCGCGCCCGATGACCGGTAATGGCAAAACGATGCGCTTCGTCGCGTATCTCCTGAATCACCAGTAATACCGGGTCATCATCGTCAAATTGTCGTGCGGCGGCCCATCCGGGAATGTGCAGCATCTCCAGCCCCGGACGCCGCGTCGTTCCTTTCGCCACCCCACACAACTGAATACACTCTATCTCCAATGCGTCCAAAGCCACTTGCGCCCGGGCCACCTGTCCGGGACCACCGTCAATAAAAACGATCTCCGGCAAGGCCAAGCCTTCTTTTTGCAGGCGCGCGTAGCGGCGATACACAGCCTGCTCTATAGCCGCGTAATCGTCCCCACCCTGGATGTCACGGATATTGAAGCGGCGATACGCATTCTTCAACGCCCCATCTTCACCGAAAACCACACAAGATGCCACCGCCGCTTCACCCCGCGTATGGCTAATGTCAAAGCACTCTACACGCTGCGGCACCTCTGCGAGGTCAAAAAGTTCCTGCAACAGGAGCATACGCCGCCGTCCGGCAGTGGCGCTCTGCGCGCGTTGGCGCAACGCCCCCACGGCGTTGGTGAACGCCAATGCCATCCAGCGTCGGCGCGGACCGCGCTGCGGCTGATCAATCATGACCCGGTGTCCGGCTTCGCTGCTCAGAGCCTCCGCGAGTGAAGTCAGCGAACGCGGCAGCACATTGACCAGTAGATTCCCCGGCACCTCTTTATTACTGTAGAACTGCATGAGAAAGGCCGTGATCACATCTGGCGCACGCACTTCTTCCGTATGGCGTGGGAAAATTGCGCGTCCGCCCAGTTGTCGTCCATTGCGGATAAAGCTGACATACACCACCCACTGCCCATTCTCTTGGGCGGCCGCCAGCACATCAAAATCACCCCCTCCTGCCTGCGCCACATACTGACGCTCCTGAATTTTGGACAAAGCGGCGATCTGGTCACGCCGCCGCGCGGCTTCCTCAAAATCGAACTGCTCCGCCGCGGCCTGCATGCACGCGCTCAGTCGGCGAATTGCTTCGTCACTCTTGCCCTCCAGAAAGCGAATCGTGTCCGCCACATCCCGCGCGTAGTCCCCTCCGCTGATATGCCCGACACAGGGACCACTGCACCGGCGAATCTGGTATTGCAAGCAAGCCCGGCTGCGGTGATGAAAGGTATGATCCTCGCAGGTCCGCAAGCGGAAGGCTTTCTGTAACAGCACCATACTCTCACGCAGTGCAGTAACGGCCGGATACGGACCGAAGTAGTGCCCTTTTCCCTTCTGGGCACCCCGGTGCAGACTCATGCGCGGCGTGTCGTGACTGGTTTCTATGAACAGGTAGGGGTAACTCTTATCATCCCGCAGCAGGATATTGTACGGCGGGTGGTGGCGCTTAATGAGATTCGCTTCCAGCACCAGCGCTTCGGTTTCAGTGTGAGTCACCACCACTTCGACGCGTTTTACCCGCGCCAGCATCGCCAGTGTTTTTGGGCTGTGACGCTGCTTTTGAAAATAAGAGCTGACGCGACGTTTGAGATTGCGGGCCTTGCCCACGTAGAGCAGACCGCCACTTGGGCCAACCATCTGGTAAATACCGGGCTGACTGGTTAATGTACGCAGAAAGTCGCCAAGAACGAAAGACGTTTCTGCCGTCTCCATATCTCCCTGAGTATTTTCTATGGATTCAATATCCATCAGATTTCAGAAATTTTGAACAACCCATAGCGCTCATTCACTATCCAACATACGCAGATACTCCCACGTGAAAATGCCGGTGCTATGACCATCACTGAAATGCAGCTGCACCGCGTAGTTGCCCACCGGGGCCACCTCCACAATGCTCACGTCCTCTTTACCAGTAATCACCCGCGCCTGATCGGGTGTGTGCCCCTTACACTCCGCGCAGGGACACTCCACCCGCAGGTGTTCAAAGGTCAGACGGCTGGTGTGACCGTCAGCCCAATCTACTTCCATGACGCGGCTGATCATGAGGGGACGAATCTCCAGGGGCTGGGTACGGGGCTCAGACATGATTACCTCTCAGGGACCGGGCTGGTCAGAAATAAGCCTCTAGGGTACAATTCACGCCCTCTAAAGGGAATGCCCAGAAGGACCACAGTATGAAGATTTCCGCCTTTGATATCCGCCCCGGCAATATTCTGGAGCATGAAAAAGGACTTTGGCGTGTACTCAAAACCGATTTCGTGAAGCCCGGCAAAGGCGGCGCCTTCGTGCAGATCGAGATGAAGAATATTGAGACGGGCACCAAGTCCAATACACGCTTCCGCTCTGGAGAAAGTATAGAGAAGGCCGTCGTCGAGCCGCGTACCATGCAGTATCTATATGCAGATGCCACCGGCTATGTTTTTATGGACAACGAGAACTTTGAGCAGCTCATTCTCAGTGCGGATCTGCTCGAAGGACAAACCGGCTATCTCTTGCCCAATACCGAAATCCAGATCAACCTGCATAACGACAGACCCATTGGCGTTGAATTGCCGCCTGTGGTTGTTTTAGAGGTGAGTGAAGCCGATCCCGCCATTAAGGGACAAACCGCTACCGGATCCTACAAGGCCGCACGTATGGAAACCGGCATTACGGTTATGGTCCCGCAGTTTGTGAATAACGGTGAAAAAATCCGGGTGAACACGGTAGACGGCAGTTACATCGACCGCGCCTGACCGACCATGCAGGATGGGTTGCCGGACCGGCGCAACGCCCGGCACAACTCAGGACACTCGGGTAGTTGTCTTGATACGGTGGTTGGGAGTGCCCTTGGCCGGAATCACCCAGACAAACACCTCGCCTTTACTGACCATCCCCAGATGACGTCGGGCCAGTTCTTCAACAGCATGGCTCCCCGTTTGCAGGCTCGTCACCTGCGCAGTCAAAAGATCATTGCGATCTTTTAACTGCTTTAAAATGACCTGCTTGTTTTCCAGTTTCTGGTGCAGTTCCACAACATTCCACCAGCTTCCGGAAGCAAACCAAAGTGGATATTGCAAGACGCACAACACGGCGAGAAGCATAAAATCTACAAGACGCACGTCCGCCTTAGCAGTGACTACGCTATCTCTTACACGCGCCCAATAGCCCATGCCGAAAAATCCCCGAAAATTTAATGGACCAGAAAATAGTTCATAAAATTCCTTTTAATCCAGATTATAAAAAGTTGCAAGTCCAGGATAACGGGCCGCGTCGCCCAAGTCTTCCTCTATACGCAACAAACGGTTGTATTTTGCAACCCGATCCGTACGCGACAAGGAACCTGTTTTAATCTGACCGCAACCTGTAGCCACCGCGATATCGGCCAACGTGGTGTCTTCGGTTTCTCCTGAGCGGTGCGAGACGATGGCTGTATAACTATGGATTTTTGCCATTTCAATGGCCGCCAGGGTCTCGGATAATGTACCAATCTGGTTGAGTTTAATGAGGATGCTATTGGCGACCCCACGCTCAATACCTTCGCGCAAAATGGTCGTATTCGTCACAAAAATATCATCGCCCACCAACTGCAAACGATCGCCGAGACGATCGGTCAGCATGATCCAGCCTTCCCAGTCGTTTTGATCCATGCCATCTTCAATGCTGATCAACGGATAACGATCAGCCAGTGTCGCCAGGTAGTCTACGAATTGCGCACTATTGAGTTCGCGCTTTTCGCTGGCCAGATGATAACGCCCATCCCGATAAAATTCACTGGACGCCACGTCCATGCCCAGCCAGATATCTTTGCCCGGCTGATAACCCGCCTTGCCGATGGCGTCCATGAGCAATTCCAGCGCAGCCTCGTTGGAAGGCAGATTCGGGGCGAAACCGCCCTCGTCGCCGACGGTCGTTGCCAGTCCGCGCGATTGCAGTACGGCTTTGAGGCGGTGGAACACTTCCACCCCCATCTGCAGCGCCTCTGAGAAGGACTCCGCACCCGCCGGGATCAGCATAAATTCCTGCATGTCCACGTCATTATCGGCATGGGCACCGCCATTGATGACATTCATCATGGGGACGGGTAACTGCAGCGGACCCAAACCACCAATGTAACGATACAAGGGCTGACCAGCGGCGTGGGCGGCGGCGTGGGCAGTCGCCAATGAAACGCTCAGGATCGCGTTGGCGCCGAGACGTGCCTTATTTTCGGTGCCATCCAGGGCGCAGAGGGCGGCGTCAATATGCTCCTGCTCTTCGGCTTCCATGCCGAGGAGTAAATCCTGGATCTCACCGTTGACGTGCTCCACGGCTTTGCGCACCCCCTTGCCACCGTAGCGCTGGCCCCCGTCACGCAATTCTACGGCTTCGCGCTC
>Ga0315298_1003165_pt1 | contig 26627 bp, 23 predicted proteins | sample WHS_1_MG_FD_203077 | JGI IMG/M metagenome (GOLD analysis project Ga0315298, IMG submission 203077) | Extremophilic microbial mat communities from Washburn Hot Springs, YNP, Wyoming, USA - WHS_1_MG | ecosystem: Environmental > Aquatic > Thermal springs > Hot (42-90C) | place: USA: Wyoming... | reverse complement strand
TCGGCAACTTCGGCTCGGGCTGGACCTGGCTGGTGAAAAAGGCCGACGGCAGCGTGGACATTGTCAACACCGCCAACGGTCAGACCCCGCTGACCACCGCCGACAAGGCCCTGCTGACCATCGACGTTTGGGAACATGCCTACTACATCGACTTCCGCAACCGTCGCCCCGACTTTGTCACCACCTTCCTCGACCACCTGGCCAACTGGGACTTCGCCGAAAAGAACTTCGGCTGATCGCGCCCGAACCCGTGTCGCAGAAAAGCCCGCTGTGCGGGCTTTTCTTTTTGGGCGACGAGCGCCCCTCACACCAGCCGCAGATCGACTGGCCGTGCCCCCGGAAAAATGGTCTGAATCTGCGATGGCCTCAGCCCCCACTGCCGCTGGAACAGGCCGCCGAGCAAGTCGCGGTAGTCGGTCAGCACCGGGTCGTCGCGGTTCTGGTTGAGGGTGGAGGGCGATTGCACGATCTGCTCACCCGCGATGCGCCCGCCCCGCACTGCGCCGCCCAACACCCAGTACACGGTGCCGTGGCCGTGATCGGTGCCGCGATTGCCGTTTTCGCGGAAGGTGCGGCCAAACTCGCTGAGTACGACTACAGTGGTCTGCTGCCAGGCGGGGCCCAGCGCCTGCGCCATGCCGGCCAGCCCCTGGCCGAGCGCGGCGAGTTTGTCGGCAAGCTGGCCTTTTGCGCCGTTGTCGGTGGCTTCGTTGACATGGGTGTCCCAGCCGCCCACGTCGATGAAACCGACGTTGAAGCTGTCGCGCATCAATCCGCCGATGCGCACGGCCTCGGCGACGAAGCCCTTGGGCGCGACCGCGCCGCGGCTGGCGGCCACCATCTCGGCCTGCCAGCCGGAGGCCTGCATATCGTCGGCGACGGTCTGGTGCACAGCGAAGCCTTCACGCACCGCCGCGCCCTGCGACGAGCCGTTCCACATGCTTTCGATCAGCGCGCGCTGGCGGTCGTCTATGCCGGTGTGCCCAGCTTGGGCGATGGCGAGATTGGGCACGCGCTGGGCGCCGCGCAGCGAAAGCGGCAGCTGCGCGGTAAAGGCCATGGGCTGGGCGCGCGCGCCCAGCTGCTGCACCAGACGGTTGAGAAAGCCGTCGTTGAAATTGCGCGTCTGCGGGCCCTGGCCGAGTTCGATGTGATCTTGCGTTTCGAAGTGGCTGCGGGTCAGATCGCGCGTGCCGGCAAAGGGCACGAAAGCCAGTTGCCCGGCCTGCCACAGCGGCAGCAGGGATTCGCGCAGCGCCGGATGCAGCGCCCAGTCGGCATTCAGCGCGATGGACGCGTCGGCGCCCTCCCCCGGCCGGGGCACGGCGATATGCGGGCGCGACTCGTAGTAAAAGCTGTTGGCATGGGGCACGAGCAGATTGGTGGCGTCATACGCGCCGCGCAGAAACACCAGCACGAACTTGGGCTGCCCCTGTGCGGCGGGCGCGGCCCACAGGCGGGTCATCGGCGCGGCCAGCGCGGCGGCGGTGGCGGTTTGCAAGAAATGGCGGCGTTGCATGGCAGTTTCTCCTGAGCAATTCACCGGGCCGCACCAAGAATTTCTCGCCCCTGGGGGGAGAGCCGAGTGCGGCGAGGCTTCGGGGGGCATTCACGCGTTCATGAATTCGGGCGATGAGAGCCACAGCGTGTTCCAGCGCAGGCGGTCGTTGGCCTGCGCCAGCGCGCGCAAGGTGGCGATGCTGAGCTGGTTTTGCTGGGCGAGATAGACCGGGCTGCGCGCGAGATCGGGCGGGGGACGGAGGGGCGGCTTGGGCGCGGCTTGGGAAGCCGTCATCGCGGCCATTGCTTCGTCAGGTTCTGCGGTCACCTGCGGCGCGCTCTGCCGCAGGAAGGCAGGCGGCGGCTCGAACATCGCCGGTGCGCCACTGCCGATCTGCCGCGCCACTTCGAAGCGCGCGGTGAGCTGGCCCGAGCCGTCCCAGGCGCTGGCGTTCAGCGGGTAGCCGTCGGGCGTCTGGCGTCCGAACAGCGGCTCGCCCAGGCGGGCCAGCATGCCGAGCACCGGCTGCGGGTTGCGAATCGGTTCGTCCCCCAGAGTGGCGCGCAGCGCCGACAGCACATAGCGCATCGGGTCTTTGAACTGCGGCTGGCGCAGACTGGCGATGAACGCCGCGCTGGTGAACATCGCGCGCAGCACTTCGGCCATCTGCCCGCCGCTGGTCTGCCAGCGCCGCACCATGACATCGACCAGAGCGGGCGGAGCGGGATCGGCGACGAAGTACTGCGCCAGTTGCGTGCTGATGTGGCGCGCCGTGGCGGGGTGGTCGGCCAGCAGGGTGATGACCTCGTCGATCTCTTCCAGGCCGTGGCCTTGCAGGGTGTAGCCCAGCACCGTCTTGGGGTCGGGGTCGTGCCGCGCGGGGTTGAACACCACCAGTCCCTGCCGCCACACATCGGCGCGCAGGGCCGGGCGCACCCGCACGGGCTGGTCCATCAGGTCGACGCCCAGGCCGGTGAGTGCGCGGGCGAGGTTGGTCACATCGGTCTGGGTATAGCCGCTACCTACGCCCAGGGTGTGCAGTTCCATGACTTCGCGCGCATAGTTTTCGTTCACATGGCCACGGGCGTTTTGCGCGTTGTTCAAGTAAAGCAGCATCTGCGGCGAAAACATCGTGGCGCGCAGCAAATCACGGAAGCGCCCCAGCGCGTGCGGGGCGATGACGCGCTGGGTGTAATCGCCCATCATCGGGCCGATATTGCCACCACGGAACACATTGAAATGATTCAGCCAGAACCAGCTCAGCCGCTGCTGCAGGGCATTGGGGGCGTACAGACCGAGCCACACCTGTTGCGCCGCGGCCTGTTGCGCCAGCGCATATTTGAAGCGGTTGAGCGCCTTCAGCCGGGCCTCGGTGTCGGCAGCGGCCTGCGGGTCATTCTTGCGGGCCTGGAACAAGGCGCGTTGTTCACGCATGATGGGCGGAATGAGCGCTTCGAGCGGCTGATTCACCGGCAAGGTGGCTAGCTGCGCCGCCAGATCGGACGGCAGCGCTGCATTGGGCTGAACGCGCAGTTGCAGGTCCAGATAGGCCGTGGCGCCCAGGCGGGACAGCGCCTGCAGTTGCTCCGCACTGGCGCCCCAGCTCACGCGGTCGAGAAAGGTCACCGGGCTGACCTGCGCAGCGGCGTCCAGTCCGGCAGGGCCAGCCTCGCCAGCGGCCTGCAAGTTTTGCGACAGGGCAGCCGGCGCCAAACCCCACAAGCCCAGCCCCGCAACGCCAAGCCCCCCGATGAAACGGCGGCGCGAAAGCCGCCCGGCCGCGTGCAAACGATGTTCCATGATCGACGCTCCGTTCAGCCGCACACGCCCCAATGACCGGGATGCCAGGCGCCGTAGGGGCCGCGCCAGCCGTGATGCCAGCAGCCGCCGCCCTCCGGCCGCACGATCACCGCACCGGAAACCCGCGCCGGGGCAAGAGGCGCCACATAACACCCGCCGAGCAGCAGACTCCCTGCGACCGCCGCTGAAACCAGTTGCAGGCGGCGCGAGCGTGCGGCTTGTCCCAAGGCTTTCATGGCGCGCGTCATGGTGCGATCTCCCGGCTGATGGCGTCTTCCTGACGGTTCAGCGCCCAATACTGGGAACGCACCAGCGCGCCGCCCTGACGTCGCGCCAGCATGTTCTGCCGCCAGCGCACCTGCGCCACCTGGTGTTGCAGCGCGGCGGCCCGCCAGGGCGCGAGGGCGCCGGTCCACCTTGCATAGGCAATGCGGTGATCGAGATGATTGGCGCGTTGGAGCACTTCAGCACGCGCCGGATGGGCGGCCTGCCAGGGTGTTTCGGCCATGGCCAGCGGCGCGGTGAGCAAGGCGCTGGCAGCCAGCAGACCGAACGCCAACCGCTTCCAGTGCCCGGCGTTTGCTTGAGAGCGCCCCCAGGGTCGGCTCGCCGACCCGCCCCCCCCGGGGGACGAGGCCCGCGGCTCCAAGCTGCCCTGCGGCAGCTTGGACGGAGCCGAATCCGAGCAGCTTGCAAGCTGCGAGGTGGACAAGAAAACTTGGGGCGGCCCGGCGTTTTCTTGAGAGTGATGCAGAAAAGAATGCATGATGGACTTCCTTTGAAATTCGACGAGAACAATGGCGGCCGTGTCGAATCAACGAAAGTCCTGCCTGCCCGGTGACAACTGCACCGCACGCAGTTGTCACCGCTTGTATCGCGTCAGCGGCTTGCTGCGGGCAGCCCCAGCACGCGCGCACCCGGCCGGATGCCGTGCTGCGCAAACCAGTGCAGCGGGGTTTCCAGCGCATAGCGCACATCGGTCTGGCCGCAGTGCACGTCTTCGGTCTGCGGCTGCATGTCGGCGATATTGACAATGTGGCCATCCGTGGTGATGAAGGCGACCGACAGGGCAATGAGCGTGTTTTTCATCCACATGCACACCGGCTGAGACTGAGCGAACACGAACAGCATGCCGTGATTCCTCGGCAGACTGCGGCGGTTCATCAGCCCGGTCTGCTGCTGCTCGGGGGTAGAAGCCACTTCGGCGGTGAGGGTGTGGCCGCCGATCTGCAGGCGCACCAGCGGCAGGCCGGTATTGACCTCGGGCTGCGCGGCCCAGGCCGCGCTGGAACTGGCCAGTAAAAAAGCCAAGGCGATGCGGTGAATGAAACGAGACTTGTGCATGGTTCGGTCCTTGTTCGGTGGCGTTCGTCAATCGCGCTGCAGCAGGCACACCGCGCTGGCGGCGATGCCTTCGCCCCGGCCGACAAAGCCCAGACGCTCGGTGGTCTTGCCTTTGACGTTGACCTGCGCCGCGTCCAGTTCCAGCAGCGCGGCGATGCGCTGGCGGATGGCGTCGCGATACGGTGCGAGCTTGGGCGCCTGCGCGATCACGGTGCAGTCCACATTGCCGATCGCCCAGCCCTGTGCCAGCACGCTCTGGCGCGCCTGCCGCAGCAGTTCGCCCGAATCTGCGCCCTGGTAGCGCGCGTCGGTATCGGGGAAATGCTGGCCGATGTCGCCCAGCCCGGCCGCGCCCAGCAAGGCATCGGTGATGGCGTGCAGCAACACGTCGGCATCGGAATGGCCGAGCAGGCCGAGGGGATGGGGGATGGTCACGCCGCCGATGATGAGTTTGCGGCCGGGAACGAGAGCGTGGACGTCATAGCCCTCGCCGATACGGATTTGCGTCATGTCGATACTCCTGCGCGCGCGGCAAGCAAGGCCTGCGCGAGTTCGAGGTCGGGGGGATAGGTGATCTTGAAATTCCACGACGCGCCAGGCACGAGCAGCGGTCGCGCGCCCTGGCGCTCCATCGCGCCAGCTTCGTCCGTAGGTGGGGATTGTTGCCCCCACGCTCCCGCTGCGCGCTCGCTGCCCCCCGAGGGGGCTGCCCCCGCCTTGGGGCGGCCCGGCGGCGCGAATTGTTGCCCCCACGCTCCCGCTACGCGGTCGCTGCCCCCCGAGGGGGCTGCCCCCGCCTTGGGGCGGCCCGGCGGCGGGGGCGCGTTAGCTTCAATCGCCGCCCGCAGCGCCTCGCGCAGCGCGCCGATGCGGAACATCTGCGGCGTCTGCGCCAGCCAACGGCCCTCGCGCGGCTCGGTGCAGGCCACGCGGCCTGCGGAATCGGCGACCTTGAGGGTATCGGGCAGGGGCAGCGCCAGCAGGCCGCCGACGTCATCCTCCAGGCAAGCGTCGATCAGGCGGTCGATCAGCTCGGGGGTAATGCAGCAGCGCGCGGCGTCATGCACCAGCGCCCAGTCGTCATGCGCCGCGCCCGCGTCTAACAAGGCCTCCAGCCCGCCGAGCACGCTGTGCGCCCGAGTCGCGCCGCCGCGTGGCACCAGATGCAGCCGGGGATCGGGCTGCAAGGCGTCGGCCACCCAGACGTCGCCCTCCTGCATCACCACCGATACCGAGGCGATGCGCGGCGTCTGCAGAAAAGCCCGCACCGTGTGCTGCACCACCGACTCGCCCAGCAGACGCCGGTATTGCTTGGGTGCATCGCCAGGCAGGCGCGAACCGCTGCCCGCGCTCGGAATCACGGCATGGCAACGGGAGGGTCGAGCGGGAGAAGCGGGCGGTATTTGCATCAAGACACACGGGCGCCCACGACTTTGGGCGAAAATTTGAACAATGTCTATTGTCCATGCCCTGCGCGCCCAAGTGCCCGCGCTCAAGCCCGGCCAGCGTGTGAGCTGGCCGCTTCCCGCCGGAAGTGCCGATGCCCTGCTGCTGGCCGAGTTGTGCGCGCCGCGCGATGACGCCGCGCCCTGGCTCGTCGTCACCGCAGGCGCAGCCGATGCCCAGCGCCTGCTCGGCGAGTTGCAGTGGTTCGCCCCGCAGTTGCGCGTCGGTCTGCTGCCCGACTGGGAAACCCTGCCTTACGACAGCTTTTCACCGCACCAGGATCTGATCTCCGAGCGGCTGGCCACCCTCTGGGCCATCCACAACCAGCAGATCGACGTGGTCATCGCCCCGGCCAACACCGCCATCCAGCGGCTGGCCCCGCCCGAGTTCCTCGCGGCCTACACCTTCGATTTCCGCCAGGGCGAAGCGCTCAACGATGCCGCGCTGCGCGCCCAGCTCGTTCTGGCCGGGTACAACCACGTCAGCCAGGTGATGGCCCCGGGCGAATACGCGGTGCGCGGCGGTCTCATCGACCTGCATCCCATGGGCTCGCCCGTGCCCTACCGCGTCGATCTGTTCGGCGACACCATCGACGCCATCCAGGCCTTCGACCCCGACACCCAGCGCAGCCTCTACCCGGTCAAGGAGGTGCGGCTGCTGCCGGGCCGCGAATTTCCGCTCGACGATGCGGCGCAGAAGCGCTTTCGCGCCCGCTGGCGCGAGGTGTTCGAGGGCGACCCCAGCCGCAGCCCGCTCTACAAGGACATGGGAAGCGGCGTAGCCGGGCCCGGCATCGAGTACTACCTGCCGCTGTTCTTCGAGCACACCGCCACCCTGCCCGACTATCTGGGCGAACGTACCCGCGTGGTGCTGCATGGGGATATTTCCACCGCCATCCAGAAGTTCTGGACCGATACGCAGGAGCGCCACCGTCTGTTGCGGCACGACCCGGAGCGCCCCGCCCTCGCTCCCGACCAGCTTTTTCTCAGTGAAGAAGCGTTCTTCAGCCGCATCAAACCCCTCGCCCAGCTTGCGCTGCGGCCCAAGGCCGATGCGCCGCAGACCGACAAACCCACCAGTGCCGAGCTACCCGACATCAGCGCCGACCGCCGCGCCACCCGCCCACTGGCGCGCCTGGCGCAATGGTTGGAAGAGGGCCGCCCGCAACACCGACGCGCGCTGCTGCTGGCCGAATCCGCCGGCCGCCGCGAAACCCTGCGCGAGCTGTTGCAGGAGTCCGGCTTGTCGGCCCAGCCTGCGGAAAGCTGGGACGAATTCGTACAGGGCACCACCGGCTTCGCCCTGGCCGTCGGGCCGCTGGCGCGGGGTTTCTCGCTGCCCGCCGACCGCTTGGCCGTGCTCACCGAGACCGAGCTGTTCGCCCTCAACCCGGCCCAGCGCAGGCGCCGCAAACAAGAGCAGGCCAGCAATGTCGATGCCCTGATCCACGACCTCGCCGAGCTGCAGCCCGGCGACCCGGTGGTGCATGCCAACCACGGCATCGGCCGCTATCAGGGCCTGGCCGAGCTCGATCTGGGCGACGGCCCGGCCGAATTCCTGCATCTGGTCTATGCGAACGATGCGGTGCTGTACGTACCTGTGTCGCAACTGCATCTCATCGGCCGCTACAGCGGCGCGGCGCAGGAAGACGCGCCGCTGCACACCCTCGGCTCGGGCCAGTGGGACAAGGCCCGGCGCAAAGCCGCCGAACAGGTACGCGACGCCGCCGCCGAGCTGCTCAACATCTACGCCCGCCGCGCCGCGCATCAGGGCCACGCCTTCCGCTATTCGCCGCAGGACTATGAAGCCTTCGCCGCGAGTTTCGGTTTCGAGGAGACGCCCGATCAGGCCGCGGCCATCCATGCGGTGGTGCAAGACATGATCTCCCCCAAGCCGATGGATCGTCTGGTCTGCGGCGACGTCGGCTTCGGCAAGACCGAAGTCGCGCTGCGCGCCGCGTTCGTGGCGGTGATGGGCGGCAAGCAGGTGGCCGTGCTCGCCCCCACCACCCTGCTCGCCGAGCAGCACTGCGAGACCTTTCGCAACCGCTTCGCCGACTGGCCGGTGCGCATTGCCGAGATGTCGCGCTTTCGCAGCACCAAGGAGATCAGCGCCGCGCTCGACGGCCTGGCGCGCGGCACGGTGGACATCGTCATCGGCACCCATAAGTTGCTGTCGCCCACGGTCAAGTTCGACCGGCTCGGCCTGGTCATCGTCGATGAGGAGCACCGCTTCGGCGTGCGCCACAAAGAGGCGCTCAAGGCCATGCGCGCCTCGGTCGATTTGCTCACCCTCACGGCCACGCCCATTCCGCGCACCCTGGGCATGGCGCTCGAAGGGCTGCGCGATCTGAGCGTCATCGCCACCGCGCCGCAGAAGCGGCTGGCGATCAAGACCTTCGTGCGCAGCGAAAGCGGCGCGGTGATGCGCGAGGCCATCCTGCGCGAAATTAAGCGCGGCGGTCAGGTGTACTTCCTGCACAACGAAGTCGAGACCATCGAAAACCGCCGTCGCCAGCTCGAAGAACTGGTGCCCGAAGCGCGCATCGAAATCGCCCACGGCCAGATGCACGAGCGGGATCTGGAGCGGGTGATGCGCGACTTCCACGCCCAGCGTTTCAACATTCTGCTGTGCACCACCATTATCGAAACCGGCATCGACGTGCCCAGCGCCAACACCATCGTCATGGCGCGGGCCGACAAGTTCGGCCTGGCGCAGCTGCACCAGTTGCGCGGCCGCGTCGGGCGTTCGCATCACCAGGCCTACGCCTATCTACTGGTGCCCGATGTGCAGAGCCTGACCAAGCAGGCCGGACAGCGGCTCGAAGCCATTCAACAGATGGAAGAACTGGGCTCGGGCTTCTATCTGGCCATGCACGACCTGGAGATTCGCGGCGCCGGCGAAGTGCTGGGCGAGCAGCAATCGGGCAATATGCAGGAGATCGGCTTCCAGCTCTACAACGACATGCTGAGCGAGGCCGTGAAGGCGCTGCGCGCAGGCCGCGAGCCCGACCTGCTCAACCCGCTGGGCGTGACCACCGAGATCAATCTGCATGTACCCGCCCTGCTGCCGGGCGACTATTGCGGCGACGTGCATGCCCGGCTTTCGCTCTACAAGCGTCTGGCCAGCGCCGCCACCAGCGCCCAGCTCGACAGCGTGGCCGAGGAAATCGTCGATCGCTTCGGCCGTCTGCCGCCGCCCGCGCAAGCGCTGGTGGACACGCACCGCCTGCGGCTGATTGCGCAGAGCTACGGCATCACCAAGATCGACGCGGCCGAAGAAGTGGCCATCCTGCACTTCCGCAAGGACGCCCCGGTAGACGCCGCCCGCATCATCGACCTCATCCAGAAAAACCGCCATATCAAGCTCACCGGCAACGACCGACTGCGCATCGAACGCCCGACCAAAGACGCCACGCAGCGGGCCCAGCTCATCCGCGACACGCTCAAGCAACTCGGCGCGCCGCGGACCGAGGTGGCGATTGCCTGAGGCGCTGGCGTAAAGTCCGACGCAAACCTCCCAACAGCCCTATCGCATCCGCACACGCACACACCATGTACCACCTCGTCATTCAGCGCCACACCGCCCCGCTCTCGCAAGACAACCTCGACCATCTCTGCCACATCGCCGCGCCGATCAGTCTGGAAAAATTTGCCGACGACCACGGCCCCAACCGCGGCCACAACGGCGCGCGGCTGCGCGACATCCGCAGCGCCGGCCCCGGCATGCGCCGCGCACTCGATGCCTATTGCCGCGAGCACCATATCGACTGGGCCATCGTGCCCGCCGGGCTGCATCTGGGCGACTTCAAGCTGCTGGCGATGGACATGGACTCCACGCTGATCAACATCGAGACCGTCGATGAAATCGGCGCCGCCGTCGGCAAGAAAGACGAGATCGCCGCCATCACCGCCGCCGCCATGCGCGGCGAGATCGCCGACTACGCCACCAGCCTGCGCCAGCGCGTGGCTCTGCTCACTGGCGTGCCGCTTGCCTCACTCGACAATCTCTACACCGACACCCTGCGCCTGAACCCCGGCGCCGAAACCCTGCTGGCCGCCGCCCAGGCCGCCGGACTGAAAACCCAGCTCGTCACCGGCGGCTTCACCCATTTCACCGACCGGCTGAAACAGCGCCTAGGCTTCGACCGCGTGGCCGCCAATGTGCTGGGCGTGAAGGGCGAGGCGCTCGACGGCACACTCATCGGCGACATCATCGACGGCGAAGCCAAGAAAAAGGCCGTGCTCGCCTTCTGCGACGACCTGGGCTGCGATCCCGGCGAAGTGCTGGTGATCGGCGACGGCGCCAACGACCTGCCCATGATGAACGCGGTGGGCTTCAGCGTGGCCTACCACGCCAAACCCAAGGCACGCGAAGCCGCCACCGCCGCCATCGACCACGGCGGCCTCGACAGTCTGCTGCACTGGTTTGAATAAACGCGCCTCAAAGCCGCATTACGGCAGCATCACGGCAGGCTGATTGCCGGATACTGCGATCCCGCCATCGCCCCCACGGCCGCGCCCAGCGCTGCCGCTGCAGTCTTGCCATTGCCGTGGCCGAAGCGTGAACCCACCAGCCCACCGACCACCCCGCCGATCACCGTGCCCGGCGTGATCTGCGTGGCATAGGGATTGGCCGCATTGGCCCCCACCACCGCGCCGAGCGCGGCCCCCGTGGCCGCCATGGCCGTGCGGCCATTGCCCGCACCGAAGCGCGAACCGATCAGCCCGCCCGCCACCGCCCCCAGCGCTGCGCCCGGCAAGGCCGATTGCGCCACCGGCGCGGGTGCGTAGCCCGGCTGCGCCGCGTAGGCGGGTTGCTGCACATAGGCCGGTTGCTGCGCATACTCGGGCGGCGCCGCCGCATAAGCCCCGGCATACCCCGGCTGGGCATACGGTGCGTAGCCCGGCTGCTGATAAACAGGTTGCTGATCGCTCGGCTGCTGCGCAGGCGCATACGCCGTGGAATAGGACGGCGGCACGACAGCGCAACCGCCCAGTAGTGACAACAACACTGCGCCGCTGATCAACAGACTTGGCCGAAACATGATGGGTTCCCCGTAAAGTTAAGCTATGCAGCCTCAACGGAGTTTGGGCGCTGTTGGGTGACAACGTTCAGAACATTTGTTGCATCGCCTGCCGCAAGTCGTCGATCAGGTCTTGCGGGTCTTCGAGGCCGATGGCCAGGCGCACCAGGCCGCCTTGGTGCGGCCAGCGTCCCGCCGGACGCATGGCCTGCACGTCGTAGGGCACGGCCAGGCTCACCGGGCCGCCCCAGGAATAGCCGATCTTGAAGAGTTGCAAGGCGTCGACGAAGCCATCGACCTGAGCGGCGGTGTAGCGCGCATCGAACACCACGCTGAACAACCCGGCAGCGGCGGTGCAGTCGCGCTGCCAGTGGGCATGACCCGGGCTGCTGGGCAGCGCCGGGTGGAGCACCTGCGCCATCTGGGGCTGGTCCTGCATCCACAGCGCGATGCGCCGCGCGCTGGCGTCGTGCACGGCATAGCGCAGCGGCAGGGTATGCAGACCGCGCAGCACGCGGGCGACGTCGTCCGCGCCCACGCCCAAGCCGAGCCGCATGTGGGTGAGCAGCAGGCGTTCGTGCAGGGCATCGTCGCGGGTGGTCACGCTGCCCATGAGCAGGTCGGCGCCGCCGCTTTGGTATTTGGTCAGCGCCTGCATGACCACGTCCACGCCGAGGTCGAAGGGCTGCAGGGCGATGCCGGCAGCCCAGGTGGCGTCGATGGCGGTGAGGATGCCGTGCTGCCGTGCCACGGCAATGAGTCCGCGCAGATCGGGCATTTCCATGGTCACCGAACCGGGCGCTTCCAGCCAGAGGAGCTTGGCTTGCGGCGTGATCAGCTTGGCGAGTTCTTCAGGGGTGCAAGTGGCTTCGTAGATTTCGTGCTGAATGCCCCAGGCCCCGAGAAAGCGCTCGGCCAGTTCGCGGCTCGGGCCGTACACATTGCCCGGCAACAGCACCGTGTCGCCTTGCTTCAACAAAGCGAGATCGACCAAGGCGATGGCCGAAAGACCCGAGGGGCAGAGCACACAGTGGCGCCCGCCATCGAGCGCGGCCAGACGCTCTTCCAGGATGAACGTGGTGGGGGTGCCGTGCAGCCCGTAGGTATAGCCGGCCTTGCTGCGCCAGTCGCGCGCGCGCATCGTCGCCACATCCGGGAAAATCACGGTGGAGGCATGGTGCACGCCGGGCTCCACCGCACCAAAACCGGCTGGAGGTTGATACGGGTGATGTTGCAAACGGGTGGACAAATGTTGCATTTCGGAGGGCGACTGGGGTTTTTGGTCTAATTGGGGCTCTTGTTGACTCGACATGGAATGGGCTCCGCGATGTTTGGATCTTGTTTTGCGGGTTTGCGTAGGCGATCAGCCCGCGTCGCAAACCAACGTGAAGCATAGGCCGAATGCCAGCCCGCTCCGACACCCACTCCTTGGATCCTGACCCTGCGTCTTTGTTACCCGGCCCTTTGTTCCCTAAGCTCTGTGCCGGGTTTGCAACCACCGCCCAGCGCTCTGCGCAGCCCTTGCGCACCCGCCGCCCCGCCTGCCCGATCTTGCCCTGCGCCTCTTTGCATCTTCGCTGGGCCGCTGCACAGGCGACTGCTTTTTTCCGTGTTTCGTCCGCTCTGGAGCGCCCGTCATGGAAGTGCTGATTCTGTTCGGTCTAATTCTGCTCAATGGTCTGTTCGCCATGTCGGAGATCGCGCTGGTCACGGCGCGCCGTGCTCGCCTGACCGCGCTGGCGGAGGCCGGCAATGAAAACGCCCGCACCGCGCTGCATCTGTCCGAGCAGCCCACGCGCTTGCTGTCCACGGTGCAGATCGGCATCACCTCCATCAGTGTGCTCAACGGTATTTTGGGCGAGGCGGCGTTTTCCGAGCCGGTGGCCAACTGGCTGATCTCGCTGGGTCTGCTGCCCAAGTTTGCCGGGGTGTCGGCCACGGCCATCGTGGTGCTGATCATCACCTTCGCCTCCATCGTCATTGGCGAGCTGGTGCCCAAGCGGCTGGGGCAACTCGCGCCCGAGCGCATCGCCATGGTGATGGCGCGGCCCATGACCTGGATCGCCCGCGGCGCGGCGCCCTTCGTCAAGCTGCTGTCCATTTCCACCGACCTGCTGCTGACCTTGCTGCGCGTGCGCCACAACACCATGCCGCAGATGACCGAGGCCGAGATCAACGAGGTGCTCGAAGAAGGCTCGGACGCCGGGGTGATCGAGGAGCAGGAGCACGAGATGGTGCGCAATGTGTTCCGCCTCGACGACCGGCAGATCGCCTCGCTGATGACGCCGCGCAACGAGATCGAATATCTCGACGTCGATCAGCCGCTGAGCGAAAACCTGAACAAAATCGCGCAGTCGACGCATTCGCGCTTTCCGCTGGTCAAACGCGGGCTGGAGGAAGTGGTCGGCATCGTCTCGACCAAGGATTTGCTGGGCCGTTTCATCCGCCGCGAGGGTATCGACGATCTGAGCAAGGCCGCTGTACCCGCGACCTTCGTGCCCGAAAGCCTGACCGGGCTGGAGCTGCTGCAGACCTTCCGCCAGAGTCCCGAGCACACCGCCGTGGTGATCGACGAATACGGCCAGACCATGGGCATCGTGACCGTGCAGGACTTGATGGAGGCCATTGCAGGCGAGTTCAAGTCGCATCCGTCCGAAGAACCGTGGGCGATACAGCGCGAAGACGGCTCTTGGCTGATGGACGGCCTCATCACCGTGGAAGACCTCAAGACCCGCCTGGGCCTGGCCCGTCTGCCCGACGAGGAAAAGCAGCGCTACAACACCCTATCGGGAATGCTCATGCTACTGCTCGCACGCCTGCCAGCCACTGGCGACATCGTGCAGTGGGGCGACTGGACTTTCGAGATCGTCGATATGGACGGCAAGCGCATCGACAAGGTGCTGGTGCAGCGCCGCCCCACCGAAGCCGCAGACGAATTCTCCGACCCCGGCGAAGGACGCGACTCGCGGCTTTGAAAATCGGTGCGGCTCCCGCCGTCGTGGGCTGCCGCACCCGTGCTGCCTCTGACCCCACCCCATGCTGCACGACGCCCTGCTCCTGCTGCCGGACTTCATCCTGATCGTGCTGGGGCTGCTGCTCGTGCGCTTCACCGCGCTCAACCGCAACGTGTGGGACGGGGTGGAACGGCTGGTGTATTTCGTGCTGTTTCCGGCGCTGCTGTTTTCCACCACCAGCCGCGGCCATGCCAGTCTGGGCGACACGCGGGACTTCGTCATCGCGGGAGCGGCCATGCTGCTCATCGGCATCGGCCTGTCGTATCTGGCCTTCTGGTCGCGCAAGGCCGACCGACGTTGCGTGGCCAGCGGCGTGCAGACCGCCTTTCGCTTCAATTCCTACATTGCCCTGGCCGTCGCCGATCGGGTGGGCGGCCCGCCCGCAGTGTCTTTGGTCGCGGTGCTCATCGCCGTGGGGGTGCCGCTGTGCAATGTCGCGGCGGTGTGGGCGCTGGCGCGTCATGCGCAAAGCAATGTCTGGCGCGAACTGCTGCGCAACCCCCTGCTCATCGCCACCTTGGCCGGGCTGACGGTGCACAGCCTCGGCCTGTCGCTGCCCGAGCCCATCGTGCCCGCGCTGGATCGGCTCGGCCATGCCTCCATCGCACTAGGGCTGATGACCGTGGGCGCCGGTCTGCAATGGCGCGGCCTGCACCGGGAATTGCCGGTGGGCCTGTGGTTTTTGAGCATCCGGCACCTGCTGCTGCCCCTGTCTGCGATGGCGCTGGCTTGGGCGTTTGCGCTGCCGCCGCTGCAGGCCTCGGTGCTGGTGCTGTTCGCCGCCATGCCCACCGCGTCGAGTGCCTACGTGCTGGCGGCCCGCATGGGCGGTGACGGCCCCTACGTGGCCGGCCTGGTAAGCCTGTCCACCGTACTCGGCGCCTTCTCCATTCCGGTCTTTCTCGCCGTGATGCAGCATTGATTTATTTCCGGTTTTGAGCCTCGTGACGTAACGCATACTGAGTGTTTCAGTGTGGTTTACAGTGAGATGACATTTTTGCCATGTATCCTTCAAGGATTGAAATGACACTCACTTCCCTGTCTAACATGCCGAATTTCCACGTTATTTTCTGGCGACACGCCGAGGCCGAAGACGCCGCGGGCTCAGCGCAGGGCGACGAGGTCGATCTGCGCCGCAACCTCACCAAGCAAGGCCGACGTGACGCGGCCCAGGTCGCCGGCTGGATCAAATCGCAGTTGCCCAAACCCTGGACGGTGATTTCCAGCCCCGCCCAGCGAGCGCGCCAGACTGCGCAGCATCTCAGCGACTATCCGGTGATCGACCCGCGCCTGCGCCCGGAATCGTCGATGGAGGAACTGCTCTCGATGGTGTCCGAATTTCCGCGCGAAGGCGGTGCGCTCGTGCTTGTGGGCCATCAACCCATCCTCGGCCGCGCCGGGCTTTACTGGATCACCGGCTGCGACCAGCAGTTCTCATTGCGCAAAAGCGGCCTGCTCTGGGCGGTGGAACGCAGCCGCGAAGTCGGCATCCAGCGCAGTCTGCGCGCCTGCGTCAGCGCGGATTTGCTGGGCGATTGAGGCCCTGCTCACAACTCGTCAGCTTGCTTGCACTGTCACACCAAATTCACGAGACCTTCACTGAACTGTCACGGCGCGTTCTTATCTTTCACTCAAGAAAACGCAGGGCCACCCCAAGTTTTCTTGACCCCCACGGGGGGCGGGCTGGGCCTAGCCCTGCCCTGGGGGCTCCTATCCGATATGGAGGAAAGACCATGTTCGACGACGAACAAGCGCGTCCGCTGGACAGGCGCACTGAGCACAACGCGGCGGGCCTGAACGCCGCAGCCGGACAAGCCTCGCAGAGTCTCAGCGTTGCCTGGGCGCGTCATGGCGATGAAGTGCGCGAGGCGCAGCGCCTGCGCTACAAGGTGTTCGTCGAAGAAATGGGCGCGCAGATCAAAACGCCCGAGCCCGGCCTCGACATCGATCTGTTCGACGCCTACTGCGACCACCTGCTGGTACGCGACGGCGACGGACGCCTGATCGGCACCTACCGCGCCCTGCCCCCGCATCAGGCCAAGCGCGTGGGTACGCTCTACACCGAAACCGAATTCGATCTCACCCGCCTGTATCACCTCAAGCCCCGCCTGCTTGAAATCGGTCGCTCCTGCGTGCACCGCGACTATCGCAGCGGCGCCGTCATCATGGCGCTTTGGGGCGGCATCGCCAACTATATGCAACGCCACGGGCTCGATGCGCTGATCGGCTGCGCCAGCATGTCGATGCGTTGCGGCGGACATACCGCCGCCAGCCTCTGGGCGCAACTGCAGAAAAGCCATCTGGCCGCGATCGAAGACCGGGTGCACCCGCGTCTCGCCCTGCCGGTGCAGCACCTGCGGCAAGACCTCGCAGTAGAGCCGCCACCGCTGCTCAAGGGTTATCTGCGTGTCGGCGCCAAAGTGTGCGGCGCGCCCGCTTGGGACCCGGACTTCGGCGTGGCCGATTTCGCCTTACTGCTGCGTCTGAGCCAGGTCAACCGGCGCTACGCGCGGCATTTCCTCGGCGAGTAAGCGCCGCGTCAACTGGTTCTCACCATGTCCTGCGGCCGCACCCAGCGGTCGTAGTCTTCCGCACTCACCAGCCCCGAGGCCAGCGCTGCTTCGCGCAGGGTGCTGCCGCTGTGGTGGGCCGACTTGGCAATGGCCGCCGCCTGGTCGTAGCCGATGTGCGGCGCCAGCGCGGTAACGAGCATCAGCGAACGCTGCATCAACTCGGTGATGCGCGCCCGGTCGGCCTCGATGCCGCGCGCCAGATGATGATCGAAGCTGTTCATCGCATCGGCCAGCAGCCGCAGGCTTTGCAGCACGTTGTGCGCGATCAGCGGCTTGAACACATTGAGCTCGAAGTTGCCGGAAGCCCCGCCGATATTGATCGCCACATCGTTGCCGAACACCTGCGCGCACACCATGGTGAGCGCCTCGCACTGCGTGGGATTGACCTTGCCCGGCATGATGGAACTGCCCGGCTCGTTCTCGGGGATGCGAATCTCGCCCAGGCCGCTGCGCGGACCGGAAGCCAGCCAGCGCACATCATTGGCGATTTTCATCAGTGCCGTCGCGAGCGTTTTGAGCGCGCCGTGCAGGAACACCAGCGCCTCATGCCCGGCGAGCGCGGCGAACTTGTTCTCGGCGCTGGTGAACGGCAGCCCGGTCTGCCGCGCCAACTCGGTGGCCACGCGCACGCCGAAAGACGCATGGGTGTTGAGCCCGGTGCCCACCGCGGTGCCGCCCACGGCCAGTGCATAGACCGGCCCCAGCGCGGCGTCGACGGCGCGCCTTGCCAGATCGAGTTGGGCGACGTAGCCCGAAAATTCCTGCCCGAGGGTGAGAGGCGTGGCGTCCTGCAAATGGGTGCGGCCGATTTTGACGATGTCGGCGAAAGATTCCGCCTTGGTCTGCAGGGTGGTGCGCAGGGCGATGAGTGCGGGCAGCAGATATTGCACGGTCTGCGCAGCGGCGGCCACATGCATGGCCGTGGGGAAAATGTCATTCGACGACTGCCCCAGATTGACCTGATCGTTGGGATGCACGCTGCGCGCCAGACCCACGCCACCGCCCAGCAGCACCGAGGCACGGTTGGCCAGCACCTCGTTCATATTCATATTGGTCTGCGTGCCCGAGCCGGTCTGCCAGACCGCCAGCGGAAACTCGTCGGGATAGCGTTCGGCAATGACCTCGTCGGCCGCCTCGATGATGGCCTGCGCGGTACGCAGATCGAGTTTGCCCAACTCGGCATTCACGCCGGCGCAGGCCCGCTTGACCAGCGCCAGGGCGCGGATGAACTCGCGCGGCATCTGCTCGGTGGAAATGGCGAAATGCTGCAGCGAACGCTGCGTCTGCGCCCCCCACAGATGCGCCTCGGAGACTTCGATGGGACCGAACGAGTCGGTCTCGATCCGGTTGCCCTCGCTGGGTTCGGTCAATTGCTGTGTAGTGTTGCCGTTACGGTTCATGCGTCGTCTCCCGCGTGTATTTCTAAGTTTGTAGCGCCTGCGGCCCAGCATTGCCAGTAGCGAGGTTGTGACCGCATCATTCAGCCATCTCGCTGGGGTAAAGTTTGGTCGTCCGATTTGCGTTTTGAAACGGATGTCAGCTTGACCCTTTTCGGTTTGAACTCCTAGACTGCACAGCAACCATTAAGGCGATGGAGTTCGCCAAAACCGCGTGGGGCTGCCCCCAAGCTAATGACTCCTACCTGCCGCAAGCCATGCAATCGCTTGCGTTTCACGACAGGGAGGAGCCATGCGCGGTGACGTCATCTTGCAGCAAGTGTGCCAGGTACTGGCCATTGTGTTGCTCTCGCCTTTGCTGCACGGTTTCATCGTCACGATGGAAGAGAAGGTGCAGCGCGGCCGCGGCCCCAGCCTCTTTCAGCCTTACCGCGATCTGTTCAAACTGCTGCGCAAAGAGACCGTGGTGCCGCAGACGGCTTCGTGGATTTTCTGGGCCGCGCCCATCGTGGCGTTCTCGGCCATGCTCACGGTGCCCATTCTCATTCCGGTGCTGACCAACTATCCGCTGCCGCTCTCCGACATGGGCGATATTCTCGGCGGCGGGCTCATTCTCACCCTGGGCGGCTTCGCCATCCTGCTCGCCGGGCTGGACAGCGGCCATCCCTACGGCGGACTGGGGTCGAGTCGTGAGGCCATGCTCTCCATTCTGGCCGAGCCCACGCTGATCATGGTGTTCGTCGGCATCACCCTGCTGGCGCAGGCCATGCTGCCCTTCGTGGTCAACCATCTGCTGGTGGCCAGCGCGGCGGTGTTCTGGAGCCCGGCGCATTTGTTCCTGGTTGCGGCCTTTTTCATTTTGCTGACGGTGGAAACCGAGCGCCTGCCCATCCATTCGAGTATTCACTACGAGATCTACATGATCGGCGAGGCTCGCATCCTCGAATACTCCGGCCCGCTGCTGGCGCTGCTGAAGTGGGCGTCGTGGATGAAGCAGGCCATTCTCTACACCATTTTTCTCAACGTGCTCACCATTCCCTGGGGGCTGTCCATCCAGGGCACGGCGCTGGGCATTCTGGGCGCCACCCTTGCGCTGCTAGCCAAATGGGCGGCGGTCGCGCTCATCATGGTGTTTGTCGATACGGCGCAGTCGCGCCTGCGCTTCTACCGCTATCAGGAGCCGCTGGCGCTGTCTTTCCTGATGGCGATTCTCGCCATCGTGGCGCGTCAGGTGTGAGGGCCCAACCATGCTGATCTTCCACCTCGGCGGCGTGCAGGCTTCGCTCTTCAGCCTGCTGACCATCGTCGCCCTCATCCTGGCGTTCGTCATGCTGGGCTCGCACTGGATCAAGAACCACATCCTGGCGTTCGCCGCGGAGTCGTGGGTGATCGCGGCGCTGTCGGCGGCTATCGGCATCACCGGCCATTACCCGGAGCTGGTGTTCATCGCCGCGCTTACCGCGCTGTTCCGCGGCACCCTGCTGCCCTATCTGCTGGTGCGCATCGTCAACGGCCTGGGGCAGAACCGCGAGTTCACGCCGCTGCTGCAACCGGCATCGAGCATCGTGCTCGGCGGCTTTTTGGTGCTGTTTTCCTATGCGCTTGCGCACAAGCTGGGCGTGCGTATGAATCTGGTGGACAACATCGCGGTGCTGGCGCTCACCGCCATGTTCTCGCTCAAGCTCATCGGCTTCCTCATGCTGGTGCTGCGGGCGGAAGCGGTGAGTTCCATCCTCGGGCTGCTGGTGATCGAGAACGGCATCTTTCTCGGCTCGCAGATTCTGGTGCCGGGCATGCCCCTGCTGCTGGAAATGGTGATTCTGTTCGACTTGCTGATCATCGTCTCCACCTTCGGCATGCTGATCCGCTTCCTGCACAAGGAAATCGGCACCACGAGCAGCCGCGAACTCACGAGGCTGGTGGGGTGAGGCCATGATCTGGAACGCCCTGTATGCCATCTGGATCGTCACCGCGCTGGCGATGGCGGGGAGCTGGGTGTCGCGCAATAGCCGCGTGGCTGAAGCGCTCAACCTCGCCGCGGCGATCATCGATTTCGTGCTGGTCGTCGTGTTGCTCATCGCCACGCCGAGTCAGCCCATCACCGCGCTGAACCATTACCTGCTGCTCGACGCCTTCGGCGTGTGGGTGATGTTCTGTCTGGCCATCGTGTATCTGCTGGCCAGCGTGTACGCCATCGGCTATATGCGCTGGATGCACGGCGAAGAGGCGCGGCTGCACCGCTTCTATTCGTTGTTCGCGGCGTTCGCGCTCACCATGTTCTTCGCCCCGGCGCAGAACAATCCGGGCCTGTACTGGATCGCCATCGACCTAACAACCATCGTCAGCGCGTTTCTGGTGGGCTTTCAGCGCGCGCCCGAAAGCATCGAGGCGGCGTGGAAGTACATCGTCATCGTCTCCGCCGGGCTGGGTTTGGCGCTGCTGGGCACGGTGCTGTTTTACTGGGCTGGCACCTTCATCCTCGGCCCGGTGTACGACATGACCTGGGCCAATCTCGCCGCCATCGCCCCCAAGGCCGAGCCCTTGCTGCTGATGCTGTCCTTCCTGCTGGTGCTGGTGGGTTTCGGCACCAAGGTGGGCCTGGCGCCCATGCACACCTGGCTGCCGGATGCGCACAGCGAAGGCCCGGCACCGGTCTCGGCCATGCTCTCCGGCGCGCTGCTCAACTGCGCCATGCTGGGCATCGTGCGCTATCTGCACATTCTGCAAGCCACGTCCATTGAAACGATGGCGCGCACCGCCTTGGTCGTGCTGGGCGCCTTCAGCCTGCTGGTGGCGGCGCTGTTCATCAGCCGCCAAACCATCGTCAAACGGCTGGCGGCATATTCGAGTGTGAAGCATATGGGGGTGATCGCGCTGGGCTTCGGCTTCGGCGGGCCGCTGGGCGTGATCGGCGCGCTCTATCACATGCTCAATCACTCGCTGACCAAATCGCTGGTGTTCTTCGGCGCGGGCAACATGATGCACGCTTACGAGAGCAAGGAGATCGCCAAGATCCGCCGCGTGCTGCGCTTCTTTCCGCGCAGCGGAGCGATCTGGCTGGCCGGGGCGGTGGCCATCACCGGGGCGCCGCCGTTCGGGCTGTTTCTGTCGGAACTCACCATCCTGCGCGGCGGCATGCAGAGCGCCAACCCCTGGGCGGTGTGGTGGATGGCGGTGCTGCTCATTGTCATTTTCATCGGCTTTCTCAACCACTTCCGCGCCATGTTCTTCGGCCCGCGCCCCGACCATGCGCCGCATCTGAACTTGAAATTCGTGCATGTGGCGCCGATGGCGGTGGCGCTGGCCGCCATCCTGCTGCTCGGCCTGTGGTGGCTGCCGCCGATCTGGAATCATCTGGCCGGCATCGCCACGCAACTGGGAGGGGTGTGACATGCGTTTTTGCGACACCACCCGCCTGAGCCCCGCCGAATTGCTGACGGCGGCCGACAGCTTGCTCACCGAACTGGGCGATACGCCCAGCGCCCACGGCCGCATGCAGATGGCCTACGCCTGTGGCTGCGCCAACGGCGGCATGGAATTGATCTATGTCAGTAGCGCCCCCACGGCGCCGCAAGCGGCGCCTGCCCACCAAGGGGGCGAGCAAACCTTGGGGCGGCCCGGCGGTTTGCTCAGCCAGGGCGCGAACCAGCCCTACAAGGTCTGGCGCGTCAGGTCCGATGACCGCACCCTGCCGTCGCTGGCCAACAAGCTGCCGCTGCTGGGTTGGTACGAGCGCGAGATGATGGACTTGTACGGCCTGCGCTTCGAAGGTCATCCCGAACCGAACCCGCTGGTTTTGCACGAGGGCGAGCCGCGCGATCCGGCGCCCCTGGCGTCTGGCTTCGACCCCGCGGCCCCTGCAAGAGACTATTCGCCGCTGCCGCCCATCGTGCCGCAGGTGCAGGGGCCGGACATCCAGCGTCTGCCTTTCGGCCCGGTGCGGGCCGACATCGTCGAGTCGGCGCAGTTTTTGTTTTTCTACATCGGCGAAGGCATCCTGCACTATCACCCGCGGCTGTTCTACAAGCACCGGGCGATGGAAGGGCGCTTTGAAGGCGCCACGCTGGCGACGGGCGCGGTGCTGGCCGAGCGCGTGAGCGGTATCGACTCGGTGGCCCATGCGCTGGCCTATGCCCAGGCCGTGGAGGGCGCAATGGGCTGGCGGGCTCCGCCGCGCGCCCGCTATCTGCGCGTCGTCCTGGCCGAACTGGAGCGTCTGTACAACCATCTGCACTATCTCGGCCATCTGTCCAAGACCACCACGCTCAAGGTCGGCGAGGCTGAAGGGCATCTGCTGGAAGAGCGGGTGAAGCAGATCAACGGCAGACTCACCGGCAGCCGCTTTCTGCGCGGGCTCATCACCCCCGGCGGCCTGCGCCGCGACCTCGACATAACCGGGCTGGACAAGGCGCTCGACAGCGTCAACGACGAGATCGACCGCTATCTGCAGCGCCTGGAAAACACCCGCAGCCACCTCGACCGGCTGATGACCACGGGCCGCTTGGAGCGCCAGGTGGCCTTCGACCAGGGCGCCTGCGGCCCGATCGAGCGCGCCAGCAACCTGGACCGCGATCTGCGCCGCGATCATCCCTACGCCAATTACGAGAAGGTGCGCTTCTCGGTGCCCGTGCAGCAAGGCGGCGACGCCCACGCGCGCTCACTGGTGCGCATGGAAGAAATCCGCGAATCGCTGGCCATCATCCGTCAGACCATCGGCCGCACCAAGCCGGGCGAGGTGCTGCGCTTCGAGGTGATGGAAGACGTCGATCCGCAGGGCGAAGGGCTAGGCTGGGTGGAGGCCACGCGCGGCGGTCTGCTTTACGCCGTGCACCTCAGCGAAGACCGCACCCGGCTGCAGCGCGTGAAAATCAAAGAGCCGTCGTTCTCGAACTGGCGGGTATTTCCATTCACTGTGGAGGACAGCAACATGATGGATTACGCCATCAACGAAGCCAGCTTCGGCCTGTCCATCGCAGGCGCTGATCGCTAAAAAGAGGAGCCACCATGCCTGTATGGACCTGGTTTGGCCTTCAAAAAGGCCGCGCCACCACCCCCTGGCCCGAGCGCCCCGGCCCGGACGGGCAGGAGAGCGTGCTCGGCCTGCCGCGCTTCGATGCCGCGCGCTGCTCCAGCGAGCAAAGCGGCTGCAGCGATTGCGTGGCCGCCTGCCCGGCCTCGGCCATCACGCGCAGCGAAGCGGGAGCGGTTCAGCTCGATTACGCCCGCTGCGTCGGCTGCCAGCTCTGCACCGAGCTCTGCCCGGAAAGCGCGTTCAGCGCCAGCCATGACTGGGCGTTTGGCGTGCGCGACAAGGCCGATCTGCTCAACCCCGGCCAAGCCGCCCCCACGAACCCCGACGCCGCGAAAGAAGCCGAACTCGCGCAAGCGATGAAGGGGTTCGACAAAAGCCTGCACATCCGCCATGTGGACGCCGGTTCGTGCAACGGTTGCGAAAGCGAGCTGCAGGCCCTGCTCAACCCCTTCTACAACCTGCATCGCCTGGGCATTTTTTTCACGCCCTCGCCGCGGTTTGCCGACCTGTTGCTGGTCACCGGCCCGGTGACTGCCGCCATGCGCGAGCCGCTGCTACGCACCTATAAGGCCATGCCGCAGCCGCGCTGGGTCATGGCCGCGGGCACTTGCTCCACCGGGGGCGGCACCAATGGCGGCGGCTATGCCTGCCACCAGGGGCTGGAGGGCATCCTGCCGGTGGACGTGTGGCTGCCCGGCTGCCCGCCCAATCCCGCGGCGCTGATCGAAGCCCTGCTTTTGCTGCTGCGGCGTAGTCCGCAGCGGGTGCACGGAGGCGTTTATGAATCTGCCTGATTCCGTCTCGTTGACCGCTTTCGGCCTGGGCGCGCTGGCCTGGTTGCTGGCGCTGCTCGCCGATCTGCTCATCGGCACCGCCCTGCCCCGTCTGCTGCTGGCAGCGGGCTGCGCGTTGGCGGCGCTGGGCGCACTGTGGGGTCTGCCCGAAGGCGGCGCCAGCCAGACCTTGCTGCTGCTGGGCAACTCCCCGGTGGTGTTTCAGCCCGATGCCGCCGCGCTGTGGCTCATGCTGCCCGCGCTGCTGCCCGCCTTTTTTGCCAGCCTGCTTGGCGGCACGGGGCACGCGCGCGGCTGGGCCGCCGGTGCGGCGCTGTCGCTGCTCGGGGCGCTCGGGGTGTATGGCTTGCAGGACGGCGCGAGCTTTCTCATCGCCTGGGAAGTGATGGGCTTCGGCGGCGCGCTCATGTTGCTGGCCGACCATCGCAGCGTGCAGGCCGGGCGCGACAACCTATTCATGCTCGCGCTGCTCGAAGTCGGCGGCGTGGCGCTGCTGCTGGCCGTGCTCATGCTGGGCCCAAGCCTGGCCTTCGGCACCTACGCGCTGCAGTGGACGCAGTGGGGCGTGGCTTCGGCCTTTTTCCTCGGCCTGCTGTGGCTGGCGGGCTTCGGCGCCAAGCTCGGCTTGCTGCCGTTTTACGAGTGGTACCCCGGCGCCTACGGCAGCGGCAGTGGCGCCAGCGGCGCGCTGATGTCGGGGGTGGTGATGAACGCGGCCTACTATGCCCTCGGCCGTGCGCTGCTGCAGTGGATGGGCAATCCACCCTGGCTGGCTGCTTTTGGCGTGGTGGTGCTGGCCGCGGGCACGTTCACCGCCATTCTGGCGATTCTCTATGCCTTCCAGCAGAGCGACTGGCGACGCTTGCTCGCGTTCTCTTCGGCCGAAAACGCCGGGGTCGCGGTAACCGCGCTGGGGGCGGCGCTCATCTTCCGCGCGGGCGGGCAAGACGCCCTCTCGGCCCTGGCCTGGACGGTGGGCATGCTGCACCTCATGGGCCACAGCCTGGCCAAGGGCACGCTGTTTCTCAGCGCCGATGCCGCCGCGTCGCTGCAGGGCGACCATCACCTGCGGCAAAGCGCCATCCTGCGTCATGCGCCGCTCACCCTCGGTCTAGGCGCGGTGTTCGGCGCGATGAGTCTGGCGGCCATGCCGCCCACCGCGGGTTTCGTCAGCGAGTGGTATTTGTTCCAGAGCCTGTTCCACGACTTCACCCTCAAGACCGATGGCTCGCGCATCGCCCTGGCGCTGGCTGGCGCCGGCATGGCGCTGACCGCGGCCATAGCGCTGGCGACTATGGTCAAGCTGTTCGGCGTCGGCCTGCTCGGGCAGAACGAGGAACACGCCGCGCAGCACCGCAAACACCAGACCACACTCACCTCACTGCAACGCGGGTCCGTGCTCATCACTGGCCTGGCCGTGCCCGCGTTCGCCGTCAGTCTGGTGTTCTGGCTGCCGCAGATGGCCGCCTCGGCCTGGCCCGCCGCGCAAGCCCCGCAGCAAATGACGCACGACTGGCTGCTGGTGCCGCTGTCGGCCGGGTTCGCCTTCATCTCCCCGGCCATGCTGGTGATCGTCGTGCCCTTGCTCGCCCTCATTCCGCTGGCCCTGGTGTGGGGGCGGCGCCGCCATGCCGTGCGCCGTGCGCCGCTGTGGTGCGGCGGCGAGGACTACGCCGCGCACGCCGGGGCGACCACGGCGCTGTCGTTCTCCAACGCGCTGCGGGTGTTCTACAGCTTCATCTACCGTCCGCAAAACGCAGTGGCGCGGCAGTTCGAGGGCAAGGCCTATTTCCTGAAAGAATTGCAGTTCGACTATTCGCAGGCGCCGCTGTTCGGCCCGCTGCTGTTCAACCCTGCGGTGCATGCGGTGCAATGGCTGGCGCGCAAATTGCGATTCCTGCAAAACGGGCTGATGAACGCCTACCTGGCTTATATCGGCGTGCTGTTGCTGGTGGTTTTCGGCTTGGTGCTGGCGTGGACGCCGGGCTGAGCCGGTATTTCCCGCTTTTGGGCTGTGTTGATGTCACAGCCGTCTTTTCGTCTTCGACTTGTTGGATCTATCTATGACTTATGTGTATATCGCCCTCTTCGCCATCATCGGCGCGTTCGCGCGCTACGGCCAGAGCATCGTCGTTCAGGGCGTGCTGGGACGCTCGTTCCCTTTTGCCACGCTGTCGATCAACGTGCTCGGTTCGTTTCTGATGGGCTTTTTGTTTTTCGAAACCCTGGAGCGCATCAACGTCAGCCCTGAGTTGCGCACCGGCATTCTCACCGGCGGTCTCGGGGCTTACACGACCTTCTCGACCTTCTCGCTGGAATCGCTCAATCTGATCGAAAACGGCGAAATGGTGAAGGCCGGGTTGTATATCGGCGCCTCGGTCGTGCTGTCGATCGCAGCGGCCATTTTCGGCGCCTTTCTGTCACGCAATATGGGAGTCTCAGCATGAGCGCCAAATCCGTCACCATGGTTCGCGTCTATATCAAAGAGGGCGACAAGGACACCGATCACCACGACCTGTTGCGCTCGATCTTCAAGCTGTTGCACGAACAGCATAAAGTCCACGGCGTCACGGTGTTTCGCGGCGTGGCCGGCTTCGGCAGCAAGGGCGAAGTGCATGCCGACGACCTGCTGCGGCTCAACGTCCATCTGCCGCTGGTACTGGAGTTTTTCGATGAGCCGGAAGTGGTCGAGTCGGTATT
>Ga0315298_1003163_pt1 | contig 26646 bp, 18 predicted proteins | sample WHS_1_MG_FD_203077 | JGI IMG/M metagenome (GOLD analysis project Ga0315298, IMG submission 203077) | Extremophilic microbial mat communities from Washburn Hot Springs, YNP, Wyoming, USA - WHS_1_MG | ecosystem: Environmental > Aquatic > Thermal springs > Hot (42-90C) | place: USA: Wyoming... | reverse complement strand
CCGCCAGTCCTCCGGGAGTAGTTCGGTCAGGTACTCCCACTCCTCTTCAAGTAAATTAGTAGTTTGCACAGGCCACTGTTAACACCATAACGGAGGACTCGCAAGCGTTAAGTTAGCGCCTATGGGGGGGCTCATGCTGCGGCGAGCGCCTGAGGCCAGTTGAATTCCTGGCCGTCACGCAACACTGCGACGCCGCGATAAGCCGCCAGTGAAATCAGCTCGTCCGCGGCATCGTCCCCCGCAGTAACAGCGATCGCTTTCCATCCTTTCTTGCGCAACAGCGCCGCGCGCCGTGCCGCGCGCTCGACGTCCGTCGCATCCACAGTCACAGAAACCTCGACAACAACGAACACATCAGCTTTCCGACCTCCGACATCCGCTCGGCCGGATAGAATGATATCGGCCATTCTCAGATCATCCCATTCATCGGGCGTAAGGACGCCTTCCAATTCATCTGCAATGTCGCCCACAGAGACGACGCGTGTACGCCGCAGAACGCGGCCAAGGTAGGCCGCGGCCTTGTCTCGGAACTGCATTTCCAATGTTCGACCGTCCAGTTTTGCCAAACGTTGCTCGTGGGTATTCACTTGTTGGATTAGCTCTTTGAGTGCCTTTTCAGTTTCTTCTTGGGCAAGAGTCAGTTTGGTTTGAGCCTCAACAAGGTCGGCGACAGTGCTCTCGAAACGGCTCAGACGTTGTTCCATCGATTTCTGCGCTTCGGCGAGAGCAGCGACCTGTTGCTCGGTGCGTGCTTGTTTCTCGGCCAGTTCAGCGATGCGCCGTTCGGTCTGCTTCTGAGCATCAGCGAGCCCGACCAAAACTGTTTCAAGGCGACCGAGTTGGCCCTCGGCGGTTGTCTGAGCACGGGTAAGGTCGGCGATTGCGCTCTTGAGCTCCTGAAAATCGCCTTTCGTGACGGTCTGCTGCAGATCGGTGTACATGGCGTCGAGAATCTCGGTGAGCTTCCGCGCCGTTGCAGGATCCATCACCTGGCTAAGTTCTTCAAATATTCGGAACGTGCCCATTACAGCAGAATACGGTTGCAGAGCATTATTGCCATGTCAACAGCCAGCCAGCGACCGCGGTCAGCAAACAGGACTGTCAACGCCGTTATCCATGTCCTTTCTTTTCTTGGTTATCACCCAAAAACCGCTTTCGGGTTCTTTCGGTTAGCCGAAAAAAACGAAAAAAGGCGAAAAGAGGCGGGACTCTGACAGCCGCGGGCACTGCATCGCGTGCGGCGCGGAACAACCGGGCGCCGTCAGAGTACCGCGTTTACGCGGAACACAGACCGACCACTCAACAGTGCCCATGTTTGGTTTCATAAAACTGGTTCCGCCTAAAGGCGGTACTCTAACGGCCGCGGGCACCGCATCGCGTGTGGCGTGGAACAACCGGGCGCTGCCAGAGTACCGCGTTTACGCGGAACACAGACAGACAACTGAACGGTGCCCATGTTTCGTTTCATGAAACTGGTTCCGCCTAAAGGCGGTACTCTAACGGCCGCGGGCACCGCATCGCCTGTGGCGCGGGACAACCGGGCGCTGCCAGAGTACCGCGTTTACGCGGAACACAGACAGACAACTGAACGGTGCCCATGTTTCGTTTCATGAAACTGTTCCGCCTAAAGGCGGGACTCTAACAGCCGCGGGCGTGGCATCGCGTGTGGCGTGGAACAACCGATCGCTGTCAGAGTACCGCGTTTACGCGGAACACAGACAGACCACCGAACAGTGCCCATGTTTCGTTTCATGAAACTGTTCCGCCTAAAGGCGGGACTCTAACAGCCGCGGGCGTGGCATCGCGTGTGGCGTGGAACAACCGATCGCTGTCAGAGTACCGCGTTTACGCGGAACACAGACAGACCACCGAACAGTGCCCATGTTTGGTTTCATGAAATGGTTCCGCCTAAAGGCGGGACTCTAACAGCCGCGGGCGCGGCATCGCCTGTGGCGTGGAACAACCGATCGCTGTTAGAGTACCGCGTTTGCGGAACACAGACAGACCACCGAACAGTGCTCATGTTTGGTTTCATGAAACTGTTCCGCCTAAAGGCGGTACTCTAACGGCCGCGGGCGCGGCATCGCCCGAGGCGCGGGACAACCGGCCGCTGTCAGAGTACCGCGTTTACGCGGAACACAGACAGACCACCGAACAGTGCCCATGTTTGGTTTCATGAACTGGTTCCGCCTAAAGGCGGGACTCTAACGGCCGCGGGCGTGCCATCGCTTCTGGCGCGGGACAACCGGGCGCTGTCAGAGTACCGCGTTTACGCGGAACACAGACAGACACCTGAACAGTGCGCGTGTTTGGTTTCATGAAACTGGTTCCGCCTAAAGGCGGGACTCTAACCGCTGCGGCCAGCACTCCCGTCAATTGGCCACACTCGCTCATGGCTTCCGCTCGACTCTCAACGTTCAATCGAGCGCGGGTACATGGACTGAAAGGTCCACGAAAGCGGCGGCTTGCGTCGGGAACATTGTTGTCAATACGCAAGCCGTTTTTCGAATACCGGTTCGATCTGGGCGAGGAGATTGGCGATCCGCTGACCGGCTTGGCCGTCGCCGTACAGCGTGTCGGAAGGGTACCGTCCATTGCTCATCTGCCGCGCCACAGCAGCGTGGATTTCGTCCGGGTCGTAACCGACATCAATCACGTTCCGACCCCGCTCGCGACCTGCCTGTCGTGTTCCGATGTTCACCACCGGCACGCCAAGGTATGAGCATTCGCGAATCCCGACGCTGCTGTTGCCAACCAAACAGCGCGAATGGTAGAGAAGCTTCAGAAAATCGCGGCCTTCCATGTTCTTGAAGAAATGGAGGTTTGCTTCCGGATGATATTCGCGAAATGTTCGGATGCCTTTCGATGTGCCGTCGGACCCGGCATCGACGTTCGGCCAAAACCAGAGCGCGGGATACCCCAAAGCGTGCACGACCTCGAGCAAGTGTGTCACCTGTTGGCGCGCGAGGTGATGTTCAGTTGTCACAGGATGTTGCACCACGACAAGGTAACCGTTGCTCAGGTCAACGGGCCGGCCAACGCCGCCGTACCTCTTGAACGGATCAAAATCCAACGCTGGATTCCGCAGCACTTCCGCCGCCAGATCAATCGACGGACAGCCCGTGACAAAAATCCTGCGCGGGTCTTCGCCCATTTGCGCCACGCGTTCGGCCGCTTTCTTTGTCGAGACAAAATGGTAATCGGCAAGCTTGGTGATTGCGTGCCGGACTTTTTCGTCGATGGAACCGGTGACCTCGCCGCCCTGGATGTGCACCAGCGGAATGTTCATGTACGAAGCCGCGATAGCCGTGGCCATTGTTTCGTACCTGTCAGCAACAGTGACAACGAAATCGGGTTTGAGATTGTCGAACACAGTGGCCAGTTCCATGAGGCCGACGCCGGTCGTCTTGGCCATGGTTGTGAGGTTTTCCCCTTCGAGGACCATGTGGACATGCGCGGCCGGCTTGAAACCATCCTGCTCGATGTAATGCAGCGTGTTGCCATAGCGATCCAGAAGCGCGGAAGCGGCCACGACAAGTTGAAGATCGATCGCAGGATGATCCCGCATCGCGATCAGTGCGGTGCGGATGCGCGAGTAACTCGGGCGCGCTGTGACGACAACGCAGATTTTGCGTTTCTCATTGGTCATACAAGCTTCGGTGATTGTTGGTCAATCCATGCGCGGTGAGATTGCAACCGGCGTGGTTGATTCAGGGCCGCGATTATGTTCTCCCTCGCCCTTTGGGAGAGGGCTGGGGTGAGGGGCAATCTGTCAGGGAATTGTCAAGGTGTGGAATGTCAGGCACTCCGGTAATTCGGTAATTCAGTAATCCAGTAATTCGGTGTAAGGCTAGGTGAGACAGGCAGGCAGGTTCACGGTTCATTGACCGGTCGTGGCCCTCACCCTGACCCTCTCCCGCGGGGAGAGGGTTCATTGACTGATCCGCGCCCTCACCCTGACCCTCTCCCGGGGGGAGAGGGAATCTGAAGCAACGCGTCGGGTTGGCCACGCCGTTGTTGCAATCACCGCGGCTTGGCAGGATCTTGCCGGACAATTTCATGAGTTAAGCTGTGATGATTGCTGATCAATTCATGCGCGGTGAGATTGCAACCGGCGTGGTTGATTCAGGGCCGCGATTATGTTCTCCCTCGCCCTTTGGGAGAGGGCTGGGGTGAGGGGCAATCTGTCAGGGAATTGTCAAGGTATGGAATGTCAGGTACTTCGGTAATTCGGTAATTCAGTAATCCAGTAATTCGGTGTAAGGCTGGGTGAGACAGGCAGGCAGGTTCACGGCTCATTGACGGGTCGTGGCCCTCACCCTGACCCTCTCCCGCGGGGAGAGGGTTCATTGACTGATCCGCGCCCTCACCCTGACCCTCTCCCGGGGGGAGAGGGAATCTGAAGCAACCCGCCCACTCGTTCATGTTCTTGTTGCAAACACTGCGGGTTGGCGGGCGGCTATGCAGGTAACCAATTTCGTCGAAAAACAGGGCGAGAACTCAGTGGGCAGCGCGCCGAGAATCTCGCACGCCCCTACGCGCTCAAAACATCCTGCACCAATATCTGCAGCTCAAGCTCAAGAACACTACACAAGGTCTGCATCCGTCAACGGCGTGTCAGGGTCCAGATCGCGTCTCAGCCGACGCCCAATAACATCGTGCCAGCGCCCGGGAGAAAGCCCCGTGCCGGGTTTTTTGAGCGCAAGATCGTTGTCAGTCAGAATCGTTCCCGCTTTGAGCGAGCGTTTTGCGACGATGCTTTTGCCGAACATGCGCCGCAAAGGCTCGAGCTCTTTGGCGGTTGCATCCTTGTCGATACAACCTGTTCGCATTTTGTGGATTTGGCGGATGCCATCGGCAAGAACATGGAGTTGGTCAGGGTCCAATGAGGCTGGTACATCAGGACCGAACATGCGCTTGTGAAATGTCGCATGAACCTCGATGAACGCCGCACCAAGAGCGGCTGCGGCCAGTCCGGCATAAACTTCACCCGAATGATCTGAAAGTCCGACCGGACAATTGTACCGGCGGCGTAACTCGTCGAGAACGTTCAATCCGATTCTTTCAGGCGGGCAGGGATACGCGGTTGTGCATTGGAAAACTGCGTATGGCACGCTTGCGCGTCTGCAAACTGCCACAGCAGCATCGAGTTCCGACCACGCACTCATTCCGGAAGAAATCAGAACCGGGCGGCCTGTCCCGACGATTCTTTCAATCATCGGCAGGTTTGTGATCTCGCCGGATGCGATTTTCCATGCCGGGACACGCAGTTTTTCGAGCAGATCAACCGCCTCGAACGAAAATGGCGAGCTCAGAAAAACCAACTTGCGCTCTGTTGCGTGTTGTTTTAGCTCGCGCCATTGAGCCGGGCTGAACTCCATCCGTTTCCAATAATCGTATCGTGTTGCGTCCTGGCGGCTGAACTTGACGCGCCATGGTTCAGCAGGCGTGCTTTCAGCGGCGGCAATGTGGGTCTGGAATTTCACCGCGTCGGCGCCCGCATCCGCAATCAAATCGATAAACGCATGCGCCATGCCCAGACTGCCGTCGTGCGCCTGAGCAACCTCGGCGATCAGCATGGGCGGACAGCCATCGCCGACGTTTCGTGTTCCGATTTTGAACTTATACGACACCGATTTTGCGCCCCAAAAATGACGATGTTTCGCAGATACTGACAAATCGAGTGGACTCGCGGTCTGAGAACCTTCGCAAATCTGATCGATTTCTCGATATAATCAATCTCCAGTCTCAGGCCTCCAGTCTCAGGCCTCTGGTCTCTGGTCTCACTTCGGACGCTTCACCTCTTCAGTCTCTTGCATCTTGTTTGTCGAATCAGCTCCGGTTCTCCCGAAGACCGGGAGGGCGATGTCGCGCACCATCCACGCGGGAACTTCAGGCGGAATGGGGTCGGTGGCGCCGAGCCGTTCACGGAATCGGGTCAACATTGTTGGCATCCTGTAAAGTCTTGCGTTGGCCTGGTAACGCGCAAGGCGACGCAACGCGCGGCCGGTAACAGCCGGCGCTTCAGGGAGCCGCTGATGCAGCGTCAATGCCCAATCCACAACCGAGCGCAACAACGAAACATCGGGAAAACGGCCCTTTTCCCACTCGTTCCACACTGCGTTCAGCCGTGCCGGGTGGAACGCCAGTTCGTAAGCCATCTGCAATTTCTCACGCGGGCTCATCCAGCGCGTCGTCCAGCTTTGTCAGGTGTTGTTGCAATGTCGCTGCATCCATACTGCTATCTCAATGGGAGTCGTACATGAGGCTCTGCGGCGAGTTACCGGCCTTCGGTCGCAGCTCGCAGGGCATCGATCACGCGGTCCTGATCGGCATCGCTCAGGAACGCGTGCATTGGCAAACTCAGGACTTCGCGCGCCGCTTCTTCTGCACGGGGAAAATCGCCGTCGCGATAACCAAGCGACGCAAACACAGGTTGCTGATGCAAACACTTGGGATAATAAACAGCGGTTGGAACACCAGCCGCCCGAAGTTTTTCCGCCACCCGGTCTCGGTCGGGGATGCGCACCGTGTATTGGGCATAAACATGCGTGTTGCCGGGCGCGATTTCCGGCACAACGCACAGGCTGCGCAAACGATCAGTGTAACGAGCGCCCACGCGTTGCCGCGCTTCGAGCTCGGCATCGAAATGCTCGAGCTTGGCAAGCAACACCGCGGCTTGGAGCGTGTCGAATCGCCCGTTCAACCCCAGCAACGTGTGCTCATGGCGGCGGATACCGCCGTGTGTGCGTATGGCCCGGAACTTGTCGGCCAACGCATCGTCATCTGTAAACAGGGCGCCGCCGTCTCCGTAACACCCCAGGGGTTTGGCGGGGAAAAAGCTTGTGCTGCCGATCAACGTCACCCCGCAGCTTTTTCGACCGTTTCTGCTGGCGCCGAAGCTTTGCGCCGCGTCTTCTATCACAGCAAGACCGTGCTTTTCGGCGATGGCATTGATGCGATCGTAGTCGGGCATTTGACCGAACAGGCTGACCGGAATGATCGCCTTTGTTCGCGGGGTTATTGCCGACTCGATCTTGTCGATGTCGATGTTGAAGGTGACAGGCTCGATATCGACGAACACGGGCCGCGCACCGACCAGCATGACAACCTCCGCCGTGCTGATCCATGTGAACGGTACGGTGATTACCTCGTCGCCGGGGCCGATGCCCAGCGCACGCAACGCAATCTCCAGACTCACGGTGCCGCTGGCCACCGTAATCGCGTGTTTGACACCAACGTACCGGGCAAGAGCCGTCTCCAGCTCGTTGATCTCAGGACCGAGTATGTACTGGCCATGCTCGAGAACACGGCGAATACGCTGGTCGATTGCCTCACGGTATCGACCGTATTGCGTTTTCAGGTCAATGAATTGCATCTTAAGAATTGAATCTGTGGGGGTGACACCGCCCGGCGCTCATGGTGTCTCCAAGACCATATTCACTCACCCCAACTCGTCGTCGCCGAAGGTGACGAAGTCGCACTGTTCAGCGCGGCGCGAGAGGGCACTGGCCGTTCCGATGAGGCCGTTCCGATGAACGCCTCCAACCCCCCGCGATCATTCGGCTGCGGATTCGCCGCGTTGAGCGCACAAGAGATCGGCTTGGATATCCTTGGGCTCCAAGAGAGGATAATCTTCCAGTATTTCCTCTGTTGAACTTCCTTTGGCCGGCATTACAAGACCGCCCGGCAACGCCGCCCCAGAAAGCAGAAAAGCGCAGCTATTTCGAGTCTTTCCGGATGCTCAAGATGCTCACAAGAAAGCTGTTGAACACCGTCTGGATTGCAAGTGCGGTGAGAGTTGCTCCGGGGATGACACGCCGCATCGTGTGGGCGTAATCAAGACGTCCGAAATTCACCGACCGCCATTCGTTGACTGCGCTCGCCAGCAGGACAAGACCGCCAAGCAACGCTGCCACCGAGAGCACAAGACCGCGTTCAAGGGTTATGAGCTTTCGCAATCGCACCAAACCCGGATCGGGCGGAAGCAATCCTTCGTTGACCGCAAATGTTTTCGTCAGCAGCGCAAAAACGATCGCCTGGTAACCACACAATATGAACAGGCTCGCGAACAAGAGCGTGTGCGCGTCCAGCGTTGCACGGCCAACCCTCGCGCCCGGAAGCGCAAGCGCGTACCCGATCATGCCCAACAACACCAGCCCAACCCCCGGCAACAGGAACAGCCACCGCGGGCTGTAAATCAGCAAAAGACGCAAAGTCCGCCACCCGTCGCGAAAGGTCTTCAAATGCCGCGGATGCGACTTCCGTCCGTCGGCGTGCAGGGTTATCGGGACATCCACGATTTTTGCGTTGATCAGGGTTGCGCGGATGACCATTTCGATGGCGAACTCCATTCCGGTGCTGCGCAAACCCAGTTTGTTGTAAATGTCTTTGCGAAATGCCCGAAACCCGCAATACACGTCGTGCACAGTGGCGCCAAACCACCACCGCGCCATCATCGAAAACATCGGATTACCCCACCACCGGTGCAAAAAAGGCATCGCTCCGGGCAGAATCCGACCGCCGCCAGACGGCAGCCTGCAGCCCTGGGCGTAATCGAATCCCTGCCGCAACGCCGCAATGAACTTCGGTATCTCCCTGAAATCGTAACTGTCATCCGCGTCTCCAATGATAACCAACTGCCCTTGCGCTGCTTCAATGCCAGCGCGCAAGGCGCGACCGTAACCGCGTCCGGGTTCAGCAATCACGCGTGCGCCTGCGGCTTTTGCGATGGCCGCCGAGTTGTCCGTGCTGCCATTATCAACCACGATAATCTCACCATGCACCTTGGCAGCGGCGAGACCTTCCTTCGCCTTCCTGATGCACGACTCGACTGTGTCGGCCTCGTTGAGACACGGCATCACCACAGACACATCGATCCTCTGGGACGAAGCCGGACAAACCTCCTCGGGGTCTTGTGGACTCACGGCTGCGGTGTGCCGAGATTGTGAAACTCTGAAACCCCGGATTCACTCCAGATGCAAGGCGAACCTTAAAGCCTTGCCAACACTCTCTGCCAATGCCGGGGACAACCTCCCCAATTTGCGCTGCAAATGAGCGGATCGTTCGAGACGTTTGGCGTCAAACCGTTCATCCACCTATGGCAATCTCATCCCCCCGTACGCGACAAAGTCGCCCCTTTCAGCGCGGCGCGACGGAGCGCCCAGCTTGGAACGAACGCATTTATCTCAGCGCGATCATTTGGTTGCGGCTGCGCCGCGCTGAGGGGTTCGGAGAAAAACTCCAATCACGATCGCGTCGTCTCCAAAAACTGCCCAGACGATCGCAGGCCTGAGTTTCGTGCTGCCGGGTCCGTGAAAGGAAATCGCACCGAGCGCGATGGCCGCCTTGCATCCAACTGCGCAGTTGGCAGGACGCGCAGTCCAATGCACGCCGTTCTGACGAACCACGGGCTTGTCATTGTCCGTTTCGCAAAACTGGCGAACGCCGTGTTCTCAGGCCTTGTAGTATTCTCTGTACCATGCCACGAACTTCGGCACGCCTTCCTCGATCGACGTTGTCGGCCTGAATCCGGTATCCCGCGTCAGATCATCTATGTCAGCAAACGTTGCCGGGACATCGCCCGGTTGCATCGGCAACAGACGTCGTTCTGCGCGTTTGCCGAGAGCGCGTTCGAGGACATCAATCAAATGAAGGAGCTCGACCGGTCTGTGATTGCCGATGTTGTAAATCCTGTATGGCGCACGGCTTGTGCCGGGATCGGGTTTCGTGCCGTCCCAGCCCGGGTTGCCCGTTGGCACACGATCGATCACACGCACAACACCTTCGACAATGTCATCGATGTACGTGAAATCGCGCTGCATGTTGCCGTGGTTATAGACATCGATTGGTTGTCCTTCGAGGATCGCCCGGGTGAACTTGAACAGCGCCATGTCAGGCCGGCCCCATGGACCGTACACTGTGAAGAACCGCAATCCGGTGGTTGGCATGCTGTAAAGATGGCTGTACGTATGCGCCATCAACTCGTTGGCTTTCTTTGTGGCTGCGTACAGGCTGACCGGGTGATCCACGTTGTCGTGCACCGAGAATGGCAGTTTTGTGTTGGCGCCGTACACCGAACTGGATGACGCGTACACGAGGTGCTCGATGGCGTGTTTGCGGCAGCCCTCAAGAATGTTCATGAAACCCACCAGATTGGCCTCGACGTAAGCATGCGGGTTGACAAGCGAATATCGCACGCCAGCTTGTGCCGCAAGATGCACGACGCGTTCGAATTTCTCCTCAGCGAACAAGCGTTCCATGGCCGGGCGATCGGCGAGGTCGAGCTTGACGAACCTGAAGTTGGGTCGTCCATCCAGCAAAGCCAGACGCGCTCGCTTGAGCGACACGTCGTAGTAATCGTTGAGGTTATCAAGGCCTACAACCCTGTCACCCCTTTCGACCAAACGCATGGCCAGATGGTACCCTATGAAACCTGCGGCGCCTGTGACCAGAATTCTCATGGTTCGTTGTTCAGGATTGCGCTGAGGATAGGTTGAACATCCCGAAGACTCGGCGTCTGCCGTGCGCATTCATTGCGGCGCAGGTCAAGCTTTCCACACTTGGCCGGGCTTTGTTTTGACGCCAGCCATGGCGTTGCGCGTATCGACGATGCATCGAGCCCAGGCCCCAAGGTCCTCGTAGTTTATGGCCTTGTGGTGGGTTGCGATCAGAACCACGTCGAAAGACCCGATTGTCTGGCGGTCCCATGCGACAGACTTTGTCCCGGCCCAATGCGAGTGCTCGCGGCTTGGCCGGATGACCGGTATGTGCGGATCGTAATATGCAACATCAGCGCCGCCCTCTTTCAAAAGGTCCATCAGAATGTAGCTGGGCGACTCGCGGTCATCGTCCACATTCGGTTTGTAAGCCAGACCGAGAACCAGCACGCGGCTGCCGTTAAGTGCCCGCCGTTGGGCGTTCAACGCTTCAATGACGCGGCTGACGACGTACTTTGGCATTGACGTGTTGATTTCGCCTGCCAGCTCAATAAACCGGGTGTGTTGACCATACTCGCGCGCTTTCCATGTCAGATAGAATGGGTCTATGGGTATGCAGTGCCCGCCAAGGCCCGGCCCAGGATAAAACGCCATAAACCCGAACGGTTTCGTCTTCGCAGCTTCAATCACCTCCCAGATGTCAATCCCCATCGCGCCATAAACAAGCTTGAGTTCGTTCACAAGCGCAATGTTAACGCTGCGAAAGATGTTCTCGAGCAGCTTGGTGGCTTCAGCAGCACGACATGATGAGACAGGCACGATTCGTTGGATTGCCCGCCCGTAGAGTTGCTTCGCCCGCTCGAGACAGCCAGGGGTAAACCCGCCAATAACCTTAGGAATGCGCGCCACTTCGCTTTGCGGGTTGCCAGGGTCTTCACGTTCCGGACTGAACGCCAGATGAAAATCCTTCCCGGCTTTCAACCCGGAACCCGATTCCAGAACGTTGCGCAGGTCCTCATCGGTGGTCCCCGGGTATGTCGTCGATTCGAGAACAACCAAGGTCCCGCGTTGAAGGTGCGGAGCAATGGTACGTCCGGTGGCCAGAATATACGAGATATCAGGTTCCCGGTTCCGATTCAAAGGGGTTGGAACGCATATAATGATCGCTTCAACTTCGCGGACCCGGGAAAAATCCGTCGATGCTGAAAACGATCCGTTCTTCACAAGTTCAGCAACGGCGGCGGATGGTATGTGCTGAATGTAACTGGTCCCCTGATTCAGCGAATCCACCTTGGCAGGATCAATGTCCAATCCGAGCACCCGTACACCCGATCGCGCAAACTGGAGCGAAAGAGGAAGCCCCACGTACCCGAGACCCACAATTGCGATTGGTTTCATAGATGTTATATATCAACGCGGCGCGACGGAGTGCCAAGCCTCCAAGGAAAGCATTTATCTCACCGCGATCTTTCGGCTGCGGCTGCGCCGCACTGAACACTCTGTCGCGTCGGGAAAAGTTTGTCCGATGATTCTGGCGCCCACCGCCTTCCACGCATGCGCTCTTGGCACTCCATCCCGGCGCCGGACTACTGTTGGCCAAACTGATATGACAAATACAATGCCACCCCGCGCTGGCGCGCGTATTCGGGCACATCTCGGCTCGAAACCATGTGCGCAACCAGTATGGGAAAAACCTTTCCGCAAACCGGCTTCAGAGGCTCCACTCTGTTGCGAATGAAACGGTCCACCTCGTTCTTGGACAATTGCGCCTTCGCCTCGCCGATTATCCAAACCGGGTCGCTGCCGTGAATCCCACGCCCCAGAATGTTGACCTCCAAATCGCGGCCTTTTGCGTCAGCGAGATAATCGCGGCGGAGAGGTTCTGTGAGCTTCAGTTGGTGGTCGCGCTCCAACAGCACGGGCAAAGCGCGATACGCCTCGTTTTCCAGAGTGAATCCCACTGTGATCGCAAGGCCGCCGAGTTGTTTGTTTGTGTCATCCAGCCTTTCTGCAAGCTTCGCCAACGCTGACTCGGTCCGTTTCTGCGCCTCGGCAAGTTCTTTTTGTGACCGAGTGAGTTCTTCGACACGGGCTTCGGTCCGCTTCTGGGCTTCGGCGAGCTCTCCCAGACGGGCCTCTGTGCGTTTCTGCGCCTCGGTAAGCTCTTGGACACGGGCTTCGGTCCGTTTCTGCGCCTCGGCAAGTTCTTTTTGTGACCGAGTGAGTTCTTCGACACGGGCTTCGGTCCGCTTCTGCGCCTCGGCAAGTTCTTTTTGTGACCGAGTGAGTTCTTCGACACGGGCTTCGGTCCGTCTCTGCGCCTCGGCAAGTTCCTTTTGTGACCGAGTGAGTTCTTCGACACGGGCTTCGGTCCGATTCTGGGCTTCGGTGAGCTCTCCCAGACGGGCCTCTGTGCGTTTCTGCGCCTCGGTAAGCTCTTGGACACGGGCTTCGGTCCGCTTCTGCGCTTCGGTGAGCTCACCGACACGAGCTTCGGTCCGATTCTGGGCTTCGGTGAGCTCTTGGAGACGAGCTTCAGTCCGCTTTTGTGCCTCGGCCAATTCTTTTTGCGAAACCGCAAGTTCGCCAACAACACGTTGCAGGGCCTCGAAGTCGGACCTTTTGACGGTGTTCTGAAGGTCCTCATAAATCAGGCCCAACACTGACGCGAGTTTCTGAGCCGGTTTCGGGTCCATGACCTCGCTCAGTTCCTCGTATATGCGCAAAGTGTTGATCACAGCCTTACTATGCTTGATTGAGGGGGCCCGGTCAAGCTGCCGAATTCAGCCCGACGACGGTTGTCGAAAAATGGACTTTGCACTTGAGCCCCATACTCCTCAGCGCGGTGCAGCCGCAACCAAACGGTCGCGGTGAGATAAATGCGTTCGTTCCAGGCTTGGCACTCCGTCGCGGCGCGCTGACCAGATCAAAGAAACCGTTCAATCAGTGGCGCGGCAGCCTCCAGTTTCCGCTGCAGCCGACTCAGGGCTTTCAATCTCTGGATGCAGACCTGGCTTTCCTCACGCGTGATGAGCCCATCCTCAACATCCTTCTGAAGACTGTCGCTGAACTCATCAAAGCGCCTTTGCGAGATGGCTATGCGGGGTTTCAGGAAATCCTGATAAATAGTCCTCAAAATCACGCCAAGGTCCGGCACCACCTCGAAATAATCCCGCCGTTCGCCCGGGACCCAGACCTGGCGAATCGCGCCCCACGCGGCCAATTGCCTGGTGCCAGTGCTTGCGCTGGCCTTGCTGATGCCAAGGAGCCGGACAATGTCATCCAATGACAAAGGCTCCGCCGAAAAAAAGAGCAATCCGTAGATCTGGCCCAACGACCGTGGCAGGCCAAGTCGGCGGCATACGTTGCCGGCTGTTTCGATGAACTTGAGCCGGCTTCGAGAGCGAATGGGGGTCATGGCGGGCTTTGGTGGAACGGCGATGTGAGGGGACACTTCGTGCTGGTCACTTCGCAAGTCGGCCCTGCTTCGGCGACCCGGGCTGGCGCGTGACAGCAAATTGTTCAAAACCGATTGAACGAAATATACAATCTGAACTTCGACGTCAAGCAGAAAATTCCGCCCATGCCCATCGCCCCCCAGCGCGACCCAGCCGCAGCCAGATTATCGGCTCGAGACAAACTGCGCTGGTCGCACGAATACCGCTGTGTCCCGCCGCCCCGGTCCGCCTGTGCCTCCGCCACGCCGCGAAATGGTACGGCCTTCGAAAAGCCTCAGCAGCCGACCGATTGTGTACATTCAAGAAACCATTCTGGCGAGGTTTCCGGACTGGCATTTGTCAAATCTACCAAGCAGGCGATTTTTGGCGGTTTTTTTGCCGCGTATCAGACCTGGCGAAAGCTCGGAGGCCCCTGTCCTTCAGCCGCCCCACGGCTTCCGGAAAAACCTGCTGGAACATGCGGATTACCATTGACATCAACATCGTCAAGTGAGAGACTCACCCGTCGGCTAAAAACCAAAACAGTGGTCGCGTTTGCATCGAGGAGTTCACGGTTTGTTCGAGGTTCTCGATGCCACACGCGACTTAGCAGAACAGGAGTCGAATATGAGGACCAGATCCGTAATTGCGTCGGTTGCAGCCGCGGTATTACCCACGATTGTCGTTACCGCCGGCTCGTTCACCTCGGACTTCAGTGATCCGTGGCAGTTGGGGTTCACGCTCAATGGAACAGCGTATGTTGAGAATGGACATTGCGTCCTGACATACGCTCAAAACAATCAACAGGGCACCATCATTCTTGATGACCTTGACGGAGGTTGGCCAATCGAGAGCTTCACGGCCAAATTCAAACTCAAGATCGGTCCAGGGTCCGGCAACCCTGCAGACGGAGTTTCGTTCTGTTTCGGACCGGACGTTACCTCGTACTCGAACTTCGGTGAAGAGGGCACAGGTAACGGCCTGATCATTTGCTGGGATATTTACGACAACGGCGGCGGTGAAGCGCCGGCTGTCGAAGTCAAATACGGCGGCGCCAGCATCGCCATCACCAAATTCGCCAAGAGCGACATGGTGACAAGCAAGTACGAAGACGTTGAGGTCAAGCTTTACCGCAATGGCACGCTTGATCTGACGTACAAAGGACAAAAGCTTTACCAGGGCCTGATACTGCCGAACTTCGAACCAATGGCGGGCCAATTCGGCTTCGGTGGCCGCACCGGTGGCGAAAACGCCGAACAGTTTATCGACGACCTGTCCATCACGACTGTCGTTGCGTCAACTACAGCCCAGCCGGTCGTTACCACTCAACCACAAAGCCAGACCGTCGATGAAGGCGCGCCGGTGACGTTCACCATAGGTTTTGACGGCAGCGCGCCATTGGCTTTCCAGTGGTACAGCAACAACGTCGCAATCACGGATGCGACAAGCTACACGTACAGCATTGCCCGAGTGCCGATGTCGGCAAACGGCGCCAAGTACAAATGCACCGTCAGCAATGCTGCTGGCACAGCCACGTCCAACGAAGCCACTCTCACGGTTGTCCCGGATGTCACTCCGCCGGTGCTCCTTTCAGCCAAGGGTAGCACGGACTTCCTCGGCGCAGTTCTTACCTTCTCCGAGCCGATCGACCCGGTCAGCGGCGGCAACAAGGCCAACTACTCGATTTCCGGGCTGACCGTTGAATCGGCAACAGTGCTGGGATCGAGCGTGGTCCTCGTTACCAGCAAACAAGCCGAAGGCGCCAATTACACCGTCGTGGTTAACAACGTCAAAGACACCGCCGCCGCAGGCAACAAGGTCGCTCCAAACAGCCAGGCGTCGTTCCGCACGTTCATGTTCGCAACCGGCAGAATCCTGCACAAGAAGTATAACAATATCAGCGACGCCACCGGTGGGGACCCTGCAAACCTGTTCTCAGACCCGCGGTTCCCGAACCAGCCCGATCGCGTGGACCTCATGACCGCATTCGAGTATCCGGCCAACGGCATCGCCCGTGACAGCACGGCTGATCCGCTCCGGAATTACTTCGACACGCTTGAAGGATTCTTCATCCCGCCGGTGACCGGCAATTATGTGTTCTTTACAGCCGGCGCAGACCGCTGGTGGTTGTACCTCAGCACCGACGATGATCCGGCCAACAAATACCTGATTGCAGCCGAACCCGGCGGCTGGACAGACCCGCGTGGCTGGACAACTACACACGATCAACCCCCTGAGCGGCATCGTTCTGATACCTCTCAGTACAATGAATGGCCGTTTGGCACCACAATCACCCTCGAGAAAGGGAAACGGTATTACATGCTAATGGTTCATCACGACCCGAGCTGGTGCGGTGGCGACTGGTTCGCGGCCACCTACAAACTGGAAAACGAGGATGATCCTGCCGCAGGTAGCGCGCCCCTTCTGACCGGCAATGTTGTGGGTTGCTACATTGACCCGACCGGGTCCGAAGTCACAATCACGCAACAGCCAACCGATGTCACAAAGACCGAAGGCAGCAGCGCCAAGTTTGAAGTCGTCGCCACAGGCACCTCCTCGTATGGCGCCGCTCTGGCTTACCAGTGGCAGAAGGCTCCTCCGGGGAGTTCCGTTTTCACGGATATCCCCGGCGCCAACTTGAGCACCTATGAGACCCCGATCCTTACGCTTGCCGACAACGGTTACAAATACCGCGTGGTTTGCAGCGTGCCCGGCATAACCGAGTTCAGCTCCGTCGCAACACTGACAGTTGTCCCCGACACGTTCCCGCCAAAACTCGTCGGCGCCGGTTCGGTGCTGAAAGGCGGCGCAGTCGAGATCGGCATCGAGTTTGACGAAGACGTCGATCAAACAACCGCAAGCAATGTTGCCAATTATTCACTGTCCAAGGGTTCTGTGACCGGTGTGCGGTATCAGAAATACGCACACTGGGACGGAGCGCCCAAGATGGCTCTCGGAACCGCCGGCCCATTCACCGGCTGTGCCGTCGTACTGACAACCTCCGGCCTCGCCAGTGGCGATACCGTCACTGTGACTGTCAAGAACGTCAAGGACCTCAAAGGCAATGCAATGAGCGCCTCTGGCGAAAGCAAGTCGGTCAAGGTAACCAGCAAGATGAAATGGGCCGCCATGGGCGGCGATGATTACATCGAAGGAAACACCGCTGGAATGAACATCGACCCCAATCCCGCCCTGTGGCCTGATGATGTCGTCGCTGTCGGTGACGCCGACTTCTTCCTCATCAGCAGCGGTACGGCAAACTGGAACAACTACGACGAAGCCACCTTCGTCTATGAGGAAGTAACGGGTGACTTCGACAAGGTCGTCCGCATCGAGTACCAAGACCCGACCAGCCAGTGGGCGCGTGCCGGCATGTGCGCGACGCCGTCCGCTGACGAAGGTATGAACCGCGCCGCAGTCGATGGTGGTGCTCAAATGGAACGCCGGTTCCTCATGCGCGCCAATCCGCCGGTCCAATGGAACGGCGCCGCAGGCAACAACGCCTATGAAGTCGTGTGGCGCGCAACAAAGGGCGGCAATTACACCGGTTCAGGCACTGGCAGACCGGCCTATCCGACTGCATGGCTGCGAATGAAACGCGAAGGCCAGTTGTTCACGGCCTTCTACAGCAACGACGGTGTCAATTGGACCCAATATGGCTCAACCACGTTCTCAGCAGAGCCGATGCCTGACTTGCTCCTGGTCGGTTTGTACTACTCGCCCGAGTTGAACAACAACGGCACCGGCGAGGGTATCGGACACTCAACTGTGGCCAAGTTCCGGAATTACGGGAATTACCCGCCGACCCCGCCACAGCCTCCGACTCTCTCTGTTGGCATTGATGCCCAGGGGAAAGTCGTCATAACATTCGAAGGAACATTGCAGGCCGCCGACGAAGTCAACGGTACATACACGGACGTTGTCGGAACGAGCCCGCTTACTGTCACGCCCACTGGCACGAAGAAGTTCTATCGCGCACGGTGGTAAGCTACAGCATTTGAGGGCACAGGAGGCCGGGCGATTTGCCCGGCCTCTTTTTTGTTCACGACAGAGCGCCAAGCCCATGCAACAAATCCTGCTTGTCTTCGTCGAACCGCTCTTCATAGCCAGGTTTTTCTGGGGTCTGGTAGATTTCGAATTGCCATGGCGGGCAGGGCGATTTAACTTGGTTCGGGTTGGGCGATTGGCGCAGCGGCTAGCGCGTCTCCCTTACACGGAGTAGGTCGCAGGTTCGAATCCTGCATCGCCCACCAAAAACGCAATTCACATCCAAGCGTGCCACATTACCAGCCCATAAGACAGTCCGGCGCTTTCACGTTGATCGAGTTGCTCGTGGTTATCGCCATTATAGCCATTTTGGCGGGGATGTTGTTGCCGGCGCTGAGCAAGGCGAAAGAGGCTGGTCGCAAAACAAGATGCGCCAGCAATCTGCATAACATGGGTTTGGCCATGTTGATGTATGCAGATGAGAACGATGGATTCATCCCGCGCGGTAACGACCCTATCTGGTGGCAGGTGCTCACTCCGACGTTGGGTGGCAGATCACGCAATGATTACGCCAAGGTACAGATTTATACCTGTCCGAGTTACCCCGATAAACGGCAGTTGGTGTGTTATGTTGTCAACGCATGGACATTCAGCAGCCCGCGTGACAACGTCGGGTTTGAACAAACCGGCCTCACACGAATGAACAAACTACAGCTTCCCACTGAAACAATTTACCTTGCCGACAATGAGAGCGGCGCATGGCGGCCGATCATCACCGCGCTGGGCGCAATCGGTTCGATTGAACTCAACGATGTGTGGAGCCCCACGCATCTTCCCTACGCGCCCGGCGGCAAAACCTTGAACAGCGAACGCCGCGTTGCGCGGGCACGCCATGGCCAGGGCCCCAATCTGCTTTTCTACGACGGCCACGTCGGTTGGAAAAAGGCACCGTTGATTGTCGTGGACGATTGGCGCGAACAGCGCTACTGAAGCGGCTTCATCATCACCTTCCTCGACGTTATTCTTGGCCTGTCACCCTGTTTTGGCGGATCGTTCGAGACCCTTGTCTTCAACCTGTTTGGCCATTGATCCCAATCTCATCTCCCCCGGTCCCGGAGATTTCACGGCCTTACCAGACCAAGACTCCAAAACTTTATTCCGGTGAGATTTGCGGGCCTGGCGATCATGTCGCCCCGTTAAGTGCGTCACGACAGGGCGCCGATCTTGCAAAGAACACCTTTACCTCGCCGCGGTCATTCGGTTGCGACAGCGCCACGCTGAGGGATGCCTTAATGCCCAACCGGTACTCGCCGCCGAGTCTCAGGCAAGAGCCAAATCGATCAAGAGAAGTTCGCCTCGAGCTGGGCGGGAACGGAAGTCCAGATCGAGGACAACAATGTTGCCCGGCAGAAACCGGCAGAGCTGGACACTCTCCAAAGATTGGCCAAAGAACCTGACTTGCCAAGCTCGCGCCAACCGGAATACAGTGCCGTCGATCAGTGGAACAAATAACCAGGATTATCTCATGGACTATAAAGCTTTTATCGACGAGCAGATCAAATCTATACGCCAACAGGTTGGGAACGGCATCGCCATCAACGCTGTCAGCGGCGGCGTGGACAGCTCGGTCGTCACCGTCCTTGCGCACCGGGCTCTCGGCCCGCAATTGAAAACAGTGTTCGTTGACAATGCGCTCATGCGCGAGGGCGAACCGCAGCGAGTCCTCGACCTGTTTGCACAAATGGGAATCCCGGTCGAGCTCATCGACGCCCGCCAAACTTTCCTGAAAGCGCTGGCTGGATTGACCGATCCCGAGCAGAAACGACAGGCGATAACGGACACGTTTTATCGCGACGTGCTCGCCTCCGCGGTGAAGCGTCATGGCGCACGTTTCCTGTTCCATGGGACGATCCTGACCGACATTGAAGAAACTGTCACCGGCATAAAACGGCAACACAACATTTTAACCCAGCTCGGGATAAAAACCGAGGAAGCATACGGCTACACCGTCATCGAGCCGCTCAAAACTTTGAGAAAAGACGGCGTTCGCGCCGTCGCCGCGCTGCTTGGGTTGCCCGACCAGATCGTGCGCCGCATACCATTCCCGGGACCGGCTCTCGCGGCACGAATAGTCGGCGAGGTCACCGAGGAAAAACTGAATGTGGTTCGTAAAGCCACCGCAATCGTCGAAGAAGAACTTGCGAACACGGGTGCGTTCCAGTATTTCGCGGTTCTTCTCGAGGACCGCGCAACAGGGATTCGGAACGGAAAACGCGAATTCGGACGGATCATCGTGGTTCGGTGCATTGACAGTACCGATGCTCGGCAGGCGACCGTACGCGAACTGGCATGGGACGTTTTGCACAGGCTCTGCGAACGCATCACCCAAATACCCGGGGTCAACAGGTGTCTCTATGATCTTACTCCGAAGCCGCCTGCGACTGTTGAGTATGTTTAGCAGGCCAAGGAGCGGGCTCGAGGATGCGCAATTTTTCGCAGTTGAAATTGCCGGAAACGTGCTAGAGTTGTCTCATGCGGACCGTAATTTATCCTGGCACATTCGATCCCATCACCAATGGACACCTCGACGTGATCGAGCGTGCTTCGAAGTTGTTTGATCGGGTTATTGTGGCGGTCGCGCAAAGCGATTCAAAGCAGCCGCTGTTCACCTTGGAAGAAAGACGCGCGATGGTCGAAAAGGCAGTTGCAAACATGAAACGGGTTGAGGTGGACAGTTTCACGTGCCTTCTGATTTCTTACGCGCAAAAGAAGGGTGCCCACGCCATAATACGAGGCTTGAGGGCTGTATCGGACTTTGAGTTCGAGTTTCAGTTGGCCCTGACAAACCGGCGAATGAATTCGTCGATTGAAACGATTTTCATGATGCCGCGGGAGACTTTCACTTTCCTCAGCTCGCGTATTGTGAAGGAAGTATGCCGTCTTGGAGGGGATGTCCGGTCATTCGTCCCGGCGCATGTTAACACGGCGCTTCGGCGCAAATTCGGGTTTGCCGCACGTCCGGCGCCCGGCAAATCCCCGCAAACAGCTTGATGCCAGGAAACAACGGCCAACACCAAACCCAGCTTCTGCTTATGTCACTGCTTATCAATCTCAGACATTTGGCAAGGAAAGGCCTCGAGCTTCATGGAGAGCTTTCAGTGGAGGAATTGGACCCGGGAGTCGCAGATGAAATGGTCCGTCTTCCGTATCCGGCGCACTACGAGGTTTTCGTCGAGCGGCCAAGCGCTGCCGTGGTGGTTCACGGCAGGCTCGAAGTCACAATCGCCTGCGTATGTGTCAGGTGCCTGAAGGAATTCGAGCGACGGGTGGTCATCGAGGACTGGAATTGCGAAGTGCTGCCGGGAGACGAAGAGACGCCTGTGCAGAACGATTGTGTTGACTTGACGATGCGGGCCAGGGAAGATATTCTGCTTGCGCTTCCACAACATCCGTTGTGTGAACCAGAGTGTCCCGGCTTGTCTCCGCCGCAAACTCCAGCGCACGATTCAGACGCTGCATTTCAGAGTTTGGACGGTGGATCGGTCTGGACCGATTTGAACAAATTGAAGTGGTAGGATTTAAGATTAAGAGACCTGTATGGGTGTTCCAAAACGAAAGCCGTCGCATAGCCGCCAACGTCAGCGCCGCGCATACAACAGCGTGCTGAAGCTGCCGCAAATGACCCGGTGCCCGCAATGTGCCGAGCCGTACATACCTCACAGGGTTTGTCCGGCATGCGGATATTACAAGGGGCGCCAGGTGATCACCGTAACCACGCCCGGTTAACAGCAGGCGCCGGGTAACGCCCAACAACCCGTCCCCGTCGGCCGGAATGCACTTATGCGCATTGCTGTGGATGTGATGGGTGGGGACCACGGATCCAAAGTGGTCGTTGATGGTGCGCGGCTTGCCCTTAAGGCTTTTCCCAGCATCACGGCTCTTTACCTCGTTGGCAACCAGGCGGAAATCAACTCCGCACTCACTGCCAACGGGTTCACTGACGCGCGCATCGAGGTCGTTCATGCGAGCGAAGTCCTTTCCATGAACGACAGACCGCTTGTCGGCCTCCGCCGCAAGAAGGACTGCTCTGTTCTGCGCGCAATCGATCTGCTGAAAGACGGGAGAGCAGACGCGCTGATTTCCCCCGGCAACACCGGCGGCGTGGTGGCTGCAGCAACAATCCGGCTCCGCCCGCTCGAAGGCGTCGAACGCCCGGCCATCGTCGCTGTAATTCCCGCACCGGAGAACGACTTCGTACTGGTGGACGCCGGTGCAAATGTCGAGTGCCGCCCCTTGCATCTGCTCCAGTTTGCAATCATGGGCAGTGTTTATGCCCGAGAGATTCTGCGCTGCCACAAACCCCGCGTCGGACTTCTCAGCGTCGGCACCGAGGAAATCAAAGGGAACGATCTTACCCAGGAAGCTTTCAAGCTCTGCAAGCGGGTGGACCTCAATTTCATCGGCAATATCGAAGGCCATGACCTTTTTGCCAACCGCGTCGATGTCGTCGTTTGCGACGGGTTTGTTGGCAACATAGTGCTCAAGACTTGTGAGAGCCTAGCAACAAACATTTTCCGATGGTTGCGCCGGGAATTGAAAAAGAACCCGAAACGCCAGCTCGGCGCCCTTTTGGCCAAAGGCGCATTTCGCACCATACGTCAACGCACGGACCCGGAATCGCATGGCGGCGCGCCGCTTTTGGGGCTCAACGGAAACGTCGTTATTGCGCACGGTTCTTCCAGAGAGCGCGCCATCATGAACGCCATCGGCCAGGCAGTGAAAGCCCTTCAAAACAGAATCAATCTTGTCATAACTCGTGAAATAGCCGCAGCCAGTGTTCGCCTGTGCAATTCCATTCCTCAAGCGGCTCCGGCAAATGCATGAATCCACAACCCCGTCCCGTTTTTAAGAATCCCCGCGCACAATACGAGTTTCGGGGCCGGCCATGCTCTGTCGTGGCTGTTGGCTCGTACACTCCGGCCCGAGTACTTACCAATGCCGACCTCGAGAAAATGGTTCAGACTTCTGACGAGTGGATCACCACGCGCACGGGCATCAAGGAACGGCGCATTGCCGCCGGCGATGAAGCCACTTCCGATCTTGCCACCAAGGCAGCCCAACGCGCCCTCGCCAACGCAGGGCTCCAGGCCGAGCAAATAGATCTCATCATCGTGGCCACCGTCACCCCCGACATGCTGTTCCCCTCCACAGCATGTCTCGTCCAGGAAAAACTCGGCGCTCGCCGCGCTGCAGCCTTTGACATCGAAGCAGCCTGTTCCGGATTTATCTACGCCCTTGAAATCGGACAGCAGTTCATAATGTCACGCACTTATGACACCGTCCTTGTCATAGGCGCCGAAAAACTGTCGTCGATTGTGGATTGGCAGGACCGCAACACGTGCGTGCTTTTCGGTGACGGCGCCGGAGCGGCAGTTCTGCAAAACCGCCCGGGATCACACGGTCTCCTCACAGTATTGATGGGCGCAGACGGAAGCAAAGGGTCGGTCCTTTGCGTGCCGGCCGGCGGCAGCCGCAATCCGGCATCGCCTGTAACATTGGCCCAACGCTTGCATTACCTCCGAATGGACGGGCGCGAAACGTTCAAGTACGCCGTCTCCGCCATGCATAACGCCGCACGCGAGGTTCTTCGTCGTTGCGAGCTCTCAATCGATCAAATCGCGTGCATCATCCCGCACCAGGCAAACCGCAGAATAATCGACGCCGTCGCAGAACGCCTCAACGCCCGGCCCGGTCAGATGTTTGTCAACCTCGAAAAATACGGCAACACCTCCGCTGCATCGGTTGCAATCGCACTCGATGAGGCAGTCGCTTCCGGGCGGATCAAACGTGGTGATCTGATCCTGTTGGTGGCGTTCGGGGGCGGCTTCACATGGGGCGCCGCAGTGATTGAATGGTAGCTCACGGGTGCGGCTGCGCCGGTTGCAGCGCGGCGTCTTTTGCAGTTGCGTTTGGACCAAAACGAATGTGTTTGGCGGAATGCGGCGCGGGTTTGTCCCCGTACACTGCCCGCACAATCGCCCAGTCGCCCACCACCGACAAAACCGCAAGAGCCGACCCGAGACAGATTATTCGCACTATATTCCGATGCCAGTTGATGGCAGATTGAACCGCAGTTGAAACTCCCGCGCGCGCCAGCATCAAAACGCCTACCGTGCAAACAATCCCGTTGAAATAAACAACACCCTCGGTCACCAACCGCACAGGCGCAAACTTCAACAATGCGCGCTCGAAATTCCCCACAATCATCCACCAGAGAAACAGCAAATACAGCAGCTCACCCGCCCCAAGCCACGTTTCGGGAATCACCGGCAATGCACGGCGACAATGCGCGATCGCCAGCGCAACAAATGCGATCGCAATTATCACGTAGCCAATGTCAAACCAAGACACCGCCGAGAGCCCGTATAAATCCGATGGGAAATCACCCGTGGCTGTCCAGGTCTGCGGGTTTTTTCGCAGGTTCAGGTAGGTGATCCCAAGCAGCACAAAGGCCACCGCACCGTACTCTGTCCACCGGCGGACCGGCGGCTCGTCTCGCACCTCGGGACAGGCGCGCGCCAGCCAGAACATCGCGACTGCAACGCCAATGCCGTTGATGAAGCCGTAGGTTTGCTCCATGAGGCTGTGCCAGTTGGTTTGCCAGCCCGTTGTAATCCCAATGAGCTTCAGCAACTGCGCCGTGGCAAATCCAAACCCACCAACAAAACCGCAGATCAGTGACGCACGCGCAACTTGAGGCAATCCATGCCGCCAACAGTAAACCCAAACGCCGATCACCATCCCGACACATCCGGCCCAGTTGTCGCCCCGCGGCGGTGTCATCCGCAATCCCAGCACTCCCACCAACACCAATGCCCCAAGCAACCAGCCGACCGACATGTGCAGTGCAAGTGAAGACCCAAGGTCAACTTCACGCCGCACAACAGTCAACATCAGCACAGCCACCGTTGCCAGCACAGCCTCCAACCAGTCAGTGTCGTGCCAATACAAAGGACTCTGATGCCGATATGCCTCGTCCACAGGAAACCATGTTTCGACAGCGACATATTCCAGCAGCCACGAGACGAAGACCACCAGGAGCGGCGTGAAAAACACGGTGAGATTTTCCCGGCTCAGTGCGGCGGGAAGCGTTGTTCCAGCGCCGCCCAGCGCGCCCCACAGAAAACCAATTACGTACAGGCACGCAAAACCGTAAACAACACTGAGCGAATCTCCCGAGTGCGTGTAGCCAATCACATGTCCATAAGACATGCTGCCGCCAAAACTCCATCCCAGTGCCCCGAACATGCCGAAAAACGCTATCCGCCGTTGCCAATCAGATCGCCCGGAAAGTAAAACCGCGCTCATCGCAGCAAATGCGCCGGGTATCATTGCGCCGTGCTCGTGCCCGTAATTGCCCCGAATTCCCCATCCGATTGACAGTGCAAGGCCCACAAGCAACACTTCGACAAGGCCCGGATAAGAACACGTCTTCATCTGCGTGTGATATTAGTCATTACTGCGGCTCCGCCTCAAGCCAGCCAGATTTGAGAAGCAATCGCGTCTCGGCAGCTCTCACCGAACCAGGCACATAGCCAACCCGGAATTTTCCCAGCCCGGCGTAGCCGGAACCAAAGTTCCCTGACGCGCAAAGACGCAGTGCATTCGCCCGTTGATCAGAAACCTCTGCGCCGCCGGGCTGGATTACTATATTGAGGAATCGATCATATTTGCGAAGATTTTCAGGCTGCGGGCTTGCTCAACTTGTCACCAGAGTGCGGCCTTTGGAATATAATACTGGGTGATCTGCGCTGAAACTGCAAATCAGCAGATCCCCTGTGACCTTTGCTTTCGAATTGTTCGGCCGCTGATCCGACTTTTGCATCTCCCCCCCTTGAGCGACGAAGTCGCCCCTTTTCAGCGCGGCGCGACACAGCGCCCAGCTTGGAACGAGCGCATTTGTCTCGCCGCGATCGTTTGGTTGCGGCTGCGCCGCGCTGAGAAATATCTGCTTCGACTTCGTCCCCTGCCCCCGGCTCACGCCTCCTCAAAAAAAATACAGGCACTGCAGATACCGACTCCACAGTACCGTCATGAAAAGCCCAGTGATACGTATCACCGTAACTCCGTGTCTGTCCCCATATCCCGCCCACCATGCGCCCTTTCGGTCACCCCGTTAACAGTTGAGAGTTGAACGTTTCACGTTGAACGTTCCTGATCGGTATATCGGACATCGTGTCTGTCCCCATATCTGAGCGCCGAGCCCGCCTCGACCGCCCGACCCGCGCTTCATCAGGTCCACCGGCCCAAAAGTCCGCTTGCTTAAATTTCGTGTCTGTCCCCATATCCCGACCACCAAGCCCCTTTCGGTCACCCCGTTAAAAGTTGAGAGTTGAACGTTGCACGTTGAACATTCCCGACCGGTATATCGGACATCGTGTCTGTCCCCATATCTGAGCACCACAGCCGGCTGTGACCGTCCGACCGGCGCTTGGACAGGTCCACCGGGTCAAGAGTCCGTCAGCCCAAATTCCGTGTCTGTCACCATCTCCCGCCCACCATGCGCCCTTTCGGTCACCCCGTTAACAGTTGAGAGTTGAACGTTTCACGTTGAACGTTCCTGACCGGTATATCGGACATCGTGTCTGTCCCCATCTCTGGGTGCCGCAGCCGGCTGTGACCGTCCGACAGGCGCTGGGACAGGTCCACCGGGTCAAGAGTCCGGTCGCCCAAATTCCGTGTCTGTCCCCATATCCCGCCCACCATGCGCCCTTTCGGTCACC
>Ga0315298_1003161_pt1 | contig 26650 bp, 26 predicted proteins | sample WHS_1_MG_FD_203077 | JGI IMG/M metagenome (GOLD analysis project Ga0315298, IMG submission 203077) | Extremophilic microbial mat communities from Washburn Hot Springs, YNP, Wyoming, USA - WHS_1_MG | ecosystem: Environmental > Aquatic > Thermal springs > Hot (42-90C) | place: USA: Wyoming... | reverse complement strand
TTTTGATTATCTTATCAATTTTAATTACTTTCGTCAAATAATTTTCTTTTCTATCTTCTTTCTCCACTCAGCTATTTTCTTGTGATCACCAGAAATCAATACTTTAGGCACGCTTCTTTTTTTGCCATTAATTATAATTGTTTCTGGCCGGGTATAAACAGGATAGCTGCCTTTAATTTCTTCAAGAGATTCATATTTACCTAAAACACCAGGAATTAAACGGCTCACTGCATCAACAACAACCATTGCTGGAATTTCACCGCCACTTAAAACATAATCCCCTATTGAAATTTCTTCATCAGCAACATATTTTGCCACTCTTTCATCAACTCCTTCATATCTTCCGCAAATCATAATCAATGTATCTAATTTCGCAAATTTCTTTGCCATTTTCTGATCAAACTTCCTTCCCCTGGTAGAGAAAAGAATAACTTTTGATTTTTGACCTTTAATCTTTGGCTTTGCAAATTGAACCGCTTTCAAAATAGGCTCAACTTTCATTACCATTCCTGGACCGCCACCGTAAGGTTTGTCATCAACAGTTCTATGTTTGTCATTAGTAAAATCGCGCGGATTGATAATGTTTATTTTAATCAAATTTTTCTCTTGCGCGCGTTTTAAAATGGAGCTTTCAAAATAACTGAAAACTTCTGGGAAAAGAGAGATAATAAAAAAATTTTTTGGTTTGTTTTTCTTCATATTTTTTTATTTTTAAAGAAAATGAGCCCCTTGTGAGGGGCTCATTTTCTAAATTTTATCCCGCTCTTTTGCTGGTAATTCAAAATCAACAATTAATTACCTTTCTAATTAAAAACCTATCTATAGGTAGAAAGGATTATTTAGCAAAAGAGCGAGGTTTTATAAAGAGCAAATTACAAAATTAAAAATTGCCTAAACTTTCCATTTCTTTCTCTACTGAGCTTGTGCTCTTTCTAGAAGAACCTTCTGGTTCTTCAATCTTTAAGTTCACTCGAGCATTGTTTCTGAGGCCAACTAAGCGAGTCAAAGATCGAATAGCTCTTACTACTGATCCTTGACGTCCGATAATGCGGCCCATATCTTTGGGATTAACCTTTAAGGTTAAAAGCACTCCCATTTCATCAATCGTGCGAGTTACTTTAACCTCATCAGGATAATCCACAAGCGCTTTAACAACATACTCGAGAAATTCCTGATCTTTTGGTTGCGTAGCCATGATTATCTGCTTTTCTTTCAAAGGTCGACCTTTTTCGGCTAAGATTAATTATAAAAATTAGAACCCTCGCGTCAAGTACTGCTTGCTAATTCCTTTTTGATCTTTTAAAATGATAGGTGTTATGATTTTGATTGTTGGCTTGGGCAATAATGATAAAAAATTTGATAATACTCGCCATAATATCGGTTTTTTTGTTGTCAAAAAATTCATTCAAGAAGAAAAACTAAATGATTTGGCGTTAAATAAAAAGTTAAATGCTTTAATTTCAATTAATAATGATTTAATTTTGGCCCTCCCTCAATGTTTTATGAATGAATCGGGCAAAATTATTAAAAAATTGGTTCAATATTTTAAAATTGATCTTGATTCCCTTTTAATTATTCATGATGATACGGATTTGCAATTAGGAAAATTTAAAATTCAAAAAAATCGCGGCTCCGCCGGACACAAAGGCGTTGAATCGTTAATTAATTATTTAAAATCAAAATCATTTTGGCGTTTAAGAATCGGGGTTCGCTCCCCTCATCTTAAAGATAAAAAGGCTATTGATCTTGTTTTAAAAAAATTTACTGCTGAAGAAAAGAAAATGATTTTGGATCTTTGGCCTGCAATTCATCAAAATATAAAAAATTTCATTGATCGGAAGCAAAAATAAATGGCGTGGATATCTTGTTAATTGTCTGTTTATTCTTTTTTCTTATTTTCTAGGTTAAAATTAAATTAATCTCTATGATGGCTAAAAAGACCAATGACGAAATTTTAAATAAAAAAGAATTGCCGCCCCAAAATATTGAAGCCGAAAAATCGGTTTTGGGATGTTTAATGATTGATAAGGAAGCAATAACAAAAATTGCTGATTTTTTGAAGCCCGAAGATTTTTATCGCACGGCCCACCAAAAAATTTATGCTGTTATTTTGGATCTTTACAGCAAACACGAGCCAATTGATATTGTAAGCGTCACTAATCGCTTAAAAGAAAAAAAACAATTGGAAGAAGTGGGCGGTTCAAGTTATTTAGCATCATTAATTAATCTCGTTCCTACCAGTAGCCATGTTGTTCATTATGCTAAAATCGTTCAACAAAAACGCATTTTAAGAAATTTAATTAGCGCCGCCTATGAAATTGGGGAAATGGCTTGGAATGAGGAACAAGATATTGAAAAATTACTTGATGAGGCTGAACAAAAACTTTTTCAAATTACCCAAAAATCATTGCGACAGGAATTTTTGCCTTTAAAACCAATGCTCACGAAAGCCTTTGAAAGAATTGAAATGCTCCATCAAGGCGAAAAACAATTTTCTGGCGTGCCAACTGGTTTTACTGAATTAGATAAAAAATTATTTGGTCTTCAACCATCAGACTTAATTATTTTAGCTGCTCGTCCCTCATTAGGTAAAACTTCTTTAGCATTAGATATTGCTCGTCATGCTGCGGTCAAAGAAAAGAAATCAGTGGGAATTTTTAGTTTAGAAATGTCTAAAGAACAAGTTGTTGATCGTTTGATTAGTGCAGAATCAGGCATTGAACTCTGGCGAATCCGCACTGGCAAATTAAATCCCGAAGATTTTGAAGTTCTGCAACAAGGACTCGATCGATTAGCCCAAGCGCCTATCTACATTGACGACAATTCTTCACCAAATATTATGCAAATTAGAACAATGGCGCGGCGTTTACAAGCTGAGAAGGGTTTGGACTTAATTATCATTGATTATCTTCAATTAATTGTACCTCGCGAAAACTATAATGGCAGCATGGTTCAACAAATCACCGAAATTTCACGTGGTCTTAAAGCTTTAGCAAGAGAATTAAATGTGCCCATTTTAGCAGTTTCGCAATTATCACGCGCTGTTGAACAACGCGACCATAAAATTCCCAAATTGTCTGATTTAAGAGAATCCGGTTCAATTGAACAAGACGCCGATGTAGTACTTTTCATTTACCGAAAAGACCGAGACAAATTAGAATCAGAATTAACCGAGGAAGAAAAAAATACCGCAGAAATTATTATTGCCAAACACCGCAATGGTCCGTTAGGCACCATAAAAGTGAAATTTATTCCTGAACTAACTACTTTCCGAGATATTGATACAACTTTTTCTGATTTCGAGTTAGAAACTACTGATAGCAATTGGTCAATTATTGAATAAAGTTTATGTATCCTCAAAGCATTCAAAAATTTGTTAATATTTTTTCTCAATTACCATCCATTGGCAAAAGACAAGCGCTTCGCTTAGTTTTTTATTTAATTCGCAACAAGGATATTCGTCATCAATTACTTCTTACCTTGTCTGAACTAGAAAAAAATATTAAAGTTTGCGAACAATGTTTTTTGCCTTTTGAAGGTCAAGGTGAATTATGCCCGATTTGCTCTGATCCCAATCGAAAAAAAGATTTAATTTGTATTGTTGAAAAAGAAACTGATGCTTTCTCTATTGAAAACACTCATCAATTCAAAGGCACTTATCATATTTTAGGTAATTTGATTGATCCGAATGATATTAATAGTTATAACAAATTGAAATTAGAAAAATTAGAAAAACGAATTCAAAAATTGCCTAATAAAATAGCTGAAGAAATTATTATTGCCTTAAATCCAACAACTGAAGGCGATTTAACAGCTATGTATCTTGAAAGAAAACTCAAAGGATTAGCCAATAAAATTACTCGGTTGGGGCGCGGCATACCAACTGGCGGTGAAATTGAATTTGCTGATGAAGAAACATTGAAAGCGGCTTTTTTCAATAGAAGATAAAAAATCTCCCGAAAGGGAGATTTTTTAATTAATTTTTAGAACTTTCAATTCTGTGTACCACTGACGATGGCCTTTCTTTTTGCGATAACGAGTTTTTGAATGATAGCGGAAAACGATTACTTTCTTTGAACGGCCAACTTTTAAAATTTCAGCTTCAACGCTATGATTGTCTAAATATGGTTTTCCTAATTCCACCTTTTTATCATCTGCTACTAAAAGAATTTTATCAAAAGTAATTTTATCACCCACTTTGCCTTCTAATTTTTCGGTCTTAAACTTTTCTCCTTCTTTCAGGAGATATTGTTTTCCACCTGTTTCAATAACTGCTAATTTTTCCATAGTAACTTCATTTTAATAAAAAATTATCTTTTGTCCAGTTTAATTATTTTGGGCCTCTTTATTGTTCTGATTATTATCATTACCACTCGCCTCATCCATCATCTTACGTTGCAATTCTAATCGTTCAATTTTTTGAGTAATTTTTTCAAATTGAATAATTATATCAATTAATTCATTCGCTGCTTCTTCCAGTAAAAATTCTCCAATCTCTTTGGTGGCTTTCGATGGTTCGCCATAAACACCGGATTTTGTTTCATATTCCCAAGGCAAATAAAGCTTTAGCGTCCCCTCATCAAATGGTTTATAATCAGAGGTTTTTAAAATGCCTACTTCATCAATAATTTTATCTTTTCTAACGCTTTTTTCATCAATAAAAAGCATTATGGAAGTTTCAATTTCATCAGCATGACGAATCCAATATTTAAAACCCACTTTTTTTAAAGCCTGGCGACCTCTTTTGCCAGACAAATACAAAGGAATGGTGGCAGCTGAAGGAAATTCAATATTTAAATCAGTTACCACATCTTCGACATAACTTTGGTTTCCACCATGGCCATTTAAAAAGAAAATCTTTTTAAATCCTTCATTCAAAACACTCCTTGCTATTTCAACAAGCGTTTTCTTAAAAGCTTGATCGCCTACTGTTATTGAACCAGGATAATTTGGTTGAGTAACACCATAAGGCAAAAGTGGTAAAAGCATAATTTTATCCGGCGCTTTTTCTTCTGCTCTTTTAGCGATGGCTTCAACAATGCGACTATCAGTATCAAGTGGCAGATGCGGACCATGTTGTTCAATCGCACCAACAGGCAAAACAACTACCAAATGTTCCTTCGGTAAATCTTTAATTTCTTCAGTTGTAAATTTTGTATAAATCATATTACTTCAATTTTCGCATAAAAAATAAAAAGTTTCAATACTTTTTAAAATTTTTTTTACTCTTTAACAAAGGGTTTGTTAAAAAAGTATAACCAAAAATAATTCAAAAAGTATCTGATGGTTGTTTTCAAATAGCCATCATTTTTGAAACGACGACCAGAAGTATAAACTTTTAATTTTTTAGAAAAAATTACTTTACCAACCTTTGCTAATCGAAAAGCCAACAAAGCATCCTCGCCCCAAAATTTTACACTCGTATCAAATCCTTTTATTTTATAGAGCGCTTCTCTTTTAATGGCAGTATTGCCGCCAATAATTAAAGCTGCTTTTTTGCGAAAAAAAAGATTAATAATCTTTGGCACTATTGGATAAATAATGTTTTGAAAAATCAAAGATAAGCTTCTAAAAAATTTATTTAAATCATGATAATCATAAGGACCGGAAACCGCAACAACTTTTGGGTCAGCTAAAGATTTTTCAATTATTTTTAATGCCTCTGGAGTTAACTCACAATCCGCATCAACATCATAAATTATTTGGCCATCAGAAACCAAAAAACCTCGTTGTCGCGCCCAGGTTAAACCCTGATTTTTCTCCTGAACAATTTTATCAACATTAAAACTTTTTGCAATTTCAACCGTCCTGTCAGTACAATTATTATCAACAACAATAACTTCAAATTCTTCTTTAGGATAATTTAGTTTTTTAATAGAGGAAAGCAGAAATGGCAAGTTATGTTCCTCATTATAACACGGAATAACAATGGAAAATTTCATAATCTTTGGAGCGGGTGACCGGATTTGAACCGGCGATCTTCTCCTTGGAAGGGAGACGTGTTGCCGCTACACCACACCCGCAATCTATTTTTATTTTAATAAATCTTTATTTTTTGACAATATTTAAATTGTTTAAAAAACTTCGGCGATGAATTTTGCTAATACCATTTTTTAGAATCAACTCAAAATGTTTTTTTGTGCCATAACCTTTATGATCTTTAAAACAATAATTAAATTTTTTGTCTAATTCAATCATGTAGAAATCTCTTTTAACTTTGGCATAAATCGAAGCAGCAGCGATAAAAGGATTTTTTTCATCACCTTTAATGATGGTTTTTTGCCGGAAAATTTTTGGCGCTTTTAATCCCCCATCTAGTAAAACTAAATTTGGCTTCTTTTTAATTTTTTTCAATAATTTTTCAACGCCAATTTTTATTGCAAAACTCATTCCTTTCTGATCAATAATTTTATTTGAAATAAAAACAGTGTAAAATTTTAAATTGGATTTTTCTAGTTTTTTTAACCATTTAATTCTTTGATTGAAATTTAGTTTTTTAGAATCTTTGATTCCTTTTAAAAACTTTTTATTTTCTTGATTATCATAAGCCAAAACAGCACCCAAAACCAAAGGACCAGCCACCGCTCCCCTTCCCACCTCATCAATCGCTACAATTAATTTATTTTTTGGCATAATTAAAAAAGTTTTGATTCTTTCTCATCTAAAGCTTTATTCACCAAATAATCAGCCTCTTTATTTTGCTCGCGAGGAACATGTTTAAAAACTACTTTTGGAAAATCAAATTTTAAATTCCAAATTTCCATAAACAGCAATTGCAAATTTTTTTCTTCAATTTTATATTCGCCATTTAATTGCTTGGCTACCAATTCTGAATCCAAACGAATTTCCACCTCAGTATCTTTTAATTTTTCTTTACCAACCAATTGCTTTATCTTTTTTAAAGCAAAAATGACTGCCTGATATTCGGCTTCGTTATTAGTTTTTTGACCGATTAATTCGCAATATTCTTTTTTCTCATCACCAGCGCCCAAAATAACAACGCCAATCGCCGCCTCACCAGGATTACCCCGACTGCCGCCATCAGTATACGCAATAATTTTAGAAGCAATATTTTTTTTCATATTATTTTTCTTTTAAATCAATTAATTCGAACTCTAAAAATTTTTGTCCTTGCCATTCATTAAGAAAAATTCGAAAAACTATGTCTAATCTTTTCCCACTACTTAAAAATTTCAACTTCTCGGCATTATTAAAACTAATAATAGTAAAAATCTTTCCGGATTTTTGAACACTGAATTTCACATGATTGCCATTGCTCCCAACCACTCTTGATTCTGTTACCAAAACATCTTCCATTAGAAAAATAGGTTCGGGATTCTCGCGGCCAAATGGTTCAAAACGATAAAAATAATCAAGGAATTGAGAATTAATTTCTTGCGGCTCAATAATACTATCGATAACAAGCGATGGTAGAAGATCTTCGTCTTTTAATAATTCCCCTTCCTCTTTAAGAATTTGTTTTAATTTTTCGATATTCTCATTTTTAATAGTGAAACCAGCTGCTAACTTATGACCACCGGCTTCTACAAAAATCTCTCGATGTCTTAAAAGCAAATCAACAATATTATAACCATTAATTGAACGAGCAGAACCAACACTAACCTCCTCTCCTTCACAATAAATAAAAACCGGACGATGGAATTCATCTTTTAATTTGCCAGCTACAATTCCCACCACGCCTTTAGACCATTTAGGATTACCCAAAAGCAAAATTTTATCAATTTCTTTTTGCTGTTCTAATTGTTTTTTTATTTCTTCATAAATTTCTTGCACCTGATTTTGTCTTTCTACATTCAATTCATTAACCTTTTCTGCCCATTTAACTGCTTCGTTTTCATTTTCCGTCATTAACAATTCAAAGCTATAATCAGTGTCTTCCAAACTTAAATCATCAACAATATGCTTAATTCTTCCTACGGCATTTAAGCGAGGCGCAATAATAAAACCAACATGATAAGGATCAAGCTTTGTCTTTAGATTTAAACCACAAATTTCTAAAAGCTTTCTTAAACCAATATTTTGAGTTTTTACTAATTGCTTTAATCCCTCGGCTACTAAAATTCTATTTTCCTCAATTAATGGCGCCACATCAGCAATGGTAGCAATAGCCACTAAATCCAAAAAACGTCGCGCTAAAATAGCTTTTAATGGATCCTTACGCAATTCTAAAATTAACAGCGCTAATTTATAGGCTAAACCAGCTCCTACTAATTCTTTGAAAAAATAAGAATCATCTTTTTGTTGAGGATCAACAATCAAAGCATCCGGCAACTCATCCGAAGGCAAATGATGATCGCAAACAATTACTTCCATCCCCAACTTTTTGGCCAAGGCAACTTCTTCTATATCAGTAATACCACAATCAACAGTAATAATTAATTTTGTTCCGCGTTGAGCAATTTTTTCAATTTTTTCATTAGTTAAACCATACCCTCCTTTAAAACGATTGGGAATATAAACATCAAAATTATGATAATTAATATGCTTAAATGTTTGAGCTAAGATAGCCGCTGAACAAACACCATCAGTATCATAATCGCCATAAATGGCAATTTTTTCTTTTTTCTCAATTGTTTCAATAATTTTATTAGCCGCCTCACTCATGTTCTTAATCAGAGAAGGATGATGCAAACTATAAATAACTGGATTTAAAAAACGATAAATCTGCTCGCGCGTTTTTAAATTTCTATTCCAGAATAATTGCAAAATTGGCCGGGGAAATTCCGGAAAATTTTTTAAAAAATCTTCTGGTGCTTTTTCTCTAATTTTCCATTTGTTCTGGAGCATAAAAATTGATTATTCCAACAATTTCAGGCTGGATAAATTGTCTTCGGACAAAAATTCAAGCATTGCGCCGCCGCCCGTTGAAACAAAACTATATTTATCAAATAATTTCAAATCTTCAACAACTGTTAAAGTTTCGCCACCGCCAACCACAGTAAAATTTTTGTTTTGAGCAATCGCTTTTGCCACTTTTTCTGTGCCTTCTCTAAATTTTTTATTCTCCCAATAACCCATTGGCCCATTCCACAAAATGGTTTTAGCCTTTTTGATAGTATTAACAAAAAATTTGGTTGCTACTGGCCCAATATCAACAATAATCTCATCATTTTTTACTTCTCCCATTTCTCGAATCATTCCTTTTTTGGCATCAAAAGAAAAAGTCACAACAAAATCGCCAGGCAAAATTAATTCAGCCTTACTCGAACCCAGCACCTTCGCCTCTTCTAGCATTTCTTTTTCCACCAACGATTTTCCAACATTAAATCCCCATGCTTCACATACTGTATTAGCCAAACCTCCGCCTAACAAAATATAGTCAGCAATCTCTAAAAATTTTTTAATTACTGGAAGTTTTGTTGAAATTTTAGCACCACCCAATACAACAACAAATGGCCTTTCTACCTTTTCTTTCAAACGAGACAAATTATTTACTTCTTTCTCTAAAAGCAAACCCGCATAGGAAGGTAAAAATTTGGTAATGGCTGCCACTGAAGCATTTAAACGATGGCAAACACCAAAAGCATCATTAACATAAACATCAGCAAGCTTCGCCAATTCCTTAGCAAAGGCCTCATCATTTTTTTCTTCGCCCTCATAAAATCTCAAATTCTCTAGCAAAAATATTTTTTTATCCTCGTTTGATTCAATACTTTGTCTAACTTGATCGCCGATACAATCATCAACAAAAACAACCTCCTTTTTCAATAATCGACCTAAATGCTCAGCAATTGGTTTTAAACTTAAATTTTTATCTTTGCCCTTTGGTCTGCCTAAATGACTAATGATGATAATTTTTTTAGCATTATTAGCTAACAAAAAATTAATAGTCGGCAAACTCGCTCTAATTCGAAAATCGCTAATAATTTTTCCTTTGTCATCTAAATCAACATTGTAATCAACTCGCAACAAAATTCTTTTGTTGTTTACCACTTCATTATTAATGATTTTCATATTATTTTAAGATTTCGTAAGTTAAAGAGACGTTAAGAGTGATTTCATTAGTACCTGCTTCAATTGGCGCTGAAACATTTTCTGAGACAACCTTAGCCATGGTGGTTCTTAAAGGAGGATTATAATTGTTTCCTTCGCTAATTTCAACAATTTTGCCTAATTTTACCCCGGTTGCCTGACTAATGGCTAAAGCTTTAGACTGCGCCTTTTCAATAGCTTGTTTTCGCGCTTGCGCCATAATTTCATCAATATTTTCAATAGTAAAATTAATTGAAGAAATTTGATTGACACCAACACTCGTTAAATTACCAACAATATCGCCAATTTTTGCAAAATCGCGAATTTTTACTTCAAGTGTTTGGGTCAAAATATAATCAATTAATTTTGGCGGGCAATAAACTGGTATTTCAGAAGTTCGACACCAAGAATAATCATATTGCGGCTGTAAATTATATTGCGTTGTTTTGATATCCTTCTCTTCAATACCTGATTCCTTTAAAAAATTAACCACTTTTTGCATTTTTGAGTCGTTCTCTGTTTGAACTAATTTAACATCCTTATTCTGAGTGACAACCGACAATTCTAAAATAGCCACATCGGGCTTAGCATAAGCTTTTCCTTCGCCAGTGACTGTTAAACGATTTGGACTACTAGTAATTCTTGTATGCTGATAAATTGACCAGCCGAAAATTAATCCAGCAATTGAGGCAACAATCAAAAAAACACCTAAACTATATTGCCAAAAATTATTAGGAGTAATTTTACACATATTAAATCAAAACGAGTTTGCGATTTCTAAAATTTTCGCAAACTCTTCTTTTTTAAGAGAGGCGCCGCCGACTAAGGCGCCATCAATATTATTTTGACTTAAAAATAAGTTGATATTTTGGGAATCAACTGAACCGCCATACAAAACTTTAATCTCAGAAACGCCAAATCTATTCTTCAAAAAATCTTTAATAAAACTTTGAACTTTTTCTGCTACTTGAGGATCGCAGAAATCTCCGGTGCCAATTGCCCAGCGCGGCTCATAAGCAATAATAATTTGATTTTGAGAAGGGATTTGCAAAAAAACACTCTCCAATTGTTCTTTAATCACTCTTTCTCTTTCCGGCAACTCTTCTTTTGTTTCCCCAACACAAAGAATAGGAATCAAATTATTTTTTAAAGCAGCTCGAACTTTTTTAGCAATCGTTTCATTGGTTTCGCCCAATTTTCTTCTTTCTGAATGTCCCAAAATCACATAATTAATGCCAATATTCTTAAGCATTAAAGGCGAAATTTCGCCAGTATAAGCGCCCAAATCTTCATAAAAACAATTTTGGGCAGCCACTTTTGCACCTTTTTCTTTAGCTAATTTTAAATATAAAAACGGTGGCGCAATAATTAATTCGACATTGCTCAAATTTTTGGTTTTTTCAAGATAAAAATCAATCAGTTCTTGCGCTTTTAGCTCTGATTCAGGATGCATTTTAAAATTGGCAATAATTGTTTTCATTAAATTTATTATATCACAACAATTGCCCCAACTCAAAATTTTTAAATTTTAGATAAATTCTTTATTTTTCTTTCCCTGAATATTGTTGTAAATATCCAATAACGCTCGCACTCCATCACCCATCGCTACTGTAATTTGTTTAAATGGTAAATTAGTAATATCGCCAGCAGCCCAAATCTTTGGATGAGAAGTTCTACCCAAAACTCCATCAACAATAATTTCTTTTGCATCATTTAATTGAACAAGATCTCTCACTAATTCTGAATTTGGCTCCATTCCCGCTTCAATAAAAATACCGCTTACTTCTAATATTTTTTCCGCATTATCAATTTTATCCTTAAACTTCAAACCGGTAACAAATTTATCACCTAAAATTTCAAGAATTTGGGTATTATAAAAAATCTCCACTTTATCCTCTTTTTTAATTCGCTCTTGCAAAACTTGGTCTCCTCTTAAAAACGCCTCATCAGTTAAAAGATAAATTTTTGAAGCATAAGGAATTAAATCTAAAACGGCGAGTAAGCCCGAATTTCCTCCTCCGATGACCGCTGCGTTTTTATTCTTTAAAATTGGCGCATCACAAGTGGAACAATAAAAAACTCCTTTTCCTTCCAATTCTTTTTCTTTAGAAATATTTAACTTGCGATATCTTCTACCTAAACAAACCAGCAATCGTTCGCCAAAATAATTGCCATTGTTAGTTTTTACCTCAAAATATTCTTTCAAATCTTTAATTTCTAAAATATGATCAACCACAATTTCTAAATCTGATTGATAGCGCAATTGTTTTTCAAAACGCATAGCCATCTCCATTCCACTAATCTGTTCAAAACCAACAATATTTTCGATGGTCGCAGCCACAACCGCCTGGCCACCAAAATTCTCTGTAATAAGTAAGGTATTGATCTTTTTTCGTGCAGCATAAACACCAGCTGCTGTTCCTGCTGGTCCCGCACCCAAAATAATTAATTCGTAAATTTTTTTATTTTCTTTATCCATTGTTTATTCCATTTCTAATAAATCGTCGCCCTCTTTTTGATATCTTTCCCTAATTTCTTGTTCGACCAAAACGCGAGGCATACCATAAGTTAATCGCGAATATTCTTTCAAAAGTTTGGCAATTTCTGGATTGCCTTTTGGTGGCGGCAATGTTTTTATAGTAAATGGTCTTGTTGGAATATTTTTAACTAATAATTTCACAATGGCCACAAAGTTATCCAAATTAATCATATCGTTTTCATTAAATACTGGCTCGAATTGCTTAACCAAAAATTCTGCATCTTTGACGCCAACTCGAAATACAACCATATTACCAATATTGCCAAAAACCGCTTCTCGAATTTTATCCTGCAACTGGGCAATAAATTGATGGCTAATAATTAGATCCAAACGGTATTTGCGCGCTTCAGATAAAATGGTTGCGATACTCGGTGTTGTGAAGTTTTGAAACTCATCAATATAAAGATAGAAGTCTTTTCTTTCTTCTTCTGGCAAATCCACTCGAGAAAAAGCTGCCATCAATAACTTACCAACAATCATTAAACCTAAAAGCGAGGAATTTAACTCTCCAATCTTACCTTTTGCTAAATTCACTAAAAGAATTTTTTGCTCATCCATAATCTTTCTAAAATTAATAGCTGATTTTTTCTGAGCAATAATGGGTCTCATATAATCATTGCTAATAAATGAAGCGAATTTACTCGTGATCCACGGAGTCATATTTTCCAAAGAAAAATCATTTCCTTTGGTAACTTGCAAGGCTTGTTTTTCCCAGAATTCAACAATTAATGGATCGGGACATTTGGCTAATTTTTTCTTTAAATAATCTCGATCAGTAAAAATACGAGGAATATCAATAAGGGTAGGAATATCATCAGGATCGCTCATTAACAATCCCATAGCATTTCTTAAATAATTTTCAAACATTGGACCACCAACCTGTCGCATATCATAAAGTTTATCAAGAATATCAAGCCACTCATTAATTACAAATGTTTTTTGTTCGGGTCGCTTTGGATCAGTTTCTAAGGTATTTAAACCAATCGGTCTTTCTAAATCACTCGGATCAAAAATAATCACGTCCTCAAATCTTTCTTTTGGAACCAATCCTAAAATTGATTCGATTAAATCACCGTGAGGATCAATCACGGCCACCCCTCTTCCCTCTTGAATATCCTGAACTGCCATATTAGTCAAAAAGACCGATTTACCCACACCAGTTTGACCAACAGTATAAAGATGGCGACGGCGATCATTAGGTAAGATTCTAACAATTTTTCTTTGATTTTGATAAAGTGATTCACCAATAATAATTCCCTCTTCCGGCAATTCAGCGGGCGGCGGCGCCTCACGAGATTTAACCCATTTCGCTTGCGGAGCACTTTCCACTGTCATTGGAAAATGCCAAAACGAAGCAATCTCTTCAGTATTTAAATACATTTCCTCTTTAGGATTAAAAAGGCGAAAAGCATAATTAAAAACAAGCTTATTCAATTTTTTTGGTTTAATAGCTTTAAAACGATTTCTTAAAGGCACATCAAACTGATCAAAGCTTGCCAATAGAGTCTCAAAAGCTTCTTCAGTCCGTTCTTTGGTGGCTGTGGAAACAAATAAACGCACATTAACCGCGCAAAGCGGTTTGGCAATTTTTGCTTCTAATAATTTGATGGTATTTTCATCAATTGTTTTTGGTTTTGGCTCTTCTTTTTTTTCTTTATTTGAAGCAGAAAACGAAGAAACAAAAGTTTTGAAAACATCTTTAAAAGCATTTTCACCAACCGCTTCTTTAAATGATTGTCCTTCTTTTAAAGCTTTAATTACTTGAGTAATCGATTTTTTTAAACCTTTTGGAGCCGGAGAAAAAATAATTTGCATCGCCACTCCCTCACCCTCTTTCTGAAGCTTAAAAGCATTTAAAATAGAATTAATGGGATCAGCTTCTAATTCAGTATAGGTTTTAATGGGTAACATCCAATTCTCTGATTGTTTCAAATACGCTCCCATTGTCACACCTTTGGAATTAAAAATATTATAATCTTTAGTTTTTTCAAAATAGGCTTTGGGGTAAAAACTTAAAAGATGTTTTTTAAAAGATTCTTCAAATTCTTGAGGCACAGCCACATAATAAGCAATCTCTTCCCCAATTTCTGGCAAAGCAATTTCTAAAACAACTGGTTTTTTAAAATTAGTTAAAATAGTGATGAATTGTTCTGCCACGCCAATTTTTTCTTTAAGTGGTTGGGGTTTTTCTTTTGATGGTTCTTCGGGTGGTAATTTAATTAAAAACAACTCATATTTAAAAGATTTTTTTAAAAGATTAGCGAAAGCGCTTTTTCGCACTAACCAAACAATAAAAATCACTAACAAAAAAACAGCAATGAAAATTGCTAATAAATTAATTGGATTTAAAAATACTGCACTCACGTTAGATTTTCTTTTGTTGAATTAAAATATTTAAAAATTCATCGACCAAAGTGTCATGTAACGCATCAATATAAAATGGTCCTAATTTTTGAGCAATTTTTACAGCATCAGCAATTGAATCTTTAATGGCAATTTTTACCAAGGCATCAACCTTTTTCTCTTCTGGCAAATTTTTAATTTGAGAAAATTTCTCTGGCAATTCTTCTTCCCCCTTCTGAGAAGTGATTTTTGACGGATGAGCGGCTTGAATTTTTTCGTGAATTACCTCTTTTAAAACTTCTCTTTTTTGAGGGGTTTCAACAGCATTTCCAAGACGTTCTTGAACCTTTTGAGAAATTTCTACAACTTGTTGCGGATTAAATTTTGGTTCTTCTGTTTTAAATTCGGCCATATTTTTGTATAATAAAGATAATGATTAAAAAAACTACGACTTTGCTTCTTTTAATTTTAATTATAGCAAGTTTTTTTCGCTTTGCCAATTTAAAATCAATACCGCCCGGCCTTTACCCTGATGAAGCGATGAATGGCAACAATGCCCTCTTTGCTTTGGAAAACAATGATTTTCGTCTTTATTATCCTGAAAATAATGGCCGCGAGGGTTTATTTATCAACATCCAAGCGCTCTTTCTAAAATTTTTCCTTCATTTTTATCAATATCCTCAGGCTTGGATGTTAAGAATTGTCAGCGCTATTTTTGGAACATTAACTGTTTTAGGCGTTTTTCTTTTAATTAAAACAGTTTTCAATAATCAGATTGCTTTATTTTCTTCTTTCTTTTTAGCTGTGAGTTTTTGGCATGTTAATTTTTCCCGCATTGGTTTTAGAGCTATTTTGGTCCCTTTCCTTCTCTCTTGGTCTTTATATTGGTTAATCAAAGCTTGCCAAAATAAAAAAATCGGGAGTGCTATTCTTTCCGGAATATTTTTCGGCTTGGGCTTTCACACTTATATTGCCTTTCGAATGGCACCAATTATTGCTTTGGTGATTTTAATTTATCAGTTTGTAATTTTTAAGCGCCAAAAAGAACTAAAATCTTTCTTTAAAATTTTCTTAATCTGGGCTGTTTTTGCTATTATTGCCGCTTTACCAATAGGGCTTTATTTTCTCGATCACCCTGATGATTTTATGGGCCGAGCAACCCAAGTTTCCATTTTTGAAAAACCCAATCCATTATGGGAATTTATCAAAAGCTTTGTAAAAACTCTTTTTATGTTTAATTTTGTTGGTGATTGCAATTTTCGTCATAATTTTTCTTGTAAACCAGAACTTGATTTTATTGCCGGCGCTTTCTTTTTAATTGGTTTTTATTTGACTATCAAAAAAATCATCAAAAAACAATTTGACCTTGCTTCTATCTCTTTAATCATTTGGTTTTTAGCAATGTTAATGCCAGTAGCTTTTACTTATGAAGGTGTACCCCATGCTTTGCGTTCCATTGGATTAATTCCTTGTGTTTTTGCCTTTGTTGGCATTGGCGCTTCAAAAATTTATCAATTAGCCAAACAAACTTTCTCCATAAAAACCAGCCGCTATTTTATTCTGACCTTATTGTTTATTAGTTTAGCAATCAACTACAACCTATATTTCCTTAAGTGGGCAAATGATCAGAGAACTTATTATGCTTTTAATGCCAATTATTATGCTTTGGGTAATTATCTTAATCAACTGCCTCAAGAACAACTAAAATACATTTTAGTTAATGCGAGTGGAGTTTTGGTTAACAATATTCCGATGCCGGCTCAAACTGTTATGTTTGTCACTAACACTTATTCGCCTCAAAATCAACAAAAAAGAAACATTTTTTATCTTTTACCATCTGACTTAGATAAAATAAATAACTCCCAACCATTTATTCTAATTCCTTTAGAAAAAGATGAGCAAACAAAAAATCTCATCCTTCAAAAATTCCCTAATCTTATTTTTGAAGAAAATCGCGATTTTTGGATTTTTAAGTCGATTTAAAATAAAAAATTATGTTTCCTAAAATTCTTTTTTTCCTTAAAAAAATTGCCAATAAAAAATTGATTCCTCTCTTTATTGGCCTTGTGCTGATTATTTCTTTTATCTTGATGCTTAATTCCTCGCTTCAGGAATCAGCCACAATGGATGAATTAGCTCATATTCCTGCTGGCTATTCTTATTTGAAATTTGGTGATGATCGCTTGAATCCTGAACATCCGCCTCTCTTAAAAGATTTATCCGCCATCCCCTTAGTCTTTATGAAATTAAACTTTCCGAAAGATTCGGATTATTGGCAAAAATATGTTAATGGACAATGGGATGTTGGTCGAGCTTTTCTCTATGAAAGTGGTAATGACGCTGACAAAATTATTCAATGGGCGAGAATTTTTCCAATGCTTTTAACTCTTGCCACAGCTTTATTAGTTTATCTTTTGGCAAAAAAATTATTTGGCCCTTATTGGGCGCTTTTACCCTTTTTCCTTTTTGCTTTTTCTCCGGTGGTTTTGGCGCATGGTCATTATGTTACCACTGATTTAGCAGCTGCTTTTGGCACCCTTCTTATTTTTACTTTTGTTATTCCAAAACTTATTAATCCAACACCAAAAAATCTCATTATCGCTGGAATTATTTTAGGAATTGCTCAATTATGTAAATTCTCTCTTTTAATTTTCTATCCTCTGCTTATTCTTTTTGTCTTAATTTGGGAAATTGTTCATCTCATTGAAAAAAAGAAAATGCAAATGCCTATTAAGCCATTAAAACAAATACTTAAAGCCTTGGGCAACCTTGTTATTGTTTTCATTATTTCCTTTATATTAATTTATCTCCTTTATTTACCACAAAATATCAATTATCCCCAAACCAAACAAACTGGTGACACTGAAGAAATTTTAAAATCATTTGCTGGCGGGCCCGATCCAGAACTAAAAACTTGTTATACCTGGACCGGTTCTCTTGTAAGACAATTTCGCTGTTTTGCTGAAATCGAAATTCTTTTGACCAAAAATAAAATCACCAAACCCTTTGCTCAATATCTTTTAGGAGCATTGATGGTTTTCCAAAGATCCTCCGGCGGCAATACTGGATATTTTCTTGGCAAAGTTTCAGCAGGCGGTTGGCATTATTATTTCCCAATTGTTTTCTTAATCAAAGAACCAATACCTTCGCTCATCATTATCTTTCTAGCGTTATTTTTAGCTTTAAAGTCATCACTTAAAGCAGCAGCAATAAATATCAAAAATAAAAATTTCTGGTCTAAAATATTCAGTTGGATTTATCAAAACTTTCTTATTTTCTGTCTTTTAACTTTTGTTTTATTTTATTGGGCTTCTTCGATTGCCAGTCCTTTAAACATTGGCTATCGCCATTTAATGGTTTCTATCCCTGCCATTTTTATTCTTTCAACTTATCAAATTAAAAAATGGGTCATGGGAGAAAAAATTCAATCTCCTTTTGGAAACAATTTTCTTTTTCAAATTCTTTTTAACTTAAACAATTTAAAGAAAATTATTTTCAAAAGCACATTCCTTATTATTTTGCTTTTCTGGTATTTATTGGAAACTTTAATTATCTCACCTCATTTTATTGCTTACTTTAATGAATTTGTTGGTGGTGCCCGCAATGGCTATAAATATGTTGTTGATTCTAATTTAGATTGGGGCCAGGATTTAAAACGGCTTAATCAATTTGTTGAGAAAAATAAAATCGAGAAAATCAAAGTGGATTATTTTGGCGGTGGTTCTCCTTCTTATTATCTCAAAGATAAATTTGAACCCTACTGGTCTGCTAAAGGTGAACCAGAGCCTGGTTCTTATTTAGCTGTATCTTTAACTTTCTTACAAAATGCTCAGGGGACACCTGAACCCGGCTTTGAAAGAAAACCAGAAGATAGTTATTCCTGGCTAAAAAACAAAAAACCATTTGCTCGTATTGGCTACTCTATTTTTGTTTACAAGTTTTAATTTTGACAAAAGAAAAAATTATTGAAAAATTACTTTCTCTTGTGGATAACTTCAAAAATTTTCTTGAATCTTTTGCTATAATATAATTAGACTCTGCTTTATAAGATTCCGGGTCAAGTAATTATACCAAGGGAGATCAATAGCATTTTAGGCCGTGGCCTAAAATTGAGATCACCCACCTGTTGTTTAGCCGGGATAATCTTAAAAGCAGAGTCACCTAAAAAGCCCGCCAATAAAGCGGGCTTTTTATTTAAAACATTATATCTTCCTCGGCTCTTTTATAAGCGCAGAGCTCTTCTGGCGCAAACCAAAAATCAATTTCATGCGCTGCTTCTTTTTCGGTTTCTGAAGCATGAACCAAATTATGAATCGCTCTTTTTTGACGATTAGCTAAAACAGCTGAATCAACAGAAAAATCACCCCGAATCGTACCCATCTCTGCTAAAGCCGGAATGCTATTCCCCACCATTTTTCTTACCATATCCACCGCATGAATTCCTTCAACAATCATTTTTACTATTGGCCCAGAAGTCATATAATCCATTAACCATCCTCTGACAATTTGGCCAATTTTATAAGGATCAGTGGTGCCAATTTCATTCTCGGCATCATAACCATATTTTTCATAAGTCGCCAAAGTTTTCTCTCCCAATCTTTTAATCCAAGCCCCATCTTTTGGATAATGCTCATCAATTTGTTCTTTGGTCGCCCAAATCATTTTTAGAGCAACAATTTTTAAACCTCGTTGCTCAATTCGAGAAATAATTTCACCAATTAAACCTCTTTTCACCCCATCGGGTTTTATCAAAACAAAAGTCCTTTCTTCTTTAGGATTTTTTGTCATAAAATTTTATAATTTTATTTTTCCCTTTAAGTTAAATTCGACCTGATTTTTTTGCTGAATAATTGATTGTAAAGGAATGTCTAAATCAGTAAAATTACCAGAACTCAAAAGACCATCACGGAATTGAATCATATGAGTTTGAGTATCACTAATACCATTAAATGAAAATGGCAAATCAACCAAAGGAATAATCCAGGATTTTAAAGTAATATTATTAGCTCGGGAAATATTATAAAAATTTTCAAATACTTTTGACCAATCCTTTGTATTTGCTTTTGCCTCTAAGGCTTTACCCACATTCAAATTAAATTCATGGGCTTTTTGATTTAAATCTGATAATTTTGCTGGATCAAAATTAGCGGAAATCATCTTTTTATCATTTGAAATATTCCGCTTGGTATATTGAAGAAAAACATTAAAACCCAAACTGACAATTAAAACAATAATCAAAACTTCGGCCACGGCTTTTAGCCAGAAATTAATAAAATTAATAGTTCGGCTGGTGCGGTATTCTTGTTCTGTGCCAATAGCCATCAAACTCACACTCACATCATCAGCTCGAGGAATTAAACCTCTTAAAGCTGCCCCTAAAGCAATATAATAAGCTGGTCCTACATTAGGAATTTTACTTATTGGATTTTCAATAACTAAATTAAAACGCTCCTTGATAATGTGCTTTAATTCATCAAAATAAATTGGTGAAAGCAAAATCACTTTTTCGATTGATTCCTGAAAACGAGTAAAATAAAAAGTAATAATTTTTTGCAAAGTATCATTAAAAATTTTTAAAAAATTATCTTTGGTCAAAACCATTTCCTGAGAAGGATTGTCAGCTAAACTTAAAGCATGCAAAGCATCTTTCCAGTCCTGAAAGAAATTAAACTCCATCCCCTTTTTATTACCAATCACAAAATCCATTCCATTAGAGGAAAGATAAATACCCAAATAATTTTTGTCATCATGTTCAAAAATATTATAAGTCGAAAAAACGCGCTCCAAACTCAAAGCAGCAAATTCTGTGGCCAAAGGAATAATATTAGCTTGATTTAAAACTTCGATATAAGGATCAACAACTCTTTTTTCAGCAAAAACAGAAAAAACTCTTAATTTGAACGAATCGCTTTTAATAGGTTTTTCTAAAATTTCCCAATCGGAATAAACTTTTTCAAAAGGAATCGGCGATAACATTTTCATATTCAGCTCAACAGCTGACATAATTGACTTATAATCAACTGTCGGCAAATCAAAAATCTTGTTATAAACCAAATTGCTTTGAAGCGACAAAATAGTATATAAATGTTTAATTTTTTTAATATTCGGATGATGTCTTAAATTAAGAAGAATATTGCGCAAAATGTCCGGTTTTTTTAATTCGCCATTCACCACCACACCAGGCTCTAATTCTGATTCAAAAGTTAAAATAATTTTATCTGTCTCTCTGGGATCAAATAAAACAAAATGAACAAAAGCATCGGAAATTTCTAATCCGCCAATATATTCTTTAGCTAATAAATATTTTGTTAATTTGGAATGCTTGGCTGAATTCATAATTTCTATCTCTATATCTTATTAAAACTCAATTTAAAGCTCTTGTAAAGAATACATTAAAGCTGTGCCATTATCAGGATCAATACTTACAATTCCTTGAAGTGTTTTTTTACGATTTAAAACTGTTGCGGTAACAGTGATGGTTGTGGCATATTGAGCAGGCACATCTTTTTGAACAACAACATTAGCAGTGCAGCGGCCAAGAGTGATATTATAACCAGAAGCCGCTGAAAAATCTTTGTTTCGAATTATTCTTAAGTAAGCATCGCTCATCGCTGATTTAGCGCATAAATATGATTCCTGGAGAAGACGCGAAGCAAAACTCGCTGAATTAGCCATATACATCACAAAGGATAAAGCAATCCCCACCTCAGCCACAATAATACTTGTTACAAGCACAGTTGGCAAAAGAGAAAATCCTTTTTGTTTAAAATATTTTTTCATATTTTAATAGGAATAATTAATAATAATTTTGTTAATTGTTGGCGCCGCACTATTATCAGTTGTTGGGTCAAGATAAACTTTATATCGAAAATAACGCTGATTGTTGTGATAAATAACGGATAAAGGGATTATTTGGTCTGGTCCAGCGGCCTCATAATAAGTAGCGGAGGTGCCATCCGGTCCAATAAAACTAAAACTGCTTGTTGAATTAGAACTGGCAAATTGAAAACGAACATGGGAGCTCGTTGGCAAACTTCCCTTCCAACGAATGCTATTAAAAGCTACACCATTTGCTTGCTGGGTATCAAAAATAACCGAAGTCAAAGATCCACTACCACTTGGCGTCAAAGTAATTGTGCCATTTTGAAAAAGCAAAGTGCCGCTCGTTGCCGCATAATAACCTAAAGAATTGGTAAAAACATTGCTACTCACTAATTCCGGCCGCCAATTAAAATCAACTATTGATTGGGAGGTTAAACGCATGATATATTCGCTCATCGAAATAGAATTATTAGCCCAACTAACAACAACTGTAACTTTTTGAGTAGAAGGATCTTCTGTGCCTCCCGAAGTAGTAATATTTCCCGAAGCATCCCGATTCACGTTATCAATATAAAAATAGTAATTATATGTTACGCCATCGACTACTTGCGGTGTCTGGCCATTTTGAATTTGAAAATTATCATCAATATAATAAAGATTGCTTGAACCTTTGCTTCCCGGACAACTTCCTAGTGGCGGACAATAAATTTTTATCCAGCTTTGTTCAGAAAGAATTTTTACTTTTTCTACTGCGCTCTGAATAATATTAGTAGCGATCGTGTTTTCCCTAATTTTGCTACTGGTAGTAACAGAAGTACCTGTACTAATAGCAATCCCACCAATAATAATCCCAGCCAAAACAACTGCCACCAAAATTTCGGCTAACACCTGTCCTTTTTGATCATTAATTTTGAAAAAGGAGATTTGAGAAAACATATCAATAATTAATTTGACCAAGACTATTAATGCTTATTGTTCCTGTAAATTGTGGTCGCGTTCTTGATTGAATGCTAAGCGTTGTTGAAGCATTCGGATAACCTGTACCTTTAGCAAAGATTATATCAGTTGTTGAACCAACTGGCGGAACTAATAATTGAGTTTTCTTTGATAAATATCTTGTTTCAACAATCGAGCTGCTGCTAAATGATAATCCTTGAAATAAATAATAAACATCATCATCGCTACTATTATTAACAAAACGCACGCCCCAGGAAGAATTTCCTTCACCCGCAATGGCTTTATCTCGCGTGGCTCTTAAATAGGAAACAATTTTTTCTGTTTCTAAATCCACCGCTAATTTTTCTCGATGGCCAGTAAGATTAACAAGACCAATCACTGAAACCGTAGCAATAATGGCTATAGAAATTAGTAATTCCACTAAAGTGAAGCCTTTTTGCATATTATCTTTCATAGGCGTTAAATTTTTAAACGCCGCCTAATTGAGTGGTGAATTGATAAACTGGCAAAATTACTGCTAAAGCAATTCCACCTACCACCACACCAATAATTACTAACATCAAAGGTTCAAAAATTGAAACCAAAGATTTCACCGCTGCATCAATTTCACTATCATAAAACGATGAGAGAGTATGAAGCACCTCTTCAGTATGACCAGCTTTTTCACCAATCGAAATTAAAGTTCGAATAGTTTGAGGAAAGGCCTCTTCTTTTCGAAATGCTTCACCCAATGTCACACCCTTAACAATTCCTTCATGAGCAATTCTTAAAAGCGCTTGCCGCATTTCTTCATTACCCACTGTTGTTGCGGTAATTTCCAAATTTTCTAAAATCGGCAAACCAGCGCGCATCAAAGCACCAAAAGTCACCGCAAATCTTTGATAAGACATTTTTGCCAAAATATTATTTACTAAAGGAATTTTATACGCGATGCGCTGGAAAAAACGTCGGCCACTTAAAGTTAATTTATAAAACATTAATAACGCCACCACCAAAATAATTACACCAATCAAAAGATATAAACCATAATGAGAAAGAAAGGCTGAAACACTAAAAATCATTTTAGTAATCGGCGGCATTTTCATCTCAGAACCTTCAAACAAAGTCGCCATTTTAGGAATAGCAAAAGTAACAAGCAGTGCCACAATACCAATAGAAGCGACTACTAACAAAATGGGATAAATCAAAGCCGATTTAATTCTTTGAGATAAATCTCTTTGTTTTTCCAAAGAATCACTTAATTCTTCAAAAACCTTTTCCAAATTACCCGATGCCTCACCAGCTCTAATTAAATTAGTAAAAACTGGTGAGAAAATTTTAGGATATTTAGCGAAAGTAGAATAAAATGGTTGTCCTTTGGATAAATTTTCGCGAATTTCAATTAAAAGAGAACGAACAGCCGGTTTTTCAAAATCAGCAATTAAAATATCAATGGCTTTAAAAATATCAGTGCCCACTTTTAACATTAAAGCCAGATACCGAGTAAGAAAAATTTGGTCAGTAATAGTAATGGGCGAACCAAAAAGTGACGCTCGAATTTTCGATTTGGTAGCGACTAATTCCAAACTAATCGGATTAAGATTTTTGCCTTTCAAAAATTCCAAAACGGCGCTTTCATTAACAAAATCGCCTTCTCCCTCAATAATTTTTCCTTCTTCATCTGAAGCGCGATATTTAAAAAGCATATAATATTATTTTACTCTATTCTCGAATAACTCTCAATACCTCTTCAATAGTTGTTAAGCCTAATTGCGCCTTGCGAAAACCGTCTTCAAGCATGGTAATCATTCCTCTTTCCCGGGCCATTTTTCTTAAAGCATCTAATTCAAAATCTGGCCGGGTAATTAACCGCCTCATATCTTCATCTAAATTTAAAGCCTCGAAAATACCCATCTGACCGCGATAACCAGTGTAATTACAAATTTGGCAACCAGCGCCTTTATAAAGCACTTTGGGAATTTCAATATTTTCATTCTCTGTGCCTTTTAACTGCGCTTTTAATGATTCTCTAAATTCTGGAGTTGTTTCATAAGAAGTAATGCAATCACGGCAAATACGACGCACCAAACGTTGAGCAATAACTGTATTCAAAACCGCTGACACCAAAAACGGCGGAATTTTCATATCAATCAATCGCGGCACCGCTGTCGGTGCATCATTAGTATGCAAAGATGAAAGAACCAGATGACCGGTTAAAGCTGAGTGCACCGCAATCTCAGCTGTTTCTTCATCGCGAATCTCACCGATCATAATAATGTTTGGATCCTGACGCAAAATAGCTCTTAATCCCGTAGCAAAAGTAATTCCTGCTTGCGGATTAATCTGGGTTTGATTAACATAACGAATATCATACTCGATAGGATCCTCGATTGTTACAATATTAACCTCAGGCTTATTAAGCATATTTAAAATTGAATACAAAGTTGTAGTTTTACCAGAACCAGTTGGACCAGTAACTAAAATCATTCCGTAGGTTTTTTTAATGCTTTCTTCAATTAATTTGGCTGTATCATCAAGCATCCCCAATTCTCTTAAACTCATTGGCTTGGCTGTGGCACGCAACAAACGCATTTCTACTTTCTCGCCATAAAAAGTTGGCATGATTGAAACACGAATATCCATTGCCTCACCTAAAGCTTCATAACGCAAACGGCCATCTTGCGGTTTGCGATGTTCATCAATTTTTAATCCCGCCAATAATTTTATTCTTGCGACAATTGCCGGTTGAACCTCTTTAGGAATTCGCATCATTTCGTGAAGCACGCCATCAATCCGAAAACGCACCAAAACCACATCTTTTAAAACTTCAATGTGAATATCAGAAGCATTTAAAGAAATGGCATAAGCCAAAATACCATCAACAATATTAATAATCGGCAATTCCTCAGCCACTTCTTTCTCGCCCATCATTTTTAAGCGAGCGGTGGCTTTAATATTTTCTTCAATCAATTGCCGAAAATCTTCAACTACTTCCTTGCCATATAAAGAATAAACATAGTTTAAATCCTTATCAGTGGTTAAAAATACTTTGATGGGTGCGTTAAGATATTTTTCCAAAAAATTAACCGTCTCTAAATCGCCCGGATCTTCCATTGCTACATAAACAACGCCATTTTTATCTTGATCAAAAACAACCGCCCGCCTCATTCGCGCCACTTCTTCTGGCAACATTGATAAAATGCTTTTTTTAATTAAGCGGCCGCGCAGTTTAATAACCGGCGTTTTAAAATATTCGGAAAAAAGCTGAAGCGCATAATCTTCAGTAATAAAACCGCGAGAAATCAAAAGATCGATCACTTCCTGACCCGAACGCTTGGCTTCTTCAAGAACACTTTGAAAAGCATCAGCTGAAACCAGACCACTATCAACCACAAATTCTTTAATTTTATCATTGGGCAAACGCAAGGCCATAAAATTTTTTTAAAATTTAATGATGTTTAAAAATTCATTCACCCAAGAAATGGGAATTTGAATTTTTTGCAAAAAGAAAACTAAAATTGCCAGAGTCAGCCATAAATAGTATAAAGGCAATCGTTCGCCAAAGTGAATCTTTTTAAAAATCAACTGCAAAAGATAAAGAATTATTGCGATAAGTAAAATCAAAAAGATATAAGGAAGCCACATTGGATGTCCTAAAAACATTATAGCATAAAAAAGCATCCATGGCTCCTCTTTTTCAAAAAATCGCTCGCCGGATAAACGATTAACAATCTGAGCCAAAAAGAAAAAGAGCAATCCTACTAAAATTGGGAAAACAATCGGTAAAATAAAACGATAATCAATATAATGCAAGAAAAATCCAGTAAGTTTCTGATAGGGCGGCAAAAGAAAAACACCTACTGCTGAATTTTTAAAAACTAAATACTGGCCGATTGTTTTAATACTCAGCTCAAAAATTTTTAAAATTAAAAGCAAAATTACAGCTGGTTTGATGAGCTGCTTTATTCGTGCAAAACCCAAAATCAAACCAGCTGTAATAATAAAGTAAAGATATGG